>ERZ507329.7-NODE-7-length-169993-cov-6.66478_pt1 | contig 169993 bp, 156 predicted proteins | sample MGYA00513957_ERZ507329 | MGnify/ENA metagenome assembly ERZ507329
CTACACGACGCTCTTCCGATCTATCTCTCCGGTGGTATCATCACTTCTAATCAATTATACACGAGACAGATATTCACCTGTTCTTGTATCGATTTTCAGTTTGTCTCCCTGGTTTACAAACAGAGGAACCATTACCTGCGCACCTGTCTCAACAGTTGCCGGTTTGGTTGCACCCTGTGCAGTATTTCCAGCGAATCCTGGCTCTGTCTCGATAACTTCAAGCTCTACGAACAGAGGCGGCTCAATAGCATATACATTGCCATTCCAGGAGCAAACTTTAACAACTTCGTTTTCTTTAACGAATTTGAGGGAGTCACCTACCTGCTCTTTTGTAAGTGCTACCTGATCATAAGTTTCTGTATTCATGAAGTTGTAAAGGTCTCCATCATTGTACAGATAGCTCATATCAACACGGTCAATACGTGCCTGCGGGAATTTCTCTGTAGGACGGAAAGATTTTTCCAGTACAGCTCCTGTGATAATATTTTTATATTTTGTTCTTACGAATGCAGCGCCCTTTCCAGGTTTTACATGCTGGAACTCAACGATCTGACATACATTTCCTTCAATTTCAATAGTGACACCGTTTCTGAAATCACCTGCAGAAATCATTTTAATATCCTCCTTCTTTGTGTGTTCGCTACCAACTATTTTATAATATATAGAAAGTTTTTTCAACTATTTTTTTCATATGTAGACAATTTCTCTTCAATTTCTTTAATAAGCTCCTCAAAAGGCACTTCTCCGGTAACAACCTGAATGTCTGCAAACTTCTGATATACCGGATCTCTCTGTTTCAGAAGCTTCTTGATCTTGTCATCCCGGTCTTCTCCGTCAAGCATCGGATCTTTCTTTGAATCTGCCAGGCGTTTTTTCAGCGTAGTCAGCGAACCTTTCAGATATACGACCGTTCCCAGTTCTTTAAGATATTTTTCATTCTGTTCCTGAAGCGGAACTCCTGCACCCAGTGAAATCACTTTTCGTTCCGAATCCTGAATCAGCTGCTTTAAGGCAACTGTTTCCAGTGCTCGATAATATGCTTCTCCGAATTTTTCAAAAATTTCCCGCGCTGAAAGATTCATTTTTTTGGTGATAAGTTTGTCAAGATCGACAAACTGCAGCCCCAGATCTTTAGAAAGCTGCTTTCCTACTCTTGTTTTACCTGAACCCATAAACCCAATGATAACCACGTGGTTCATGAAATCCCCTCCTCCTTTTTGTAAAAATGTAGTACTATTTTTTCCAGATATCGTTTCAGAACGATCTGGATTTCTTCTTTGGGATGGATCGGCTTTACGAGAATATTGCGGATGCCGGTCCTTTTGGCTCCGTATACATCTGTAAAAAGCTGATCCCCTATAAAAATCGTATTGCCGGTATCCGTTCCCAGAAGTTCCATTGCCTTCCGGTAGTTCTTCACAGACGGCTTGTGGGCATTTTCAATATATCTGGCCTGAATCGCATCTGCAAAAGGCGCCACCCGCTCAATTTGATTGTTTGACAGCAGGCAGTAACCAAAGCCGATTCCGCGAAGCCGTTCAAAAAGAGCTATCGCCCTGTCATCTGCCGGTGCCCCGTGAGGCACCAGCGTATTATCAATGTCATAGATCAGTCCACGATACCCTTCTTCGTAAAGCTTCTCGTAGTCAATCTCATATGCTGAATCCAGATATTCATCCGGAAAAAAACAACGAAACATCCTTTTCTCCTGTCTGTAACTTTTATCGTTCATCAAGCGGAACGTATGCCGCTTCCGGAAGAACGCTCTTGTATGCCGGACGAATGATCTTGTCTGTATTGATCAGCTCCTCCATACGATGTGCACTCCAACCTACGATACGCGCTACCGCAAACATCGGTGTATAGAGCTCATGCGGAAGATCCAGCATACTATATACAAATCCACTGTAAAAATCGACATTGGCACTGACACCTTTGTAGATTCGTCTCTCTTCTGCGATTACTTCCGGAGCCATCCACTCTACCATAGAATACAGGCGATAATCTTTCATGCGGCCTTTTTCTTTGGCAAGGCTTTCTACGAAGCCTTTCAGGACTTCTGCTCTCGGATCCGATACCGAATAGATTGCATGTCCCATACCATAAATAAGACCTCTCTTATCAAATGCTTCTTTATGAAGAAGGCGTTTCAGATAATTTCTTACTTCGTCTTCATCCTCCCAGTTATGCACTTCTTTCTTCATGTCCTGGAACATCTGAATGACCTTAATGTTGGCACCACCATGTTTTGGTCCTTTCAGGGAGCCAAGTGCAGCCGCTATAGCAGAATAGGTATCCGTTCCGGATGAAGAAACTACATGTGTCGTAAAGGTAGAGTTATTACCACCGCCGTGCTCCATATGAAGGATCAGCGCAAGATCAAGAATCTTTGCTTCCAGATCTGTATATTTTTTGTCCGGTCTCAACATACGCAGGATATTTTCCGCTGTAGAAAGTTCTTTCTTCGGATTGTGTATATAAAGACTCTTTCCTCTTACATAATGATTATATGCCTGATATCCGTAAACGGAAAGAAGCGGAAATACACTGATCAGGTTCAGACACTGACGCATAACATTCGGAAGTGAAATATCATCCGGATTATTATCATAAGAATACAGTGTCAGCACACTTCTGGAAAGTGCATTCATAATATCACGTCCCGGTGCTTTCATTATAACATCTCTTACGAAATTTGTCGGTAATGAACGTTGATTTGCAAGTAATTTCTGAAAATCTTCCAGTTCTTTTCTGTCTGGCAGCTTACCATAAAGGAGAAGATATGTCGTCTCTTCAAATCCGAAACGGTTATCTCTTACAAATCCAGCTGTCAGATCCTTAATATTATAACCACGGTAATAAAGACTTCCCGCACAGGGAACTTCCTTACCATCTACGACTTTTACTGCCTGTACATTGGAAACCTGTGTGAGTCCGGCAAGTACACCTTTACCATTGATATCACGAAGGCCCCTCTTTACATCATATTTTCCATAAAGAGACAGATCTATACTGGAATGATCTTTGCATTCCTGTGTCAGTCGTTCGATTTCCGGTGTTACCTTTGTGTTAAATTCTGCCATGTAATATTGCTCCTTTCAGAAATTCAGATTCTTTTTCTCCGCTTCTTTTTCTCCGCTTTTCCTCCTCAAAATAAAACCTTATAGTAATGTAACTCTTTACTTATGCTGACGATAAGTACTTAAGAACTCACGCAGCTTTTCCGATGCGCGCTCAAGCTGTCTGATGTTCGGCAGATAAACCACCCTGAAGTGATCCGGCTGCATCCAGTTAAATCCCTTACCCGGAACAAGAAGCACCTGCTTCTCATGAAGAAAATCCAGTGCAAACTGCTCATCATCCGTGATGTTGAATTTCTCTGTATCGATCTTCGGGAAAATATAAAATGCCGCATGTGGTTTGACAACAGAAATTCCCGGAATATCTCTCAGTGCATTGTAGATGCATTCTCTCTGCTCATAAACTCTTCCGCCCGGTTTGATATATTCGGTAACACTCTGATATCCGCCCAGTGCAGTCTGCACAATGGACTGAGCCGGAACATTAGAACACAGACGCATGGAAGACAACATCTTGATTCCTTCTATGTAACCTTTAGCTTTGTCCTTCGCACCGCTTAAGATCATCCAGCCAATACGAAAACCTGCGATCATATGTGACTTCGAAAGTCCGGAAAATGTCACACAGAAAACATCCGGTGCCAGAGATGCGATGGAAGTATGTTCATATCCATCCATAACCAGACGGTCATAAATCTCATCCGAAAAGATGATCAGTTCTTTCTCTCTTGCGATCTGTGCGATCTGCTCCAGAATTTCCTTCGGATAAACTGCTCCGGTTGGGTTGTTTGGGTTGATGATAACGATTGCCTTTGTTTTGTCTGTAATCTTGCTTCGGATATCGTCAATATCCGGATACCAGTCGGACTGTTCATCACAAATATAATGTACCACATTACCACCGGCCAGTGTTGCTGTCGCTGTCCAAAGCGGATAATCCGGTGCCGGAATCAGGATCTCATCACCATTATCAAGAAGTGCCTGCATGCAGAGATTGATCAGCTCACTGACACCATTTCCTGTATAAATATCATTCATTGAAACATTTGGGATATTTCGAAGCTGCGCATACTGCATAATTGCCTTACGTGCTGAAAAAATCCCTTTCGAATCAGAATATCCCTGAGATGTACGAATGTTGCTGAGCATGTCCAGAATGACTTCCTGAGGAGCGGAAAAACCGAACGGATATGGATTTCCGATATTCAGTTTCAGGATTTCCTTTCCTTCATCTTCCATTTTCGCCGCCTCGTCAACCACCGGGCCTCTCACATCATACAGTACATTATCGAGTTTCGTTGATTTGTCAAATGTTCTCATTTTTTCACTCCTCTCCATGAGTTTTCTATTCGTATTGTAATATAATCTCATATTCAGACACTTTTCGCAAGGTAAAATTCCATACAAAATTTTGTTTGCGCCCCGAAATATATTTTTTTTTATTTTTTTTACAATTTTCTTTGCAACTTTACCACTTTCGTGTATAATAGTCCATGGACAAATGTCTTACACAGATAGACATGATTCAATAAGCGAATGAGGAGGAAATCAACATGTCTTACACAGAAGAAGTTTATGAAAGAGTCGTTGCACAGAATCCTGGCGAGCCGGAATTCCATCAGGCAGTAAAAGAAGTTCTGGATTCTCTTAAAGTTGTTATCGACCGTAATGAAGAAAAATACCGCAGTCTTTCTATTCTGGAACGTCTGGTAGAACCAGAAAGAATTATTTCTTTCCGTGTTCCGTGGGTAGATGACAACGGAACCGTACAGGTTAACAAAGGATATCGTGTACAGTTCAACAGCGCAATCGGACCTTACAAAGGTGGTCTTCGTTTCCATCCTACAGTAAACCAGAGCATTCTGAAATTCCTCGGTTTCGAACAGGTATTCAAAAATTCTCTGACAGGTCTTCCGATCGGCGGTGGTAAAGGTGGTTCCAACTTCAATCCTAAGGGTAAATCCGACAGAGAAGTTATGGCATTCTGCCAGAGCTTTATGACAGAGCTCTGCAAATATATCGGCGCAGACACAGATGTACCGGCTGGTGACATCGGTGTTGGCGGACGTGAGATCGGTTATCTTTTCGGACAGTACAAACGTGTTCGCGATCTCTATGAAGGTGTCCTGACAGGTAAAGGACTTACCTATGGCGGTTCTCTGATCCGTACAGAAGCAACAGGATACGGTGTTGTATATATCCTTAACGAACTGATGAAAGATCACAACGATTCTCTCGACGGAAAGACTGTTGTTGTTACAGGTTCCGGTAACGTTGCTATTTACGCAGTACAGAAAGCTACTCAGCTTGGTGCAAAAGTTGTTGCTATGTGCGACTCCAACGGATACATCTATGATCCGAACGGTATCAACCTTGATGTAGTGAAAGATATCAAAGAAGTAAAACGTGGACGTATCAAAGAATATGCTGACCGCGTAGAAGGCGCTACCTATACAGAAGGTGTTGGCATCTGGAACATCAAATGTGATGTATATCTTCCATGCGCAACTCAGAACGAACTTGACCTTGATGGTGTAAAAACTCTGATTGCAAACGGATGCAAATATATCGTAGAAGGTGCAAACATGCCTACTACAAGAGAAGCTACAGACTACGCTATGGCAAACGGTGTTCTCTTCCTTCCTGGAAAAGCATCCAATGCAGGTGGTGTTGCTACTTCCGCACTGGAAATGAGCCAGAACTCTCAGAGACTTTCCTGGACATCCGAAGAAGTTGATGCCAAACTTCATCAGATCATGGTTGACATCTACGCTAAGATCAGCGATGCCGCAAAACGTTATGACCTGACAGACAACTATGTTGCCGGCGCAAACATTGCAGGTTTCGAAAAAGTTGTAGATGCTATGATCGCTCAGGGTATTGTTTAATTCTCTGACTGTATAAAAGCATAATTTTTAAGGCGTTCCGGTTTTGACCGGAGCGCCTTTTTATTGTATAATCCAGCTTAATACTTCTCTCTTAATACCTTATTCTTCTTATGGCTCCATAAATTTCTTCAGTTCATCCATAAATGTGCTGACATCTTTGAATTCACGATATACAGATGCAAAACGAACATAAGCAACTGCATCCAGGTCTTTCAGATGTTCCATCACGATCTCGCCAATACGGGTACTTGCAATCTCCCTGTCCGCACTGTCAAAGATGTCCCCTTCTATGGAATCCATCGTCATTTCAATTTTTTCTATCGGTATCGGACGCTTGTAGCAGGCGCGTAAGATTCCATCCTGAATCTTTGCACGGTCATACTGTTCACGTGTCTGGTCTTTCTTGATCACACTCAGTGGAATCGTCTCTACCTTTTCGTATGTAGTAAAACGTTTGCCGCAGGATTCGCACATTCTTCTTCTGCGGATGGAATTGGTGTCTTCTACCGGTCTTGAGTCTACAACTTTACTGTTATCCTGATTACAAAATGGACATCTCACAGTATTTACCCCTCTTTCCCCTTTAATAAAATAATTATATTTATTTTTTCTGACAGTGTCAACAAAAGCTCATGTATATCTGTAAAAAATATTCATATATTAATAAAAACGGTATTTTTATGAGACTTTGTGAGCTTCGACAGAAAGAAATCATTAATACCTGTACCTGCAAAAGCCTCGGTTGTCCCATTGACCTGGAATTTGACTGTGCCACAGGACGCATTCATTCCCTGATTGTTCCAGGTCCCGGTAAATTCTGCAGTTTTTTCGGACGCGAAAATGAATACATTATTCCCTGGAACTGTATCTGCCAGATTGGTGATGACATCATCCTTGTAGAAATTAAAGAAGAGAAATGTTTTCACAAAGAGCACCTTCTCTGATCCTGTCAAGGTCTTTTATTTTTTATATTTTTTCCAAAAAAGAATATTTCCCATCCTCCCTGTGAATCATTTGTAATACCAAATGAAATAAGGAGGATATTTCGATGGCACTTAATAAAGTAGAAATCTGTGGGGTAAATACTTCCAGTCTTCCGATTCTAAAACAGGAAGAAAAAGATGAGCTGTTCCGACGTATCAAACAGGGTGACACCGAAGCAAGGGAACAGTATATTAAAGGAAATCTGCGTCTTGTATTAAGTGTTATCCGACGTTTTCAGAACAGCAATGAAAATCCTGATGATCTGTTTCAGATCGGCTGTATCGGGCTTATGAAAGCAGTTGATAATTTTGACGATACCCTGATGGTCAAATTTTCGACGTATGCAGTTCCGATGATCATTGGTGAGATCCGCCGCTATCTGCGTGACTACAACAGCATCCGCGTCAGTCGTTCTCTGCGTGATATTGCATACAAAGCTATTTATGCCAAAGAAAACTATATCCGGCAGAACCTGAAAGAGCCTACCATGGAAGAAATCGCAAAAGAAATCGGCATTGAAAAAGAAATGATCGTCTATGCACTTGATGCTATCCAGAGTCCGGTCAGCCTCTATGAACCCGTCTATTCCGAAGGCGGCGATACGCTTTATGTCATGGATCAGATCAGTGACCGCAAAAACAAAGAAGAACACTGGCTGGAAAATCTGTCTCTCAAAGAAGCCATGAACCGCCTCGGCAGTCGGGAACGGCATATTATTGAAATGCGTTTTTATGAGGGCAAAACACAGATGGAAGTCGCGGATGAAATCGGCATCTCTCAGGCGCAGGTCAGCCGCCTCGAAAAAAACGCACTCAAGACCATGCGAAATTATCTCCGTCCCTGATCCGACATTATAAGCTTACCAAAAAAATGTCCCCTTAAGAAGATTTTGGTTAATTACCATATCTGCTTAAGGAGACTCATATATCATTTCAGAGCTTTTTCCAGTTCTTTAATAATGATTTTTAATGCCTTAATTCGGGCATATTTTTTATCCACGGACTCAAGGATATGCCATGGTGCAAATGTAGTACTTGTCTTTTTGAGCATTTCATTGACAGCTTCCTCATACTGATCCCATTTTTCACGATTGCGCCAGTCTTCATCCGTAATCTTCCACTGTTTTTCCGGGTTGTTCTGCCGCTCCGTAAAACGTTCCAGCTGCGTATCTTTGTCGATCTGTACCCAGAATTTAATAATCACAGCGCCCCAGTCATGCAGTTCTTTTTCAAACTCATTAATTTCATTATACGCACGTTTCCAGTCATTTTCACTGCAGAATCCCTCAAGACGTTCCACCATAACACGTCCATACCATGTACGGTCAAAAATTGCGATATGTCCATCCTTCGGAAGCCTTGTCCAAAATCTCCAGAGATAATGTCGTGCTTTTTCATGCGGCTCCGGACTTGCGATCGGCTGCACCTCATATCCGCGCGGATCCAACGCACCAGTGACTCTCTTGATGTTTCCGCCCTTTCCGGCAGCATCCCATCCTTCATAGGTAATAATTACAGGTACGCGTTTACGATACAGGCGGTTATGCAATTCTCCGAGCCTGCTCTGTAATTTCTTTAATTCTTTCTGATATTCCTCTTCATCTATTGTCTTGCCTTCCAGCTCAACATCTTTCAGTTTCGGCATTTTCACAAGTGGAAATACATTCTGGAGAATCGGTACGGAATGCCTCTGATTCTGCAATGCAACCTCTATACTGCTTACCAGTGTATCCATAACCTGCAGTTCTGCCCACTTTTTATCCTCCGCATCTATGATATACCATGGGGAAGTTGACATATTGGTATCTTTCATATAACGGTCAATCACATTTTCGCATTTTTTGTAATGCTTGTGCTGCCATTTATCAGCACCAGTCACACGCCACTTCGTATCTTCTTTGTCCAGAAGCTTCTCCATGCGCTTTCCTTGCTCATCTTTATCGATCTGCATGAAAAATTTCAGCACAAGATATCCATTATCGGTCAGCTGGCGTTCAAATCGGCGGATACTTTCAATTCTTTTTTCATACAAATCACCTTCCAGAGCACCGGAGAGAACATCCATGACAGTCTGCTCCATCCAGCCAGAATCGAGGAATGTAAATTTGCCTTCTTCCGGGATCTGTTTCATATAACGATACAAAAACGGTCTGCGCAGTTCTTCTTCTGTCGGTGAAGACATCGTTGCTGCTTTGAAAAAACGAGGATCAATATTTTTGATCACTTTGCCGATCATACTGCCTTTACCTGCCGCGCTCCATCCTTCAAAAAGAACCAGCACCGGCAGCTTATGCTCCTTGATCTTCATCTGGAGATCATACAGACTGCTTTTCGTTTTTTCAAGCTGTCTTTTCATTTCTTCCCTGTCCGGCATTTCGCCCGGTGTCCATGATTTTAACATATAGATTCCCCTTTTCTTTTTTTGTACATAGTATATCATACTTAATCATAGAATATAAATTATTTTTGTGCATTTTTTACTATTAATGTAAATAAGCACATAAAAAAACAGAACCATCTGTTTTCGGACGATTCTGTCTTTTATCTTATGAGCAAGATCAGGAAAGTTCAAGTTTTCCGGTATATAACTGGTAATAGGTGCCTTTCTGTCTGATCAGATCTTTATGATCACCTCTCTCGATGATCTTTCCATGTTCAAGTACAATGATCGCATCACTGTTTCGGATTGTGGAAAGACGATGGGCAATAACAAATACGGTACGTCCCTTCATCAGGTTATCCATACCTTTTTGTACAATGCTCTCTGTACGGGTATCAATACTGGAAGTTGCCTCATCCAGAATCAGTACCGGAGGATCTGCAACTGCTGCACGCGCGATAGAAAGAAGCTGTCTCTGTCCCTGTGACAGTTCCTCACCGTCTCCGCTCAGCATAGTATCATATCCCTTCGGGAGCATCTGGATAAACTGATCTGCATGTGCAAGTTTTGCAGCTGCATAAATTTCTTCATCCGTTGCATCCAGTTTACCATATCGGATATTGTCACGGATCGTTCCGGTAAAGAGGTGTGTATCCTGCAGAACGATTCCCAGTGAATGGCGCAGATCATCTTTTTTGATCTTTGTAATGTTGATTCCATCGTAGCGGATCTTACCTTCCTGAATATCGTAGAAACGATTGATCAGGTTGGTGATCGTTGTCTTTCCTGCACCGGTAGAACCTACAAATGCAAGTTTCTGTCCCGGTTTTGCATACAGACTGATGTCATGGAGAATTGTCTTGTCCTCATTGTATCCGAAAGTTACATCTTCGAAACGTACATCACCTTTCAGTTCTGTATAGGATACGGAGCCATCTGCGGAATGTGGATGTTTCCATGCCCACATACCGGTTCTTTCTTTGCATTCTACAATGTTACCGTTTTCATCTTTTCTGGCATTGACGAGAGTCACATATCCCTCATCCTCTTCCGGTTTTTCATCAATCAGATTAAAGATACGTTCTGCTCCGGCAAGTGCCATAACGATTGAGTTAAACTGCTGTGCCACCTGCATAAACGGCTGTGTAAAGCTCTTGGTAAACTGCAGATAGGAAGCCATAACACCAAGAGTGATTCCGCCTACTCCTGCAACAGAAAGTACACCGCCGAGAACTGCCGTCAGTACAAACTGCAGGTTTCCGATATTTCCGATCACAGGTCCCATCATATTGCCATACTTATTTGCCTGAGACGCACTCTCAAAAAGTGCTTCATTCAGTCTGTCAAATTCTTCTTCAGATTTTTTCTCGTGGTTGAAGACTTTTACCACACGCTGTCCATTCATTCGTTCTTCGACAAACCCGGTCACATCCGCCAGTGCCATCTGCTGACGTACGAAATATTTTCCACTCTTGCTTCCGATCTTATTTGTAACAAAAAGCATCACAAAAATAATCATAACTGCAAGAATTGTCAAAAGCGGGCTTAAAACCAGCATAGAAACAAATGTAACAACAATCGTAAACAGCGCCATCAGTGCCTGTGGAATTGCCTGGCTGATCATCTGTCTTAAGGTATCTGTATCATTGGTATACAGACTCATGACCGATCCGTTTGTATTCTGATCAAAATAACGTATCGGAAGTGTCTGCATATGTTCAAACATATCGTCACGTACTCTTTTGAGTACACCCTGTCCGATATAAACCATCATTCTGGTATATATGAAAGTTGCCGCCACACCGGCAAGAAAGATGCATCCCAGAACTGACAGTGCCTTATAAAGCCCGGCAAAGTCCGGTTGTTTCTGTCCAATCAACGGAAGGATAAAATCATCCAGAAGGTAACGAAGAGAAAGGGATACTGCCGTTGTCGCAACCGCACTGATCAAAATGCAGATGAATACCAGAATAAACTGAAGTTTATATTTTTCTGTCACATATTTCAGAAGACGTTTTGCTGTCTTTATGTCATTTTGAGTCATTCTTGTTTTCTTTTTCTTATTCATCCTCTTCGCCTCCTTTCACCTGTGATTCATATACTTCTCTGTAGATTTCATTCGTTTTCAAAAGTTCCTCAGAGGTTCCCACACCGGCAATCTTACCACCATCGAGCACAATGATCTGGTCGGCATCTTCAATTGAGGAAACTCTCTGTGCAATGATGATCTTAGTCGTATCCGGAATTTCTTCACGGAATGCCTTACGGATCAGCGCATCTGTCTTTGTATCTACCGCACTGGTAGAATCATCCAGAATCAGAATCTTCGGTTTTTTAAGCAGCGCACGTGCAATACAGAGACGCTGTTTCTGTCCACCGGAGACATTGTTTCCGCCCTGTACGATCATAGTATCGTATCCTTCCGGAAACTCGCTGACAAACCCATCTGCCTGTGCAAGACGACATACTCTCTTAACTTCTTCATCACTGGCATGCTCATCGCCCCAGCGAATGTTATCATAAATCGTACCGGAGAACAGGACGTTTTTCTGTAATACCATGGAAACCTGATCTCTGAGGACTTCCAGATTGTAATCACGTACATCAACTCCGGCAACTTTTACTATACCGGAAGTAACATCGTAAAGACGTGGAATCATCTGTACGAGCGTAGATTTCGCACTTCCGGTTCCGCCGATGATACCAACAGTCTGACCGGATTTAATATGAAGACCTATATCTTTAAGAGCAAGATTTCCGCCCTCGCCTGCATAACTGAAATCTACATGATCAAAAGTAATCTCACCATTTTTTACTTCTTTTACTGCGTCTGCTTTGTCCTGCATTTCCGGAACTTCGTTCAATACTTCAGTGATACGATCCGTAGATGCCTCCGCGATCATGATCATGACAAATACAAACGTTACCATATTCAGGGACATCAGAATCTGCAGTGCATAAACGATCACGCTGGTCAGCTCACCGGTCTCCATTGTTCCGAATACAATACTTTTTCCGCCAATCAGAGCAATCAGCAATACAACTGCATACATCATAAACTGCATGACAGGTGCATTCCATGCAACGATTTTTTCTGCTTTTGTAAACAGTGTATATACGTAATTAGATACACCATGGAATTTACTGATCTCATGTTCTTCTCTTACAAACGCCTTTACTACGCGGGATGCATTCACGTTTTCCTGCACGGAATTGTTCAGCTCATCATACTCATCAAATACTTTGATAAAATTCGGATGTGCCTTCTTTGCAATAAAAATCAGTGTTCCACCGAGAAGCGGAATTACGATCAGGAAAAGAAGTGCGATCTTTACATTAATCAGCAGTGTCATGATCCAGGAAAGTGCGATCATGATCGGTGCTCTTGCAAGAAGACGGATACTCATCATATAAGCCATCTGCACATTCGTGATATCCGTTGTCATTCGTGTGACCAGTCCTGATGTGGAAAAATGATCAATGTTTTTGAATGAAAAATCCTGCACCTTATAAAAGATATCATGACGGAGATTTTTGGCATATCCGGCAGCTGCCACCGCTGCCATATTTCCTGCCTGTACACCAAAATAGAGCGCAAGCATTGCCATAACTACCAGGATCACTCCTCGCTGTATGATATAGCCCAGATCACCGTTTGCAATTCCCACGTCAATGATCTTCGCCATTTCCAGTGGAATGAGCACTTCCATCAATACCTCCAGGATTACCAGCAATGGCGCCAGTAGCGACTGTTTTTTATATTCCCGGATAGATTTAAAAAGTGTCTTATTCATTTACCATCATGTCCTCCTCTTCAATTTTCAAATTAGTTTGAAGCCTAACTTTCCATATTATACAAAATCTTCCCTGCTAAAATCAACTACTTTTTTGTGTCCTTTTGGACACATTTTCAATATAGCACCGTCCTTTTTTCCGCAAAAAAATGCCCTGTTATAAGGACATTTTTTCGCTTTCGTATGTATTTCTGACTTCCTCCGCTCTGGTTCGATGCGGAAAGCAGATATTTCCAAGCTGTCTTACCGGCATGACTCCCATCAGAGAATTTGTAACAAAACATTCTTCATAATACATCAGTTCATCCGGATAGATGATTGTCTCCACCACGCTGAATTTTGACATTACGTATTCTCGCAGAATTCCCGGCAATAATCCACAAGACAGCTGCGGTGTATAGATCATATTTTTGCGCACAAAGAAAATATTGCTGACTGTCCCCTCGCTGATCTGGCCCTTTGTATTGACAAAGACCTTCTCGTTAATACCAGCTGCCATTGCAGCTCTTTTTTCAAGGATACAGTCACCGTAATTCAAAGTCTTGTGATAGACCAGCGAAGATGTCTCATTTCTGCGCACTTTACTGATGTCTGCCACAAAGCCTTTTGCATAATCCTCTTCAGAATATGTATTCGTTCTCATCTGGAAAAATAAGTTTTCGGCTGAACAGACGATTTTCAATACACCATGATCCGTCATCTCCGAATCCTGACTGGCAAGATAAGAAAATACTTTTTCTTTTGAAAATCCTCTTGCACTGCAGGAACGCAGCTGCAGGAAATCAGCTGCCTTTTCCAGTCTTTCTATATGCTTTTCAAGTAATATCGGTTTTCCTTTTTCGACAGCAATCGTTTCAAACGCACCCATCCCGAACAGAAAACCTTCATCTAACCGGATATCCATACTTCACTCTCCAATTACTTATCTCATAGCCTGAAGAACCGCCTTCGCTTTCTGAAGTGTTTCTTCATATTCAAATTCCAGGTCGGACTCTGCGGTAATACCGCCTCCCACACCCAGATAATACTTTCCATCTTTATGCAACGCAGTCCTGATCACAATATTGAAATCGCAGTCACCATCCAGCGTCAGATAGCCGATAGATCCGGTGTAAAGATTTCGTTTATTATTTTCCATCTCATCAATGATCTCCATTGCACGATACTTCGGCGCTCCGGTAATTGAACCACCGGGAAAAGCTGCCTCGAGAAGATCCATAACGTTTTTACTCTCTTCCAGATCCCCCTCGATATCAGAAACCAGATGAAATACCGTCGCATATTCTTCTACCGTAAAAAGTTCAGTCACCTTGACACTTCCCGGATTACACACCCTGTTCAGATCATTTCGCTCAAGATCCACGATCATCAGAAGTTCACTTTTGTCTTTTTCAGAGTTTTCAAGTTCTGTCCGCATAAGCATATCTTCTTCCGGTGTCTCCCCGCGCTTACGTGTGCCTTTGATCGGTCGTGTATTTACATGCCCCTTCTGCATTTTAAGGAAACGTTCCGGCGATGCACATACGATCTGAAAATCTCCATAGTCAAAATAACCACCAAACGGAGACGGATTATTTTCCCGAAGATCATAAAACACATCCAGCGGTACTTTGTCACTTTTCACAGTGAGCTGCTGTGTCATATTGACAATGTAGATATCTCCCTCTATAATATAGCGGATCATACGATCTACTGCCTGCTTGTATTCGTCCTTCGCAAAATTCGGCAGCACCTCGATCGGATATTCTGTATCTGACTCTTTCTGCATATACACCGGCTTCCCGTTTATCCGGGTCTCCATCTCATCCATCAGTTTCGCAGCTTCCCCCGTGATGCCATTCGCAATCAGATATGTACGCTGTTCCTGCCTGTCCTCTATAATATAGAAGTCATAAAAGACAAGTACAGCATCCGGAATCGAGACAAGATCTTCCTTCGCAGAATCCACTTCCATCAATTTCCTTCCATATTCATAGGAAAAATATCCTATCGCACCGGAAATTATCGGAAGCTCAGTATTATTTTTGTCTTTGTGTTCTGCCAGATATGTTTTCAGATATGTTTCGAAAGAACACGTTGTTTCTTTCTCGCCATTAATATAGAAGCCATTACCTTCTTTCACAAGTTTAAGATATGGCACTGCACCTATAACAGAATATCTTCCAAGTTTGTTAACCAGCGAAGAATCCAAAAACACACTGTCATCTGTTCCTGCAAAATATGTATAAAGCTCTGCTGCACCTCTGGCAGGCTTCATTTCTTTTATAATACGCCGTTTATTATACATCGTTTTTTCCCCTCTGTCCATTATCGAGAACATTTCTTTGTGTTTTTTCATGTACATTTTGTACTATATTGTTTTAGTTAATGCGCACATTCCGCGATGTGGCAGAAGTTTTCAAGCAGTTCATGTCCATACTCTGTAAGTACTGCCTCCGGGTGAAACTGAACCCCATACAACGGAAGAATCTTATGTGAAAGTCCCATCACCGCACCATCCTCTGACACAGCATCGACATTGTAATCCGTCGGAATGCTGTCCTCTTTTACAATCAGTGAATGATAACGCGTTACTTTAAACTTTTTCGGCAGTCCTTCAAAAACACCGGTTCCCATATTTGTAATCTCCGTCACCTTTCCATGCATCGGTCGCTCACCTTTTTTTACCGTTGCGCCACAACAGTGTCCAAGTACCTGGTGTCCGAGACAGACTCCAAGGATCGGAATTTTTCCCTGCAGACGTTCCACTGTCTGTACACAGACTTCTGCATCCCACGGACGTTTCGGTCCGGGGGACAGAATGATTCCCTGCGGCTGCATTTTTTCTATCTCATCCACGGTGATCTGATCACTTCTTTTTACAACAATCTCCCTTCCAAGCTCCTCAAAGTAAGCCTTCAGGTTATAGACAAATGAATCATAGTTGTCGATCATTAAATACATATCGTCCTCCCTGTCATCAAATCGCGGATAAAATAAAAAAAGAGACAACGAGTGTGCGTATTTTCATGCACACAGTCGTTATCCCTGATTGGTCCGTAATCTGTGAAATTTTTATCTTTTTCTTTGCTTTTCTTCTATAGATAGCTTTATGCTATCATATCTCTCATTTCACGTCAATAATTATTCAACCTGAATATTTTTTTCAACAAATTACCCCTTTTCTATCAAATACATCTATGCTATACTGTACGGGAAATGAATGATATGCAAAATAGGATCTTATGCGTCAAGTGTTCAGCGAATGGGGAGTTGTCGCCGAAACGAAAAGTCCGTCTTACGGTATAGGATCCGCACCCGTTGCGACAATATAAGAGGTTATCTCATATTGTGTAGGGATACGTTTTTCGACATACGTTCTATCACAATTGGAGATATCTTTTTTTGTTTTATTTTACAAATACATTGACAAAAAGCAGACAATCTCCACGATACACAATATCATTATAATAGGAGGTTGTTTTTTATGGTAGACAAACAAAAAGTAGAACAGGCAATCCGACTTCTCCTTGAAGGAATCGGTGAAGATACAGAACGTGAGGGACTGAAAGATACCCCGGACCGCATCGCACGTATGTGCATGGAAATCTATGGTGGTCTGGATGAGGAAGCAGATCAGCACCTCGCCAAACAATTTGAAGTAGAAAATAACGAAATGGTCCTGGAAAAAGACATCACATTCTATTCCATGTGCGAGCATCATCTGATGCCATTTTACGGCAAGGCTCACATTGCTTACATACCAAACGGCAGAGTTACCGGACTTAGCAAACTTGCCCGCACCGTAGATGTCTATGCAAGAAGGCCTCAGATTCAGGAACGTCTGACTGTACAGATTGCAGATGCTCTGGAGCGTACTTTGAATCCCAGGGGTGTTATGGTCATGCTTGAAGCCGAACATACCTGCATGACAATGCGCGGCATTAAAAAGCCAGGCAGTAAGACCATCACTACTGTAACACGAGGGGACTTCAAGACAGATTGTGAACTTCAGAAGCAATTCCTCTCCATGGTAAAAGACTGATGTCTGCTGGTATGACAAGAGTTCAGGCCATCTGGCAGCATCCGCTTTATCAGGAACACCTGACTGCGCTTACCCGGCTGGAGTCTGACCGTATTTTCTGCCGCCACACCCCGGAGCATTTTCTGGATGTAGCAAGACTGGCTTACATTTTTGCACTGGAGCGAAATCTGGACTGTTCCCGTGAACTGATCTACTGCACTGCCCTTCTCCATGATATTGGCCGTGCCGAACAGTACACAAACGGTACACCGCACGATGAAGCAGGTGTCACCATTGCAGGGCAGATTTTAGCAGATCTAAACTTCTCAGAATCAGAAAAAGCTCAGATTCTGACGGCAATCGGAGAACATCGTTCTTCCACCGGAAATCTTCCGATACTCAGCCAGATTATTTATGAAGCAGACAAAAAATCCCGCAATTGTTTTTTATGCTCTGCCGAAAAAGAATGTTACTGGGCTCCTGAGAAAAAAAATATGACGATTCAATATTAAAAGGAGAATCTTAAAATGAAAATTGGAAATCGTGAATTCGACGTAAAAAACAGAACTTATATTATGGGAATTCTGAATGTCACACCGGATTCTTTCTCTGATGGTGGCAAATGGAACTCTATGGACCATGCACTGAAACATGCTGAGACTATGATTGCCGAAGGTGCAGATATTCTGGATGTCGGCGGAGAATCCACACGTCCGGGACATACTCCGGTAAGTGCCGAAGAAGAAGCGGCCCGTGTCGTTCCGATCATTGAGGCGCTTCACAAACATTTTGATGTTCCGATTTCTGTAGATACATATAAAGGAAGTGTTGCTGATGTCGCCGTACAGGCAGGTGCGGATCTTGTCAATGACGTATGGGGACTGAAATATGATCCGGAAATGGCAGGCGTAATTGCAAAACATGATGTAGCCTGCTGCCTGATGCATAATAAAGCAAACACAGAATACAACAATTTTCTCACCGACATGCTTACCGAAACGCAGGAATGCGTAAATATCGCGCGCAAGGCAGGCATCAAAGATGAACGTATTATTCTTGACCCGGGTGTAGGATTTGGAAAAACATATGAAATGAACCTTGAAACCATGAACCATCTGGAGCTTTTTCAGCATCTCGGATTCCCGGTACTTCTCGGCACTTCCCGTAAATCCATGATCGGTCTTACACTCGATCTCCCGGTTGACCAGCGTGTCGAGGGAACAATTGCCACTTCTGTCATTGGAGTTATGAAAGGCTGTGCTTTCGTGCGAGTCCATGATGTAAAAGAAAACAGACGTGCCGTACTGATGACCGAAGCGATTCTCGGCAGAAACATCAAATAAAGAGATAATTAAAAGGATTAAAAATAAATGGATATTATTGAGATTAAAAACCTTGAGATTTTTGCTAACCACGGAGTTTTTCCGGAGGAAAATGTACTCGGGCAGAAATTCGTCGTATCAGCCAAACTTTATACCAGTACACGTAAAGCCGGTCTGACAGATGAGCTGACTGCTTCGATTCACTATGGAGAAGTCAGCCAGATGATCACAAAGTTCACCAAAGAGCATACCTACAAGCTTCTGGAAACTCTTGCTGAAAACCTCTGTCAGATGCTTTTGCATGAATTTCCACTGATGAATGCAATTACTCTGCGTATTGAAAAGCCATGGGCACCGGTCGGACTTCCACTGGATACAGTTGCAGTAGAAATCACACGTGGATGGCACACCGCTTATGTTGCTTTTGGTTCTAACCTCGGAGACAAGAAGAAATATATCGATGATGGCATTCAGGGCCTTAGGAACACTCCCGACTGTGAAGTCGCGGCCATATCAGAATATCTTGTCACAGAACCCTATGGAGGTGTAGAACAGGATGAATTTCTCAATGGTGTGCTCCGTCTCCGCACGCTTCTGACTCCTGAAGAGCTGCTTGACCGTCTTCATGAACTGGAAGCGGCAGCCAACAGAGAACGTATCATCCACTGGGGGCCTCGTACCCTCGATCTTGATATTTTGTTTTATGATAATGAAATCATTGATACACCGGATCTCCATATTCCTCATATTGATATGGAAAACCGTGATTTTGTGCTGAAACCTCTGGATGAAATTGCACCATATTACCGTCATCCGGTTCTGAACAAAACCATCCATCAGCTTCTTACTGAACTTAATTCAAAAAGCAACTAAAATTCTAAAGCTTCTGAGTTTCTGGCTATATGCCAAGACTCAGAAGTTTTTTTGCTTCTTCAAGGCGTTCATAAAACTGTTCGTAGAAATCGCGTTTCTCTTCATACACTTTATAATAGAAACGGCTGAGCACATACATATTCAGATTTCTGATCAGCTCCGTATCTTCCGTCTGGTAAAAAATCTCCTGCACATCAAGAAGGAACTGATGCCAATCCCATACAAATTTTTCATATTGTTTCAAATCCGGTGTATCGAGCCATTTTTTTACTTTGATCTTTGAACGGTTTTTCTTCGTACATTCATGTATCTGCAAAATATATTTAAACCCCTCTTCCGAATAATATCTTCCGAGTGGGAACAAACGGCAGAATCCCGGACGAATTGCATAGACCGCGCATCTTCCTTCTCCGTTTAGAAATACACATCGTTCTTCTGCTCCTTTCATCGCAAGATGCGGAAGAATATTTCCGTCTGAAATGCCAAGTTCCAGCATATTGCCGATCAAGTCTTCAGGAGTCCTCTGAAGCCCCCTACTCAATCGACAGACATCATACGGATCCAGGAGCACGGAATCACCCATCCCCTTACAGCAGTCACAGCAGCCTTTACAGTCCTGGCAGTCCGCTTTTACCATATCATTTGCATCATATAATTTTCCATCTGAAATTTCTTCCAGCGTTACTTCACGTCGCATAGATTTTCCTCTTTCTTCCTATACTGTTCCTATATTACTTGCATGACTTATGATACAAGACTATAATAGTGCTTGTCAATCATCAAGAAAAACGGAGGAACAGAAAATGCGATCTCTCGCAATCTATCTAAAAAACTATAAGAAAGAAAGCATTCTTGCACCTTTCTTCAAATTTCTGGAAGTTGTGTTCGATCTGCTTGTTCCGGTAGTAATTGCCCAGATCATTGATGTGGGTATCACAGGAAATAATCGTCCATACATCATTGAACGATTTTTTATTCTAGTGCTTATGGCTGCCGCCGGACTTACAGTCAGTATCACTGCCCAGTTTTTTGCAGCGAAAGCCAGTGTAGGATTTGCCACAGAACTGAGGCAGGCTGTTTATGACCATATTCAGAAGCTTTCCTATACAGAACTTGATACTCTGGGAACCGATACACTGATCACCCGTCTCACCGACGATATCAACCAGGTACAGAATGGCGTAAACATGGGACTTCGCCTTCTTCTTCGAAGTCCTTTTATTGTGCTCGGTTCCATGGTCATGGCATTCACGATCAATACTCGCTGTGCCCTGATTTTTGCCGTTGCCATTCCGGTACTTTTCCTTGTGGTATTTGTTATCATGTACCTCAGCATCCCGCTTTTTGGTAAAGTACAGGGACGCCTTGATACAGTTACCGGTCTCACCAGAGAAAACCTGACCGGTGTACGTGTCATTCGTGCTTTCTGCCGTGAAGAAGAATCAGTCCGTGAATTTGACGAGAGCAATGCCGCACTTACAAAATTAAATGAATTTGTCGGAAAGCTTTCCGCTCTCCTCAATCCGGTCACCTATGTGCTCATCAACATTGCTACTGTTATCCTGATCAACAATGCAGGACTTCAGGTAAACTTAGGTAACATGCAGCAGGGTGAAGTTGTTGCGCTTTACAATTACATGGCACAAATGATCATTGAGCTCATCAAACTTGCATCTCTGATCATTACTCTGAACAAATCTGCCGCATGTGCAAACCGTGTTGCCGACATCCTTAAAATAAAAACTTCCATGGATTATCCGGATGACACCGCTTCTGCTTCCGCAGCCGCTGAAAATGCCGTAGAATTTCAGGATGTTACCTTTGCCTATGCAGGCACAGGCGCACCAAGTCTTTCTGATATCTGCTTTTCTGTAAAGAAAGGCCAGACTGTCGGAATCATCGGTGGTACCGGCAGTGGTAAATCCACTCTTGTCAACCTGATCGCACGTTTTTACGATGCCACAAAGGGAACGATTATGATAAATGGGCAGGATATCCGAACCTACAGCCAGCATGATCTTCGTGAAAAAATCGGTGTTGTACCGCAGCGTGCAGCACTTTTTAAGGGGACGATCCGCGAAAATATGAAATGGGGACGCGAAGATGCAACCGATGAAGAAATCTGGGATGCACTGACCACTGCCCAGGCACGTGAAATCGTTGAGGGAAAAGACGGTCAGCTTAATTTCAAACTGGAACAGAATGGCCGAAATCTTTCCGGCGGTCAGCGTCAGCGACTGACAATTGCCCGTGCTGTCGTTAAGAAACCTGAATTTCTGATCCTTGATGACAGTGCAAGCGCACTTGACTTTGCCACAGATGCCGCACTTCGTAAATCTCTTCATCAGTTAAGCGGAAATATTACCACTTTCCTCGTCTCACAGCGTGCAGCAAGTATCCGTCAGGCCGATCTGATCCTTGTTCTGAATGACGGTGAACTTGTCGGCAAGGGCATCCATGATGACCTGATCCGTACCTGTGACATTTACCGTGAGATCTATTTCTCCCAGTTTCCGGAAGAACGGGCGAAATATACTGTATCAAATACTGCCGTATCCGGTGGAACTATGGAGGTGGTATCATGAACAAAACAACAAATGATACAGCAAATGCAAGCAGTATGGAGACTCTCTGGAAAGTACTCCGTTTCATCGGAAAATACCGTTTTCTCCTGATCTTAAGCATTATTCTGGCAGCTGTATCCGTTATTCTTCAATTATACGTGCCGGTACTTTTTGGTAACGCGATCGATCAGGTCGTTGCCGAACACGACGTAAACTTCAGTATGATGTGGTACTATCTGACAAGAATTCTTGTCATGGTCATCATCTCCAGTGTCGCTACCTGGATCATGAACATCATCAACAACCGCATGACTTTCCATACGGTACAGGATATCCGCGCAAAAGCGATCCGTCAGATTCAGGTACTGCCGCTCTCCTATCTGGACAGCCACAGCACCGGTGACATCATCAGCCGTATCATCGCCGATACCGATATCCTTTCCGATGGTCTTCTTCTCGGATTTACACAGTTGTTTTCCGGAATTGTAACCATCATCGGAACTCTGATCTTTATGTTTTCCAAAAACATTCGGATCACCCTAATGGTCATTATCCTCACCCCGGTCAGTTTTTTTGTAGCAAGATTCATTTCTTCCCGCTCTTTCCATATGTTCCGGAAACAGAGCGATGCACGTGGCCGTCAGACAGCCCTTATTGAAGAAATGATCGGTAACCAGAAGATCGTACAGGCTTTTGGATATGAAGATAAATCTTCAGCACGTTTTGCAGAAATTAACAATGAGTTGAAAGAATGCAGCCAAAAAGCCGTCTTCTACAGCAGTCTGACCAATCCGTCCACCCGTTTCGTAAACAATGTTATTTACGCAGGTGTTGCACTTGTCGGTGCATTTATGATTCCGGGCGGTGCACTTACTGTCGGCGGTCTCTCTGTATTGCTTTCCTACGCAAACCAGTACATGAAACCATTCAACGACATCAGTTCTGTTATCACAGAACTTCAGAACGCACTTGCATGTGCGGCCAGAATCTTTGCACTTCTTGAAGAATCTCCGGAAAGTGCAGATCCGAAAGAAGCCCTTACCGATGCAAAAGGCGAGGTCAAGATTGATCATGTCAGCTTCCGCTATGTTCCTGATAAAAAACTGATTGAAAACTTCAATCTCCATGCAGAACCGGGCAAACGTATCGCGATCGTCGGTCCGACCGGCTGTGGAAAGACCACCTTTATCAACCTGCTGATGCGCTTCTACGATGTGACCGGCGGCACGATTTCCATTGACGGACATCCGATCAATGAAATTTCCCGCCATTCCCTGAGGAACAGTTTCGGTATGGTACTTCAGGATACATGGATCAAGAACGGAACCGTCCGTGAAAATATCAATATAGGAAAACCGGATGCTACCGATGAAGAGATTATAGAAGCAGCCAAACGTTCTCACAGTTGGGAATTTATCCGCCGTCTTCCAAGCGGACTGGACTCACAGTTAAAAGAGGACAGCTTAAGCCAGGGCGAAAAACAGCTTCTCTGTATCACACGTGTCATGCTGTGTCTGCCGCCTATGCTGATCCTGGACGAAGCAACCTCAAGCATCGATACCAGAACAGAGCTTATGGTCCAAGAGGCATTTGACCGTCTTATGGAAGGACGTACCAGTTTCATCGTAGCCCATCGTCTCTCCACAATCCGCAATGCCGATGAAATTCTTGTTATGAAAGACGGAAGTATCATCGAACAGGGTTCTCATGATGAACTTATGGCAAAAGGCGGATTCTATCAGAATCTGTACAACAGTCAGTTCGTAAAAGTAGCCGAATAATTTTATGTATTGCAAAACCCGTCAGAGCAGTTGGTTTTATGCCATCCGCCCCGACGGGTTTTCTTTTTGGGTTTTATTTATTTGACTGAAGGACTACTGTCGTCATTCTTCTTTATTTTTCTGTGCAGCCAGATATTCTTCTGTGAGTGCTACTGCATCACGGATACAGTCCGGACAACTTCTGAGGACTTTACCTGTCTCTACACCTTTTAATTCTTTACAGAGATATGAGCCGTTCTGCTCTTTAAATTTTGCAGCATACTCTCTGACTTTTTTGTAGGTATCGCCTTTCGTCATTTTTCCTTTTTCCGGATTGCCCACACTGTTCTGCAGACCAATGATCATCATCATTCCGGAAAGTGCGCCGCACACCTCCATCATTCCCATGCCGAGTCCGAATCCTTCTGCAATACGGAACATTTCTTCCTCGTCCACTCCGAATTCTTTACAGAATGAACATGCAACTGCCTGTGCACAATTATATCCTTTGTCATGAAATGTGATTGCCTGTTCTGCTTTTGTACTCATTTTGATTCCTTCTTTCTATCGTTTTCTTTCTGATTTATTCGATATTACTATATCAGAATTATTACAATTTATCCACCATTCTGTTGAATATACTCTCATATAATGGTATAATTATTCTTAATATTAGAGTAAAAGGTCGTATTTTTATGAGTATAACAAATGTGCTGTACAGCCGCTCAGAGTTTCTCGAGAACGTAAACGATTTCCTTGAAAGTCATGCACTGTCTGACTGGTGTATTATATCTATTGATATTGAACGATTCAAATTATTTAATAACTGGTACGGTCAGGAAGCCGGAGATATCCTGCTTACCAATATCAGTCAGTATCTGCTTCGTATTCAGCAGATGAAAGGCTATCTCGCCGGTTATTTTGGGGGAGATCATTTCTTCATGTGTATTCCGGACGATGACCAGCTTATCAACCTGATTTATAAAACGATCCGGAGCTATATCGGCATCCACAGCCAGAACGAAGGATTTCTGCCTATCATTGGCATCTATTCTATCCCTGATGATCATCCGGATGTTGCAACGATGTGCAACAATGCACAGCTCGCAGGTTCTGATATAAAAGGCAATTTTAATAAACGTATTTCTTATTTCACTGATGAAATCATAAATCAGCTCGAAAAGGAACAGCAGCTGATCCACGATGTAACAGTCGGTCTGGAAAATAAAGAATTCACCTTTTATCTCCAACCAAAATGCAACAGCGAAACAGGTGCTATCGTCAGTATGGAAGCACTCTCTCGCTGGATCAGTCCGGTTCGTGGTTTTGTTGCCCCCGGTGAGTTCATCCCGTTTCTTGAAAATAACGGCATGATCACTTCACTTGATACATATATCTGGGATGCCGTGTGCCAGACGCTTTCCTACTGGAAACATGATCACCTTTATGTTGTTCCTATTTCAATCAATGTATCTGTTACTGATATCGAAACGATCAATGTTCCTGAATTCCTGCAGGATCTCATCACAAAATACGGCCTTTCTCCTGAGATGCTGCTTGTTGAAATTACAGAAACGGCCTTTTCAGAAAACAATATCATTGTAAGAGAAACCATCGATCAGCTTCATCAACACGGTTTCTGCGTTCTGATGGATGATTTCGGAAGTGGCTACTCTTCTCTTAACATGTTAAAAGACACAAATGTTGATATTTTGAAACTTGATATGAAGTTCATCGAAATGAATCCGGAAAACTGCCAAAAAGGAATTCAGATCATCGATTCTATTGTCAATATGGCACATAAACTCAACCTGCCGATTATTGCAGAAGGTGTAGAAAGCCCTGAACAGATTAAAATGCTGCGTTCTATGAATTGTATCTATGCGCAGGGATATTATTTCTACAAACCAATGCCGATCAGCGATGCAGAGGATCTTCTGACCACAGTTCCTCACGAGAAGTACCATCACGTATGCAAACAGGATCCGGCTGATTCTCGAAATACCGCGGATGCGTTTCATGAAACCTCAGTTACGCATTCTATTTTCAAGATTCTTGCCGAAAATTCACTGGTTCTCGCCAGATTAAATCTGAATAACGGTGAATACGAAATTTTAAAAAGAGATTACCGGCTCCATGGATGTGGACTTGAAATGGAACATGATTTTGAATCATACAACCGTCGCATATTAAATGAAAAGCTGATCCATCCTGATGATGAAGAACTGTATCGCGCCAGAATCACATTGTCCTCACTGCATGATTTCTTTTTTAACGGCAAAAAACAGCTCAGCTATCAATTTCACCGTCAGTTGAATAATAAATATATTCCTACTGTTATGGAATTTTTTGCAGGCAACCGGTGTGATGTACAAAATCCGTGGATTGTTGTACTTATTCGAGAAATATCTTGACAGTGCGCAGTGATAAGTGCTATTTTTACAGTAAAATTTTAAAAATCATATGACGAGGTGCAAAGACATGCAGGAATTAAAACCAATTAAAGAAGGTAAAGTACGAGAGATCTATGATAACGGAGACAGTCTGATCATGGTAGCTACTGATCGTATCAGTTGTTTCGATGTTATCCTGAACAATGAAGTGACCAAGAAAGGAACAGTACTGACACAGATGTCCAAATTCTGGTTCGACCTGACCGAAGACATTCTGCCTAATCACATGATTTCTGTTGATGTAAAAGACATGCCGGAATTTTTCCAGCAGGAAAAATATGCTGGAAAATCCATGATGTGCCGTAAGCTGAACATGCTCCCGATCGAGTGCATTGTTCGTGGCTATATCACAGGCAGCGGCTGGAAGAGCTATCAGGAAAACGGAACCGTATGCGGCATCACACTTCCTGAAGGTTTAAAAGAATCCGACAAGCTTCCGGAGCCAATTTACACCCCGTCAACCAAAGCCGAGATCGGTGACCACGATGAAAATATTTCTTTCGAGCAAAGTGTAAAATATCTCGAGAAATATTTCCCGGGCAGAGGTCAGGAACTCGCAGAAAAACTTCGTGACAATACGATTGCTCTCTATAAAAAATGTGCAGAATACGCACTGAGCAAAGGTATCATCATTGCTGACACCAAATTCGAGTTCGGTCTGGATGAAGACGGAAATATGGTAATCGGTGATGAAATGCTGACACCGGACAGCTCCCGTTTCTGGCCTGCAGACGGTTACGAACCAGGACATGGACAGCCATCTTTCGACAAGCAGTTTGCACGTGACTGGCTGACCGCTAATCCGGGAAATGACTGGACACTTCCACAGGAAATTGTGGACAAAACCATCGCAAAATACCTGCAGGCATACAAAATGCTTACCGGTAAAGATCTTAACTAATATATATTAAAGGAGTGAATTATACGAGTGGACGCAAGTGACACTTACCAGGTGATTATTCTAATCATACTACTGGCATTATCTGCATTTTTTTCATCAAACGAGACTGCACTTATGGCAGTCAATAAAATCCGGCTTCGTACGCTTGCCGATGACGGCAATAAACGGGCTGCCAAAGTTCTGGACATTGTCGAGAACCATACTTCCAAAATGCTCAGTGCCATACTGATCGGAAATAACCTTGTTAATATCACCGCTTCCTCTCTTGCCACTTCACTGGCATACAGCTTTGGCGGCTACATGGTAAGTATTGCCACAGCTGCATTAACGGTGGCAATACTTATTTTCGGTGAAATTACACCTAAAAATTATGCAACATTAAACGCAGAAAAAATTACATTACGCTATATTCCGGTTCTCAGCTTTTTTATGACGATCATGACTCCGTTCATCTTCATCATCAATCTGTTTTCAAGAATCTTTATGAAGCTTCTGCGTGTGGATCCTGATGCCGTCAATAAGGCAATGACGGAGGAAGAACTTCGTACGATCGTAGATGTCAGTCATGAAGATGGTGTTATCGAATCAGATGAAAAGAAAATGATCTACAATGTGTTTGATCTCGGGGATGCCGATGCCAAAGACATCATGGTTCCACGTGTCAACGTCACATTTGCCGATGTAAATTCGACTTATGAAGAACTGATTGATATTTTCCGTGAAGACCGTTTTACCCGTCTGCCTGTTTACGAGGACACACAGGATAATATCGTCGGAATCATTAATATGAAGGATCTCCTTCTCTATGATCCCGATGAACGATTTGATATCCGCAGTTTTCTCCGCAAACCTCATTTCACATATGAGTACAAAGACATTTCCGAGCTTCTTGTGGAGATGCGTGAATCCACTTTCAATATTGCCATTGTTCTTGACGAGTACGGTGAAATGACAGGTCTCATCACCCTGGAAGATATTCTGGAAGAAATCGTTGGAGAAATTCACGATGAATATGACGAAAATGAAAACGAACTGATCAAAAAGCTTTCAGATCGCGAATATGTCATTGAAGGATCTATGAGTCTTGATGATGTTAATGACCATCTTGGAACACATCTTGAATCCGAAGACTATGATTCACTTGGCGGTCTTGTGATTGAACATCTGGATCGTCTACCCGTCGCAGGAGATCAGGTAATCACCTCTGACGGTATCCGCCTTGTCGTTGACAAGCTTGATAAAAATCGTATCGAAAATGTACGTGTATTTCTTCCGGAAAAGCAACCCGATGAACCCGAAGCAAACGATTCTGATGTATCTGCAGAATCTTAAATGATCCAGTTGAATCTGATCTGCACATGCAATAATTTCTTCGTAATTCTTATAAAGATTGCCATCATCTTCAAAAGGAAAAATAATTTGCGCAATAAAAGACTGTACTGAATATAAGTTTCTGTACAGTCTTTTTCTATTTCTTATTTTATTCTGCAATCGTTTTCACGGTTTCCTTTTTGCTGAACTGTAACAGCTCCAGCAGGACTTCATATACTGCTTCATTCCTTTTTACAATGATTGCAAATTCTTCTCTTGCCTCATTCAGGCGGTGAAAAAGCATGCGTACCGCAGTCGGTTTCTGCTGCTTCTGCCTCTGTTCACGCAGATATCCTTTTTCATCGTAATAGTAACGTTCATCTATTATAAAAACGAGTTGATCCTGATATCCTTTCAAAAGAATCTCTGCTTCTTCCTCATCATTTGCATACACCACCTGAATATGAGGGTAATAGCGTACCGTTCTCTTTTCAGGTAAATGAATCATATTTTGAATGAAAGATGAAAGTTCCGCATTGGTACGGATACGGTTCGTAAGATGAAAGCTCTGAATATCCGGCAGATGTTCGATCTCACGGATCATAGTCCTGTCCATTTCTTCATCTGAAATCATATCTTCATCGTCACTGGAAAAGATTACCGGATGCTTCTCGCTCAATTCCAGTATCACGTGTAGCTTCTCCTCTGTAAGCAAATGCGCCTCATCTACCAGAATTGCACTGTATTCCTTAAGATCCGGACATTCTTCAAGCTGGCTGTCCGATAAAAATGCGATCCGTAACAATCTGTCGTGCAAGATTTTCCATTCTTTTCCGGTTTCTCCACAGTGGATCATACATACCTTCTGATGTACCGAAAGCTTCATTGCTATGTCATAAAGCAATAACGTTTTCCCTGTTCCCGGCAGACCACTGAACCAGAAGTAACCGTACTTGACTTTTCGTATTTTATCCAATATTCTCCGCTCAATATCCTTCTGCTGCGAAGTCAGAAAATATTCTTTATTCAGAAATCTTTCCGGCTCGGTCACTGGTGAAAACAGATACATTTCTGCCTGAAAAAGATCTTCAATATCTCCCTCATAATCTTTGCTCTGTCTCTGTAAGGCAAGACACAGCTGATCCCAGTCTGCCTCAACAATATGATCATGATTGTTCAGTCGTACCAGACGTTCCTGGCTGCTGATATATGTATAAGACTGAATCATTTTCCCCTGCACAGACAGATAATATCGATTCTGTAAAAGCTGTTTGCGTACTGCCTCGTCTGAGACTTTTCCGCTCTTTAATTCAATATTTACAATCTGATCGTCTTTTATCTGCAGAAGGTCAAATTCCTTGCCAAGTCTCGGAACCTGAAACGAATAGAAAAAACGCAACGCATGGACATCCTGCATATGTACCTCCAGCTCCCGTACCAGCGCTTTCATACTCTCCAGTTCCCATTCCCGCATTTTCAGGAAATATGTTCTTCCCGATAACTGCCGCTCCAGTTTCTGCAGGCACTCAATATTCTGATTTCTTGTGATCGCATAAATTGAAATAGACTTCATTTCCTTCCACCTGCTCCGACATCTCGTTTTTCTCTCTTATTCTATGCTTACTCTTTGATCTCTGCCCATGCTTCTTTCAGCCGATCCAGTGAATATCCTGCATTGGCAGGACTTGTAGACGGCAGTTTATGTGCTTTGATTCCGTTTACCGGATAAATGTATTTGCAGTACAGCTCATAAGCCTTGCCACCGTTAGTATAAATAGTCTGTATATCGGCAATCTTAAGAATTTCCGACAGATCATTCGGTATCACGTCTCGGATGCTGGCATCAGACGAGCCTTCGATTTCACAGCTTTTGATTACATCCCAGACTGCAATGTGATTTGCAAGCAGCATTGCTTTCTTTTCTTCTATCGTATGTGGAACTTCACATCCCAGGATTCCGGCAAGTACCTTCCAGAAACGGTTCTGTTTATGTCCGTAGAAAAACTGCTGTTCCCTGGACTTTACCGATGGAAAACTCCCCAGAACCAGGATTCTGGAGTTTGCATCATAGACCGGTGGAATTGTGTGTTTTATCATGGTGATCCTCCTTTCCACTAAATAGCAACTCATGTAGTGCTAAAAAATCACTATATGTCTCAATCTCATATCAACACCTCCAGATTGCTTCTCCTTCAGCATCACAGACAGCAGTGCTGTGCATCACCTTGGTAAATACTTAAAGTCGAATGTATGTTCTTTATTATTTTAGCATATACGCAGTAATTATTCCAGTGCCAAAATTATATTCAAAAGGCTTTCGTTAAATATCCATAATGGCAAGTTTTGATTAGTCTGTTTCTTCTATTATCAATTTGCTTTTTCAAAGTCGCTGCTTTCTTATCTTTCATACAAAAATATATTGGCTCTATAGACTGATTGGTCTATTTTATAAATAGATTATATAACATTCTTGGAGGAGTATATGATAGATATGATTTCTAATTATGAAAAAGCAAAAATTTCTATGGCACATGTTTTCCTGCAATATGATCAGGCTGCAATGATACATAAATATTCATTAGAATACGATTCTGACTGGTTATATATTACTTTTGTCAACCGTATCTATCGCATTAACAGAAAAACGGGAAATGTTCAGTGGTCAGATCATAATCTTGAAACGGTCTATGAATCCGACTATAATGAGACAATGACCATTTATGATGTTTTATGTTATTCAAAAGATGGTTGCCATCTGGCTAATGAATTTGTAAACATAAACAGTCTTTCTACAATCATGGCTGGAAATCTTTCCCAGAACAGCGGATTTTTTAAGAATACCGCTGACTTTTTTAATGGAAAAACCGTTGAATTACGTAATGCCTGTGTAGTTCTTTCCGGAAAGGAACTGGGAAAAGGAGATGTTGCTTTCGAATTAAAACTTTTTCCTTTTTTGCCGATTATCATTCGTTTCTGGGAGGCTGATGACGAATTCCCGGCAAGTATTCAAATTCTTACAGACAGGAATACTTTAGATTACATGCATTATGAAACACTTATGTTTGCACTTACACATCTGTTTTCCAGACTGAAGGAGGAAATGCAAAATGAAGAAAGGTGAAGAATCCAGACAACGCCTAATCGAATGTGCTGCTGAATTATTTTGGAAAAATGGGTATTCTGCCACTGGAATTAGCGAAATTCTAAAACAAACAGGCCTTCCAAAAGGATCTTTTTATTTTTATTTCAAAAGCAAGGATGATCTGGCAACAGCAGTGACGGAATACTATCAAAAAATCTTACTGGAACAATTTCGAAGCAGTTCTCAGGGAAATGACTGGGAAAGTTTTATAGAAGAAATCTTCGATTATTTATTCGGAAGGGCAACTGGACAGACATTTGCAGGCTGCCCGTATGCGGTGATGGGCATGGAAACAGCCCTTAGCAAGCCAGCGGTTGCATCTGTATTTATGGAAGGACTAAAAAATTCGAACAGATTTTTCAGGAAGTATTGTTATACTCCGGATTGTCTCCAGATCATGCAAAGATTCTTTCTCAGCGTATGCTTTCCATCTATCAGGGATATCTTCTTCTTGAACGAATTAGCAACAATACTTTCTTTTTGAAAAATGCAAGAAAAAATATGCTTGAAATGTATCGGGAATACCGATCATATCATGAAATCTGAAGGGAACCTATATGAGTACAGTAATTCTTTCCTGCACCACACTTCTGGAATATGTACAACAGGCTCAGAATATCTGCAATACAGACTTTCCCATCATTGAATTAAATCAGCAATACCACATAGAACTCTCCAAAATGAAGGAAGACATTCTTCAAACCCTCTCCAGTCTGCCGTCAGATGTGGATACTGTTCTTGTAGCTATGGGGTTCTGCGGCGGATCATGGCAGGATGTGTCCTGCTCTAAAACCCTGGTGATTCCCAGAGTTGCTGACTGTGTTGCACTTACACTAACTACGCCGGAACAATATGCTCCGAATCCGAAAGAACCAGGTCATATGTACCTGTTCGGAAATTGAGAAAATGGATTTTCTGTTCAGGCCATTTATGAAAGTCTTCTGAAGGAATATGATAAAGAAATTTATAATGCAAAATCATTCTAAATACTGCTACCAAATTTGGTAATATATCTGTCCGCAGATATGTTTAGGGCAGTTTTGCGAATGGCATTAACACCCCTTTAACGTTCACTATAATTGAAATCGGTATTTTCCTTTTCCATGTCCGGTTACGGATACGATTACCTTACTATCAACCAACAGTTTTATCAGCTCGGATGCTCTTGTTGATTTTAACCCGGTAATATCTTCTACAATCGTTCTGCCGAAATATTCTTCTTTTCCACATTTTGAAAACAGTTCAAAAGTGTGATTTATTGTTTTTTCTGAAATCATATCCGAAAAAGCAAGTAATTTATTTCGAATGTTCGCTTTTTGACTTTCAATGTCCGCTTCCGTATTCCCAATGTCCGCTGGAAACATTGAGGTCTTCAGCAACCTGTTCCTGTGTAAGTTTCTTTATAGTACGAGCATTTTTAATTTTATCAGCTATCATAATTCTGTATACCTCCTTTCTTCCATGAGATTACAGCAAACGTAGTAGTAACGTCTATCAAAAGGCTTTTACATATTAGATAAAATCATGTAAAATTTCTTTTACATAGCTTAATTGCAGTCTATTTAGCTTGTTTCTTGACTACTCATGAAAAATATTTTTACTTTCGCCCCACCTGTATTTTCAGAATTTGAAAGTTTAATCCCTCCGCCATATTTTTCAGCCACAGTTTTTGCAAAAAATAGCCCAATCCCATAATGGGCTTCTCCATTTCTACTTGTGTCATCCATAAAAAACTGCTCTGTGCCATGCAATAATGCTTCTTTTGTAAATCCTGATCCACTATCCTCCACAATGAATGTCAGCCGACCATCATGCTCCTTTGCACCAATATAAATGATTCCATTTTCTTTTGTATGCTCCACTGCATTCTGAATCACATTCATTACTGCCCGAAACATTTGATCATAGACAATCATTACCTTTTTATCACTTTGCTTTGCCTTCCAATCTATTTTCTGGTGATAGATTTCTGCCAGCCCAAGTGCCTGCTCCTTTATATCTGTAAAAAAATCTTCTAACATCACCGTTGTATAGGTAACATCACTGCAATTCCATGATTTTGTGACATCTATCAACTGCTGGACATAACTTTGTATCTGTGTTGTACCGTTTAAAACATAGGTAATATTATTTTTCTGTTCCGTGGTCAGTTCAGTCTCTGAAAGTAGTTCTGCATTTCCCCTTACAATCGTAAGAGGTGTTTTAATATCATGCGCCAAAGCAGACATCTGCTGGTTCTTTTCCTGCTCTGTTTTCCATTGCTTTTCTAAGGATTCCCGCAATGCATCTCGCATATCATCGATTGCCGATAAACAATCATCAAACTCTTTGATACCGGAACCAGATGTCTCATACTCCAGGTTCTGATTCTTTATTTGATCGATGGCATCTAACACAGGCTGCATCTGCTTTTTGATTCTTTTTCCAAAACATATGGACGGAATGATGATAATCGCTATCGCTCCAATCACAGCCATAATACTCATCACATTCTGAGGTCCTATAAAATGCTCCCTCAAAAAAGCCGAATGATACTGAGGTGTCAGGCGATATTGCAAAACAACATATTCATTTTCCCTTGAAATTACTTTATAAAAATATTTCCCGGATGCGGTTCCATACTTTGCAACATTCCATGCTATCTGTTCGTATTGTTCTGGAAGATTTCCACCTATTTCCTCTCCCTTCTCTGAAAAAATGACATAATTACAAAGTGCAGGAATCATCTCAGCAGTCACTTTATCTGCATGCAAAATCGTATCATATGCTTCATTAATCTTTTGCTCTGCATAATTCGCCGGATAAATGCAGCCTACACTGATCAAAAGGTAAAGTAGCAGATAAGCAACAATCACCAAACCGACTAATGATCCAAGCATGACAAGTACATATCTCATAAAAATCCTGCTGAGTGCATTGCTTCTCTTTACTCTTCCCATTTATATCCAATCCCCCAGACTGTTTTTATCGGTGTATAATTATACTCCGCAAATTTCGATCTTATATTTTTGATATGTGTAATAATGGTACTGTCATTACTCTCACTGTCAAAACCAAAGACCTTTTCTAAAATCTGTTCCTTCGAGAAAACCTGTCCTCTGTTTTTAGCCAGAAATTCACAGATTTCGTACTCTGTTTTCGTAAACGGAAGTTCTTTATCATCCATCAACAGTTTCTTTTGAGACATCTGAATGCAGACTCTCCCTAAAACCATCCGGACAGAATGTTCCCTGTGCTCTCTTCTAAGATGTGCATTGATCCTTGCCCGAAGTTCCATCACTCCAAATGGCTTTGAAATATAATCATCTGCTCCTAAAGAAAGTCCGTTTACCAGACTGTTTTCCTCCGTTTTTGCCGTAAGAAACAAAATCGGACAATCCACAAGTATCCTAATTCTTTTGCATAATTCGAAGCCATCAATTCCAGGCATCATAATGTCCAGTAAAATCAGGTCATAACGATGTAATTCTTCCATATTAATTTTTAGTGGATTACTTACTTTGGTAACCAGATGTCCATCCTTATTCAAAATGCTTTCTATCATTTCCAGAATTGCCGGTTCATCATCAACTGCCAGTATTTTTGCCATAGTTTCCCTCGATTCTATTCCGATATTCTGTTTCCTTCCCAGTGGTTTACCCACCAAAAATAGTATACCATACTAATCCCTGTAAATATTAAGCAACCTGGTATGAATGACAACCATTCACCTACACTAGTTTCTCCCAATACAGATTGCAGATAAGTATATGGTACTCTACCCGTCCAGCAGACAAATACATATTTCCACACATAATCTCCAAGTCCGGTAAGCATCAATGCACTAATTAGTCCTGATATAATCCCTGCTCCAATGGATACCCCTTTTCCAAACTGAAAAGCCAGAATCAGCTGCCACAGATAAAGTGGAACACTGCTTCCCCACAGCAGCAATGCTGCAAATATACATCCTTTCATGATTTCGATATCGCTTGATGCGATTCTTCCAAATCCAATTCCGAATATGATTGCTGTCAATAGGATAGAGCACAGACACAAAACCAGTAGCATCAACAGTTTCGATAAAAATGCTGCAGGTTTATCCGGTAAAGACAACAGATTTTGAAAATCACCTGCATTTTGTTCCTGTTCCATCACACTTGCTGTAAAAATTCCAATAAGTACCGGAAGTCCTGCTCCTATTGCCTGATAAAATGCAATCACTTTCATATTTTCATTCCATGGTGAAAAAAAGTAATATATTAAAAATATAACGCTGGTTATAATCGGAATCAGTAAGTGTGCCAGAATCACAGATGTTCCTTTCATCTTTCGCAAGTCTGCATTAAGAGATCTTCCAATCATCTTATTTCACCTCTCTTCTCTCAAACCATTTCAAAAACAGAACCGTTACAAAAACAAACCAGATGATTGAGAGACACATTCCCGGAACAATGACTCCCGTATCCAAAAGAGGATTCCCTGCTTCTGCGGCAAGTCCATTTGGTAAAACATGAAGCAACGGGCACATCATTCGCATAGGAATTGCAGAAACAAGTACATACCAGATTCTGGTTTGTGATATTACCACACCGCTGACGGTAATAAACAGGCAGACGAACAGGTTTACAATCATTCCAAATCGTTCACTTAAAAATAAAGCTACCGGAATCTCCCATAACTCAGAAACCGTCAGAAACAATACTGCAATCAACGCTCCTCCAACTGGAACATGTGTCGTTAGAAGAAAGCCTCCAAGCGTTGCTCCTGCAAACACAATCACATTAGAAAACAAAATCATGTACCCAATATAAATAATTTTCCCCAGCAACACTTTTCTTCTGTCTGTGGGAATAGTCATTAAATGATAGTATTTTATCTTTTTCTCCTGCGCCACAGAAAGATAACAAAATAGAGCAATCATCCCCGGCAGCAAAAGTGTATACCACCAGTTCCAAACACTTTCTGCATAAGCATTTGTCATCCCAAGAGTAAATATAAATGCCATAACAAATGTAAGAAGAGGAAATCCCCAGATAAACTTTTTTCGCATGGTTCTTTTGGCTTTTTGATGTTCTGCTTTTATAATATTAACCATGGATTTCACCTGCTTTCTGGTTTTTTCTTACCACATTCATAAACAAATCTTCAAGATTATCTCCCTGCTTTAATGCTCCTTCGTATCCTAAGATTCCACCTGAAATAATCCCGACTTTATCTGCAAGTAACTGTACCTCTGAGAGAATATGACTGGAGAGAATTACAGTGATTCCCTGTTCCGGAAAAGACCGGATCAGCTCTCGTAATTCCTCGATGCCTATTGGATCTAATCCATTCGTAGGTTCATCCAATATCAAAAGTTCCGGTTCTCCAAGCAATGCCATTGCAATGCCTAGTCTTTGCTTCATCCCCAAAGAAAACTGTCCTGCTTTCTTCTTTCCGGTGTTTGTAAGTGATACAATCTGCAAGACCTCATCAATTCTGTTTTCATCTGTACCAAGCAATAATTGTCTTACCTTCAAATTCTCTCTGGCGGAAAGATTTTCATAAATAGGCGGATTTTCAATTAACGCTCCTATTTTTGATAAATCTTTCCTATCCAAAAGTTTTCCATCAAAGTAAATCTTTCCTGCAGTTGGTTTCATCATACCAGTCAACATTTTCAATGTGGTAGATTTTCCCGCACCATTCGGTCCAAGCAATCCATAAATCTGTTCCTTTTCTATATTAAATGAAACATTATTTACCGCTTTCTGCTTTCTAAAATATTTACACAAATTTTGTGTCTGCAACATCATTTCCATCTTTACTATCCTTCCTTCCATATTTCATTTCTTACTGAAATATAACCTAACAGAAAAAAATAAAGATTTGATGAAGATTGCTAAATAATTCGTCTACTCTATTTTTATTCTCGTATGGAATAAACCATCAATTGAATATCATTATCAGAACTCGGCTTTCCACTGAAATCAGCAAAGCTGTTACAAATACGAAGTCCTAATTTACCGAATATCTCCGTGATTTCATCCAAACTATATAACCTTATAGGATTTCCTTCTTTCATTTCAGGCTTGGTGTTCCATTACAATACAGGTTAAATGCCATACGGACAATTCGTAAACTTCCACTGGTCTGCCACCCTTCCTGCAGGCATTCCGTTTTTACACATCCAGTTTTAAAATTATAGATTTTATTCACATTATTTCTTGTGTCTCTGTCGATACCCAGGCAATAAACCAAAGCCCGATGGTAGACATCCTGATATCTGCATTTTTTCAGATATTCCTCATAAAATTTTTCGTGTTCCCTGCTCTTGAAAGTAATTGTGCGAGAATTACTATTCTCTGCTCTTAACGCTGTGTTTGTCATTTTCATTTTCCTCCTGAATTTTTAATATTTTGGTATAAAAAAGACACTCCATTTCTGGAATGCCCCATAAAAAATAGGGACACCCGCTTTTAACAAGTATCCCTATAATCTATCAATGATCTGATAGCTCTCTATTCATTTTCATATTCAAGATTCTTTGTGTTCCCCGTCCCGAGGTCTAACGCAACAACAACGGTTACTTTCTTCACAAGGCTCTTTTCTTTGTGATTTTCACCTATTTTTTTGAAACTGAAAAACTCCACAAAGTACGTAAATTCAAGGATTTCTACATATTTTTCCTTTGTAGCAACACCACAGTCTCAACGGTACTTTCGTTGTCCCAACAAAGTTCCTGTGTCTCCCTGTCTCCGAAATACACCGGAAAACGGAACTTTATGTGCTTCAGGAATCTGCCATCTGGCTGCTCCTGCTCGTAAATGTCCACCCGTTCTACAAAGCTGTTAAGAAATTCTTTCTTCTCCAGATCGGTGAACTTATCATATAGTTTATCAAAATATAAAAGAAATTGATAGACGTTTTCTTCTGATATTTTCTGTTGCTGGATATTCAACAGGCGATTCTTTACTTCCTCTATACTGTTCTCCACGCCTTCAATTTCATCATACAGACGGTATAACCTTGTCTCCATATCCTGATATTTCTTCTCATAAAATTTATCCATGATATCCAGACTATCCATCTGCTGTCCAAGTCTTGCTTTTGCTCCGGTCAGCTGCCTGTGCTGTTTTTCCAGTCCTTCAATCTCTTTTTCTATTTCCTCTGTATCTATTCTTGAACCGATTTTATTCAGAATTGCTTCTTCAAATTTAGGATTTTTCACCAGTTTCCGAATAACTTCTTCCACTGCATTGTTAATCTTCTCCTCGCTCCATTGTTTACGATATCCACATTTATGACCATCTACCAGACGACGATGTTTGCAGGCATAATAGAAATAATCCTTATATAAGGTTCCGTCTTTCTTTTTCTTTCGATTTACGTTTCCATACATACCGCTTCCACATAACGGGCATCTTAATATTCCAGATAAGATATGTTCATGATCAAGACTATGTGTCTTTTCATATTTCACACCTGTTTTTTCTCGTTTTTGATGAGCCAGCTCCCAGTCTGTTTCTGAAACAATCCCTTCATGGATACCATCGTGCAGCATATAATTTTCCTGTTTTACAATGCGATATTCATTTCTTGTTCCAGAAACTTTCTCGTTCTTCCTTCGTCCATAAGCCAGCTTTCCGCAGTATACCGGATTATCCAGAACGCCTTTTATAAAGGAAGAGGCAAATGCGTCCAGTGTATTATTCTGTCGTTTTTTCTTTTTATATCCATGCTGGTTCAGCCATGCAGCAATCGCAGAGATTCCCATATTGGTATGAATAAATTTGTCATAGATCAGACGAATAATCTCTGCTTCGTCCTCTGCGATCTGCAATTCTCCATTTACCAACTCATAGCCATAAGGAGCAAACCCGCCGTTCCATTTTCCTTCCCTGGCTTTCTGCTTACGTCCTTCCATTGTTTGAACAAGGATATTCTCTCGTTCAATCTCTGCCACCGCAGACAGAACGGAAATCATCAGCTTTCCACTATCTTTTGAGCTGTCAATCCCATCTTCTACACAGATCAGATTCACTCCAAAATCCTGCATCCGCTGCAAAGAATTTAAAACATCTGCCGCATTACGACCAAATCTGGAAAGCTTGAACACCAGTACAAACTGCACCTCATCTGTGCCATTCTCAATATTATCCAACATTCTCTGAAATTCCGGTCTGCCCTCTACGCTCTTTCCAGATTTACCTTCATCGGAATACTCATTTACGATTTCCATGTTCTGAAATTCCGCATATCTTTTGAGTTTTTCTTTCTGAGCATCTAGACTGTATCCATCTACCTGCATGGTTGTGGATACTCTGGTATATATATCGCATTTAATCTTTTTATTCTTCATAATCTTCCTCGCAATATAACTCCGTTTTGTTGTCCCAACTTTATTTTAGTACTTGTTCCAACTATTTTCAATACTTCTTTTTATTTTTTATTGACATATTTTCGTTACAACCATATAATAATGATAGAGACAGGATTTCTGTCATCGAAAATATTGTTCGCCCACCGTTGGCGGCTTATAAGTGATCGGCTCGAAAATATTGTTCGCTCACCGGAAGCGTCTAATAAATGTCCGGCTCGAAAATTTCGGCCCTGCCGCATGGCAGGGCTTATTTTATAGGTGATAAACATGATATATCAAGAAGGATACGTTTACCATATTAAAGATGAATACTTTGAAAAAGTACAGGATTCCAACTTAATGCAGAACAAAGAGGGCGGTACATACCGTCCTACTTTTTACTGTCTGCGTGACAATAAAACTTCTCTGTTATGGATGGTTCCACTCAGTTCTCGTGTAGAAAAGTTTAAAGCAATACACGATAAACAGGTGGCTAAATACGGAAAGTGCCTAACGATTGTTTTAGGTGAATTTGATGGAAAAGAAGCTGCTTTTCTTCTCCAGAATATGTTTCCAATCAGAGAGTACTATCTTGACCATATACATACTCGAAATAATAATCCGGTTCCTGTTAAGCATTCCATTCACAGGGAAGTAACAACACGTATGAAAAAAATTCGTCAACTTCATTCCAGAGGCAAAAAAGTGGTATTTCCAGATATTGACCGACTAGAGCAGATTATGCTTGCAGAAGTAAAAGATAACGCAACCGAATAATTTCACAAAAAAGCGACAGTCTGATTTACATTTTGTATTTCAGGAAACTGCCGCTTCTTTTTCTTCCTTATTCTGTTTTTCTTCCTCCAACTCCCGGAGGACTTCTTCGCCGTACTTATCAATCATCCGTACCAGAAAATCAATGCACCGCTCAAATTCAATATTCTGTTGCATAAGCTCCTCCCGTTATTGTTTGTTCTGAGCTTATTTTACAGAACCTGCCTGAAAACCACATTGAATAGAAATTGATTGTAAATTGACACAATCACTTTAAAAATATCCGTATTTCCTTGAATCGAATGTATGTTCGTGTTATGATAGATATACTCAATCTTAACTACGAAAGGGGAATTTCTATTGAATCGATGCGATTTTTCTTCTATTAGCACTTGCTTAAAAAATCATATCAGCGAAAGTAATCAAATGAGTCAGCCTGATTTTTTATACGAATTATTTGAAGATTTTATGGATGATCCGGCAAATCAGGATTTTTCAATGGATAACGGTCTGGTTTGCCGCTGGATGACTGGTCAGGCTAAAATCAGTCCTAAAATATCCGCTTACTATTCCAAGCCATCCAATCAGGAAAAATTAACCCATACCATCCACCAGAATCTTCTTCCACTGATGTCTGACTGTAATATGGCTATACAAGATATTTACACTTTATTCATTCAGGATGACAGCATCTCAGATGCGAAAAAGAAAAATCTGACTCCCTTATATAAACCAGCCAGTTCAAGACTGCTGTTTCTTGCAAAACTGATTTCTTTTGGCATGGAACGCCAATTCATCAAACGTAATACCAAAAATCAGAAGCTGCTCGCCGGAGGCGCTTTATCCCCCATTGTGCTGGATTATATTATGGACAGTGAGGTTCCGAAACCATGCCGTCATTTTATCGGAAGAGATAAAGAACTGGAAGAATTATATACCATGCTTGAGGAAAACCGTCATGTTTTTCTTTGCGGAATCGCCGGAATCGGAAAAAGTGAACTTGCCAAAGCCTACGCAAAGCGGTATATAAAGCAATACACCAATATCCTTTATGTAGAATATACCGGCAATCTTCATCAGGATATTACTGACATGGATTTTATTGACGATCTGCCGGAAAGCACTGAACAGGAACGGTTTCAAAGACATAACCGTTTCCTTCGTTCCCTGAAATCCGATACTCTGCTTATCATAGATAATTTTAATGTCACTGCGACACAGGACAGCTTTCTGTCAGTAGTATTAAAATATCGCTGCCAGATTTTGTTTACAACCAGAAGCAAACTGGATGAATACTGTACTCTGCCATTAAAAGAAATAGAGAATATGAACGCTCTCTTCCAGCTGGCATCAGTATTTTATTCAGAGGCAGACACGTACCGGGCAACAGTTGAAAAGATCATCGAAACTGTTCATTCTCATACTTTTGCCGTGGAACTGGCAGCAAAACTTCTGGAAAATGGAATCTCAACTCCAGACCAGTTATTAACAAGACTTCAGGTGGAAAAAGCATCTTTCCATAACGAAGATAAAATTAAAATAATCAAAGATGGACAAAGCAGCAAAGCCACCTATTACAGTCATATCCATACGCTGTTTTCTTTATACACTTTATCTCTTGAACAGCAGGATATCATGTGTAATATGTGCTTTCTTCCTTCCACCGGTATTTCTGCCCGTATATTTGCCAAATGGCTGGAACTGCCCACACTAAATGAAATCAACGATTTAATTGAGACTGGTTTCGTTCAGACAACAACACGTCGCACTATCTCTCTGCATCCGATGATTCAGGAAATCACCCTTTCAGAGACAAAACCATCTGTAACTCGCTGCCACATATTACTGGATTCTTTACAGCACATATGTTTAATGCATGGAATGGAAGTTGATTATTACAAGAAACTGTTTCAAACAATCGGAAATATCATAGAATTGATTGAAAAGGATGATATACCAAAGTATCTGCTTTTTCTGGAAAATGCATTTCCATACATGGATAACTATAACTACCACAAAGGTATGAATGGAATCATTCAGGAATTGAAATGTCTATTAAAAACAAAAAGTATTGGCACCGACTCCGACCGGGCATTATTACTGGATTTTCAGGCAACTCTTGAAACTAAACCTGAAAAAGCAATAAAACTGGAAAAAGATGCACTTGCCCAGATAGAAACTATCACTGTTGACAATGCTCGCCTTGTTTCCAACCTTCATGCCAATCTCGGTGGACTTTACCGCATGAACGGTCATCCCGATCTTGCAAGAGAACACATGGAAAAAAGTATCTCACTGCTTGACCAATTTAACCTGCTTCATATAAATGACAGCATACCTCAGATTGCCAATTATGCAATGTTCCTGACAGAACAGCAGGAACCCGAAAGAGGAATCTCCGAATTGCAAAAATTATCCGGCATCATCAAGGAATACCATTCCGATCACTGTCTAGATTATGCCAAAGTACAGGAAACCCTTGGAACCATTTATCTAATGACTGCCAATCTTCCGCAAGCCAAAACACATTTTAAAAGAGCTTTCAAAATATATGAAAAGATCTGGACTGATGAACCAGAAATGATTGAAGCAAAATATCAGGAAATCCAGGAGTTATATCCACAGGTTGGTTTCTTTCTTGGACAACAGCTATCAGACTTTTTAACAAAACAGACATAATTTTACGGCGGACATAATTGTTCGCCGTAAAATTTCTTTTTCCCACTTTTGGGAGAAAGTACTTATTTCAGTTTTCCATATATCTCATCCGTTACTATTTCACACCATTCGGATGATGTTTTTTCTCCCGGTACTTCAATTGCCAGATGTGAAAACCATTCATCTGGTGCTGCTCCATGCCAGTGTTTTACTTCTGCCGGAATATTGACACAATCTCCGGGTTTCATTTCTACTGCTTCTTTTCCTTCTTCCTGATAGTATCCACGTCCTGCAATGCAGATAAGAATCTGTCCGCCTCCGCTTTTTGCATGATGAATATGCCAGTTATTTCTGCAACCAGGTTCAAAAGTCACATTGAAAATTCCAACCTGTGACGTAGACACAGGAGCCAAAAAACTTTTCCCTATAAAATATTGTGCAAATTTATCATTTGGCTCTCCAATCGGGAATATCATCTTTTTAGCATGAGCTCTCATTGCTTCATCTTCATATGAAAGATCACCTTCGTCTATACTCCAGACATCTTTTGCAAGATTGAATGCCGCCCATCCTTTTGGCCACCCTGCATAAAATGCTATATGGGTAATCACGGCTGCAATTTCTTTCTGAGTCACTCCATGAGCTTTTGCATTTTCAAAATGATGTACTAAAGATGTATTAATCATTCCTGAAGCGATAAGTGCTGTGACTGTTATAATACATCTTGTCTTTACATCAATATCCTGATTATTCCAGTTTTCTCCAAACAAAACATCATCATTAAAATGTGCAAACTGTGGTGCAAATTCATTCAGTGCGTTTCTTCCTGCTGTCTGTACAATTTTTTTCACTTTAATCACCTGTCCTTATTTTAACTTTGCTCCATCCGTAAAAGCATTTCCCACACGTTCTCCAAGTCTGTAATATCCGTGATGTACCGGATCATATGTAATTGGTGTAAACTTACTAAGATCAATTTCTCCGTCATCACCGAGATATTTCTCATCTGCACTTACATTTTTAATTTCCGCAAGATACTTGCTGCCATCAATGACTTTTACAAGTTCACACTCAAGAGTCAATGGAAGTTCATTGATGATTGGTGCATTTACAAATTCACCTTTCGTTGTAGTAAAGCCTGCTTTTTTCATCTTATCTGCTTCTTTATTTGCAGAAACAATTCCCACATAATCGCAGGCAACCAGATGTTCAAGATCTGCCACCCCTACTGTAAAAGCCTTATTTTTTATAATATTGTCTGTTGTCTTATGGGCAGACAAATCTACAATAATCTCATTTGCACCTACAATTCCGCCCCATGCAGCGTTCATTGCATTTGCCTTTCCATTTTCATCATAGGTTCCCAGAATCATAACCGGCTGTGGATATAAAAATGGCTTTGCTCCAAAATTTTTTCTCATTGTTTTATCTCTCCTTATGGTTATTTGTTTATATCAGTATTTATCTGCCCAATCCATTCTGTAATCACCTCTTCTGAAGTTTCCAGATGATCTTTTCCTTTGGAATCAAACTGAATCTGCATTTCATGTGCAAAGGCAGCTCCTTTGCAATTTTCCTCCATATCTTTTATAACATGCCCCGGCCATCCACCATTTGTCATAAATGGAATCACTGTCTTTCCTGTAAAATCATTTGTTGTCAAAAATGTAAGCACTGCAGGTGCCATCGTATACCACCACGTTGGAGTTCCGATAGCAATCACATCATAATCAGCAAGATTTACAGATATCGGATTGATCTGAGGCATAAAGCCTGCCTCTACCTCTCTTTTTCCCTGTTCAACCACATCTTCATGACTGCCGCTGTATGGCTCTGTTGTTTCGATTCTCGCAATATCTGCACCTGTCCCATTAGTCAGCTGCTCTGCAATTCTTTTCGTGTTTCCATTTGACCAGGAATAATATACAACTAACATTTTCTTCATTATCTCTATTCTCCTTTACTTATTTTAACTCCTGTAAACAGATAGATATAACCCACCATGACTACCGCTAAGAAAGCCACTATTACCCCGATGGTTATCTTTTTCCTTGTTTTCATTGCTCACCTCTTTTATTTCTTCTGTATTTTTGAACCTCCAAACACCTGCGACATCGGCATATGGGCAAGCATCTCATCAATAGATTTTACTTCATCCTGAGTCAGCTTTATATCTGCTGATTCCATATTTTCTTCCAGTCTATTTACTTTTCTTGTTCCCGGAATTGGTACGATATATGGTTTCTTTGCAAGCATCCATGCAAGAGAAATCTGTGCAGGCGTGACATTTTTTTCTTCTGCAATCACTTTCATCCAGGACATAAATTCATTATTTTCCTTTAATCCTTCTTCTGTAAACTGTGGCATTGCGCTTCGATAATCTCCCGGCTTTTCAAATTCCCCATGGGAATGATATGCTGCTGTCAGTAATCCATTTGCAAGCGGCGAAAATGCAACAAATCCTATTTTCAATTCTTCAAGCACCGGGAATAATTTCTCATAATCCCTGTACATCATGGAATATCTATTCTGAATCGCTGTAACCGGGCATACTTTATGTGCACGTCGAATAATCTCTTCACTGGCTTCTGATAACCCCCAGTGTGTGATTTTTCCCTGCTCCATTAACTCCTTCATAGCTCCTGCCGTCTCTTCAATCGGTACAGTCATGTCAATACGATGAATATAATATAAATCAAGATGGTCTGTGTTAAGTCTCATTAAAGATCCCTCAATCGATGCTTTAATCGTCTCCGGTCGTCCATCAGGAATCAAAGGTTTATTTACAGTTGTTGCAGTTTCATCAAAACGTATCCCACACTTTGATGCAAGGACAATTTTGTTTCTATATGGCCTTAACACTTTCCCAAGCAGTTTTTCATTGTGATGAGGGTCTTCTGTTGTTCCGTATATCTCTGCCGTATCAAAAAATGTGCAGCCTTCATCGATCGCTTTTTCAATCAATTCTTCTGCTTCTTTCTGTGTTGAAACAGTTCCATATGCATGACTCATTCCCATACATCCAAATCCGATTTCTGATACTTCTAAGTCTCTTCCTAAAATTCTTATCTCCATCTTTATCTTCCTTTTCTATATTTCAAACTTTACTGTAAGTATAAGAAAAAGAGACTCCGGACAGAAGTCTCTCTTTGTTAGGCAGTTTAAACCTAAAGGTTATGTCTTACTTATTACGATTCCTCCAAATATTTTTATATTCTTTTATAATCCAAGACTGTCTATCCATGAACTGATATCTGATTCAGACGCTCCACCATGGAATCGTTCCCCTTCTTTCCAGTCACCTGTTCCTGTCATCTCTTCCAGAAGATTACCGCTGTCACCGATTCCCGAGGTCGCTGCTGTACAGAATGGGATGACTGTTTTTCCTGTAAAGTCATTCTCTTTTACAAAGTTATCTACTGGCCATGCTGCAATTCCCCACCAGATAGGATAGCCAATGTATACCGTATCATATGAATCCCAGTTATCAACTGTTGTAGATACCAGTTCCACATCTCTTAAGCTCTCATCATCATGTTCTCTTGACACCCGGCTGTCATCATCTGTCCAGTCAAGGTCATCATCTGTATATGGCTCCACAGGCTCTATTTCAAACAGATCTGCCTCTGTAATTTTTGCTATCTTTTCAGCAACATCTTTTGTATTTCCTGAAGCTGAATAATATACAACCAATGTTTTTCCATTTCCTGTTGATGTATTTTCTGTTGTATCTGTAGTGTTTTCGGAATTTGTATCCGCTTCTTCATTCCCAGACTGGTTTGTACTTGTAGACTGGCTGTCATTATTAGAAGCAGACTGGTTGGTATTGCTTGCTTCACATCCTGCCATCAAACCGATTGCCACGATGCATGTTAAGAGTACTGCTGCTATTTTCTTTGTTTTCATTCTAAGGTCACCTCCTGTCGTATAAAATGTTTGTCACGCTAATTTCTATCGGATGAAATTGGTAAATACAAAATCCGGTGCCTTTGGCATTTCAATTCCCATTTTTGTCGCAACATTTTTACAGTTAATGAAATATGCCATATTGTTTCCAAGAATCTGCATAACCTGCATTCCTTCGAGATCCTGTTTTACTTCATCCGGATTCGTCCCATGTACCATATTCCAATATCTCGATGTAATGATCGGCATCTGCATCAGACCAAAATATTTATTTACCTGGTCCCATGTGGCCGTTGTTCCGGCCCTTCTTGCTGAAATTACCACAGCGGCAGGTTTCAGGCGGAATCTGTCGCCGCCACCGTTTAAATCGGCATAAAAGACTCTGTCCATAAAGGATGTGATTGCACCGCCTGCACCACCCCAGTGTACCGGAGTTCCAAATACGAATCCGTCATAATCCCCTGCTATTTCCAGAAATTCATTCACGATATCATCCAGGATGCATTTATTTTTTTCCTGACATTTTCTGCAGGCAATACATCCTGAAATCGGCTTATTTCCAATCCAGAAAATATCTGTACTTATACCATTTTCATTTAATGCACTGGATACTTCACAAAGAGCTGTATAAGTACAGCCATTTTTGTGTGGACTGCCATTGACAAGTAATACTTTCATTGATTTTTCCTCTTATGCTTACCAGTTCTTTTTTTCTTTTGAACTGTCATTATTCTTTTTTCTTTCCTCAACCATCTTCACGAACCATTCCACCATATTCGGATCCTGATGCGAGAAGAAGGAGCTTGTCTTCTTGTCCAGTTCTGCAATAGTCTTCATATCATCATCAGAAAGTGTGAAATCAAAAACATTAAAGTTTTCTTCCATTCTCTCAATGTGTGTTGATTTCGGAATAACCACTACCCCTCTCTGAATATGCCAGCGAAGCATAACCTGTGCCGGAGTCTTCTGATATTTTTCTGCAATCTCTGCGATGACAGGATTCTCAAATGTGCCTCCTCTGCCCTCACCGAATGGTGCCCATGCTTCTAACCGGATATCATATTTGTCTGCCCATTCCTTCATCTCTTTCTGCTGATTGAAGATGTGGGTTTCCACCTGATTTACCATAGGTTTAATGCGGTTGAAGGATGCAAAATCAACCATTCTGTCTACATAAAAGTTGGAAATTCCGATTGCTCTGATTTTTCCCTCATCGTACAGATCTTCCAATGCATGGTAAGCACCGTAAGCATCTGAAAATGGCTGGTGAAGCAATACCAGATCCAGATAATCTGTCTTTAACTTTTTCATGGATTCAAGAACTGATTTCTTTGCTTCTTCATATCCATAATGTTCAACCCACACCTTTGTTGTAAGGAAGATTTCTTCTCTTGGAATGCCTGACTTTTGGATTGCATTCCCAACCTCTTCCTCATTAAAATAACTCTGTGCTGTATCAATCGCCCGGTATCCAACTTTTAAAGCATCAAGCACACATCTTTCACATTCCTCTTTTGTTACCTGATATACGCCATATCCCAGTATTGGCATTTTTACACCATTATTTAATGAAATATATTCCATTGTCGTATCCTCCTTGTTTTCTTTCATTCATCTTACATTCATACTATAATACTGATAGATTCCTTTGAGAAGTTTCGATAAGTTTTTCAGTCTTAACCTTTCGGTTTATTCTGGTTCTTACTGATTGAACAGCCATCCCATAATTTCTTTGTCACGACAAAACAGATAGCCACCGCCATGCTGATAAGTGACCGGTGTTCCTTCAAAGTAATCTTTATCTTTTACATCCAGTACCACCAGTTTATCAATCTCTGATTCCGATAATCCCTGTTCTTTGTAAAGCTCATGTATCTGCTGGTATGCCTCTTTAAAAGGTTCTGATCCATAGTATTCGTCGCTTTCGCCAATCACAAAATATACCGGCGTTTTCATCTCCACAACCGACTCATATGCACCATCCCACTGAGAGCTGCACATAAGTGCCGCTGTATATAATTCCGGCTGCTTTGCCAATACCAGTGACAGGGTTTCTCCTCCTCCGGAATAACCATTAATATATACTTTCGATGGATTAATAATATAATGCGTCAGAAAATACTGTGTCAGTTCAATTGTCTGATCTGCTGATATCTGTCCCCAGTCATTTAACTGTGGAGCTACAATAATCATATCGGTAATATACTTCTGTGCTTCAAATCCAAAATCTTCTGTCCGGATATTTTCTCCCACGCCCTGAAAATATAATCCCTGATATCCGGGTAATGTTACATATAGTGCATATTCCTTTGTCCCGTCATATGCATCCGGAATATATACATTGTAATGAATGTCCCCTTCATTTTGAGAATGAAGAACATTATCCAGGATGAAGCCCCGGTATTCTTCGCTTCCCGACGTAACATTTTCCAATTCATCTCCGGATGTATTTTTTTCTGTATTTTCTTTTTTCTCATCTGTCTTCTGCTGTACGGTCTGTACCTGGTTTATTGTTTGTTGATTCTTCTTTTCATCCCTGCCGGGTTTTGAAAAGTAGATATATACCATGATTACCATTGCTAAAATAACAACTCCAATAATTGTAAGTACTAATTTCCGCTTTTCCATAAATACACCACCTTCTTTCAGTATGAACCTTTTCGTTTTCTCTTACCTGTTTTCTTTAGAAACACTCCACTGTAATATCCAATAAATGCTATCAATATCATTACTGCCAGATAATCCAGCAGAAAAGGAAAGATTCCCTTTTCATAATCATAAAATACAAAATGCATCCTCATAATCAGATAATCTCCTATCTGTCTCCTGTAAAATGCATATAAACCATAACCTGCAATTGTGGTTGCGACAGATCTTGCTGCCCATGTTCTGATGACGGATGGATGTTCCCATAATCGTCCTGCCATTGCTACCGCTATATTCCAATGAAATCCGAGATGTAATGACATCACAACCAGTCCCCAGTATGCGCAAAACATATGTATCTGTCTGGCTGTCATATATGTTCCGGAAATCTTTATCCATTTAAATATGTGATTTGACAATAATATTCCACTTATCATGGAACCCATTATAAGAATAAGCATGATGATAACCAGTACTATCTGTATCACTCTGAACGCATTATATTTTCCTTTCCTTACAGAGGTCACCCCTTTATGATTCAGTATGTGATGTGAAATAAAAAGCACAAGCATCGCCATACCAATCCACTCATGTGCAGTCTCGCTGAGCAGACTATATGGCATAAGAAGAAGCAAACATATCGTCATTCCTATATCTATCAATATTTTTGCTGTAAATCGTTTATTTTTCATATCCTACCTCTTATCTAAAGCATTCATATTGTCTTCCCAGAAAGATATTGCACAATCAATCCATCCTTCTGCTACAGTCCCCTCTCCCAATCCAAATCCATGAGAAAGGCCTTTAAATACTTCTATTTTTGTATTTGGGCCATTTTGTTGTATCTGGGAAATATAATTTTCCATACTTCTGTATGATGCAATTCCGTCACTTGTTCCGACACAGGCATAGGTTGGCGTGAACATGATAACAGTCATGATGATTCCTCCAAGAGCTATCCTCTTTATCTGCATATAGTATCCTCCATTTTCACTTCAGCTAAAGTATAACAAAACGAGACTCCATTAGAAGTCTCGTTTTGTTATTCAGTATTAACCTTTAGGTTTCTACTCGCATGTATTCAATTTTTATTTTACCTTGTTAATAGCATTTATCAGCCGCTTAACCTTAATGGACGGTTTTTTCGAATGAAGAATTCCAAACGGCATAGTATAATCCCACTCTACTGGAATGATTCTGATCAGTGGATGAACACTTTCCCAGCTCTTGAATGCCAGTAATACCTCATTATTGTTTTCGCATCGGTTAAATGCTTCTACATTGTACAGATTAAAGTCTACAATATTGATTTCAGGATGATTTTTCATCATATCATCCCTTAGCATATCGCCATAATAACTCCATCCTCTTCGCATGAGCATAAGATTTTCTCCAGCCAGATCATCAAGTGTAATTTTTTCTTTTTTTGCCAGCCTGTGATGAATTGATACCGCCACACAAAATGGTTCTCTTGAAATCTCAGTGCCATCACAGCCTCTGAGTTCAAGCATTGTTTCATCAAAGATTCCAGCTATCACATCAATATTCTTTCCCATATTAGCCAGTATCTCTCTTGCATTCTCTGGTGTATTTTCAAATGTAATCAATTTAAACTTCATCTCCGGATATATTTTCTGTATCTTAGGCCAAAGTTCCACAAAAACTTCCGGTGGCGTCATCGGAGATATTCCAACACGAATGATTTCTTCATTATGATTCATTGCTTCCTGCGCCCGTATCAACGATTCTTTTGAATATTGAATCAGATATTTTGCATCCTGATAGAGCGATTTACCAGCTTCCGTAATAATAAGACCTCTGTGTGTTCTTTCAAATAATTGCAAATTTAAGCTGTTTTCCAAAGAATTTATCTGTTTAATAACCGCAGGTGCACTTATATATAATTCTTCTGCCGCTTTACTAAAACTTCCAGCTTCTACAACGCAGATAAATGTATCAAGTTGTGGATTATACATCATGTAATTCACTCCTTTGTTCTTATATACACGTTAGCAATAACGTTTTTTATTTCTATTGGCTTAACACTTGATATTATACTTCAACTCAAAAAATATTGCATCTTTTTCTCAATTCCAACTCAATTTCCCCTCAATGCCTTTTTCCTCTGATTTTCGTATGCTTATCTCACAGCAAAGCAGTACCACACCGGTACAACCTGCTGAATCAATCAATACGATAAAAGGAGGGGATAAACCATGCAGAACAATATCCGCAACACAAACCTACGCTTTAATCTGGACAAAGAACAGCAGCGGAGAGCCTGGGAATATTTACAGACGATGGACAGGCAGGATTTTAAATCTTACAGTCAGGTAATCTCTCTTGCACTGGTAGATTATTTTGACCGCTACTACCGCACACAGGCTGATCCTTATCTGGAAACAAGAGAGCGGGAAGAACTTTTTGTGAAACAAATTGTAGATGCAGTGGAATACAGCCTGAAACAGTCATTGCCACTTTTTCTTTCCGGACTGACTGCAGGCATGGTGCAAAGGGAGCCCCAAATCAGGGCGTCCTTTCCAGCACCTGAAAATTCACAGCCAGATAGTGATGTAGACTGGGATTTTCTTGGAGAATAAACCCTTTTGATTGGAGGTGAACACATGACTGACTTTCTGACAGCAGACACCAACCTGCCATCTTATATGATGTTTCCCCGTTTCCTTCTGGACATGGAAATAAACGAAACTGCCAAAATGCTTTATATTATCCTGCTCGACCGGGCAAGGCTTTCCCAGAAAAATGAGGGCTGGTCAGATACAGACGGTCATGTGTTCATTTACTTTACGATTGAAGCACTGGCAGAAGTTCTCCACAAAAGCCAGATGACGGTTAAAACTGCTCTGGCAGTACTGGAAAAACAGGAGCTTATCTTCCGAAAACGGCAGGGTCCCGGACAGCCCAATCGGATTTATGTAAAACTCCCAAAAGAAACCATCCACTATACAGACAGATTTCTTTCCCTAAGACAGACAGAAAACTGTCCTATTGACAGACAAGATTCTTTCCCTGATACAGACAGAAAACTGTCTGGTAATAAGAAAGAGATAAAAAAGAACAATTTAGCAATAAGAGGGAGTAAGGAGCCACTCTCACCCTATGGAAAATTTCAAAATGTTTTTCTGTCAGAGAAAGAGCTGGAAGATATCCGGCAGACAATCCCTGACTGGAAGGATTATATTGAACGCTTATCCGGTTATATGGCTTCTACCGGAAAGCAATATCAGAACCACGCAGCTACCATCATCAGTTGGGCAAGACAGGATCATCCTGCTTCCCGGCAACGAAATTACGAAAGTGAGGAATACGAAACATTATGACAAAATTTATAGAAAAACCAACAGCTATAACCCCAAACAGAGAGCTTCAGTCTGATGAATATTTTAACGAAACAGACCACCTGATCTACTGTTCTAAATGCAATACGCCAAGGCAATGCAGGCATAAATTACAGGGAAAGGTTCTTATTCCTTCCATCCGCTGTAAATGCCAGCAGGAAATCTTTGAGCAGGAAGAAGCCCAGAGAAAACTTCATGAAAAACAAATGGAAATAGAGCATCTTAAAACCAGCGGCTTACAGGACAAAGCACTCTATGACTACACTTTTGCCAGGGATAACGGCATCAATCCGGAAATAAAACTGGCACACAATTATGTAAGTAACTGGGAAGAGATGAAATCAAACGCTTCCGGACTTCTTATTTGGGGTGATGTCGGTACTGGAAAATCTTTTTTTGCAGGCTGCATTGCCAATGCCCTTCTGGAAAAAGGCATTCCTGTACTGATGACCAACTTCTCTCGGATTCTAAATACCCTTACCGGAATGCATTTTGAAGACAGAAACCAGTTCATCAACAGCTTAAACCGCTACAGTCTTCTGATTATTGATGATCTCGGAATTGAGCGGAACTCTGACTTTGCACTGGAACAGGTATTCAATGTGATTGACAGTCGTTACCGCAGTAAAAAGCCCCTGATCATAACGACCAATCTCACTTTATCAGAGCTGAATAACGCCGCTGATATCGCACACAAACGAATTTATGACCGTATTCTGGAGAGATGTATTCCTGTCCGTATCAATAACCGGAATATTCGTCAGGACAATGCAACAGCTAATTTAAAACAGGCGAAAAAAATCCTGTTGAACAATCATGCTCCAAACCAGAATTGACTCAAAAAAGTATAACACAATGATTACTTTTCACTGACAGTGGTACTACTTTCTTTCCTCATTTATTACCGGAAATATGTCACTGTCAGTTATCTAAAACCATAGTACCAAACCAAAAGATTTTAAAACCAAAACTGCCCGGATACGGGCATAAAAAGGAGGTGCCAGATATGGCAGATAAAAAAATCATGACACCGGAAGAAAAAGCACTTTTACAGGCAAGACACCGCCAGGAAGAAGCCGAAGCAAGAAATCGCAAAAAAGAACGTGATGCCAGAACACACAGGTTAGTCCAGGAAGGAGCAATTCTGGAAAGTATTGTTCCCCATATTAAAGAAATGGATTTAGATTCCCTGAAACGGGAGCTGATGATCCGGCTACGGGGAATGTAAACGCACAAGTTCTACTCCCGAAGGGCGCACTTACTCACCACCTGATAAATCAGGCAGTGGTATCCCCTTCGGGGCTCGTGCGCTCTGCCGAGAGCTTTATCCGCTGTTGCAGGCAACATCGAAAGGAGGTGCCAGATATGGCAATTTATCATATGCAAGCCAAAGTCGTCAGCCGTGGTTCCGGTCGGTCTGCTGTTGCTGCTTCTGCTTATATGAGCTGTAGCCGCATGTACAATGATTATGACGGCATCCAGCATGACTATACCAGAAAACAGGGGCTGATCTATCAGGAGGTGATGCTTCCTCCAATGGCTCCATTGGAATGGAATGACCGGGAACAACTCTGGAATGCTGTGGAAGAAACCGAAAAGACCAAAGACAGCCGACTTGCAAGAGAATTTGTTGTCGCACTCCCCGTTGAGTTGGATAAAGACAGCAATATTTCTCTTCTTCAAGATTTTATTAAAAAGAATTTTGTAGATATGGGGATGTGTGCTGATTTTGCCATTCACGATACAGATGGTCACAATCCCCATGCACACATTCTTCTTACTGTCCGACCATTAAATGAAAATGGAACATGGCAGTATAAAACAGAAAAAGAATATCTCTGTATCAAAGATGGGGAAGAAAAAGGGTTTACTGCTTCTGAATTTAAAACTGCTCAGAAACAGGGATGGGAAAAGCAATATCGCTATAAAGTTGGGAAAAAGAAAGAATATCTGACTTCTTCTATTGCACAGGAAAAAGGATATGAACGAATTGATAAACACCCCAAGAGTAGCCGATATGGCAGACAGAATCCTATTTCCCAACAATGGAACAGCGATGAACAACTTTGTATCTGGCGGGCAAACTGGGCAGATGCCGTAAATGAAATGCTTGCACGTAATCAGATAAATGCTACCATTGATCACCGCAGCTTTGCAGATCAGGGAATCACCGAACAGCCAACCATCCATGAAGGCTACATTGCCCAGAATATGGAAAAGAAAGGCATGATAGCAGACCGCTGTGAAATCAACCGTCAGATTCGTGCGGATAACAAAATGCTCCGAGAATTAAAAGCAAAAGTAGCAAAACTGGCTGAAGCTGTAGAAAAGTCTATTCCAATAATTGCAGAAACATTGGAAGCAATCCGAAATCACATGATTTTTACACAATATCATTTGCTCCACAATGAGATGCAAAAAGAAGTGATCCATGACTGGATGAATCATTTTAATCCAATACTGAATAAATACAACACCGTTAAAAAGAAACTCAAAGCTAAAGTTACAGAGCGAAAAGAACTGAATGTGAAAAAAGAGAAAACCAGTATTTTGAATCCCATCCAGCATATAAAATTGAATCAGCAGCTTACCACTATTACCGAAGAAATCGAAGAACTGAAATCAAGGAAAGAGCAGCTAATCTTCCAGGCAGAATGCTCTACCGATAAAGATATGACGAATCTATCCAAAAAATATGACCAGATGAATAACAATCTGGATATCCTGGATTCTCAGGACATCTCGCTCAAAAAACAGCTTGAAAAAGATGCCGCCGCTTTCCGGGAAGAAAAATTTCGTCCTGAACCAGAACAGTACACAGAATTGCTGGATACCAGAATCCAGATACGTCCTGATTTTCGGGATAAGCTGATTGAACAACTCAAAGGTACTTTCGGTAAATATTACGACTATCACCGTCGTGATATTGCCGCCAATGAGGTGGATTATCTCAATGTGGAGGATCCTGATGTTTTCTCCCATCGTGCATGGGAACTTGAATATCAGAGGAAACAGGAGATGCGACGAAATCAGCCTGCTCGAACTAAGAAAAGATCATATGATATAGAATTATAATTTCTTTAAAAAGAGGCGCATGGATCAGCAACTCCATACGCCTTTCTATATTACAATGTGAAACTTGTCTACAACAGCTGTTACAGTCTCATACCTATAGCCCAATTTCTATTACTTATTCTTTCCACAACAAAATTTATACTTTAATCCACTTCCACATGGGCACTTCTCGTTTCGAGATATTTTCTTTTTTACAGATATATTTTTATCTTTACTATCTTCTAGTTCTTCTCTAACCAGCGGTGGGAAATCCATATCAATAATTCTATTTGTTAGAAGATGATATGGATTAAGTAAATCATCAACAACCATCATTGTAACTTTACTTGTATCTCCCATTTCACCATTAAAACTTGCCGAATACGACTGTATCACCCCAAATTCATGCATATGATATTCAGGAGAAGGATCACAGTCAACCAACATAATATCTCCTACCGTATTTGATTTTCCAGTCAAAAAAATTCCAATGGCAGATAGTTGTATAATCTTTCTCAGAGAATTACTATAATTTTTATCAATGCTAAATATGTTGTCATTATTAAATACGCGTAAATCATCTCCAATTAAAGCTGTATACAACAGACTACAAGCATTTTCCAATGATTTTTGAAGAGCAAAAATCATCAATGTTTCAGCCAGTAATATTTCTTCTATTTTTTCAAATTTTGTTACCAAACATTTTTCTAGTGGTTTAATACTTTCTGGCACTACATCTAAAGGACACGCCACTATCTCCTTCTCGAAAACCATAAACATAGTATGTATGTCCTCAGGTTTAAGTTCTTCCACGAGAGCATTAATCGATGAATTAATCAGTTTTTTGTATAGTTTAGATTCTCGAAATGCTTCCGCAGCTTTTTCATATTCCTTTTCAGCTAAGAATGGTACTCCTGCTGGTGCAGTTATAGGTCTATATTTACTATATGGGTCCAATGCCTTCGCAATCTTAGGATTTGAAATCTCTAACTCCTTAACACATTCTTTTATAAGAGCGTAAATAGTGGCATGTGCTCTTGCAAATATCTGTATGTCCTTATCAGGTAATGGTGTAATCCCTTGTAATACCGTCTTATAATCATCCGTATGTTCATTAGCATAAAGATACCCATAAAACTGGTTATTTCCGTGTTTTGCCGCCTCATGAAACATTGAATATTGGGGTATCACATATTCTTCAGATTTGCAAGTGAAAAGCCTTAGATATGTATCATTGACAATATTTGTTTCTGTTCTTTTCTGTATTGCTTTGCATAATTTGAATACTTCAGATCTAAAATCCACTGTTATCACCACCTTAATTATCTCTTTAATCTGCGTTTTTCTTCTGCAGCATATAGTTCTTTCTGTATAAGTTCTTTTATCTCATGTTCACCCACATGCTTAATGGTTTCATTAATTGAGTATTTTTGAGTAACATAAACCACATTATCGTTATTTAATAGGTTAAGAACGATATTCGGTATAATTCTCCTTGATAGATACAAGAATTTCTCAAACAGAAGTCGTTCGCCAGTTTCATCATTTAGTACAAATGGTCCCCATTTTTCTGGATGATAACGGCAAAGCGATCCCATAATAAAAAGCGCTGCATACATATTGAACAAAGGCGGCAATGTAATCAACTGTCCATTCTTTATAAAACCAGCTTGTAAATAAGGCTGTCCGGAAAAGGAAATCCTTTTTATGTCTTTTCCGGACATCTTTTTCCTTAAGATAAGATAATCCCTGTCTGATTCACGTTCATGTCCTACTTGCGGTAGAAGATAATTTTTCTCAAAACCCTCAACATTATTTAAAACTGCACTAATAGCTTCAACCTTATTTTTGTTTAAATATAATCGTTCGATTGTTCCCGTTGGTGTATTAAAAAGGTCAAGAAGAAGCGTATTACCATTTTCTTGTGCATAACATTTTCTATAATCCTGATCGATTTCAACAATAGATGATAAGAAATCCATCATCTTCCATTCACCACACTTTGTCAAATCCTTTTCGAACCCTAGTATTCTAGCAAATTGATGTATACCTCCAGTATTAGGATCTCCAAAAACAACATTAGCCTCTGCGATATATGTACTTATTGTAGATTCTATTGCTGTCATGCCATGATTTTTTATTTCAGGTCTCTTACCTGTCATCAATGAAGTCAATCCCAATAGCAGATTAGTTGCTCCATAATACAAAAGTAACGGCGATATCTGAAGATTTGCACTCTTACTTGCTTTAAAATATTCATTTGCCTGCAGGAAAGACCCAATAATTGTGTTTATTGTATCTTCATCCTCATCCAAGGAATGTTCCTTTAAATATCTTGAAACGTTCGCCCGATATGAGTATTGCAGTAGTTCTCGCCACAAATCATCTTCTGGACTTTCTGTAAATATTTCTCTATTTATCATGGTTAACCTTTACCCTCCTATTAGATATTTTTAAGACAATTTGATAGTATGTTCTTTATTTCTAAACTACACAGACACTCTTGCACGCAGAACCATTGTCTAAATGGCTTCATAATATAGTCATTCGCCCAGTTTCTAATCCTGCACAATACCTACTTCCATGTTATTTACAGTAAGAAGAATAATCGCTACCTGACTATTTTTCCTGATTTCTCTTACAAAATTAATGCATTTTCATCCGGCAAGTCCACATTTAATAAAATCAATATGATATCTTCCCTTTTCAAGATTTCTCTAGCCTTCTGCAATGATAAAAGAAATAAGCATCTTTCTTTAAAGCCAGACATATTCCATCATTTAATTTTTGTCATCTTCAACAATCAATTCACTCTGCTTTCTTTCAAATTATATTAATTGTATCATTGCCAGTTTTATAAATCAAACCGTTAAATCACAATCTCCAACGGAAATTATCTTATAAGCAGCAAAAAGCTCCCGAAGGAGCTTTCCACGCTTTAAATATACACTAATTCTTTCAACACAATCTCTTCTGCTGCATTTCGGATATTATTCACCGCCCTGACCCATTCCATATGGTCATAGGCTTTCAATTCTTCCGTAATAGCTTGTTTTTCCATCATCTGACTCACCAGAATATCCATTCTCTCCTGTGCTTCATCGTCCACAGTATTCAGATGTTCTGTCAGTCTGTCTTCCAGCATATACAGTGAATACATTGCCGGACGATGCTCTTTCAGATATGTTTTCCGCATCATTCCATATTTCCCATAATGCGGTTCTTCATCTGTACTGACAAGATTCGGATAGTAAATTCCGTCTGCGCCAAGTGTGTAGGTTCCACCCATTTTTTCAAATGTGCTTTTCATGTGTTATTCCTCCTTGAAATCAGCGATGTCCTTAGATCATCGCAAAATATTTCAGGGCAGCCTTGATAGCATCTTCTTTCTCTTTCGGGCATTGTGGAACTCTTGCATTTTCTGATTTTGGAAGATTATAGTTTTCTCCCACTTCAATTCCACATTTGCGTTTTACCTGAGAAATATATAAATTTGAAACCTTCAAGCCAAATTCTTTCAGCACATAATCTTTGATTTCCTGATAGGTTGCTTTCAACTCGGCACTGGTGGCATCCAGCTCGTCCAGGTCTAAGTCGATCTCTATCGTGTCATCTGGTTTTTGTTGGGACAAAAGAACAACCGTCTCCACATGTTCGGTCGCGGGGAACATATCAAACGGTACTGCTGTGACTGCACGATAGCCGTGTTTAGTAAGGTATTTGAGGTCACGGGCAAGTGTTGTCGGCTCGCAGGAAACGTACACGATCCGTTTCGGACGTAACGTCACTACAGAGGATAAAAACTTCTCATCACTTCCGTTGCGTGGCGGATCCATGAATACAACATCCACACTTTCGCCTTCATTTGCCATCTGGCGCATAAACACACTTGCATCATTACGGTAGAATCGCACATTTTTGATTCCGTTTCGTTTTGCATTGACAATTGCGTCTTTGACTGCATCCGGATTCAGTTCCACACTGACGACCTCTTTTGCCTTGTCGCTGGCAATCAGACCGATCGTACCGATTCCACAGTATGCATCGATCACCCGTTCTTTTCCTGTCAGTCCGGCAAGCTCGATTGCTTTTGCATAAAGCTTCTCTGTCTGAACCGGATTGACCTGATAAAAAGATTTTGAAGAAATGCGAAAGGTATGTCCACAAAGTTCATCTTCAATGTACCCTTTACCGTACAGTACAGTTTCTTTTTCGCCAAGAACCATACTTGTCTTCTGATCATTGACATTCAAAATAATCGTCGTAATCTCCGGATGAAGTTTACGAAGTGCTTTTACAAAATTGTTTTTGGATGGCAGAATCGGGGAGCCAAGTACAAGAACCACCATCACCTGTCCACTGTGATAACCGGTGCGTACCAGCACATGGCGAAACAATCCGTATCCGGTGTCCTCATTATAGGTCTTTATCTTAAATGATTTCAGAAGTCCGCGAATATCGCAGATGATCGCATCTGCTCTCTTATCTTCAATCAGACATTCATCAACGGGTACGATAAAATGCGTTCCCTGTTGGTATGTTCCTGAAATCACGGTACCGTCCTTTCGATGACCGAATACAGCATGTACTTTGTTTCTGTAATGGAACGGATCCTCCATTCTGATGATCTTCTCTGTCTTGCAATATGGCTGAAGAAGTTTACTTACATGATTCTGTTTCTTTTTCAGTTGCTTCTCATAAGGCATATCCAGAAGCTGACATCCGCCACATTTTCCGTGCACCGGACAGAGTGATTTTTCAGTCTTCTTTGAAGCCACTTTTTTAGGCTCGCATTTTTCGTCTGTTGTCTTCTGTTGCTTTTTCACCGGTTCTTTATAAGTTTTCTTTTTCATATATGTGTTGTTTTTTGTCTTCTTTTCTTCACTCTTAAAATCTCGTTTCTGTCCAAATTTCTTCGTTAATTTCTTCTCAGCCATTTATACTCCCTCTCCATTAAATTCCGGTATAAAACTTTCTTTTGCCGTTTCACCTTCCTGAATAAAACCATTATTCAATCCCAGCGAAATTGCATAATCAATCAGTCTCTCATATTCTCTGTCTGTTACTTTTCGTGATAACTGCGGATCATCTTTCATCGCCGGCATCGGTGTGTATTGGTTCATCATGCTTATATAAATTTTGTCTCCATAAGTTTTATACAGATACTTTAATACATTTTTTGAATTTTTTACATGTCCCGGCAATAACAGATGTCGAACGATCACACCTCGCTTCATCATCCCGCGGCTGTCAAATTCTGGCATTCCCGTCTGCCGAACCATCTCCGCCAGTGCCAGCTTCGCCACCTGCGGATAATCCTTCGCATGAGAATACTTCCCTGCAAGTTCTGGATCCATATACTTAAAATCCGGCAGATAAATATCCACCAGGCCATCGAGCATGTTAAGCATCTCTGTTTTCTCATAGCCACTGCTGTTATATACGACCGGAATATGCAGTCCCCGTGCCTTTGCTCTTTTCAGCGCTTCCGCCACCTGTGGCAGAAACTGTCCTGCCGTCACCAGATTAATATTATTTGCCTTCTGTTCCTGCAGATTCAAAAAAATATCCACAAGGTGTTCGATCGTAATCTGCTTCCCGCTCTGTCCTCTTGATATGCGTCTGTTCTGGCAAAATCCGCATCCCAGCGAACAGCCTGAAAAAAACACAGCTCCCGATCCTTCTTTTCCGGAAATGCAGGGTTCCTCCCACATATGAAGAGCAGCCCTTGCAACCATCACTTTTGCACCTACGCCACAGAATCCTTTCTTTCCTTTCAGCCGGTTCACGTCACACTCTCTCGGACAGAGCCTGCAGGCTTCCATCAAATGCAGGATCTTATCTGTTTCGTTCATCTGATCTTTATCTCCAAATATCATTTTTATGCGTCCTGATACTGCCCATTCTGTCCACAGCAGTCACACTGTTTTCTATTCTATCAGAAATTGTGAACATTGACAAATATAGTCTCTTATTTTATAATTATCTCCATAGTTGTACCGCGGATTTTCGGTCCTGAGTGTTTTATATGCTTGGGATTTTTTTATAGACTTTAAAGCGAATTTATCCGCTTTATTGTATAGAAGGAGGTAGTCTATTGAGACAGATTTCAGGAAATAAATTACTGGTAAAAGCCTTAAAAGAAGAAGGCGTAACCACCTTATTCGGTTACCCGGGCGCATGCACCATCGATATCAGTGATGAATTATATCGCCAGAGTGGCATTGACATCATCCTGCCGCGTCATGAACAGGCACTTGTCCATGAGGCAGATGCTTACGCAAGAACTACAGGAAAGGTCGGTGTCTGTCTGGTAACCAGCGGCCCGGGAGCTACCAATCTCGTCACCGGACTTGCTACAGCAAATTATGACAGCGTGCCACTTGTCTGCTTCACCGGACAGGTTGCACGTCATCTGATCGGAAATGATGCTTTTCAGGAAGTTGACATTGTCGGCATTACACGTAGCATTACAAAATACGGAGTCACTGTCCGCAACCGTGAAGATCTCGGCCGCATCATTAAAGAAGCTTTTTATATCGCAAGAACCGGCCGCCCCGGCCCTGTCCTGATCGACCTTCCAAAAGATGTCATGGCAGAACTCGGTAGTGCAGAATATCCAAAGAGCGTCAATATCCGTGGTTATAAACCAAATACCAACGTACATATGGGACAGCTAAAGAAGGCTCTGAAGATGCTTCAAAAAGCAAAAAAGCCTCTGTTCCTCGCCGGCGGTGGTGTTAACATTGCTAATGCAAATGAGATTTTTACCTCCGTTGTAGAAAAAACTCAGATTCCGGTTGTTACAACCGTTATGGGCCGCGGTGCTATCTCCACGAAACATCCTCTCTTTATCGGAAATCTCGGCATGCATGGTGCTTATGCTGCAAATATGGCTGTTACCAACTGTGATCTTCTTTTTTCCATCGGTACACGTTTTAACGATCGTATCACCGGTAAACTCCACGAGTTTGCCCCGAATGCCCAGATCGTTCATATCGATATCGACACAGCATCTATTTCCAGAAATATCCATGTAGATGTCCCGATCGTTGCCGATGCTAAAGAAGCCATCACAAAAATGGCTGAATATGTTACTGAATGTAATACGAAAAAATGGCGTGTGGAAATCGATGCATGGAAAAACGAACATCCGCTTACTATGAAGAACCGTCCGCTGATGGGACCTCTGGATATTTTCACTGAGATCAATAAACAGTTTGACAAAGCGATCATCGTAACCGATGTCGGACAGCATCAGATGTTGACCTCCCAGTTCGTAGATATCACTGAGAACCGTAAACTTGTCATGTCCGGCGGACTCGGAACCATGGGATACGGACTTCCGGGAGCAATCGGTGCACAGATTGGTAATCCGGGTACTCCTGTCATCTCCATTTCCGGTGATGGCGGTATGCAGATGAACATTCAGGAACTGGCAACTGCTGTTCTTGAAGAATTGCCGATCATCAACTGCATCTTCAATAACACTTACCTTGGTATGGTACGTCAGTGGCAGAAACTTTTCTACGGAAAACGTTACTCCATGACTAACTTAAGATCCGGTGCACTTTCCCGCCGAACAGACGGACAGGAATATCCAAAATATACTCCGGATTTTATCAAGCTTGCTGAAAGTTATGGTGCAAAAGGAATCCGCGTAACCTCACGTGAAGAAATTGCAGCTGCATTTGAAGAAGCGCGTACAAGCACAAAGGTACCTACCGTGATCGAATTTATCATTGATCCGGAAGAAATGGTTTATCCGATGGTCAAACCAGGCGGAACACTGGCTGATCTGATTATGGATTGTTAGGAGGAATCAAAAATGGATAAAGGAATGAAAACTAGATGGATCTCTCTTTACGTTGAAAATCAGGTCGGTGTACTTTCCAAAATCTCCGGACTTTTTTCCGGTAAGTCCTATAACCTGGACAGTCTTACTGTAGGTACTACAGAAGATCCGACCGTCTCCAGAATGACGATTGCAACCGTCAGCGATGATGAAACATTTGAGCAGATCAAAAAACAGCTCAACCGCATGGTAGAAGTCATTAAAGTCATCGACTTCACTGATGTATTTGTCCGCATGAAAGAAATTTTATATGTAAAAGTACGGAAATGTTCTCCTGCTGATAAAGTAGAATTGTTTCAGATTGCAGAAACCTTCAAAGCCAGAGTCATTGACTATGGCAAAGACAGTCTGCTTCTCGAATTTATACAGACGGCAACCAAAAATGACGCAGTTGTCAAACTGATCAAAGAAGAATTCAAAAATATAGAAGTGGTACGCGGAGGCAGTGTGGGTATCGAATCCATCAGTATGATGGAACGCTGATACCCTGCCAGTCCGCTTTTATCAGTCGATCAGATCGTTCTGAAATCTCGAAAGATGTTCATATGGAAGGATCAGGCGGCCGCGGTACAATCCGCAGCCGTCATTGATCAGACTGTTATTTACTGCCGAAAACATATTCACATCCAGTTCGGACAATTCCAGTCCGAGAAGCTTCATCCCTCGCTCATAAGCCTCATCAAAATAAATGCATTCCCCTTTCGGAATGGCATCTCTTCTGACTCTTTCACTCTCCTGCTTTTTCTCATATCCAAGATGATTGGCAGGTCCGATTTCCGCTATGTCATCCATTGTCTTTGTACGAAGCTGAACCTCCATATAAGACCTTGAACTGTTATCATAAAATGTAATATGTAAAGACTGATATTCATCCGGTTCTGTCCCGCAGATATAATCCCTGTAGTATGGTCGTACATCTTCATTTAAAAGCGAAGAGGTACTTTCTTTTACACCATTTGCCGGTTCCGCCGTAAATCCTCTCTCCTCAAGAAAACCCGGAAGTACATTGGCAATTTCATATAAATATTTCAGTTCTTCCTTCTCACGATCCCCTTCACATTTCAGATGACACCTCGGCATCGCGATCACAATACGATACGCAATGAAATCACGAAAACAACTGAGTCTGTTCTTCAGCTCCGTAAACGACGGATATAGCCCGTGTTCTGTATAATAATTATAAATATACTCTACAACATACCCATTAAATTTTTCTTCTGCACGTATCAGTGACTTGATCCGCCCCCGAAACGTAAACGCAAGAAACGGATATTCTTTTGCCATATATTTATAAAATTCTCTGATCTGTTGAGACTGCGCAGTAAGGAAATCATTATGTTCCAGAAGTTCTCTGATCAGAATCAGGAAATTACAGTGGATCATATCGATTTCATTATGCGTTTTCTTTGCATCTTTTCTGAGATCATGAATATAATTATGCAAAATACGAAGTATCGTATCTCCTGAATAAAGGTAGTCATTGAGCGTAATCATAACTGTCGCCTCCTTTCTCCTCATTTTACCAGAAACTGTCACTTTATCAAGCTTTATGTTTCATTGCCTCTTCCTGATTCTATTATTGACATTTTCCCTCCCCAAAAGCTAAAATAGGCAATAACAGACAGGACTGACAGAAAGGATTTTTGAGACATGGATGGTTTACAGTTTGAACATCGCTGTGCAGAATTATTACGTTACCGCGGATTTCACAAAGTTACCGTAACCAAGGGAAGTGGTGACCAGGGCATTGACATTCTTGCACAGAAAAACGGATTGAAGTATGGAATCCAGTGCAAATATTACTCTCATCCTGTTGGCAACAAAGCCATTCAGGAAGCCTATGCCGGTGCAGACTTCTATGACTGTGATGCCGCCATGGTCATGACAAACAATACCTTTACCAGAGCAGCAAGAGAACTCGCAGAAAAGCTCGAAGTCGAACTCTGGGAATACTGCTCACCAAATGGCAGTTCACCTTTTGTAACACGCCTGATGCGCATTTTTAATGTTTTTTTTCTGCTGACCGGTGTTGCCATGAGTATTTCCGTAAGTCTGCTTGATTTTCCGCAAAATACTCTTACAAATTATATGGCATTTTTCATGCTGATTCTTGCCGCATTGTCCGGCCTGATCGGCTGGAATCATTTCCTGCCATGTATACTGTCCGGAATGTTGTATTTTGGTTTTTTTCTGGCTTTTGTGCTTCCACTGATACTTCTGTCCAATTCCAACTGGTACGGAATCCTGATGTTGCTTCCGACTCTGATCACCGTCGTTCACGCACTGTACGCAAGATTTCGGAACCGCGAACCGGTTCAGTAACAAAGTTCCTGCATCAGATCATGTACGGTTGTCACCTCATGAATACGGTTCACATTTTCTCCGCAGAAAATGAGACCGTTCTCTATGTCTCCTCTGACTGCATCTATCAGTGCTTTCGTGATACAATACGGCACTGACCGCGGATCACATTTCTCGAGACAATTGTAACATTTTGTGATCGGTTTTCTGGCACTTTCCAGACCTTTGATAAATTCATTTCGAAGTGCTCTTCCCGGCATTCCAACCGGACTCTGAATGATCTGGACATCTTCTTTCTTTGCATTTATATAAGCCTGTTTATATTCTTCAGCCGCATCACATTCCTTTGTTGCCACAAACCGGCTGGCAATCTGCACCCCATCAGCCCCTAATTCCAGTGCATGATCAATGTCACTTCTGTCAAAAATCCCCCCTGCAACAATTACCGGAATCTTTGTATGAAATTTTTCTTCATATACTTTTTTACATTCAATAATTTCTTTAATCTCCTGATCATAATCAAGTGCTTCCACATCCTTTAACTGATCTCGTGAAAATCCCAGATGACCTCCGGCCTTCGGTCCTTCAATCACAAGAAAATCGGCTGTACGCTCATAACGATGCGCCCACATTTTCAAAATCAGCTGCGCAGCTCTTTTAGAAGAAACGATTGGTGCAATTTTTGTTACACTGTCTCCGACCAGTTTCGGCAGATCCATCGGAAGTCCGGCTCCGCTGATGATTACGTCTGCGCCGGCCTTCACAGCTTCCTGCACATGCTCTTTGTAATGTTTCAGTGCCACCATGATATTGACACCAACCAGACCTCTGCCGCCAGCGATCTCTTTTGCCCGGCGAATGTGTTTACTTATGGCAAGGCGGTTACATCCTGCCTGATCCCGTTCAAACCCTTCCTCGTCATATCCAATCTGTGCCGTCGAAATAATCCCGATGCCTCCCTCTGCCGCCACTGCACCGGCAAGAGAGCTTCTGCTGACACCAACTCCCATACCGCCCTGAATGATTGGTTTCTCTGCTGTCAGTTCTCCTATCTGGAGTGGCTTTAATGATGTATTGTCTGTATGCATAGTATCTCCTTTTTCTTTCCTGTATTTATTTTGATTATCAAACTATTTGTTAGTATAAATCTTTTCACTATGTATGTCAATGTTTTATTGTTTTATTTTCTTTGTGATATAGTTTTTATTACTACGTTTGTGTACAAAAAAGGAAAGACTTCATCAGTCTTTCCCGTTCGTCCCAAATACTTTTTTCAAATGTACATTCATAATGAAGAAATACATTACGATCAACAGCGCCGCCGCCAGCGACCATGCAGCCGGTCCTGCCAGACAGACCCCTGTATAACTGCGCATTTCTCCGGCGATCACCGCCACAACTCCACGTCCGATCAGCTCTGCCACACCGGCCATTATCGGCAGAAGTCCATAACCAAGTCCCTGAATTCCATTTCGATAAATGTTTACGATTGCCAGCGGAATGAAGAAAATTCCGATACATTTCAGATAAACATCAACAGAACTCATGATCACATTTACATCTTCTGATACAAACAGATAGGTCATAAATTTTCCCACCGTCATAATGAACGCTGCGGCTGCAACAGAATACACGGCACCGATGATCGTGCATGCTCGGAATCCTTCACGGATACGCTTTACAGAACCGGCGCCCATATTCTGCGCACCATAGGTCGCCATAGTTGTGCCCATAGCTACATATGCCTGTGTGACTACCTGTTCGATTTTTCCTGCTGCAGTATATGCCGCAACCAGTGTAGATCCCAGAATATTCAATGAGGACTGTACCATCATCGTTCCGATAGCTGTGATTGAATACTGCAATGCCATCGGAATTCCTATACGAAGCTGATTTTTGTATATATCACTTTCTACATAGAAATCTTCCCTTTTCAGATGAAGCACCGGCACCTTCGCAATAATATAAAACAAACAAAGCACTCCGGATGTTCCCTGTGCAATCACGGTCGCTACTGCCGCTCCTTTTGCGCCCATATGAAATCCTATGATAAACACCAGATCCAGCACAATATTCAAAAGTGCACTGATAATCAGAAAATACAGGGGAAGTTTACTGTTTCCCAGTGCACGCAGAATACTGGACAATAAATTGTACAGCATCTGCGCAAGAATTCCGCCGCTGACGATCATGATATATGCATACGCATCCGCAAAAATATCAGACGGCGTATTCATCAAAGTCAGAAGCGGTTTCATAAATACCATAAACAATACGGTAAGCAGAGCACCCACAACAAAGGATAACACCCCTGCGCCTACTACTGTCTTGCGCATGCTTTTCATATCTCCGGCTCCGAATTTCTGTGCCGTAAGTACGGTAAATCCCGCAGTCATGCCGACTACAAACCCATAAATCAGAAACATAATCGTACCCGTACTTCCGACTGCCGCCAGCGCTTTATTGCCGACAAATTTACCAACGATCACGGCATCGGCCATATTGTAAAACTGCTGAAATACATTTCCAATAAAAATCGGAAGCGTAAAGCTTAAAATAATCTTCATTGGATTTCCAACAGTCATGTCATTTTGCATTGATTTCATATTTAATTATCACCTTTCAGCTGTCTTTTTTGTCTGTATACAATCCGTAAATCATAGCACTACAACCTTGTTTTTCTTTGCTCTGATACATTACACTGTCAGCATTTTTGTACAGCTCATCAAAAGAAACTTCCTCAGTTCCCTCGTAAAAACATGCTCCCATACTTATTTCTATACTTTTCCCCTGCATTTCCTCAATATCGATCTGTCTGATATTCTCAAAAAGTCTTGCAAAAAATTTCTCTGCTGCCTTTTGCTCCATCATCCCCGGCATAAATATTGCAAACTCATCGCCTCCAAGTCGAAAAATTACATCCTTATCGCGGCATACTTTCTGTAAAGTCTCTGCAATGGCTATAAGCACTTTGTCCCCTACAGCGTGACCATATGTATCATTTATGGATTTAAATTTATCACAGTCGATCAGGCAGAGCAATCCTGCTTTTCTTTCTTTCAAATATGCAGAAATCCTGCTTTCTCCACTTCCACGGTTACATATTCCTGTCATAAGATCCGTCTGTGCCAGATAAAGCAGTCGATTCTCACGTTTTTTCTCTTCTTCTATAGACTCGATACAATAAAGCACATGCAAAAGGCTGCCATTTTCATCATAATCTACAGGAATAAACCTGCTGCGGCACCAGCCTGTTCTTTTATCTGTAAATTCATGTGTGATACTGATTTTCCCCTGAAGCCGTTCTTCAAGCGTACGGATATCTATAAATTCAAGTGCTTCTTCAAGTTGTGATTCTATACATACTTTTTCTGTAAAGTGTTTGATATGTCCATAAAAATCATCCCTGATTTCATATTCTCCCATTTTTCTGGCATCTTTTTCCAAACATTCGGAAAACTGCACTGTTGTCTTCACGACATGATATCTGCCCGTCTGTACATTAATATAATGCATGGCTTCATAAATTTTTGAAAGTGATGAGTAACTTCTGAGCTTTGCCATATTATTTGATTTTATAAACGAATTACGCAGTTTCAAAAACGAAACAAGAAGCGTTCCCACCATATCCAGAAATGTGGTAAGTCCTCTATAATCACTCTTTGGAGGATTATCTACACCAAAAAATCCCTTTATCTCATTTTTATAGTATAAAGGACATACTACCACATTTTTTACATTCTGTGCCTTCAGCATATTATAGGATATGCAATGTTCTTCTCTGATTTCTTCTACATCAATGATGATTATACTTTCTCCTTTAGAAAATGCCTCGTACCACCAGTCTATGATATCCATATTGACATTCTGCAATTCATCAATCTCAGGAATTATCCCATCAGCACACCATTCATAAGTATTATCGGTAGCATGTCTTTTATCGCAATCCTCGAAAATATATATCCTGTCAGAACCGATATGTTTACCAAAAAAGCGAATAAATTCATTTATCTGTTCATCAGGTGTATCATAATTAAGTGCTGATCGAAGTGCTTCATTTATAACCAATTCATACTTTATAATTGTCTTCATATATATTTTCCTTTTTCATACTTTTTGTTAAAGCTCAAAAAAGCCATCTGCGAAGACAAACTTACACAGATGGCTCATTTGATTTTGTGTTGCTGCCGTTCGACAGGTTTAACTAAATACTAATTTTTCCATTTAAGTATATTACTGTAAAAAAAACATACCACTTAATCAATACTATTTTACATAATATTAAATGCGGTGTCAATATCATCATCTATGCAAATTGCCCACTATGTAAATTGCGTCTGTATGAAGCCAATGCTGCCCATTTCCCACAAACTTCAGTTGGCAATTATTTCCTTCCGGTGAATCACTCCATGGATATCCCGACATATCTTCCCTTGCTGACGCAAGTAATTCTTCAGCATCTGATCTAATTAATTCCTGATTTCTTTCCACCTTGAATGGATGTCCTTCAAATCTATGAATCTCGTCCAATTTCATCAGTACAATGCCTTCACCCGGCTCGTTGCTCTTTAATGAACACATTTCTTTTCTTCTTTCCATTTTTTATCTGCTTCTTTGATTTTGAGTAAAAGAAAAGGACACTCATCTTTCAGAAACTCTGAAAACAAGCGCCCTTTCGGTTTTTTTCTATGCTATTGAATAAAAAATGTTAATTCCATCCGAATGTGTTTCCTCATATCAGATGCAATACTACTGACACTTCGATGCCGTTCATAGTCTGCTTTTTCTTGCCTTGTTTGCCTGTTAGTGTGAAACTCATATACCTCGCAAAGTGCCTAAAATTAAGGACTTCTACGATTTCACCTGATGTAGACAACATACCGTCTCCACATGCGTTGATTTCATCTTACATTCCTTCCTGTCTCGTCCATCTTATCCAACAGTTTTTTATAAATATGTGCTACAAACCAAGGTTCCGAAGATTTTTTTAATGCTTCTTCCGGAGCGAACCAAGCTACTCCACTGTTCTCGTCTTCTTTTATTGAAACAGTTTCTTCAGAATCCGCTTCAAGAAGATAGGTTATATTAAGATGCAAATGACTGGAAATATAGCTGCCATTTTTAATATGACCATCTACTGTAAGTGATTCTAGAGAAAAAATATCCTCTGTTACAGGACAGACTTTTTTAATTCCTGTCTCTTCTTTGACTTCGCGCATGGCAACTGCCAGAAGATCTGTTTCTCCATCTGCATGTCCGCCAACCCATGACCATGAATCATAAATATTATGATATACCATAAGGACTTTGCTTCTGTCTTTGTTTACCACCCAACCAGTTGCTGTAATATGAGCAATTTTATTTTCTCTTGAAAATGCATCCTCATTGTCCATGATCCACTCTAAAAGAAGATATTTATCTTTTTCTTCCTGTTCATTAAAAGCTTTATACTTTTTTATCTGACTTATCAATTCGAATCTGTTCATTCTGTCATCTCCCTATGTAGTCTATATTGCTATTCCTCCGGCCATACAAAATGCGCATTTCCAGCCTCAAGTCCATCAATCAAGATGTTCTGTCCTGTACCAAAACGGTTTGTTACAGTTATAAAATATGCTCACTTGCAGAACCAATTATCAGTACTGCCTTTATCCCTGGATGAATTCCATATATTTCTTAATCTGGTTGCTGCCCATCGTGTGCCAGCCACTGACATTTCGTCAGCTGCATATTCTTAAATATTGCTTTAAAGGATGACTCTTCCGGTGAGCAGGCATAAACTCCAAACCGAATTTGATTTCCACCTTCATGAAGATGACAGACACGCATCTGGGAAAACTTAATCCCATCTGCTGAACACTCTATACAATAATCATCTTCCCTTCTGCTTAAACGATACCACATTTTCTTTACATCTGCACGAATTTCTGTAGTTGCCCAATCTGAATAACCATGATTGGTTACCACACTTCCAAGATGTTGAAATTTTTTATTTTCATATTCGATAGAACCTTTTAACCAATTCTCACTATCCAGATAAAGTACAATCCCACACTGATCAAATCTCGTATGACTATCCATAAAATCGGTCTCAACTACAAAACTGAAATATTTTTCATTCGTTTCCATCTGCAGAACAGGCGCATTATCGTTCCTAAAATGATAATATGTTCTCTGCCATAAATCTGTATGAGGTTCTGTGACAATTTCAATCTCATTTTCCGTAATTTTATATTCTTTTGGTTCACGAATCCATTTGAAATTCTTAATATCAATTTTCATCCATCATATCCCCCATAAACTTTATTGAAAGAAATTTTTGCCTTGCAAAAATAAAAAGCATGATTAATAAAATAACCGGGAACAAAAGTCCAACTCCCATACCTGCACGAATATTGTCTCCTACACTTTGTGTAACACGTCCAACAATCCCCGGACCTATGCTTCCACCCAGATCCCCCGCCATAGCAAGCAAAGCAAACATAGCCGTTCCACCTGCCGGAAATCTTTCTGATGAAATACTGATTGTGCCGGGCCACATAATCCCAACAGAAAAGCCACAGATAATACATCCAATCAAACCTGATATCGGATTTGACGATACAGAAGCAAGCAGGTAGCATATCACGCATAAAAATCCAGATCCGATCATAAATTTCATCAGATCTATTTTATCACCATATTTTCCGAAAATTATACGACTGATCCCCATTGTAACAGCAAACATGCAGGGACCGGCCAGGTCACCAACTGTCTTTGACAGCCCCAGAGCAGCCTCCGCATAAGCAGATGCCCATTGTGCCATAGCCAGTTCTGATGCACCGGAGCAAATCATTAAACATATGGAAATCCAGAAAAGAGGTTTTCGAAACAGTTCTTTTATTCCCATTCCTTCCCCCTCATCTACCAAATGCTCGATCGGACAGGTTGCAAAATTATAGATATTTATGGCCGGAACAAGTGCCCATAAGACGGCCAGCCATTTCCAGCTGTCCATGCCAAACACCGCAAAAAACAGTGTGGAAATCACAATCGTTCCCACTGCTCCCCAACAATAAAAAGAGTGAAGCAGACTCATCGTTGCCTCTTTATTATCAAATGGACACGCCTCCACTATCGGGCTGCAAAGTACTTCAATCAGACCACTTCCGACTGCATATACTATCACACTCAGGATAATTCCAACAAGCGGTTCTGGCAAAAGATCCGGCAAAAAAGCCAGACCAACCAATCCTGCTGCGGAACACACCTCAGAAATAACAATACAGATACGATACCCTATTTTGTCCACAAACTTAGCACAAAACAGGTCTACCAACAACTGTGTAAGGAAAAAGCAGGTAGAAATCAATGCGATTTTTCCAAGTGCAATCTGATAATCATTATGAAATTTTAAAAATAACAATGGAGCAAAATTAGCTGCAATTGCCTGTGTAATAAATCCCATATAACAGGCTCTTTTTGTTTTCTGATAATTTGACATGGTCATCACTCCTTTTGTTTTCTACAACATATTTTAATCACATTTCCATCCTCACACAGAAAGCATCCTTCATAATTTCCCGATATATAACGAGGCTCATAATTAACGGTAAATCCCGCTTCTATCAGATTGATCATTAATTTATTTACCTTCCTCTTATTGCCAACATACAGAGAAAGACTCTTTCCTGATATGGAATTTTCTATTTTCACCATTACTTTCATAAGATATTAGGAATCACCAATCCTTTTTTCCAGCTCTGATATTTTTTACTGTTCTTCTCTTAATAGACAAATTTTCATATACACGTTTTCCCCATCCCTGTAGGAGCGAATATTTCAATATTATCCCCCTCCATCATTATTTCACTTTCATTTAACCATTTAAATATCATGTTCTTTCACCTCGTTTTTTATTGAATTATATAACATAATATCTTTGTTTTCATTGATTTATTTCCGAAATTTATTGTATAATATCGTAAAATATGTTTCAAAGAAGGAAGTTTCTATGAATATAAATACAACCTATACTAAAATCATTACAGATGAAGATTTGATGGAGACAGTTCAGCACGGAAGCAATCTCTATCCTTTCCAGTTTTATTATGAAGATCTGTCAGTTTTTGATTTCAACTGTGTCGAATGGCACTGGCATACAGAATTGGAGTTTATTTATATTGAATCCGGAACCGTTACTTTGTGGATTGGAGAAGACCAATTTAATTTAACCGAAGGAAATGGTATATTCATTAATACAAAGGTAATCCATCGCCTGTATTCTCCCTCAAAAGCCCTCATTCCCAATTTTGTATTTATGCCTTCTTTTATTGCCCCTTGCGACAGTCTGATTTATCAGAAATATATTCTGCCGATCATTTCTTACCCATTGCCATTTCTCATATTTCATAAAGAAGTATGCTGGCAAGCAAAGGTTTTATCTATCATGCGGCAAATTATTTCTGCACAGGATTCCGTTTCGTCCAAAGAACTCCTTACCAGTTCTCTCCTTCAGAATCTCTGGCTGGAAATATTTGAAAACACAGACATTTCATACCAGGAAGAGCACAAGGAGCATTCAACCGCTTCTCAAGCCCGGTTACAGCTCATGATGCAATTTATCCACCTAAATTACTCACAGAGTATCTCATTGGATGACATTGCAGAACAGGCAATGGTCAGTAAGAGTACCGCTTTGAATCTATTTCGGAAATATTTACATATAACACCGGTTAACTATCTCATTAACTACCGTTTAAAACAGGCCGGTCAGTTGCTTTCAAAAACTGAGAAAAAAGTCAGTCTCATTTCTTCTGAGACAGGATTTCATAACGTCGACTATTTTTGCAGATTATTCAAAAAACGCTACAAATTAACCCCAACGGAGTACCGGAAACAGAAGCACTTTCTGTAAACCTGTTTACCATATTTCCTGAAAGAAAAAGGCGCCTCCAACGTTTTCATGGAGACGCCTTTTTGATATGATTCATGTTTCTCGTTATATTATTACAAGTCAAATTCATACATATTAAAAAATATTTTTCCCGTAGACGGATAGTCCAGTTTGATATCGCCTTTATACTAAAACTGACGCTCAATCTCCTCTTTTGGAAGCAGTCCCTTTAAATCCAGAAGCGGGATGCCGTCATGACAGCCGAGCATGTTGACCGTGGAGATCTTCTTTTCCACAATCTCCTTCACCCATGCCGCAAGGTGCGTTCCCCGCCGGTTCTCAATCGCATCAATGACCAGTCCCGGCAGGAAAAAGTCATAGGTTGCATAGCCTTTTTCTGCAAGTGTCTCATATATTTTTTCATCATACGCTGCGTGGATCTCCGGCAAAAGCGTAAGTCCCAAAGGTTCTGCCAGCGCATGGATCTTCTGTAAAAGTTCCCACGTTTCCGGATCATTGAGAAAGTTTTTTTCCCGGTGTCTTCGGCGCATAGGCAAAGGCATCCAGCCGCACAATCGCCGCGCCGTAAGAGGCTATTTTTTCCAGTGTTTCACGATAAAACTCCCACACTTTTGGTGACTGGATGTTTACATCCATCTGTCCGAGATACTGTCTGCCATGCCCTTCCCAGAAATGGTTCCAATCGATGAAAAAATCGCAGTATGCAGAAGCCTCCGTTTTCAGCAATGTTACGATATCCCCAAGATTTCCTCCAAGACTGTCTGGATATGCATTGAGCATCGGTTTACTGTTCATAAACACTTCCGTCCTTTCCCACGATCAATCCTGCATTTTTGCGCTGCACTTCGAGTTTTTCCTGTTCCAGTTCCACCACACGGCAGATAAACGGGCTTGCGGCATTCTCGACGCGGTTTCTGCGGATGCGCCGCTCCTTTGTCTCCTCCGGGGAACTTTCCAGAAAGACGGATAGATCCACACCATGTAAATCGTCACTGCCTCCGTGCGTCCACTCCAGAAGCAATACAGATATTCCGGAAAAATCGGTTTCTTCTGATGAAATCTCGCCATCTTCCCGTTCCAAATGCCGCAACGTGATCGTATCTTTTCCCTCATGCAATGCCGTGGCAAGTGTTGTTTTTCCGGAACCGGAGCCACCGTAAATGCTGATGACCATGCGATTTTTGGTATTCCTCTCACACCATTTCTATGCTTTTTCGTATAATGCTCCAGCCTCTTTCAGCTCTGTAAAAACAAACTGATACGCCTCATATTCTCTGGTAAACGGCGGAAGCGGAATTCCCGCATGCATCAGTGCTGCACCGGAATACTGTCTGCTACTCTGTTCTTCCAAATACACGGCATCCGGTTTTAATCCACGCAGGCGGACATAAACGGCTGCCTGATTTGCCTCTGCCCTAAGACGCACTGCGCTGACTAATGCATGATCCTGTTCCTCTGACACCGTCATCCATGCCGCAATTTCATCCATAAACGGATCGGACAGCCGCCAGTAGGTTCCCTCGTTAATGAGCATTTCATACTTCTTGTATGTTTTAATCTGCTCCCGGATCTGCTGTTTTTCCTCATCGGATAAAAGCGCCGGGTTTAATTCGTAACCGAAGGTTCCAGCCATCGCCGTCACCCCTCGGGTGTGGAAACTTGTCACCCGTCCGGTCTGGTGGTTCGGCACCGCTGAAACGTGCGCCCCCATTACGGAAACCGGATAGAAAAACGACGTTCCGTACTGGATCCTTGTGCGGTTGATTGCATCGGTATTGTCACTACACCAGATCTGTGGGGAATAATAAAGCATTCCTGCGTCAAATCTGCCGCCGCCACCGCTGCATCCCTCAAGCAGAAGATCCGGATACCGGCTGCACAGGCGCTCCATAAAATTATAGACACCAAGCACGTAATCATAGGAAAGATTTCCGGCATAGACATCTGCCATACTGCGGTTCATATCCCACTTGACATAATCAATTTTTCCCTGATCCAGCACGGCACAAATCTGATCAAATACACAGTCGCGCACTTCTTTTCTGGAAAAATCAAGCAGTAACTGGTTTCTCGAGCGCACCGGCTTTTTCCCCGGAATCTGAATTGCCCAGTCCGGATGTGCCCGGTAAAGGTCGCTGTCTTCATTGACCATCTCCGGCTCAATCCAAATGCCAAATTTCACCCCCTGATTGTGCACACGGGTAATAAGCTCTGCCAGGCTTCCCCCCAGTTTCTTTTCATTGACCTGCCAGTCCCCAAGGGAAGAATTATCATCGTTTCTTTTCCCAAACCAGCCGTCATCCATCACTACCATATCAATTCCAAGGGAAGCAGCTTCTTTTGCCAGATCCACGATCGTATCTCCCGTAAAATCGAAATATGCTGCCTCCCAGCTGTTGATCAGCACCGGGCGCTGCATATGGACATATTTGCTGCGGCACACATGGTTGCGGATGCAGTTATGATATTGCTGCGACAGTGCAGACAATCCGTCTGCCGAATAAGACAAAATGACTTCCGGTACCGTAAAGGTTTCTCCTTCCGCAAGTGGATAGGAAAACAGTTCTTCATTTAATCCGAGAAGCAGGCGCGTCTGGTTGAACTGATCTTTTTCTGCCTCACAGGAGAAATTTCCGCTGTATACAAACAGCATTCCATAGCAGTTACCTGCGGTCTCTGTTGTTCCTTTTTCTGCCAAAATCACTGCCGGATTATACTGATGGCTGGACGTTCCCCTGCGGCTGCCAAACGCAATGGTTCCATGCCCCAGCGGTGTACGCTCCAGATTGCGCTCCATGGCATGCTTTCCATAAAACCGCAGGACATCAAAATCTCCCTGTACAAAATCCAGACAGGCTGCCGCTGCCTTTTCAATCGTAATCTGCCCAGTTCCCGTATTTTTAATCTGGACGCTCCTTGTAATGACATCGTTTTCTTCCAAAACACCATACAGCAGATGAACTTCAACCTGTGCGTTTTCGTCTGCAAGGACAATTTCCAGTGTCTGTGCTTCCTCTTTGTCTGCCCAGACAGCCGGAAGTCCCTGTAACTGGTATTTGCCGCTTCGAATCTCATAACTTTTAAAAAGTAGATCTGCGCTTTCCACCCCTTTTTCATTTTTGATATTCAGCGCAATATTGCGGTAATCCCCAGTTCCAATGGAAGGATACTCCTGTGGCAGCGCATCCAGCGAATAGGTGCGGTCCATGCCCGCTGCATAAGGATTTCCGGAAAATCCACGGTCTGCATAGGTTAAAACATAATCCATGGGGCTGTTTGTTTTATCTCCATAGTACAGATGTAGCAGATATCCCAGTGGATCGACCTGCATCTGATAAGTTGTATGCGCTGTATGCAGGGTAAAGATTTTTTTATTTGGATGATATATAATTGCCATAGAAGCCACCTCGTTTTATTTTTTATCCTTTGACTGCGCCGTTTGCCACACCATTCAAAATCTGTTTCTGACAGATCATATAAAAAATCAGGATCGGGATCAGTGCCAGAATATAGGAGGCAAACGCCAGATTGTAATTGGTTCCAAACTGTGTCTGGAAGTTAAGCTGTGCAAGCGGCAGTGTATTCTGTCCGGTTCCGGACATGATCACAAGCGGTGTCATAACATCGTTCCATGTTCCAAGGGCTGTCAGAATCGCAACTGTCGCATGCATCGGTTTCATCATCGGGAATACCACTCTCCAGTAAGTCGTCCAGGTACTTGCCCCATCAATATATGCTGCTTCTTCGAGTGCTTCCGAAATATTTTTTAAATATCCACTGTAAAGCAGGACATTCATTGGCATGTAAAATACCAGATACAACACGATGACACCGGCACGGTTTCCAAGTCCCATGTGTGCCGTCTGTTTTACCAGAGGCATCATTAAGATGGAAAATGGAACAAACATACCACTGACAATATACAGATAGATAAAGCGGAAACTTTTTCTTCTTGCCATGCCCCGCCCGATCACATAGCCTGCAATCGAGTGGATCAGAATTGCCAGTACGATCGTTACCAGAGTGATCAGTAAACTGTTTCCAAGAGAACGCCAGAAATCGGTCACTTCCATTGCCTGATGGAAGTTTTCAAAACTCCATTGTTTCGGGAAAGAAAGTGCACCCGCCACATCGTTTGTCATCTCACTTGGTTTCTTAAATGCAATAATCACTGCCATATACAGTGGGAAAAATACAGTTAATGTCCCCAAAATCAGAACAATCGTAAGTACCAAGTTTGTTTTCTGTTTTTCTTTCATCATAACTGCTCCTCCTTCTTATTCATGACTGTCATCTGGAAAAGTGAAATTGCCACAATCACAATAAAGAAAATAACTGCATTTGCACTCTGGAATCCAAACTGTCCGCCATCCATACCATTTTTATAAATCAGGTAAGAGATCGATTCGGTGCTCTGTGCCGGACCTCCCTTGGTCAAAGACATGATCTGGTCGAATACCATGAGAAAATTCTTTGTGCTCAATACCAGATTGATTGTTACAAACGGCATAACCAGTGGAAATGTTACTTTCCAGAACTGTTTCCATTTACTTGCTCCGTCAAGCATACTCGCCTCGTAAACTTCCTCCGGGACGGTCTGCAGACCGGAAATATAAATAATGGTATTCATGGCAACTGCCTGCCATACACCAACAATCAGCACACCAATCCATGCGTATTTTTCACTTGCAAGAATACTGTTCTGTAAAAATCCAATATGGAACACATTTCCCACAGTTGGAAGAATGTAAGTAAAAATAAAACTAAAAATATAACCGATGACAAGTCCTCCTAAAATATTCGGCACAAAATAAATACCGCGCAGTGCGCTTTTAAAACGGATTGCACTGTTTAATCCAACGGCCATGATCAGACTTAGCACATTTACCAGTATCGTTCCTGCCAGTGCATATTTAAACGTAAACAAATAGCTTTTTCCCACGCGGGAATCCGTAAACAGATCTGCATAGTTTCGGAACCCGACATAATCGTAAGTTCCGTATCCTTTATAATTGGTAAAACTGTAAATCACACCTTTGATCATTGGAAATGTATTGAATGCAAAAAATAAGATTACAACCGGTATGATAACCGCCCAGAATGTTTTGTCCCTGTTTGACATTTTCTTTTTCATTGTGCATCCTCCTGTTCTTTCTGATAATCCTGTACTTTCCGAATCAGATCCCGGTTATAGCGCTTCCAGTCGGAATCAAATTTTTTCAAAAACTTTTCCTGTGCATTATCGCTTGTATCCAGCAGGAACGTCTGGATCATGGCATCCACACTCATCTCACTCGGATAATGGTGATCCTGATAATCTGCCATGCGGTTGTTTTCAATGTAAGGACGCATATCCTTGAGTGTTTCCGGAATTGCAAAATCCCCGTCTTTGCAGGCAATTCCGCCCTGATCATCCAGATAAATCTGAATGGTCTCATCGTCATACAGATATTTTAAAACTTCATATGCAGCCTCTTTATTTTTGCATGCTTTCATTACGGAAAACTGCAGATCAATTCCTGAATTTAATACATTGTCTGATTCGTTATCATTTGCAGGAAATGTAAAAGAGCCGATATTCATGTCCGGGTTGACCGATTTAATCTGCGGAATTGCATAGCTTCCGATCGGATACATGGCAGATTCCCCACGGGCAAATGCTGTACAGGCATCGTTATAACCGTATGCATACGGATTTTTTTCGGCGTAATCCAAAAGCTCACGCATCTTTTCTGCTACCGGTCCATACGTATCGGAAAATGTGGTATTTCCCATATTTACCTGATTGCAGGTATCCGAATCGGTGAGTCCGACTGCCAGCGCATTCCACGGAGCCAGACAGGTCCAGGTATCTTTAAAGCCCAGATACAGCGGAAGTGTTCCGCTCTGTTTTATTTCATCACACAGTGTGGTAAATTCCTGCCAGGTGATCGGAACTTTCCAGCCATTTTCCTCAAACAGATCTTTGTTATATAAAATTCCTGCCGCGTTTGCCACATATGGAAGTGCATACGTGCCATCCTTTGGAATAAACTCCAGTTCCTTATCCATATCCAGATATGCCTGTTTTACGGTCTGGACTTCATCCAGATTGGAAATATCATCAAACAGATCTGCATCTAAAAAGTTGGAATAGTTGATGTCTCCTCCGATTGCGATGATATCCGGATAATCCTCCCGGATAAAACGTGTCTTTAAAATAGTCATTGCTTCGTTTGGAGATGAAATCGTCAAATGAATGTCATCATGTGTTTCATTGAACCGCTTTTCAATTTTTTCAAATGCCTTAACTGCTTCTGGTTTGTAGGAAACCACTTCGATTTCTGTTTTCCCGTCTGCCCTTTTTTCGCTTCCACATCCAGCGAGCCCTGTCATGCACATGCCCAGTGCAAGCACAGCCGCAAGACCACGGAAAATATTCCTTTTTGCCATATTCCTCTCTCCTTTTCTTAAATATATGCGCTTGTCTTTTGATAATCTAATTATAACATACCTTTATGCGTCCTTAAATATCTGCATTTTTTCAGTTTTATACCGAAATGCAATATTTTATGCTATAATAGATATTGATATCGCATTTTGGTATATAAGGAGTATTTTATGAGCAATATATTATTTAATATTTTTCCGAATGAAAATTTTATTGATCTGTGTATGTATCAGTTTGGATATGAACAGTGTGATCCCGGTCATTCTTTTGGTCCTGCCACACGCAATCACTATCTGTTCCATTACATTCTTTCCGGAACCGGAACCCTTATGGCTGACAATGCAAAAGGTGAAACACAGACCTATTCCATAAAAAGCGGGCAGGGATTTATTATTTTTCCCGGTCAGATCAACACCTACATTGCCGATAAACAGCTTCCCTGGGAATATATGTGGATTGAATTTGATGGCTTGCGTATAAAAGAAGCTTTAAGTGTCACAGATTTGTGTAAAGATGTACCCATTTATCATTCACACTCCAAAGAATTGCGTGAAAAACTTGCTGATGAAATGCTTTATATTGTAAATCATCCTCATGAATCTTCTTTTCATCTCATTGGCCATCTGTATTTATTTATGGATTATCTGCTGCAGTCAGCAAAATCTACTAAGCTGGTTTCCAGTGGGCGCATGAGTGATTATTATATAAAAGAAGCAATCAATTATATTGAACAGAATTTTCAGAATAATATCTCGATCGAAGATATCGCTACAGTATGTGGCATCAACCGGAGTTATTTGGGGAAAATCTTCCGCAACTCTATTGGCCGCTCTCCGCAGGAATTTCTTATGAACTACCGCATGGTAAAGGCTACCGAATTGTTAAAGCTGACATCCTTATCTATTGCGGACATCAGTTCCGCTGTCGGATACGAAAATCAGCTTCATTTTTCCCGTGCATTTAAAAATATTTATGGTGTCTCCCCACGGGAATGGAGAAATCAGAACAAGTAACAATAGATAAGATAGATATCATTCCTATCAGTCTTAATATCGCTCAGTATCATTACCTTGTCCATTGAACACTTCCATATCAGCAAAAAGGACATCCCCTGACCTGTAAAATCTACAGTTCTGGAATGTCCTTTTTACCCATACTTCACTATATTTTTAACACATGATGCTGTTTATCCACAACCTATATGATTCCAAAATGCCTAAACGCCTGCATAATTGCATCTTCCTTTTCTGGTGTACACTTAGGCTACCTTGCATTCTCTGATTTAGCTAGATTAAAGTTCTCACCGACATCCAATCCTCACTTCTTCTTAATCTGTGCGATATACAGTGATGAAACCTTAAGTCCCGTCTGCTCCAGTACATATGCCTTTATCTGCTCATATGTCGCTTTTCCTTTAAATTCAGATAAATCCATATCCTCCTGAGAGAAGTCCACCTTCACTTTTCTGCTGTCGACCATTCTCCGTTCCACTTCGGTCCGCGCTGAACAAAGGTCCACCGGACCTTTAGCGCCCTTGGAAAGTAAGGCAACCTTCTCACAGAACATATTTTATCGCAAGGCTTTTAAAAATGGAATAGATTTTACCAAACGACAGTTTTCAAAAAACTTATCTGTCAAAAATTAATTTCTCCCACGGTTCATATCCTGCCATGTAGCCGAATTCTTCCTCATTTCTGAATCCTTCAAGAAGTTTTTCTTTTACACCATCTAATATAGCTTCATCAATATCTCTGAACTTCATATGCTTATATAAACCGGACTTTCTAAAATCATACATAGTACCCACATTATCAAGAAGATGTTTTACCACCTTATATGTTCCCTCTACATCTTTCCCTGCACATACAATATCAAGCATTGGCGAATACTCATTATATTTTCCCATTTCCAATGTATGTGCAACTGCCTGTACCTTCCCTGACAAAAATCTCGCATAACCGATATCATTTTCCCGCAATGCCAGTCCTGCCATTGTGGAAAGAACAAAATTAAGTGTACTAAAGCCGGAAAAAATAATATTTTCATATTTTTCATATGCTTCTTTGATTTTTCCCTGCTTCTGGAGTAATCTTCCCTGATAATAACTTTTCATAGGATCGTATTCTGAAAAATAGTCCAGATATTTTTCTGCCTTGGTGTAAGCCTTCTTACGTAAATAAAATCCAAATAAGGAATCATTTATGATATATGGTGGCGCTTTTCGCCCCCAAATAGTGAAAGTGGGGGCACTTTCTGCCCCCACTCAGGAAATGTTGCTAAAATACTGTTTAGATTTATCATACATACAAAATGGAAGTTATCTATTTCTCCTCTTCGTTAAGACCTAGTTCATTACATATTACTTGCTATCCCTGATACCTTATTCTTTCTACCAGCGTTTCCTTTTTCAGATTACTGCTTAAAACGCAGGAAAGTACAATCTGCAACAGACCGACCAAAAAAATCATAATAAAAATTGGTACGATTGGAACATGATAGATATTCATTCCAAATATTCCATTATGTTTTGCATAGGAAAAAAGTGCATAGCCGAGCGGCAGACCAATGATCAAAGCTACGCATATGGTACCAACCGTAAACATCAGTCCCTGTAACTGCAGGCATAAATTTAATTGTTTATTTGTCATACCCACAGCCTGTAATATACCATATTCCTGCTTTTTTGTCGTAATATTCATGATCATGGTATTCGCCATATTCATAAACCCGATGAGTCCTACAATAGCCATAAACAGATAACAGCCAAGCTTCATCATGCTGCTTGCAAATTCGGCAGATTGTAACTGCGCATGATAAGTATCCATTTTTATATGCGAAGTATTAGAAATCAAAGTATTCAGACTTTGTTCTACAGATGCCACATCTTTTTTATCACAGTCCACCCACAGATAGCCATAGGCTGTTCCTCTCGGATTCATGGAACGATATACCCCTTCCGGAATGACAAGATAAGTGTCCGCACTTACAAAAGATCCTGCAATCTTTCCCTGATAGGTATAGGTTCCACTTCCATTCTCAAAGTCAAATGCAATGGATTCACCCGGAGCATATCCATCTTGTTCCATCCACGTTGACCAGCCAAAGAAAATATCACCATTCTTTACCGCCTGATCATAGTCCATAGATCCAATATCCCCTTCTTGGCGCATAAAATCAAAATCCTTTTTACTCACAATAGTAGCCGGAAATCTTGTTCCGTTCAGATTTACAGAGACAATCTCTCTCGTCATGACATCTGTTACTCCCGGAATGCTTTTGATTTCTTCAATCAGCGAATCATTCAATGGATCATCCGTCAGAATCGTATCCAGATTATTCTCCGGATATCTTTCATCATACTCAGCAGAATAGTCAAGCTGCAGTTCAAATTGTCCATGATTAACGGAAAGACGTGCTTCATGCTCCGTGTCAATATTTCCCACATAATTAGAGATAATCACAAACAATACGCAAGAAAAACCCATTGTGAGGATAGTACCAATAGTTCTTTTGGGATTACCCGTTACATTTGCCATTGCCATAGAAAACACGGTGACATTTTTTCTGCCATTTCGTTTTCCTTTTTTTTGTGTTTCTGCATTTTCTAAATACCGTGTTGCTTCGATAGGTGAAATCCGTGAAACAATTTTCATTGGTTTACGCAGTGCCAAAGCAACAGTAAGAAATGATACGAAAATACAGAGAAGCATAACAGGCAGGGAAAACAGAGGCACCTGCTGATTTTGAACTCCCATAGAACCAGTTCCGGTTGATACAAGGTTCCCCTGTTCTACCAGCCAGTTAAAACCGTATTTTGCAATCAGAAAACCAAGAAGCAATCCAACTGGTATTGAAGAAATTGTCAAAAACATACCCTCTCTGAAGATCAGTTGTTTCATCTGCTTTTTTGTCGCTCCCAGAGCCTTGATTTTTCCATACTCCTGTATCTTGTTGGCAATACCGACCTGAAAAATATTATAAATGACCACAACAGAGAAAAGTACAATTGCAAGAATCAAAACCCCGCATACCGCAATCGTTTCATAACTCGGCTGCAAGACCCATTGCAAATAGAGATCATTGACTATAATGTTTTTTTCTTCGATTCCACAAGCTGCTGCAATCTGCTTTATAACCGAATCAATATTATTCATAGATACATTTGCAGAATCATTTAAAGTAAAATAAATATTATACTGTCTGTCATTCTCTGCGACGTGCTCATCATAAAACTCCTGTGACCCGAAAGCAACATAAGATGCCTCGATGGTATACTCATCCCGATCATATAGGATTCCGCTGACAACAAATTCTTCCGGCTTATATTCTGACTGCATCCCTGCGCGGTAATCCAGTGTAACCGTATCTCCGATCTTTACATCACCATACCCCATTGCACGAAAAAATGCTCTTCCTGCGGCAATTTCCTGCATTTTTTCCGGATACTTTCCTTCCTTCAACTCATATTCTTTATTATAAGGAAGCATTTTTCTTGCAGTCTCATCCATGCAGACAAACCCGCCTTTTTCATTGCCTTTTATGATACCTTCGGTGCACATAGTGCCTGTAGCATCTATTTCCGCACGGCGGTTTACTTCTTTTAACTGCGATCCGTCTGCGGAAACAAACAGACCATAATTGCTTCCATATGATCCTGCCGCCTGACTTTTCTGTAAATGAATTACCCCATTTCCCACAGTACTGATGATAACAAGCAACATCGTAGTCAGACAGATTGCTATCATGATCAGTATACTTCTTGTCCTGTTCTTTTTGTCATTGCTATATGCAATCCTGCTTATTGTCTTCATCTGAAATCCACCACCTGTCCGTCCTCAATCACCAGAATACGGTCAGCGACCTGTGCAATTTCGTCATCATGGGTAATCATTACAATTGTCTGTCCATATTTTTTTGCTGTCATCTTAAGCAGAGCGATTACCTCATCACTGGTCTTAGAATCAAGATTTCCTGTCGGCTCATCTGCAAATATAATTTCCGGACGATTCACCAGTGCTCTTGCAATTGCCACTCTCTGCTGCTGTCCTCCGGATAACTGATTTGGCAGATTATAAATCCGGTTTTCAATCCCCAGAGTTGCAATAATATCATTTACATACGCTTCATCCACTTTTCTTCCATCCAGCCCCAGTGGCAGTACAATATTTTCCCAGACATTAACAGATGAAACCAGATTAAATGCCTGAAAAACGAATCCGATTTTTCTTCTGCGGAAAACAGCAAGGGCATCTTCCTTCATCCTGTATAAATCTTTCCCTGCTAAAGTAACACTGCCTTTTGTCGGGGTGTCTAGCCCTCCAAGCATATGAAGTAATGTACTTTTACCAGAACCTGACTTTCCAACAATTGCGACAAATTCTCCCTGCTCAATCTGAATGTCCACCTGATTGACCGCTTTGACCTGATTCTCACCTGCGCCATAAAACTTACAAAGCTGCTTGGTTTCTAATATCACACTCATGTGTTGCCTCCTTTTCAATTCTGTAAAGCGTACCTTTTCAACCTACATCCAAATTGTATCAGGATAATCTTTCATTTCACTTTCAAAAAACGAGCAGAAGTCTTACAGAATTGTAAGATTTCTGCCCACTTAAAATTTAACCAACATATGGTAATTGAATCACAAACGTGCTTCCTTTTTTCTTTTTGCCGGAGGTTACCATGATTGTACCTCCGTGTTTTTCGATAATTTCTCTCGATAGAAAAAGTCCGATTCCTGTACCACTCTTTTCCATGACCTCCTTGGAACTTCCTCTGTAAAATCGTTGAAAAATTTTGTGATACTCATTCTGCGGAATACCAATTCCCTGATCCTCAATTTCCATTCTTACAAGATCGTTTCTTTTTTGTAACCGGATAAATATTTTTGAACCATCCGGGCTGTACTTGATTGCATTATCCAGAACGTTGATCACAGCTTCACCAAGCCATCTTTTATCCTGCATAACCATGCATGTTTCCTGCTCTTTTGCATAGTCAAAAACGAATTCAATTTCTTTCTCATCCGCTTTAGGATAAGTACAGTTCACAGCAGATATGACAGTATCCATAAGCGGAAGTTTTTTCTTATTAATCTGAATCAGTCCAGTTTCCATCTTGGATATTTCAAGAAGCGACTGCAATAATGTCTCCAGTCCATCCAGAGCACTCCGACAACGGATACGAAACTCCTCCTGTTCTGTGGCACTTAAATCATTCTGCATCAGCACACTAAAACATGTATCCAAAGCTGCAACCGGTGTCTTTAACTGGTGAGAAATATCAGAAACCATTTCTTTCGTGTTCTCCTTTTCTGCCCTTGCTTCTTCCTTTATCAACTGAATATGATGTCCAATTGCTTCAAGCTGGTCATTCAATTTTTCCAGTTCTGCATGATTTTCCGTTTTCAGTAAATCATCAAATTTATTTTCACGGAATCTGATCAGAATTTCTTCCAACTGGTCTAAAATTTTCTGATGACACGCATCTTCTTTTTTCTTCCAATAAAGTAAAAAAGTCAAAAGAAGCATGCATATCACAGTGCTTACAGCACCGGTCACCATAACCTGATGCCGGAATTGCATATAAAATGCATTCCCTTTATTCCCCCAGTATCCATATTTCCCCAATAATCGCCTTCCCTGTTCGTTAGTTTCAATATCCTTATCCTTAAGCAATTCCGAAACAGCATCCAGCCCGGAAAATTCTTCCTTTGCAGCAATCTCTGTCATAAGATTCATTTTATATTTATAATCTTCATAAAACACATACGTGGTAAAGCAATTTAATATTACAAACAATAATATGACAGGTAATACCAAGGAGAGCACTACTGTAATCTTCTTGCGATATCTCTTTGTCACTGCCTTACCTCCTGATTCCATATATACCCAAGACCTCTGATATTCTTTATATAGACCGGTGCAGCCGGATTGTCTTCGATTTTCTCACGGAGTCTTCTGATATTGACAGCGATTGTATTTTCATCCACAAAATCCCCTTCCAGATCAAACACATTTTCCAATATTTGTGTTTTTGAAAGAATCTGTTTCGGATTCTGAAGAAAAAAAGTCAGCATTTTCAACTCCGTTTTTGTCAGACTGATTTCACGACTCTTTATCAGGACTTTCATTTCTCCTGCGATAAATACGATATCTCCCGAAATCATCTTTCCGGCTTCCGTTTTCTCCTGTCTGCGGCGGAAATGTGCTTCTATTTTCAAAAGAAGTACCGAAAGACTAAACGGCTTTGTAATATAATCATCTGCCCCTGCTTCATATCCCATGACCTGATCCATCTCCTGATCTAGTGCTGTAAGACAAATAATATATGTATTATAATTGCATCTCATCCACCTTACAAATTCCAGTCCATTCCCATCCGGAAGATTCACATCACAAATGGTAACATCCACATTATTATCACTTGCAATTCTTTTCGCTTTTTTCACTGATTCTGCTGAAAAAACCTCATATCCGGATTTTTTCAGTGAAAATGTAATTCCACGATTTAAATTTTCATCATCTTCAACCACGAGTATACCTGGCATAGCATCTGCACCTCTCTTTATTAACTATTCATCTTAAAATGCTTCAATGCCTCCACAATTGCACTCTCTTTATCTTCTGGACACTGCGGTTGCCTGCTATCCTCATTTTTAGGTAAATTAGGACTTGGAACAAGTTCCAAGTCTGTCGCGGCAGTCGTCGAATTGCCCTGCAAGCAGTCCATTCTCCTCGTTGCAACGCGCAAATTCTTTCCAACCTCAATTCCGCATTTTCTCTTTACCTGTGAGATATACAGATTGGAAACCTTCATACCGGCATTATGTTCAGCCACATACTTCTTTATCTCATCATATGTAGCCTTAGTCTCTGCAGATGTTATATCCATATCATCAAGTTCAATCGTGACATTAATGTAATCATCCGGCTTTTGTTTCAGTTGGGACAAAAGAACAACCGTCTCCACGTGCACCGTCTGAGGGAACTGGTCAACTCCGCAGACTTTTTTTAACTCATATCCATTGTCACATAAAAATCTCAAATCCCTCGCCAGTGTTGCACTGTCGCAGCTTACATATACCACACGTTTCGGCTGCATTTTCAGGATCGTCTTAAGAAGCATTTCATCGCATCCCTTTCGTGGTGGATCGACTACGATCACATCTGCATACACACCATTTTTCTCATATTCACGCGGCAGCACTTCTTCTGCCTTTCCGACAAAGAACTCTACGTTGTCAATTTCGTTAAGACGAGCATTTCTTCTGGCATCTTCGATGGCTGCCGAAACGATTTCCACACCACGGACAAATTTGGCCTTCTGCGCAAGGAAAAGCGAAATGGTTCCGATTCCACAGTAAAGATCCCAGACTGTTTCCTCTCCATGGAGATCCGCATATTCCAGTGCTTTGGAATACAGTTTCCATGTCTGATGCGGATTTACCTGAAAGAAAGACAACGGTGAAATCTCATAAGAAATATCTCCGATCTTATCTGTAATGTATTCTTTTCCCCAGATCGTTTTTACCTTGTCACCGAGAATTACATTATTTCGCTTTTTATTGATATTCAGGGAAATGCTTGTCATTCCCGGAATTTCGCCCAGCTTTTCCACCATTTCTTTCTGATGCGGAAGATCCTGCCCATTGATGATCAGACAGACCATCAGCTCTCCGGTAAAAAATCCATAACGGACAAAAATATGGCGAACCAGACCTTTTCCGGTCATTTCATCATAAGGAGCAATGTTATACTTCTCCATATGTGCGATTACACGATCCAGAACTTCTTTATTCTGTGGAATCCCGAGTGCACAGTCACGATTCTCGATAATGGCATGTGTGCGGCCTGCATAAAAACCAGTCACGATCCTGCCTTCTTTATTTCTTCCGACCGGAAACTGCGCTTTATTACGGTAGTGATACGGCTCGTCCATTCCGATCAGTGGCTCCATCGGAAGCTCCTTAAATCCACCAATCCGTTCCAGATGTCCGCGAAGCTTTTTCTCCTTAAAAGCCTTCTGCTCTTCATAGGAAACAGCCTGCAGCTGGCAGCCACCACACTGACGGGCAGACGGACAAATCGGATCTACACGATATGGAGATGGTTTCAGAATCTCCATCAGGCGACCGTAACCGTAGTTCTTTTTTGCTTTCATGATTTTGGCTGTAACTGTATCTCCAATGACTGCGTCCTTTACAAAAACAGTGAAGCCATCAGCTTTGCCAATGCCTTCACCGTCTGTTCCGCAATCCACAATTTCTAACGTAACAATGTCATTTTTACGATATTCCATGAGGATCAAACGTCTCCTGTTCTTCTCAGATTTGATTCAAAAAGTCTGTTATATCCAAGCCATTCCTTCTTGCCCTTGTCTGCTGCAAAAATCTCTGTCAGCGTCTCCATCCGGGCATCTGTATTATCCGCAAGGTTCAGCGCAACTGCTTCTGCAAGTGCAGGTTTTTTCGGTGAACCATACTCCAGTTCTCCATGATGCGCCAGAATGCAATGCACAAGCTGATTTTCCAGTGTTTCAGGGAAATTCGGAATTTCTTTTGCCAGATCATGGATCATCTGTGCACCGATGATAATATGTCCAAGAAGCTGGCCTTCATCTGTATAGTCATTTAAAGGAAAAGAAGAAAGTTCTTTTGTCTTGCCGACATCATGAAGAAGTGCAGCAGTGATCAGCAGATCTCTTTTGAGCAGTGGATAAGCATTTGCCATGTAATCACAAAGCTTCGTAACACTTAAAGTATGCTCCATCAATCCACCGATAAATCCATGATGAACCGTCTTTGCAGCAGAATGTTCCTGAAAAGATTTCAGAAATTCTTTATCTTCCACAAAGAGTTTATTCAAAAGTGCGGACAGGTATTCATTTTTTACTGTTTTGATCATGTTTAAAATCTGTCCGTACATGTCATCTGTACTGTTTTCGCTGACCGGAAGATAATCAGCCGGATTATACTCTCCTTCGGAAGCTTTGCGGACTCTTTTGATATTCAACTGCATTGCTCCTGCAAAAGTCGTAACATCTCCAACTACATCAATATAATCCAGTGTGTCAAAATCATCAATTCCGAGAGAATTCGGATCCCAGATTTTACCATCCAGTACACCTGTCTTGTCCTGCAGGATCACATTATCGTATGGCTTGCCGTTTTTTGTCATTGCTGACTGCTTCTGCTTGCAAAGGTAGATTCCGCTGACACGGTCTCCCTCATGTAATTCATTGATAAAACGCATATATTTTTGCCTTTCTATTTTTCCTTTATTATTACATTCAATTCTACGTTCACATATGTACCATAAGAATTTCTACGATAGATCTCAAGTTTGACTTTTGAGCCTCTGTTCAGACTCTGAAGCATCGAAGAATAGTCGTCCATAGACCGGATTTCCTGTCCGTCAAGTGTATGTACAATATCTCCGCTTTGAACACCGGCTGTCATTGCCGGAGAATCAGCTTCAACTGAATCCACATAGATGCCCTCCGGAAGTTCCAGATTTTCTATCTGATATTCTGAAATCGTTGCTCCGTGGATTCCGATATAACAGATATCGTCTCCATTCGCCATGCCCTCCAGAAGCGAACGAAGCTGCGTCGCCTCGACTGCACGAATCGCACTGTTGTTCTCATCTTCCTGTCCGCCGCAGATGATCCCGACTACCTCTCCTGACATATTTAGAAGAAGTCCGCCTCCGTCTTCACTTCCTACCATATTTGTCGTCAGCATTCCATATTCTTCATCTGCCACTTTCATAGTGCCCGTAACAGAAGTAATCATCCCACTGACAAGAGAATCATAATCTCCTGTCGGACTTCCCACTGCGATCACAGCATCCATCTGTTCGATGTCATCGTCTCCGGCAAGTGCTGCCTGCGGAATATCTTTTGCCGTTGCCTCTTTTACATCAGTAAAAGGAACCTGGAATACCAGGAAACCGGTGCGGCTGTCACTCTTGCAAAGCGTAGCATCTGCCATATCTCCATTCGAAAATGTCACCTGAAATTTTCCGGCATCATCCATATTGTCAGAATACGTCATGATATAAAACGCCTTATCATTTTTGAGGAAAACAAATCCCTCTTCTTCACCGTATTTCAAAAACGAATCATCCAGAAGATCCGCATCATTTCCTAATGCCAGAATTCGCACCAGTGCCTTACGTGGTACTTCTGCAACATTTCGCACCAGCTCTGCCCATGCATCATCTGCCGCCGTGTCCTTAGCAGCTATGTCTTCTGCTGTAGATGACTGCGCTTCATTCTGATCGGATTCCTTCGTATTAGCCGTTCCTTCTCCTGTTTCTGTCTGCTCCTGTTCTTTCAGATCAGCCGGTGCTTCCGTAACAGCCGGTACCAGGGTGACTTCTGTATGATGATCTGTCGAATCTTCAATCGTTTCAATCACTCCCGGCAGAAATAATGCTACAGTTCCAACCGCACAGCCGCCAAAAATCACACCACATACAGCCGCTGTCAGAAATTTCTTTACAGGGCTTTTTTTGTCTGTCGGATGTTCCTTAATTGTCTCTTTTATAAAAGAATAATTCTCCGAGGATGGTTTCTTATCACTCCGCTTAACCATAAGAATCCTCCTATAAGTTCAAACCTGATAATTCATGAATCATTTTAACAAAATTTTATGAAATTTTTATGAACAATTCTTTTCGATTTTTATCATGTTTCATCAAGTGGATTATTCCTTTTATTTGCGGGCTTTTCGGGACTTTAAAATTGTCTTTTCGTTGAAAGAATTTATGTTTTCAAAAGAAAACGTGATCACTTGCGTAACCAGGCTGTTTTTCTTACTTTGTTCGTGATAAAATTACAGTAACTTCCGAAGCTTTCCCATTGTTTTCTTTTTACAGGAGGATTTTTCAATGCAGAAAACACATCAATTCTTTCGCTCATTATTCAGCCCCCTCCTTGATTTCCGTGTCCGGCTGTTTAATATCCTGGCTTTAGGAGGCACTGTGATCAGCCTGATCATGACCTTTCTCAGTCTCGGAACCGGTTCCTGGGGCAATGTACTGATCAACATTGCGCTGGTCGCAGTTTCCGGAGGACTTTTTCTTTATTCCTATTACAGTGGAAAATATCAGCAATGCTATCTGATCACCATTGTCATGATTTTTCTGCTTGTTTTTCCGGTGATGTTTTTTACCAGCGGCGGATATCATGGCGGTATGCCGGCCTTCTTCGTGTTTGCCATTATTTTTACCGGGCTGATGCTGGAAAAAAAACGGGCTCTGATCGTTTCTCTGCTGGAGATTGTCCTATATATGGGACTGTGTCTGGTCGCATACCATTTTCCGCACATTGTAACTCCTTTTGCTACGGAGGCAGACCGACTGGCAGATATTCTTCTGGCATTTGTCTCTGTAAGTACTGTCTGCGGTATTGTTCTCTATTTTCATCTGAAGGAATACAACCAGCAGCAGCTCCTTCTGAAGGAACAGAATCTGCGGCTGCGCTCCCTTGACAATGCCAAGTCTACCTTCCTGACCACTGTTGCCCACGAAATCAAAAATCCTCTGAGTTCCATCTCCCTCCACGCCCGGGACACATCCGAGCTCCTTGAGGAAAAACCTCTGGATTTCTCTCTTATGCAAGAAAATCTCCGTAACATTGAACAGTCGGTAATGCGGATTGACCGGATCGTGCTGGATTTGATGGATACCGTTTCTATTGAACAGGGACGGCTGGCCCTTTCCCTTGTATCTTCAGATTTGGGAACACTTTTATATTCTGTGGAAAAAGATTTCCGTAGTCATCCAAGTCCCAGGAATAACCAGCTGGTCCTTATGATACAACCCGACCTCCCGGAAATCTCTGCAGACCCGGAACGGCTGATTCAGGTTCTCACCAATCTGATTTCCAATGCCGAACGTCACACCCAAAACGGAACCATCACCATTTCCCTTTCAGGCGAACCGGGCTGGCAGACCATCTGCGTCTCCGATACCGGAACCGGCATGTCAGAAGAAATGCCAAAAAATGCACTCAAGGGTTATGTTTCTGCTGATAAAGATTACTGGCGGCACGGCATAGGCCTCTATGTCTGTCATCAGATCATCACTGCCCTCGGCGGCAAAATATGGCTGAAAAGTAAAGAAGGTGAGGGGACTCAGGTGTTCTTCTCACTTCCGGAGGAGGAATCATAAATGAATGAAAAGAAATCGCTTATCCTTATGGTTGAGGATGAAGAACAGGTGCTGAATACCAACTGCCGGATGCTGCGGCGTCGTGGCTACGATGTCCGCACTGCACAGACAGTCTCCGAAGCCTGTCAACAGATTGAAGAACAGCTGCCGGATCTTCTCATCCTGGACATTATGCTTCCGGACGGAAACGGACTGGATATCTGCCGCCATTTCCGCAAAAAAACCATGAACCCGGTTCTTTTTCTCACAGGAAAAAGTGATATCCGTGATAAGGTAGAAGGGCTTCAGCAGGGCGGTGACTATTATCTCACCAAGCCTTATAATTTCGACGAATTTCTGGCCGTGATCCAGATGCTTCTGGAACGCCAGAAACGAATGGAAGAAAAAATAAAAGAAAATTTTCAGACTTCCCGCCAGATCATCATCGGAAGCCTGCGACTCGATCTTTCGGACGGCCATGCATATCTCAATAATTCGGACACAGGTCTTACCCGTACCGAATTCTCCCTGCTGCGTCTCCTTGCTGAAAACCAGGAAAAGATTTTTTCTGCAAAGGAGCTCTATGAAGCAGTATGGGGCAGCTGTGCGGGAACAGATACCAGCACGGTACGACGGCATATCTTTAACCTGCGAGGCAAGATTGGTGCCGAGGATACCGATGAATATGACATTGTCTCGGTTTATGGTAAAGGATATCTTTTTACCTGCCGGTAAATGTATCTTTTTCTTCACATTTCTGGATATCCGGATCTGTCTGTTACAATATACTTAACAGACAGGTTCGTTTTATTTTATATAACTTTATGATCCGTAGACAGTAACTGAATAACTGCTGCGTAATTTATCAGGAGGTGCCTATGCATAAAAAAATCTTAGTTCTTTTAACAAGCGCGATTGCTCTTTCCATATCTGCAGTCCCTGTCCTCGCTTCTGACCCTCCAACCGATGATGGTCAGTACATCTGGCAGGATGAAAGCGGAGATTACTGGTACCGCAATGGTTCTGAGGACGAATATATCGGCGAAGGTAATTATGCCCCTGATCCGGATTCCGGAGAACTGATGGAAGGCAACGATGCCGGCTGGACCGAGCAGGACGGTTATTTTGAACCTCATTATTATTATGAGGATGGCAGTGTGTGGCTGGAGGATGCTACCGGAACCACATATATTGGTTCCAGAGATAAATACTATATTGATGACTACGGCAATCTTCAGGAATACTCCGATCCAGAAGCTGCTTCCTCCTCCGGGGATTCTTCAGAAGAATCGTATTCCGGCACTTCCTCCAATCCCAGTGAAAACTCCTCCTCACAGAATTCTGATTCCTCTGAATCGGAAAAACGTGGCGAGCTTCATATGCGGGTTGGTTTCCCTGCCGATGATACTATCAGAGAATCCATGCCCGAAAAAGGAGGTCATTTCGAGCAACGTTCCGTAAATGAGGGAAAAAGTACTGCCTTTGTTTTAAAAGTGGCTAATTCTTCTCTGGAGGATTCTTCCCTGAAGGGTTTTCTGGCAGAATACTATCCGATAAAGGGTGATATCATCACCCAAAAGGATCTTGCCTTTGATTCTTATCCTGCTACGAAATATCAATACTTAACCGCAGTCAACGAAGAAGAAAAAAATGTAGATGCGCTTGTATGCCAGACTGACGATTATACATTTGGACTTTTTATCCTGACTCCGTCAGACACCTATGATAAGGCCGCTGAAAAGAAAGCCACAGAGCTGATCAAATCCATAGATTTTGTTTACGCAGAGTCTGTGGATATGGCCATGACGGATTACTTCCAGGTTCTTACTCCAGAACGCTGGAAATATCTCTGCCGTTATGAAACGACCGCAACCGAAAATGGTGGATATAAACTGACTTATTACAATGAGGATGTTCCTGTGCTGACCCTGGAAGCCAGATATTACGATGGTGAAGACCAGCCTCTGGACAGTGTATGGCAGGGATATCTCGGTCGCATCGAAACAGTCGATGGCAAAAAATACGATCTTCTGTCCACTATCAGCCAGTACTCCGAGGATGCCTCTGACGAATGGAAGGAAATGTATGACACCTGTCTGGATACCATAAACGGAATCCGTATGATGGATGGCTGTTCCCTGACCGAAGGAAGCCATACCTGATTCCCCTGTCGGGTTCGTGCACCTCTAAAGCACAAAAAAGAAAGCCCTCGGAGTTCGCACCTCCGGGGACTTTTGCCTGTGTTTCTGTGTCTGCTGATACTGGCTGTCGCTTTTAAGAAAGCTATTGCCTTATAACTTCCGCTAACATCGACAGCAGCTTATCAACCTGGATCGGCTTTGCGATATGTCCATTCATTCCGGCTGCAATAGCATCTCTCTTATCTTCTACAAATGCATTTGCTGTCATTGCAATGATCGGTATGCACGCTTTATCCCTATCTGGCAGGTTTCTGATTGCCTGTGTTGCTTTATAACCGTCCATTTTCGGCATCTGGATATCCATGAGGATCATATCATATGTTCCAACCGGCATTTCCATTATTCTGTTTACGCACTGAATACCATCCTCCACACGCTCTGTCTTAAGGCCGGCACGCTCAAGGATTGCCTCTGCAATCTCTGCATTCAGATCATTATCCTCCGTCAAAAGGATATTCCTGCCTTCAAGGATTTCACTTCCTGTTCCAGGCTCTTCAATATGCTTTTTTATATAATAGCTTTCATCCGCTATCCTGTGCTTTAATGTAACTGTAAAGGTGCTGCCTTTTCCAAGTTCACTCTCTACATTTATTGTTCCTCCCAACAGATCAACATATTTTTTGACGATTGACATTCCAAGTCCGGTTCCTGCGATTTTGCTCTTTGTGGTGTTCTGCTCACGTGTAAATGCTTCGAAAATCTTTGTCTGATAATCCTGACTCATACCGATTCCGGTATCACTGACTCTAATCTTCACGATCATGTATCCAGACTCATCACAAGGTAATTCGTCTACATCTACCATAACAGAACCACCGGCCGAAGTATATTTTATGGCATTGCTGAGGATATTGACTAATATTTCTTTTACCTTGGTAACATCTGTCAGTACATGCTCATGTTCTACGTTCATCGCGTAATGAAGCGCAATATTCTTTTTCATTGCGTTCTCATCAAACACTGCAAACAAAGACTTCCAGACATCTTCAATCCGACAGTAATTCTCATCAAGCTCCATCCTTCCGCTCTCAATCCTGGCCATATCCAGTACATTATTTATGATTGACAGAAGAAGATTTCCAGACTGCTGCAGTTTTTCCAGATGCTCTGAAACTTCAGGCATCTCTTTTCTATTCAGTTCATCCTCCATAATCTGTGCATAACCCAGAATTGCATTCATAGGAGTACGAATGTCATGTGACATATTGTTAAGGAAACGGGTCTTTGCGAGACTGGCATCTTCTGCTTTTTTCAGAGCGATCTCCAACTTATTATTAAGCTTTTGTGTATCATTTGCAGCAAGCTTTGCAACAGTTTCTGCTTTTCTTGCCTTCCGTAAAAGTACCAGGATAATGCCAATGATGCCAAGTGAAGAAAATCCTGCCGTGACAAAAAAAGCAGGCATATTGTCTTTTACAAAGTCCCAAAATGTCACCTTATCTGCTGTGCTGTCATAAATAGCAAGGGCGCTTGTAAGCATGTCAGACGGCATGGCCTTTAAGGTTTTATTCAATATAGATAAAATTGGACCCTCTCCACCTCTTACTGCAAAGCATGCCTCCATTGTTTTTGTAAGTGGAACACTCTTGAAATCTCGCTCATTATCATACTTCAGTGCCTGACTGGTTCCTATGAGAAAACAGTCTGCTTTTTCATTCATGACCATATCTGCGGCATCCTCAAGCGAATCATAATCTACCAGCTTCCATTGTGGATAACAGAAAGCAATATGCTGTTTTAAGGCATCTTTTTCCTTTGGCACAGCTACTGTATACAACCTGTCCTCATCAAATTTTTTCTCATCCGTTACCGCCATCAGGCTGTAGGTCCAGGCTGTGTTTGTAAGTGCATAGCCGTTTTTTTCTGCGAAATCAGGATTTCTGCCTGCATAAAAAACCATATCAATCTCACGATTCTGCAGAGCCTGAGTCATTTCGTCATAGCTGTCATATTCCTGTATATAAAATTTCAGTACCTGATTCCCCAGACAGTCTTTGGCATAAGAGGTATATTCTGCCAGCATACCCGTAAGTTTTTCAGTTGCTTCGTCCCTGGAAAAGATTGCCGGATCATTGTTTAAGAATCCTATCCGAATGTCACCATGTTCTTCCAGCCATGACTTTTCTTCACCTGTAAGAATCTGACGATAATCAAGCGTAAAATACTTCTTATACAAATCTGCCTTAAAAAAAGGACTCTCCTGATCCAGCTGACGCATAGCATAATCCAGTTCCGTCTTGATATCGCTGCGCGCTTTATTTATTGCAAAATATATGCCCGATTTGCCAATCGTTGTAATGGATGATATTCCCTGTTCGGACCATATGGATTCCTCCAGAGATACAAAACAATCAATCTCCTGATTCGCTAATTTCTTTTCGACATCATCATTGTTATTCACATTTACATGCTCTGTGTGTATACCATTCTTATTTTCCCATTGTGTCAGCATGATTTCAGGCTCAGTACCCATGAGCACACCTATGCGTTTTCCATCCAGCGACTTGAAATCAGACATCCCAATATCCATATCCGCTAAATCAGCATAAAGGATATATTTTTCCTCACCCATCGCTTCATCCGAAAAAAGCATCCTCTGTGCACGTTCATCGGTGTAAGAGATATCGCCCATGATATCAATCTCACCATTTTCAAGCTTATCAAAACAGTTGGACCAGTCACATTTCACATACTCAAATTTCCATCCGGTATAGCCTGCCAGAGCCTGCATGAGCTCGTAGCCATAACCTCGTCTGACACCGTTTTTATCAACATAATCAAAGGTATCCTCAAATGAACCGACACGGATGATCTGTGACTGCTTTTCATCGTTATCCGTTTCAGCAGCCCGGCAAGGTACTGTCAATACCATCCATATTACTAAAACCACAAATATACCTGCACATAGTACGGTTGATTTTTTTCTACTTTTATTCATATTTTTTCCTTTATTTGTGCGGTTTTTCAAATGCTCCGGACACCTAATCCAGATTTTTCTGCAGGGTGCTGATCAATTCCTCTATGACAATTGGTTTGGACAGGAACCCATCCATACCGCATTCCAGTGCTTTCTTTTTGTCCTCCTCAAAGGCATTGGCAGTCATGGCCAGGATAGTGATTTCTGCCAGTGCCGGATCATCCAGCGCACGGATCTGTTTGGTAGCATCGTATCCATTCATTACCGGCATCTGCACATCCATCAGCACCAGATCATACTTACCCGGCTTCGAATTCTTAACTTTCTTCACGGCATCTGCGCCATTTTCGGCAGTGTCAACCAGGAATCCATATTCATTAAGGATCTCCGCCGCAATTTCACTGTTCAGTTCGTTGTCTTCCACAAGCAGTATACATCTGCCTCTGAAATCTGAACCTGCCGTCGGAAGAATTGTATCCTCTGCATCTGCCTGCTTCTGGCCGATAGCAGTCATCAGGGTATCTCTGATATCTGACATGAACAGCGGTTTCGCACAGAATGCCGTCACTCCTGCTGCCCTGGCTTCAACTTCGATATCAGACCAGTCGTAAGCAGTCAGGATAATGATCGGCGTATCATCACCAAGGCTGCGAATCTGACGGGTAACCTCAATGCCGTTCATATCCGGCAGACGCCAGTCGATGATATAAGCGTGGAATGCGTCGCCCAGTTCCATAGACTGTCGTGCACGTAAAACAGCTTCCTTGCCGGAAAGTGTCCATTCCGAACGCATTCCAACCCTCACCAGCATTTTTGTCACGCTGTCACAGGTATTAAAATCGTCGTCTACAACTAATGCCTTAAGTCCTTCCAGCTCTGCAATCTTCTCTATACGCTGGTGCTCAGACTGAATCCGGAATGGCAGACGAACAATAAATTCGGTGCCTTTGCCCTGTTCTGTCTGAACCTCAATGGTTCCGCCCATCATATCCACAATGTTCTTAGTGATGGCCATGCCAAGTCCTGTACCCTGGGTCCTGCTGACTGTAGAAGTACGCTCCCTCTCAAAAGGAGCAAAGATCTTCTGTACAAATTTCTGGCTCATGCCGATTCCGTTATCCTTTACCCGGATCTCGTACAGCTCACTGCCCTTCTGTGTTCCAGGACACTGTCTGATCCGGACAGAAACAGTTCCGCCTGCAGGAGTAAACTTAACTGCATTTGACAAAAGATTCAGCAGTACCTGATTCAGTCGTGTCTTATCACAATAGACATCCTCATTGGTAACATCCATTGCATCCATATAAAGTTCCAGCTGCTTCGCATGGATCTGCCCACTGATGATCGTCTTCAGGTCATGAAGTACATCCGACAGACTGACTTCTGTTTCTTCCAGATGGATCTTTCCACTCTCAATCCGGCTCATATCCAGTATATCGTTAATCAGTGAGAGCAGATGGTTACTGGAAGAAAGAATCTTCCCAAGATAATCCCGCACTCTTTCCCTATCATCAATATTACTTACAGCCAGTGTAGTAAAACCTATGATCGCATTCATTGGTGTCCTGATATCGTGAGACATATTGGAAAGGAAAGTACTCTTTGCCTTGTTTGCTGTCTCCGCAGCACGCACCGCCTCAGAAAGTGCCTGATTCATATTCCTGTCAGAGGTACGGTCCGACATAACCAGAATATATTTCTTCTTCCGGTTCACCTCACTGCCCATTGCCACAATATGAAACCAACGTCGTTCTCCTGTTTTCTGATGAACATATTCAAAATCCCATTCCTGCTGTTCCGAAGTCTGGATTCTCTCCAGATAATTTTTCTTCGTATTCTCAGAATCCCATGGATGCAGTTTTCCCAGAACATAAATATCCTTCCGGATCTGTTCTACCGTAAGTCCCAACAGTTTTTCCACATTCGGGCTGACATAATCTGCCTGATATGTTTTTGCATCCAGCATCAGGAAAACATCATCTACATTCATTGACAGCTTTTGAAACATCTCATCCCTGTACAGGATCTCTGTATCTTTTCTCCTGAGACTTGCCCTGCTTTTTTGAATAATAAAACTGATAAGTAAAGCTGCAATGCAGAGCACAACCACACTGACAAGAAGCATTGTACTACGCTGCAGACTGTTCATGCTGGCATTGACGATATCCGCCTGGACAAGGCCCAGAAACATCCAGTCCTGGATATCCGATTTTTCATAGACCAGATAGTAGTTCCTTCCATCCAGCTTTAGCAGCATCGCATCGGTACGTCCTGCTTTAAACTTCTCTGAAAGTTCATTGATTTGTTTTTCAGGCATATCAGAATGTTCTCTCAGAACGCCGAAGAAATTATACACCTTCCCCCATGACTCAGAAGAATGATCAACCACAACACGGCCATCCGGATGAACAATAAAACTCTGGGCCTTTCCATTGAAAGCAGAAATATCCAGCACATCTACAATATCAGAGTTTTCATAAGCAATGGCAATCGCATCATATTCAAATCCCTGATAAATTCCGTGAGCCTTAGGTGTGGCAAAAACAAGCAGCTGGGATTTTCCGGGAACTGCTGCATTTGCAATAACATCATTTCCCTGCCGGATCTCCTCTTCGATATTTTCCTGTAATCCAAGGTACCCTGTTGCCCCTGTAGCCGTCTTATAGTTCCCGTCAGCTGACAGAAAAAAGAATTCCAAAAAGCCGGCATCTTCCTGCGCTTTCTTTAAATAATCACGGATTTCGTCTTCACTGGAGGTATTCTGCAGATTCTCCCCCCACATATGAAGATAGGTCAGATTCTTATCTGTCAGTTCCCTCAGCATGTTATCAGACTGATGAAAAACTTCCGTCAGATGAGAAACACTTTCCTCATAAACAGTTCTCGACACAAATCCAAAATATCGGACAACCATCAAAACAATTCCAAGAGAAACAGCAATAAAGACAGCTATCCTTAACCGTTTTCTCCTGACATGTTTCTCTCTTTTTGTATTATGATTCTTAATATCCATTCTTCTCACCTCAGAGTCATGTAGTCTTCTGGCTCTGCAAGAATGGCATCACCATCTGAAATATGTCCTGTCCATGTGTCCTTCACAGTGGTATCTCCTCCATCAAACATAATATCCTCATCTGCCGGATAAGCTTCCATGTGTTTTGGTATCGCCAGACAGGTTACCGTGAATGTATCATTGTCCTTAACTTTTTTTCCATTTTTTGTAACGTTGCTCAATGTATAACCATCATCTGTTTCTTTGACTTCCACGGATATACCGCTGACCACAGGCAGAGAGCCTCGGTTAAACGGAGTAAATCCGCCCTCATAGCCTTCTACGAAATTTTTGACTGTCTCTTTCAGTTCGGCTCCGCTCATCTTGCTGCTGTAAGCCAAAATACCATTTGGCATGATCATGTCTCCCGCCATTTTTTCTGTATAGCCGGCTTTCAGCACGTTTCCCGTAAAACTGTTTCCGGTTGCAATCAGCACATCCTTTCCATAAATGTCACGCAGAGTGTTTGCCATAACAGAATATGCCGCGTTCCCGCCGCTGCTATGAAAGCGGTTGGAATAAGATTTCTGTGAATCCAGCACGATATCCTCAGAAGCAGATTCTGCCTCAAGGAGCTGAGAATTAAATGACTGGTATGCCTGCCCTGCATCGTATTCTCCTGAGATCATCTTCGAAACCACATCCCTGGAAACAGAGAAAAAGTCATTTGACGCAATACGGATATACATATGGTTTTCTTCGATCACAGGTTTTATATCTTTCAGATATTCCGTAAGCTGCATATCCACCTCCTGACTGTAGCTTAACAGATCCTGTCCATCATAAACAATCCTGTTCTGCGCATCCTCTGAAAACATTGTATCCAGTACCTCCATTGCTTTCTTTCTGCGTGTTTCATCCTTTGTCAGATCACGGTTTAAGGCCACCTGGAAATATGGCGTAGTCATAATCCACTTTTCACCGTTCTCCTGAAAGAATGGAAGAAATGTCGTGTTTATGCCCTGATCCTGAAACATTTTTACACCGGCAGAGGTACCAAAGTACATGGCAAGCTTGCCACTTTGATACATTTCAACTATGTCATCATAATTCATATCCAGATCATCCTGACTAAGCCCCGTATCCTGGATAAACTGCTCCATACGTTCAAAAGCCTCCGGCCAGACTGTACTGTCCAGACCTTCTCTTTTTGTGTTATCCGGGTCACTGTAGGTAGTACGCCACCTACGTCCTTCCACAGAAGACAACTCTGATGCTGACAGTCCCTGCAGTGTCTCCATACATGTATAATCATAATAATAGTCTGCAGTAAAGCCACGAATACCCACCTGGTCAAATGCCTGGCAGGCAGAGACAAAGCTTTCATAATCTGTTGGCAATGGGATATCATATTTCTCAAAAAGGTCTTTGTTCACTACAAAACCATGTGCATCCGCACACACCGGAAGCCAGTTTACGCTTCCATCTTTGTTCATAAAATTGTTGAGGTATGTATCATAGACAGCACCTGCCGCATTGGTTGTGGACAGATCCATCAGACTGTCTTTCAGCGGACTTGCATCATGCAGGGAAAATCTGCAGCAGGTTATAATATCCGGCAATCCACCGTTTTCATCAAGGAACTTGTAGAAATCCAAATCATTATTCCCGACTACAAATTCAACGTTGATATCCGGAAGCTGTTCCTGGATATATGGTGCATATTTTTCATACAGATTTGTGCTCCATAAGTACACCGTGATTGTTTCTGCATCTTCTTTTTTCGCACTTTTACTGCCACATGCTGACAGAAGTGATACGGCTGTCACCATTGCCAGAAGTACAGCCAAAACTCTGTTCCATTTTTTCTTTTTCATTACGAGTCCTCTTTAATTCATTTTGCACTGTCAATATATCCAATAATTCCTATATAGCCATCTTTCTTTAATGGAGACCACAACGTATGCAATTTCAGATTATACAGCTGACGGTTATTTTCCAGCTTCGCTTCTATCTGCACAGAGATTTCTTTATCCTGCACAGATGTATGAGCCAGTAAATCCTTGATATGTTGAACATCTTCTTCACTTACTTCAAACTCTTTGAATACATCAAATTTCGGATCATCTCTCTGATATAGTGTCTGCTGATTTTCATTTATCATAGTCAGCTGACCTGAAACTGCATTGTAATCAACAGAGTTCCTGCCGCTGTTTTTCTTAAAAAAATCTATCTTTTCATGCATGACTTTGATGACATGCTGGGAATAATTTTTGCGTGGTAAAGATTTTTCACTGAGAATTTCATTAGAGAGCCTCTGTGCTTCATAATACTGTATGCTATCATCCGTCTCGTTACTGAACATTTTGAAAAACCGGGGGCTTAGCTCTTTCAAACACTTAAGAAGGATTGGATTAAACTGGCCGCACTGTCCATCCAGGATCATTTTGATTGCTGTATCATGATCGAATGCTTTCTTATAACATCTTTCACTGGTAAGTGCATCATAAACATCAGCAATCGATACAACCTGCGCAGAAATCGGTATCTCTTCACCTTTCAGTCCATCCGGATATCCCTTTCCATCCCATCTTTCATGATGCCATCTGCAGATTTCCCATACAGTATGCACCAGAGGCTTTTCTTGTGGTAAGTGCATATCCTGGATTATATCTGCTCCAAGCTCACTATGAGTTTTCATGATCTTAAATTCTTCATCCGTCAGTCTTCCTGGTTTATTCAGTATTTCTTCCGGGATATAGATTTTACCGATATCATGAAGTGAAGATGCAGTTGTGATCAAAGCAATATCTGCTTCTGTCAGATGATAGACGTCCGTTATTTTTATCAGTTGTCTCAGCATCATTTCCGTTGCTGTTTTAATATGCAGGATGTGTTCCCTGCTCTCACTGTTACGGGATCCCAGAATACTACTTAGAATTCTGATCATAATATTATTATTTTCTTCTTTTTCATAAATCTGGTTTACAACCACATTGACCAGATTATTTTGATTTGCATAAAGGCTCAGCGTGTTCTGGACCCTTTTCTTTACAATAACAGAGTCAAACGGCCGTGTGATATAGTCTGTGATTCCCATCTCATATGCTTCTCGCATAGTATCAACAGATTCTTCAGAAGAGATCATAATTACAGGAGTTTCTTCAATACACTGACTTCTTTTCATTATTTTCAGGACTTCAAAGCCGTTCATCTGTGGCATATTGATATCCAAAAGCATCAGATCAATCCCAATATTTTCTCCTATCATCTGGATTGCCTGATTTCCATTTTCAGCTTCCAGGTAATTATATTTTTCTCCGAGAATCTCCTTCAATATATCCCTGTTAAATTTTGAATCATCTACAATCAGTATGTTTTGTCTTTTATCCATATTTTTTCATCTCCCCACCAATCCATGAATTACTTTTATCAGTAATTCCACATCAACAGGTTTAGCAACATGTTCATCCATTCCTGCTTCTTTTGCTCTCAGTCTGTCCTCCGTGAAGGCATTCGCTGTCATTGCAATGATCGGTATTGCCTTTGCATCCTCTCTGTCCAGAGACCTGATCATCTTTGCAGCTTCATAACCATTCATGACCGGCATCATGATATCCATAAGAATAACATCAAACTCACCAGATCTGCTTTTTTCGAATATCTTAACAGCTTCCTGTCCATCCCAGGCTTTGGTCACCTCAGCACCTTCATTCTGAAGCATAAATTCTGCAATTTCCATGTTCAGCTCATTATCTTCCGCCAGAAGAATGTGCAGCCCGCGGATGGAAACTTCTGTTTTTTCTCCAGTTTCAACTTTGCTGTTCCTGTCTGTATCAATCCGGAATGGAACCCTGATCACAAATGTCGTCCCTACGCCTTCTACGCTTTCAAAGGTAATCGTTCCACCCATTTTCTCAATCAGTTTCTTTGCAATCGGCATTCCCAGACCTGTTCCGGCAAATTTTGTGCGGCTTCCTGAATGTTCCTGTGCAAATGGTTCAAAAATATGTTTCTGGAACTCTTCTGCCATTCCGATTCCGGTATCCCTGCAGACAAATTCCATTATCGTCATTTCTGGCTGTCCGGATGGAATTTCAATGCAGCTGATATAGATATGTCCGTTTTCTCTGTTATATTTCATCGCATTGGACAGAATATTCATCATCACACGTTTCACATACCCCGGACTTCCAATAAGATCACGATGTGTGATTTCTTTTTTCTCCCATTTGATCTGAATATTCTGTTCTGCTGCCATCTGCTCGATCACAACAAATACTTCCCTGGAAATTTTGCTCAGATTAAATGGAATCTCTTCCAGAACGATTTCACCTGACTCAAGCTTACTCATGTCCAGAACATCATTTACCAGTTCCAACAGCAGATTGGATGCCTCTTTCACCTTTGTTCTGTATTCTGTCTGTTTCTCCATATTATCTACATAATGTTCTGCCATATTGACCAGACCGCAGATTCCATTGATCGGAGTCCGGATATCATGGCTCATTCGCTGGAGAAACTCTGTTTTTGCCTCATTGGCGGCTTCTGCCTTTTTTGCAGCTATCAGAAGTTCTGCTTTATATTTTTCATCTTTTTCCTGTTCCTTTTTCTGATGTACCTGATTGGTTCTGTATGTCCATAACCAGAATATACTAAACATCAGAAAATAAAGAAAAATAACGCTTATCACACTTAATGGAAGGTTATGGAATACTTCGTTATCCGGAAGATACGCATAGATATAATAATCCCTCTGCTTCAGCATGATTCCGTAACATCCGGTTCCTTCCTTCTTCAAATGATAAATATGCTGACTGTCTGTATGCTTTTTCATTGCCTGAACAACTTCGTTGTCGGTTGTATTCTGCCCCAGCAGGCTCTCATCATTGCTGGCAACAACGCTCCCCTCGTCTGCAACAATAATCGTTCCATCTTTCTGGATACTATAACCATTTAAAAGTCCTTGTATCGTCAGTGTATAGTTTCTGGCAAATTCAGGAGGTGTGTAATAGTAGATTGCCACAATACCCGGTGCATCTTTTCTGGCACAGGCTGCAATATCAATATAGGATCCGTCTTCCCTGGCAAACCGTTCTGAATAAGATCTTTCTTCATATCCGGCAAAATCCATGATAATGTCTTTTTGCAGATATGCCGTAATTTCATTGGCCAAAGATTCATCCGTGCTGTATTCACAGTCTGTCTTTCCCTCTGTATCCAGTACAATGATACCATCCACCCAGAGAGTCTGCAGATTTTCTTTCAGGAGCTCCCGGCTCAGATGACCGCCGTTTTCTTTTTCCGTTTTAATATTTGTACTCATCTGTCTGGCGCTTTCAATAGCACGGAGGAGGCTTTTGGATTCTGAAGATTCATTATAATGGGTGTAGGTGGAACACTGCACTTTGACATAATTTACAATCTCTACCATTCTTTTCTCTGCTTCCGTTTTCTCCGCATGAAAGAAATAAAACAGAGAGACTACTGCCACACAGATTCCAATCATACCACCGAGCAGCTGGATTCGTTTTTCTTTTTTCTTTCTCTTAATATCCAAGATCATCCACCTCCAGATATTTCTGGGGATCATCCAGATATTTTCCAATAATTTTCAGGGATGTGCCATCCTGACGCATTTCTTCCAGAATCTGGCTCATCTGCTCACAGATTCCTCTGTCATCATCTTTTGCAAAAGCGACACCTATTCCAGTGATCATCAAAGGTTCTTCCAGGATACGGAAGCTTGCATCATAGTCCTTCATATACTGAACAATCGATTCCTCATGTGCGGCGACTGCATCTACATAGCCTTTTCCCAGAAACGTATAGATCAACTCCCTGTGTCCCAGGCTGATCAGATTGCCCAGCTTTGGGATTCTCTCATCCGTCCGGTTCAAAAAGATGCCTTCCGGTTTGGTTGTGGACTGAACAGCCAGGTTCTTTCCTTCCAGGTCACTTAGTTTATAAATGTCACTGTTCTCATTTACAGCGACCACCTGCCGGCTTGCTATATATGGTCCCGCCCAGCGGTAATCGTCAAGGCGTCCTTCCATGGAAAAACAGCCCATGATGCAGTCAATCTCTCCGCTCTCCACCAGTTCTTTCTTCTTCTCCCAGTTGATCTGGACAACCTCCACCTGATATCCCATTCTTTTAAATGCTTCCGTAGCCAGTTCTACATCTATGCCCGTCGGTACACCATCCTCATTCAGATAATTGTATGGTGGATAGTTATCGCTGCCGAGGGTAATAACAGGTTTTTCTGTTTCTTCTTTCGTGTTATCTGTGTTTTTACACCCTGCCAGGGTAACTGCTAAAATTCCCGCAAGCAGAATGCCTGCAATCACTCTTTTTCCTTTCATTTATCTTCCATCCCTGCTATTTTTTGATTTTCACATCATTCTCTCTTCCCTGAAAAAATCATGATGATTACGTCTTTGAAATAACATCATAAAAAAACACCGTCTCACAGACAGTGCACCTCATTTTATGCAACTGGCTGCCATTTTACAGGCCCTGTAGCTTTGCGTCCCAGACTTTCATCTGGTTTGCCGATTTCCTTATTATAACTTTTAAACGTATGCCAAAAAAATATTTTTATTATACCTTAATGCTATACTATACACAAGGAAAACCCTTTTCTTTTATCATACTGCCTTTTCTGCCATAACACAATAGATTACAATTCGACACTTTTCGACAAGTATTTCTGAAGAGTCGGATTTTATGAAGTTTTTATGAACAAAATTTCACATTTTTCTTTTCATTCCTGCCTAAATCATGTAGAATAGAAACTGGAAAACTAAGCCAATTCAGCAACGAGGAGTAATTATGAATCAAAAAGCACTTAATGCATTGGAATATCCAAAAATCATAGAAAAACTTACAGACAAAGCTTCTTCCTATATGGGTAAGCAGCTCTGTAAAAATCTGGAACCCTCCACCGATCTTGAAGAGATCCGTCTGATGCAGATTCAGACGAAGGATGCCCTGACAAGACTTTTTCAGAAAGGCTCTGTTTCTTTCGGAAATGTCAAAGACGTACGTGGGTCCCTGAAACGTCTGGAAATCGGAAGTTCTCTCGGTATTCAGGAAATTCTTGCTATCTGCGCTCTTCTGGAAAATACTTCCAGAGTCAAAGCATATTCACGTAAAGAGCGAAACGATCTTCCGGTCGATTCTCTGGATGGTATGTTTGATGCACTTTCTCCACTGACACCACTCTCTGCCGAAATTCGCAGGTGTATTATTTCTGAGGATGAGTTCAGTGATGATGCCAGCCCGGCACTTCGCCAGATCCGCCGCAATATGAAAATCACAAATGACCGAATCCACACACAGCTCGCTTCACTGGTAAACGGCGGTGCCCGTACTTATCTGCAGGATTCTGTCATCACCATGCGAAACGGCAGATACTGTATTCCGGTCAAAGCCGAATACAAAGGTCAGGTTCCCGGAATGATCCACGACCAGTCCTCCACCGGTTCTACACTTTTCATCGAACCGATGTCTGTTGTTAAATTAAATAACGACATTCGCGAACTGGAGTTACAGGAGCAAAAAGAAATCGAAGTGATCCTTGCAGATCTCAGCCAGCAGATTGCACTGGAACAGGAAACTATTTCACTAAACCTTAAGATCATGGTACAGCTTGATTTCATTTTTGCAAGAGCTGCACTTGCCATGGATATGAATGCCAGCGAACCGATTTTTAACGATGAAGGACGCATCAATCTCAAAAAGGCCCGCCATCCACTCATCAACAAAAAGAACGTGGTCCCAATCGACATCCGGCTCGGTGACACATTTGATCTTCTTGTCATCACAGGTCCGAATACCGGTGGTAAAACCGTATCCCTCAAGACAGTCGGCCTTCTGACTCTTATGGGACAGTCCGGGCTTCATATTCCGACACTTGACCGCAGCGAACTTGCACTTTTTCATGAAGTTTATGCAGACATTGGTGACGAACAGAGTATTGAACAGTCCTTAAGTACTTTTTCCTCACATATGACCAATATTGTTTCTTTTCTGGATAAAGCAGACCGTCATTCTCTCGTACTTTTTGATGAGCTCTGTTCCGGAACGGACCCGACAGAAGGCGCAGCACTTGCCATCTCCATTCTCTCTTATCTTCACGAGCGTGGAATCCGGACCATGGCAACTACTCACTACAGTGAACTGAAGATATTTGCCCTCTCCGCTTCAGGTGTCGAAAATGCCTGCTGTGAATTTGATGTAGAAACCTTAAGCCCGACCTATCGTCTCCTGATCGGTATTCCGGGTAAAAGTAATGCCTTTGCAATTTCCTCCAAACTCGGCATTCCTCAGTCCATCATTGAAAAAGCAAAAGAACAGATCAATGAGCAGGACGAGTCTTTTGAAGATGTCCTGACTTCTCTCGAAGAAAGCCGTGTCACAATTGAAAACGAACGCACGGAAATTGCACAGTACAAACAGGAAATCGAAACACTTAAAAAACAGTTAGAAAGCAAACAGGAAAAGCTGGATGTTCAGAAAGACCGCATCATCCGTCAGGCAAACGAAGAAGCCCACAAGGTTCTTCAGGAAGCAAAAGATTATGCAGATCAGACCATGAAGCTTTTCCATAAATTCCATAATGATTATGTAGATACGGCGGCCGTGGAACGGGAACGTCAGAAACTTCGTCAGAAACTCAATAAAACAGAACAGAAGATGTCTCAGCCAGCTGCCAAAAAGAAGCCAAAGAAAGAGCTCACCGCAAAAGATGTCCGTCCGGGTGATACTGTACGTGTCCTCAGTATGAATCTCAAAGGTACGATCAGTACACGCCCTGATTCCAAAGGATATCTGTTTGTACAGATGGGAATCATCCGTTCCAAAGTTCATATTTCTGATCTGGAACTGATTGATGAACCGGTGATCACTACACCTTCTCTTTCCCGGACCGGAGCCGGAAAGATCCGCATGTCAAAATCTGCAAGCGTCTCCACCGAGATCAACCTTCTCGGCAAAACCGTTGACGAGGCGATTGCAGAGCTGGACAAGTATCTGGATGATGCATATATCGCACATCTGAAAACAGTACGAATCGTTCACGGTAAGGGAACCGGCGCACTTAGAAAAGGTGTACACAATTACCTGAAACGCCAGAAGCATGTCGCATCCTACCGTCTCGGTGAATTTGGCGAGGGCGATGCCGGTGTTACAATCGTAGAATTCAAAAAATAACAGAAAGGCGAATACCATGGTAACAAAACAGAAAATCTTAATCGTAGATGACGACAACAACATTGCTGAACTGATTTCTTTATATCTTACAAAAGAATGTTTTGAAACCAGAATCGTAAATGACGGAGAACAGGCACTGAAAGAATTCAATACTTTTCATCCTGACCTGATTCTGCTCGATCTGATGCTTCCGGGAATCGACGGTTATCAGGTCTGTCGCGAAATCCGTCACAATTCCGACGTTCCGATCATTATGCTTTCTGCCAAAGGAGAAACTTTTGACAAAGTTCTCGGTCTGGAACTTGGTGCCGACGACTATATCATCAAGCCTTTTGACACAAAGGAACTGGTTGCCCGTGTACGCGCCGTTCTCCGCCGTTTCAAGGTTCGTCAGCCAGCCGGTAACCCTGATGAAAAATGTGTAAGTTTCCCGGATCTGACGATCAATCTTACCAACTATTCTGTCACCTATATGGGCAGACAGGTGGATATGCCACCAAAAGAACTGGAACTGCTCTATTTTCTGGCAGCCTCTCCAAATCAGGTATTTACCAGAGAGCAGCTTCTTGACCATATCTGGGGATATGAATATATTGGCGATACCCGAACCGTAGATGTACATATCAAACGTCTGCGTGAAAAAATCAAAGATCATCCGCAGTGGAGCCTTTCCACCGTCTGGGGCATCGGTTATAAATTCGAGGTCAAAAACAAATGAAAAAGAAACTGATATCGGTGTTTTTTGGCGCATATATCCTGCTTGGTGTACTCGGATTTTTTGTGGTAACATACGTGGGCTCCCATCTTCTGGAAAACCAGCTGGAAAAATCCATCAGTTCCGATATGTATCAGACTGCGCATCGGATCGCCGAAAGTGATCTGGTCAGCCACAGCATTACCTCTTCTGATATGGAAGAAATCCAGAACAATCTGTCTCTTGCCACAGGTAATGATACGATCATCTGGATCATTAACAGCAACGGTCAGCTCATCCTGAGTACACGCAAAGATATTTCTCCTAATCATCCGATTGATCTGGATGGTTTTAATCCTGCTTCCTGGGGAAGCAACTATTACCAGATTGGGAACTTCTATGGTTATTTCCCGGAAGCTCGTTTAAGCACGATTGCTCCGATCACTGAAGATATGAATATCAAAGGGTATGTTGCTGTTCATTATCTGATGAGTGACCTCTACCAGAGCCGCAGCGGTCTTTTGTGGATCATCCAGCTTCTGTATATCATCACTTATCTGGTTGCAGCAGCGCTCTTTCTGTGGTACAGCCGGTATATCCGCCGTCCACTGAGGGAAATCACAAAAGGTGCTTCAGAATTTGCAAACGGACATCTTTCTTATCAGATCCCCCTTGATTCCGAAAATGAAATGGGCTATCTGGCAAAAAACCTAAACTACATGGCTGATAAACTGAATCGCAGCGGAGAATACCAGAGACAGTTTATTTCCAATATTTCCCACGATTTCCGTTCTCCGCTTACCTCTATCAAAGGATATATAGAGGCAATGATCGACGGTACGATTCCTGTGGAAATGCAGGAAAAGTACTTAAAGATCATCTCCTACGAAACAGAGCGTCTGGAAAAGCTTACCCGCGGGCTTCTGACGCTCAACGAACTCGATATTCAAAAACGTATGCTGAACATTCAGCCTTTTGATATCAACGGTGTAATCAAAGCAACCGCAGCTTCCTTTGAGGGTTCCTGCACTAGCCGTAATATTCTTCTGGAGCTGATTCTGTCCGGCAAGGAACTGCTGGCACAGGCCGACATGGAACAGATTCAGCAGGTTTTGTATAATCTTCTCAGTAATGCAATCAAATTCAGTCCGGATAACTCGACGATTACGATTGAAACCACCGAAAAAAACGGAAAAATTTTCGTTTCTGTCAAAGATCACGGAATCGGAATCCCGAAAGCAAGCATTCATAAAATATGGGAACGTTTTTACAAAATCGACCGATCCCGTGGCAAAGACCAAAAAGGCACCGGTCTCGGTCTGGCAATTGTCAAAGAAATCATCAACGCACATGGTCAGCATATCAATGTTATCAGTACTGAAGGTATCGGCACCGAATTTATTTTTACATTAGAAAAGGCAAAGTAGAGATTTTTCTCCGCTTTGCCTTCTTTTTTTTATGTATGTTTTTATTCCCATGTGTGGTGGTGAAGCTGTCCCTTAAGTTGCATGTGGTCAAACTGATGCTGTCTCAGTGCCTCATATAACACAATTGCCACAGAATTACTGAGATTCAGTGAACGAATGTCATTGATCATCGGAATCCGAATGCAGTTTTCTTTATGTTCCATCAGAATTTCTTCCGGGATTCCCGCACTTTCTTTTCCGAACATGATATAGCAGTCCTCTTCATACTGTATATCTGCATAAGTTTTTAATGCTTTTGTCGTTGCATAATAAATCTTTGCATTGGGATTTTTTTCTACAAAATCTTCATAATCCAGATAAGTTGTCACATCCAGATCTTTCCAGTAATCCATTCCGGCTCTTTTGAGTGCTTTTTCACTGAGGCTGAATCCCAGCGGCTCGATCAGATGCAGTTTTGTGCCGGTTGCCACACAGGTTCTTCCGATATTTCCTGTATTTGCCGGAATTTCCGGTTCCAGCAATACAATATTAAGCTTTGCCATGTTTCTTTTCCTTTCCTGAATGATGAAAACGCGGACGTTCCAGATATCTGGTGATTTCTCCACTGTGAAGCAGCCGGTCATTTCCTTTATCTGTATGGCCAATCACTGCCGCATGGATTCCCCGTGCTTCAAGCTCACGCACCAGGGTATCCCCCTGTCCGGTGCCTAAAAGTACCGTTCCTTCTGACTCCAGTTTATACGGATCCACATCCAGTCGTTCGCAGACTTCAATCGTCTCCTGACGTATCGGAATTCTCCGAAGATCTACATCCAGACCGACTCCCGATGCCTCTGCCATCTTCCAGAGACCGCTTAAGATTCCGCCTTCTTCTGTAAAATACAATGCAGAAATCCTCTTGTCCATCCAGAAGTCATCTTCTCTGGAAACTTTACATTTCTGCAAAGTATCTTCGCTCATATAAAGAAAACTCTCCGAAAAATATTTACGCAATTTTTCTTTTTCCCGGCTGATCAGTACCAGAGTACCGGATATTCCGATTTCTCCCGCTACTACCAGATCTTCTCCCGGGTTCAGTCTCCCCGTGATTTCTGCCTGCAGTGCCTCCAGTGCCTGCTGTCCTAATTTCATAATCTTCCTCCGGTATTTCTTATTTCGTCATTCTACTCTGTGATCACAGCAGAATAGAAAGAATACTCGGAACTACCATTGCAAGGACAAGGATCACTGCGATCACTGCTGTGATGATTTTTCTTTTTTTTGGATCAAACATTCCCATTTTATCTGTCACCTCGTGTCATTTATCACATTATTAAATAATTTTGCCTTGATAACTACGCTGTTAATTGAATCGTTTCTGTGTACGCATTATTGGACAGCGGATCGCGTCTTTCATAATCAAACAGAACTGCTCTGCCGTCCTCAAATACTTCTATATGCGCCGTTTTGGGGATATGATTTGCTTTTCTGTAATCCCATATAGCTGTCTCATATACTTTCTGATCCGGTGCAAACGACGGACGTTTTTTCAGTTTCTCTCTGAGATACAGATCGTACAGCATCTTCTGTGACGCTTTCTCAACTGAAACATCTGTTTCTTCCTGCAAATACTCGAGCAGAATCTCATAACGTCTCATTCTGGAGTGAGAAATTTCACTGTAACCTTTTTTTTCATAAAAAGCACCCAGACTCTCATAAAAAGTAAATGCATCTTTTGCCAACGGAACCAGATATTCCAGTGTATGCTGAAACTGACCACTATTATAATACACTTCCACCATACTTTCCACTGCTTTTAATTTCAATACATCTCCGTACGGCAGCCAATTTGTAGACAGCACTTCATATGGTTCTTTTTCTTTGTGAACGATTCCATATTTTTCCGCTTCTCCTTGCATCAAGGAACCTTTCAGAACTTTCAGGAAGCCCAGCTGCAGCTGATCCGGTTTCATCTGGTACACGTCATTGAAAGAGCGGTGAAACGTATCATAATCCTCATACGGAAGACCCGCGATCAGGTCAAGATGCTGATGAATATTTCGAAAGCTGTGCACACGGTCAACACATCTTTTCAGCTTGTCAAGGTCCATATGACGATGAATCGCACGAATCGTCTCCGGATTTGTTGACTGCACACCAATTTCAAGCTGGATCAGTCCCGGACGCATTTTTGCCATCAGATCCATTTCCTCATCACGAAGAAGATCGGCCGAAACTTCAAAGTGAAAATTCGTCACACCATTGTCATGTTCCAGAATATATTTCCAGATAGCCATGGCATGTTCGTGTTTGCAGTTAAATGTACGGTCTACAAATTTCACCTGTGGAACTTTGTGATCCAGAAAAAACTGCAGTTCTTTTTTTACCAGTTCCAGATCACGGAATCTGAGTTTTTTATCTATAGAAGACAGGCAGTAACTACAAGAAAACGGGCAGCCTCTGCTGCTCTCATAATAAATGATACGATTCTCAAACTCCTCAAGATGCTGGTAAACAAATGGGATCTCACTTAAATTCATCAGCTCCCGCCATCCATTATGCCGTATTTCTTCACCATCACGATAGGCAATTCCTCTGATTTCTCCAAGACTTCCCTTCCCGTCTATGTAATATTCGAGAAGATCGTGGAATGTCTTTTCTCCTTCGCCCACCAATACTCCTGTCATTTCCGGCATTTCTGTCAGAAATTTTTCCGCATCATAAGAAACCTCCGGTCCACCGGCCCAGAAAGCGGTTTCCGGAAGAATTTTGTCCAGATCACGAATCAGTTCCCGTACAAACGAAATATTCCAGATATAACAGGAGAAGCAGACAACGTCTGCTCCACTGCCATAAATATCTTTAAGTATCTCATCCTTTGGCTGATTGATCGTGTATTCCCGAAGAAGTACTTCCTTATCATAATCCGAGGAATATGCTTTCAGATCATAAACAGCCAGATTTGAATGAATATATTTTGCATTGCATGCTGCAAGTAAGATTTTCATGAATGTCCCAAATCCTTCCCGCTATTATTCATCCAGAAGTTTTTTGATATCTTCTTTTGCAGTCAGACCTACCAGACGATGTGCTTCTTTGCCGTCTTTAAAAATCAGAAGTGTCGGAATACTGACAACCCTGAACTGCTGCGCAAGTCCCATTTCCTGATCTACATCGATTTTACCGACGTTATAACCTTCCTCTGCAAGTTCTTCTACGATTGGACCCTGACGCATACATGGTCCGCACCATGTTGCCCAGAAATCAATCAAAATTGGTTTTTCTGATTTTAAAACTTCTTCTTCAAAATTCTGTGAAGTAATTGTTTTTGCCATAATTGTTCTCCCTTTCTATATACTGTGATTTAGTATCTGCGTTTTCAGTAATATTATCGATTCTGTAGATTATTTTTTATGCCGGACATATTTACCGGCACTGATCCCTGCCATGCTGCCTTCATAAACCGCTTTCGATACCTGAAGCAATCCTCCGGTACAGTCTCCGGCCGCAAAAAGTCCCGGAATCGTTGTCTCCATCTCTGAATTGACTTTAATATTTCCTTTATCGGTCAGCTCAGCACCCATCTGACGTGCGATTTCCGCACTGCCGGCTGTTCCGAGCGCTACAAAAATACCGTCCGCCGGATAAAAGGACGCTTCTGCTGCTCCGTCTTCCTGTGCATGGATATCATTTTCCATTCGAAGGCCTGAAACAAGATCTTCCCCCTCGATTGCCTGAATCTTCATGGTATTGACTGCGATCGGATGTTCTCTGGAAAACTCCGGTTCCTTTCCATCTGTATAGATGGTTACAGAAGGGGTCACATTTCGAAGTTCTTCTGCTTCATGAAGGGCAAAATCACTGTTTCCGAGAACTGCCACTTCACGGTTTCTGTAAAAGAACGCATCACAGACTGCGCAATAGCTGACACCTTTTCCCTCAAACTCACGTATTCCGGGAATCGATGGTGCAGCCCGTCTGCTTCCTGTTGCAAGGATCACACTGACTGTATCAAAATCTCCTGCCGTTGTCTGTACTGTAAATGTGTCAAAACCTTTGATTCCAAGCACCTGTGCTTCAATGATCCGCACGCCCAAAGCCTTTGCCTGTACAAGTCCACGCTCATAAAGCTCTTCACCGGATATCGGTTCTTCCAGTCCATAATAGTTTTCGATTTTTTCTGCTTTTGCCAGTGCTCCGATTCCATTGTTGATCACTATTGGATTCAGATTACTTCTGGCAGTATATAACGCTGCGGAAATCCCCGCCGGGCCCGCACCGATGATGATTACATCTTCCATCTTATCACCTGCGTTTCTGATTTATATTTCATTGCTTTATAATATACACTATTTTGTAAAAAATTTCAGCATTTATTCCTGTTTCTGCTTTTTTATTATACGAGAGATTTCTGATTATCTCAATAGAATTTGTCTTATTTAACTTTTTAAAGACATGTTTTTTTCATTTTTCTTAATTTTTTTACTGGTTTTTCTGTAATTTCTGTTACATTTGTGATATATTTTTATTGTATTATGCCTGATTCTGAATAAGGAGTATTACTACATTATGAGAAGTTTTGAATATTACACACCGACTAAGGTGATTTTTGGAAAAGATACACATTTAAAAATAGGAGAAATCCTGAAAGATTATAACTGTCACAAAATACTGATCCATTACGGCGGCAAAAGTGCTGTAAAATCCGGTCTGATCGATGATATCAAAAAATGTCTCACAGATGCCGGATTTGATTTTGTTACTCTGGGCGGAGTTGTTCCAAATCCACGTCTTTCCAAAGTACGGGAAGGTATTTCGCTTTGCCGGAAGGAAAACATAGATTTTATCCTCGCTGTCGGTGGCGGAAGCGTTATTGATTCCGCAAAAGCAATCGGCTATGGTGTCGCAAACCCATGGACAGATGTCTGGAACTTTTTCTTAAAGACCGAAGTTCCGACTGCCTGCATTCCAATCGGTGCGATTCCTACAATTGCTGCTTCCGGAAGTGAAATGAGCGGTTCCTGTGTCATCACAAATGAAGACGGATGGCTAAAACGCGGAAGCACCCGCAGCGACCTCTGTCGTCCGAAATTTACACTGATGAACCCACGTCTTACTTATACATTACCGGAATATCAGACAGAAAGCGGCTGTGTGGACATTCTCATGCATACAATGGAACGCTATTTTGTCAATATCGAAACCATGGAGATCACTGACAGCATCAGCGAATCTCTGATGCAGACTGTCATCTATAATGCACGTATCCTGCTGAATGAGCCTGGTAACTATAATGCAAGAGCCGAAATCATGTGGGCAGGAAGTCTTTCTCACAATGGACTGACCGGATGTGGTACCGGCGGCGGTGACTGGGCCTGTCATCAGCTGGAACACGAACTCGGCGGTATGTTTGATGTAACACACGGTGCCGGACTTTCCGCAATCTGGGGAAGCTGGGCACGTTATGTATATGATGCCAACCCGGAACGTTTTGCACAGTTTGCAACCAACATTTTTGATATTCCCTGCTTTGCAGATTACGAAAACACCGCACTTGCCGGAATTGAAGCCATGGAAGATTTCTTCCGTTCCATTCACATGCCGACAAATCTTCGTGAACTTGGTCTGGATCTCACAGATGAGCAGATTCATGAGCTGGCTTTCAAATGCAGCTTCGAAGATACCCGTACAATCGGTGTATTCAAACAGCTCAACATGAAAGATATGGAAAAAATCTATATGATGGCACGATAAAAGAACATTTCAGGAAACAAATTTTAAGGCAGGAGCTCATCTTCGAGTTCTTGCCTTTCTCTGTGATAAACACTTTTCTGTAAAATGTTTCTCCTTATTTCAAAAGATAAACTTCCGTATCATAAGTACCTTTTGCTTCTCCTTCTGCGTGAGTGGCAACGTAAATATCAATACGTTTGTTCTTAATTGCGCCACCACAGTCTTCTGCCACATATACCTGCCCGTTGATCACAACTTTACTTCCGTAAGGAATAACAGAGGGATCCACTGCAATCGTATGGTTCGTCGTTGCTGTCACACCGGTTGATGTAATACCGTTTGCATACGGTCCGCAGCAGATGCTGCATGGGCAATAATGTGTAATTTTAAAAACCCCCAGATCCACAAGATTTGCATCAGAAGACGCTGCTATCGGCGTGCCAACCTGAACTCCATTCTCTTCTGTGACTTTCTGCTCATCTTCTTCCAGTGCATCGGCAAATACACCCTTGCCCGTACTTTCATGAAGTGTTCCTGCATCTTTATCCTTATCAATCGTATCTTCTTCTGTCTCAGCGGTCTCCGGAAGATTCAGACAGCTTGTAGGAATATATCCCACCGCATCTGTCCCGTCTGCATTCTGATATTCAATCCTGCTCCAGACCTTATTTACCGTTCCCGTCTGTTTTACCTGATCAAGTTCAAGAACTTCTCCAATTTCCTCTCCATCTTTCCTTCCGGGATAGTCCAGCACTGTGGCATCACTCTTGACCTCCACTTCTTCATTTGCCGGTTCAATCTGGTCGGTATCGCTCAACATCTGATTCTGAATGTAGCCAATTATCTGATTTCCGTCCACCTCACAGGAAACTTTACTCCATCCATTGTCGCAGACCGCACTGCGGCTGAGTTCGTCTCCCAGTGAGACATCAGCAAGTTTCTCTGTATCTTCACCCGGTTTTGAATAAATCCCGGCATCCTTTGCTGTCACATATAAGATATCATTAACAGCTGCAACCGTCACCGTATTGCCGTCGCCATCTTCTGTCTGAAATGTCTGTATTGTTTTGTTATCTTCTTTATCTGCTTTCGTCACTGCCTGATAATCCTGTACCGCACCATAAACTGATGCTGTCTGACAGATCAGGACAGTCCCAACTAAAATCGCACATGCTTTTTTCTTCACATGCTTCACCTCGTTTCCATAGACTTGCTTTCCCTGCCTCTTATACTCGGGCTTATTTTAGCACAAGAAATCCGTCATTTCAAATTTACACCGTTTTTTCACGAAATTTTAAGAAAATCCTTAGAATTCTTTTCTTTTCAAATGACCAACAGTAAGCTACAATAGAGATATGAAAACACAAAAGCAAAACACAAACCTTACGAAAAAACAACGGCTTAAGAACCGAAAAAAACAGGTACGGATCCAGAAACTGATTCTGGCATCTGTATGTATCCTTCTTCTTGGCATTGCAGTTCTCCGTCCTGTTTATAACCATAAACAAAAAAACTATACGATCAACTCCACCTGTGAGGGCTACCGCAGCAAAGTTGAAACCGAAGCTGCGAATTATGATATGTCAGATTATGTTGATCTGATTCTTGCACTCATGATGCAGGAAAGTTCCGGACAGGGTACAGATGTTATGCAGTCTTCGGAAGGTGCCTACAACACCAAATACCCACAGTCGCCTAATGGAATCACCGATATAGACTACTCCATTTCCTGCGGCATTCAGGAGCTGAAATATGCCCTTAATAAAGCCGGGGTCACAGGTCCTGATGATCTGGATCATATCCGACTTGCACTTCAGGGATACAATTTCGGTGCAGATGTATACTTCAATTATCTCGAAAAAAACGGAATCACCTCCTGGTCTGTCGAAAGTTCCGAAGCTTTCGCCAAAATCGCCAGCGGCGAGACTGCACGTTCCGAAGCAGATCCACTGTATACCACCGCCGGTCCGTGGGACTACGGAGACCAGCATTATCCCGAACACGTATTACGCTATTATCATATTTAGTCCCTCTTTTATGCCGGAATTATATTTTTATAAATTTTTCAAATTTTTTCAAAAAAACATTTGACAAGTACAATTATATCTGGTATTATATGTCTTGTCGATGAGGGACATGCCTCAGCAAGACACATGCGATAGTGGCGTAGTTGGTAACGCGCGACCTTGCCAAGGTCGAGACCGCGGGTTCGAGCCCCGTCTATCGCTCTTTTTATTTCAAGACCAGAATGAATTTTCTGGTCTTTTTATTATCTAAAAATCCCTCTATTTCTTTACTGCTCTACTTTTCATCAGACAATCTTCTATATATTTAACTTTATATTATCTTCTCCAGTATCTTCCGGCAGCGTTACTCACCTACCCCACTCCTATATACAGACCACCCGGTCATTTATGTATCTCGTTGAAAACCTCTGCAGAAAGTTCCAGATTTCTTAGTTGTATCCAGCCTGTGTTATTCCCCCAACAATACACTGTCCGAACCTGTGAGTTTGTATTGTTGGGGGAATGCCCTTAACAGGATTGATACATCTTAGAAATCTGCACTTTCGAAGCCGTTTTCATACAGATACATAAATGACCGGGTGGTCGTAATATAAATATTTTTTTCTTTAATGATGGAACAGTCGGATTCCCGTAAACGCCATCGCCATTCCATATTTATTACAGGTCGCGATTACATCGTCATCTCTCACGGATCCACCCGGCTGTGCAATAAAGTCCACACCACTCTTATGTGCTCTTTCGATATTATCACTGAATGGGAAGAACGCATCAGAACCAAGTGTTACACCTTTCAACTGATCCAGCCATGCACGTTTTTCTTCTCTTGTAAATACTTCCGGTTTTTCAGTAAATCTTCTCTCCCATTCTCCGTCAGCAAGCACATCCATGTATTCCTCGCCGATGTAAACATCGATCGCATTGTCTCTTTCTGCTCTGCTGATGCCATCCTTAAATGGAAGGTTCAACACCTTCGGACTCTGACGGAGGAACCAGTTATCAGCTTTCTGTCCCGCAAGTCTGGTACAATGTACACGTGACTGCTGGCCGGCTCCGACGCCGATTGCCTGGCCATCTTTTACAAAGCATACGGAGTTGGACTGTGTATATTTCAGAATGATCAGAGAAATTTTAAGATCACGTTTTGCCTCTTCTGTAAGAGTTTTGTTTTCGGTTACGATGTTTGAGATCAGTTCATCATCGATTGCAAGTTCCTGACGTCCCTGCTCAAAAGTCACACCAAATACCTGTTTGTGTTCCAGCGGCGCCGGTACATAGTCAGGGTTGATCTCGATCACATTGTAATTTCCTTTTTTCTTCTGTTTCAGAATTTCCAGTGCTTCTTCTGTATATCCCGGTGCGATAACACCATCAGAAACTTCTCTCTTGATCAGCATTGCTGTATCCACATCACAGACATCCGAAAGCGAAATGAAATCACCGAAAGAGGACATTCTGTCCGCACCTCTTGCTCTTGCATATGCACATGCAAGCGGAGAAAACTCTTTCCAGTTCATATCATCTACCCAGTAGATCTTTGCAAGTGTCTCTGTAAGCGGAAGCCCTACAGAAGCACCAGCCGGAGAAACATGTTTGAAAGAAGTAGCCGCCGGAAGTCCTGTGGCTTTTTTAAGATCACGTACAAGCTGCCAGCCGTTAAATGCATCAAGAAAATTAATATATCCCGGTTTTCCGGACAGAACTTTGATTGGAAGATCTTTTCCCTCTTCCATGTAGATTCTGGAAGGTTTCTGATTCGGGTTGCATCCGTATTTTAACTGTAATTCATTCATCTTCGTCTGTTCCTCCTTAGTGGTTTTTGTTTACGATCTTTGTTGTATAAGTACCTGTTGCGATATCAATATAACGTACAAACAGAGAAACTTTGTTGTCTTCATTCAGACTGTTCCAGAGCAGTTCTGTAAATGCCTCTATATCATCTGGAATATCAACCAGTTTCGGTTCTCCTTCAAAGCTCGGAAGCGGATTTCCGTCACATTTGTATGTATGAATGAAACGACCTTCGCCGGCAACTGCTTTTTCATAAGCGTATGTATAACGGAGACAGGAATCCGGATTTCCATTATCACTTTTCAGAATGGACATCGCATAGCTGTAATTTCCATTCTCAATGTGCATCACACCGGAAATTCGAGGTGTATAATTCGGTCCATCCGGTTCAAATTCACGAGATCTTAAGGACTGCTCAAAAGTAAGCTGTTTGTCCAGCCCTTCATAAATTGTATCGGTCTGATCACCATTTGTCACGATGGTTTTGTTTCCAAGGACACGCACCGGTGCATAAATGATCAGGCTCGGATCTGTCAGCTTAGAAGGATCAAATGCCTGTGTACGGATACCCTCTCCTTCTGTGACAAATACACGGTTTCTGCTGTTTTCGCTTCGTCCCATAATAAAATAAGCAGTTACTGCTTTTGTTCCGTCTGCGGAACGTCCGATGATAATTCCGCGTCCCGGATAAGAATTGCTTTTCAGTTCATTTTCCAGTGAGATTTTTTCCATGATCATTCTCCTTTAGTGTAATAAAGTAAATCGACCGCCTGGTCAGTCTGTCATCAGGCTGCCCAGGCGGTCGGCACATTCACTTACTGCACTCCCTGTAGTTTATCCTACTTCCGCCAGTCATGCAGTCGTTGTCTTCATAATATACTAATTTATTCAGTTTAGCAAGAACAAAAATTGAAACAATTATTCGTCTACACTGTAGTTTGGAGCTTCTTTTGTAATATGAATGTCATGTGGATGAGATTCCTTAAGAGAAGCAGCAGAGATTTTTACAAATCTGCCGGTTGTCTTCAGTGTTTCGATATCTTCTGCTCCACAATAACCCATACCGGAACGAAGACCTCCCATAAGCTGGAATACAGTATCCTCCAGATGTCCTTTGTAAGCCACACGGCCTTCTACACCTTCCGGAACAAGTTTCTTCGCATTCTCCTGGAAATAACGGTCTTTACTACCGTTTTCCATGGCTGCGATAGATCCCATACCACGATATACTTTGTATTTACGTCCCTGATAAAGTTCGAATGTTCCCGGGCTCTCATCGCATCCTGCAAAGATACTTCCCATCATGCAGACATTCGCACCGGCTGCAATTGCCTTTGTGATATCTCCGGAATATTTAATACCGCCATCTGCGATGACCGGAATACCGTAGCGGTTTGCCACTTCATAACAGTCCATAACTGCTGTGATCTGTGGAACACCGATACCTGCAACTACACGTGTGGTACAGATAGAACCAGGTCCGATACCAACCTTAACTGCATCTACACCAGCATCGATCAGAGCCTTTGTAGCTGCACCGGTTGCAACATTACCTGCAATTACCTGCAGATCCGGATATGCATCCTTGATCTGGCGTACGGCACGGAGAATGTTTTCGGAATGACCATGCGCTGAATCTACTACGATTACGTCAACATTTGCTTTTACAAGAGCATCTACACGTGCAAGCACGTTGGATGTAATACCAACAGCTGCACCGCAGAGCAGACGTCCCTGTTCATCTTTTGCTGCAAGAGGATATTTGATCTGTTTTTCGATATCTTTGATCGTGATCAGACCTTTTAAGTTAAAATCGTCATCTACAATGGGTAATTTCTCTTTACGGGATTTGGCAAGGATTTTCTTTGCCTCTTCAAGTGTGATTCCTTCTTTGGCTGTGATCAGTCCCTCGGAAGTCATGCATTCTCCGATTTTCTTTGTGAAATCAGTTTCGAATTTCAGGTCACGGTTGGTAATAATACCTACCAGTTTTTTGCCTTCTGTGATCGGCACACCTGAAATACGGAATTTTGCCATCAGATTGTTGGCATCTTCAAGTGTATGATCTGCGGATAAAAAGAATGGATCAGTAATAACACCGTTCTCAGAACGTTTTACCTTATCTACTTCCTCAGCCTGTGCTTCAATGGACATATTTTTATGAATGATACCGATACCGCCCTGTCTGGCCATTGCAATTGCCATTCTATGCTCAGTAACTGTGTCCATTCCTGCACTCATCATAGGAATGTTCAGCTTGATTTTTTTCGTTAAGTGTGTTGTAACATCTACCTGATTCGGAATTACTTTTGAATATGCCGGAACTAACAGGACGTCATCAAATGTAATGCCTTCACCGATAATTGTACCCATTGCATTTCCTCCCTTGTATTATGTTGTTTTGATTTTGATTCAAAGTGTAACAAAAAAGAACTGAGGTGTCAATCCAAAAAAACTTTGCTCGGAGCTGAATTTTTGATAGCTTTTGCCATCTCATCATCCGGCTCAATGATGATCCGGCTGTTCTCTCCACCGGCTTTCATGATGATTGCAAAGCGTTTGTGTTCCGGATTTCCCGAAGAATAATCCAGTGTTTTCATGCGGCTGTTTCCGTTGTAATAATCCATTTTGTGGGAATTCAGCGGAGCGATCAGATCTGCTTCTGATAAATTCACAGACATCACTTTTTTACGTTTGGACTTTGCCATAACCATGTCAATGTCAAATTCCCCATTCACAAAAAGATACTCATACTCCAGATCCGTCCGTGGAATCACAAAATAACATGCAACTCCCAGCGCAATTGCCAGAACCAGAAGCAATGGATTGATAAACAGCCCGGCTCCTGCCGCAAGAACTGTCAGCACGATCAGCCCGTACTTCACTATGGCATCCTTCGCTGTCGATTCTTTCTTCACCAGAAATTCTGAATAAAGGTCACTCATATCATCTTCTCCTTAAAGGTATTTTAAATAATTCTATCACAAAAAGGGATCAGCGTCTATGACGCCAATCCCTTAATTTTTGGTTACTGTTCACTCCGTTCACAGCAACTTGGTCAAAATCCATTCCAAATCACCTTCGGTGATAGGATTTTGCCCCGTGTGTCTCGGGATTTTGCCATATTCATGGCAAAACACCTCGCGGGATATTACCTGTACACAGTAACAATTTTTGTACTTCATTTACATCATGCCGCCCATTCCCGGAGCACCTGCCGGCATAGCCGGAGTATCTTCTTTGATTGTGGCAACTACAGACTCTGTAGTCAGGAGTGTAGAAGCAACACTTGTTGCGTTCTGAAGAGCACTTCTTGTAACCTTAACCGGGTCAAGGATACCAGCGCCTACCATATCTACATATTTCTCATTCAGAGCATCGAAACCAATGCCCGGTTCGGATTCTCTTACTTTGTTGATGATAACGGAGCCTTCCAGTCCTGCGTTTGCAGAAATGTGGAATAACGGAGCTTCCAGAGCTTTGAGAATGATGTTCGCACCAGTCTTCTCATCACCTTCCAGAGTTGTGGCAAGCTCAGCTACTTTTTTAGATGCGTGGATGTATGCAGATCCGCCACCTGCGATGATTCCTTCTTCTACTGCTGCTCTTGTAGCTGCAAGAGCATCTTCCAGACGAAGTTTTGCCTCTTTCATCTCAGTTTCAGTTGCAGCACCAACACGGATAACAGCTACGCCACCTGCCAGTTTTGCAAGTCTTTCCTGTAATTTTTCTTTATCAAATTCAGATTTTGTTTCTTCGATCTGTTTACGGATCTGAGCAACACGATCTTCGATTGCTTTCTTGTCACCAAGTCCATCAACGATAACTGTGTTTTCTTTTGCAACTTTAACGGATTTTGCACGTCCAAGCTGAGCCATTGTAGCTTCTTTGAGTTCCAGACCCAGTTCTTCGGAAATTACCTGACCGCCTGTCAGGATTGCGATATCCTGAAGCATTTCTTTTCTTCTGTCACCATATCCCGGAGCCTTAACAGCTACTACCTGGAAGGTTCCTCTTAATTTGTTTACAATCAGAGTAGTAAGCGCTTCACCTTCTACATCTTCAGCGATGATGAGAAGTTTTGCACCAGCCTGAACAACCTGCTCCAGTAACGGAAGAATTTCCTGAATGTTACTGATCTTTTTGTCAGTGATCAGGATGTATGGATCTTCAAGGTTTGCTTCCATTTTTTCCATATCTGTTGACATATATGCGGAAATATATCCACGGTCAAACTGCATACCTTCTACAAGATCAAGCTCTGTATGCATGGTCTTGGATTCTTCTACTGTGATAACACCGTCGTTGGACACTTTTTCCATTGCATCTGCAACTAACTGTCCGACTTCTTCATCACTTGCAGAGATAGAAGCAACGTTTGCAATCTGAGCTTTTCCACTGATTTTCTGGCTCATCTCTTTGATTGCATCTACAGCAGTATCTGTTGCTTTTTTCATTCCTTTTCTCAGGATGATCGGATTTGCACCTGCTGCCAGGTTCTTCATTCCTTCATGAACCATTGCCTGCGCAAGTACAGTAGCAGTAGTAGTACCATCACCTGCTACGTCATTTGTTTTGGATGCAACTTCTTTGATGAGCTGTGCACCCATATTTTCAAAACCGTCTTCCAGTTCGATTTCTTTTGCGATTGTAACACCATCGTTTGTGATAAGCGGAGCACCAAACTGTTTGTCAAGTACTACGTTTCTTCCTTTTGGTCCGATTGTTACTCTTACTGTATCTGCAAGTTTGTTTACACCAGCTTCAAGTGCAGCTCTTGCTTCTGCGCCGAATTTAATTTCTTTTGCCATGATGACTGTCCTCCTGAATATTATTCATAACTGTTCAGTACCCTCTCAGTTACGAGTCAAAATGCCTTCCAATTCACCTTCAGTGATAGCATTTTGCCTTGTATGTCTCGGGCTTTTGGCAAAAACATGCCAAAACACCTCGCGGGATACTACCTACTGCATACTTACTACTATTCTACAATTGCCAGAATATCGCTCTGTTTTACGATGATGTATTCTTCACCGTCAAGTTTTACTTCTGTTCCTGCATATTTGGAATAGATAACCTTGTTTCCTACAGCAACTTCCATCTTCACTTCTTTGCCTTCAACTACTCCACCAGGTCCTACAGCGATAACTTCTGCCTGCTGTGGTTTTTCCTGTGCCTGTCCCGGAAGTACGATACCGGATTTTGTTGTTTCTTCTGCTTCTAACTGTTTTAATACAACTCTGTCACCTAAAGGTACTAATTTCATGATCTATGTCCTCCTTTATTGTTGCCTTTCTTTTTATTACTAGCACTCATTTCGCTTGAGTGCTAACCACTGTCCCTATATTATTGAAATTCGTGATTTTATGCAACTCTTTTTACAGTCATAAATCAGCATATATTTATTTATTATCTTTTATTTTCTCTTATTTTCTCTTGTTTTCTTACTTTATAATTTTAAACAAAGAAAAACCTTTCCCAAAAAACGGGAAAGGCTTTCACTCTACATATCATTCTGTTTATGAAGACTTTTTATTTCTCTGTGCCTTGATTTCTTCCAGTTCGTCAAAAATCACTTCATTCAATACTTTAATGTACGTACCCTTCATTCCGGAAGAACGGGACTCGATAACTCCGGCACTTTCGAACTTACGAAGTGCATTGACAATAACTGATCTCGTAATACCCACACGGTCTGCAATCTTGCTTGCAACCAGAATGCCTTCCTCACCATCAAGCTCATCAAAGATATGAATGATTGCTTCCAGTTCAGAAAATGACAAAGTATTAAATGCAGATTTAACAACCTGCTGCTTGCGGTCCTCTTCTGCATTTTCTTCATGGACTGCACGCATCATTTCCAGACCGACAACGGTCGTACCATATTCACTGACAATGATATCCTCAATATCATACGGTCTGTCGTTTCTGTACATAAATACAGTTCCCAGACGTTCTCCCGCAATATCGATCGGATTGATGATACCATAGCAGCTGCTGTTTACATGTTCAAAGCCAAGGGTCTGAAGATTTACATTTTCTTTGGTAGATAATACGCCTAGGAAACGTTCATTCAACAGGGAATCGATATGTCCGCCTACGTTATCTTCAATCAGTTCAGTGATTTCTTCAACGCCCGGACACAGACTGATTCCAAGCACTTTACCCTTTTTGCTGAGTACCAGAATGTTAGAGCTTAAAGTTTCCATCAGTACCTGACAGATATCATTAAACACAACCTTACTGGAACTACTGTTGTGCAAAAGTTTATTGATTTTTCTGGTTTTATCCAACAACTGAACGCTCATTACGGCCTCCTTCTCATGTTTTCTCGATGTTTCTGTCTTTATGTTCTAATTTTACACGTTTCATAGTGAAAACACAAGATATTTTTATATTTTTTTCGATTTTGTCCGCATTTTCAGAAAATTCATATATTTAGTCTTCTTTAGACTTTTGCTCCACATAACCGCAAGTTGTCTCACTGCAGACAATCTTATTTCCTTTTTCGACCATATAGCTTCCACACTTCGGACATTTCTTTGCCGATGGCTTCTGCCATGACATGAAATCACATTCCGGATTGTCGATACAACCGTAATATTTACGTCCTTTCTGAGTCTTTTTCAACACGACATCTTTACCACATTTCGGACATGCCACACCAATCTTTTCATAATATGGCTTGGTGTTCCTGCACTCCGGAAATCCCGGACACGCAAGGAATCTTCCGTGAGGGCCATATTTGATGACCATGTTGCGACCGCAGACATCACATACTTCATCACTGACTTCATCCTGGATCTCAACCTTTTCCAGTTCCTTCTCTGCCGCGTCTACATCCCGCTTCAGATCCGGATAGAAGTTACGGACAACTGTCTTCCACTGCACCGTACCTTCTTCCACACAGTCAAGCAGTCCTTCCATCATTGCAGTAAACCGAACATCTACAATGCTTGGGAAAGCCTGTTTCATAATATTGTTAACAACTTCTCCAAGTTCTGTCACGTAGAGATTTTTCTGTTCTTTGGACACATAACGACGGCTGATGATCGTTGTGATCGTCGGCGCATACGTACTCGGCCGTCCAATTCCCTGTTCTTCCAGTGTTTTTACCAGAGATGCCTCTGTATAATGTGCCGGCGGCTGTGTGAAATGCTGTTCCGGCTTTAATTCTGTCAGTTCCAGTTTCATGCCCTTTTCGAGACTCTGACTTAATACATTGCCTTTCTGATTGTCCTCTTCCTGTACATATACAGACATAAAACCATCAAACACAATCTTTGAAGCAGCAACCGTAAATGTATATTCTCCTGCGCCGATCTTTACAGATGTTGTCTCATATTTTGCTGCAGACATACGGCTGGCAGTAAAACGTTTCCAGATAAGCTGATACAGACGGAACTGATCTCTTGACAGAGATTCTTTGATCATTGCCGGAAGCCTGGTAATATCGGTTGGTCGGATTGCCTCATGCGCATCCTGAATCTTCTGTTCCTTCTTGACAGTCTTACCTGTAGTGGAAACATAGTCGTCTCCATACTGCGCTTCAATATACTCTCTTGCTGCCTGATCTGCCTCCTGTGAGATTCGCGTGGAATCGGTACGCAGATAACTGATCAGACCAACAGTACCACTGCCCTTGATGTCCACACCTTCATACAACTGCTGTGCCAGACGCATAGTTTTCTGAGTGGAAAAGTTTAACGTCTTGGCAGCCTCCTGCTGCAGAGTACTGGTCGTAAACGGAAGCGGTGCATTCTTGGTACGCTCACCCTTTTTAACTTCTGTGATCTCATACTCCGCATTTTCCAGTGCTTTCAATATCTTATCCATCTCTGCTCTGTTATGGACCGGAAGCTTCTTATCCGTACCGTAGAATTTAGCCTGCAGAGGTTTCTTCTCTCCCTTTATCTTAAACTCACCGTCAAGGCTCCAGTATTCTTCCGGAATAAAGGAATTGATTTCCTCTTCTCTGTCACAGATAATGCGCAGTGCAACCGACTGTACACGACCTGCACTTAATCCTCTTTTGACCTTGACCCACAGAAGCGGGCTGATCGTATAACCTACCATTCGGTCAAGCATTCTTCTTGCCTGCTGTGCATCTACAAGATTCAGATCCAGATCGCGCGGCTGCTTGATTGAAGCCTTCACTGCGGTCTTGGTAATCTCGTTGAAAGAAATTCGGCGCATTTTGGCCGGATCTTCTTTCAATGCCTGCATCAGATGCCAGGAAATTGCCTCTCCCTCACGGTCGGGGTCAGTTGCAAGATAAATTTTATCTGCTTTTTTGGCTGCCTTTCTGAGATTGGCCAGAAGTTCGCCTTTTCCCCTGATCGTAATATATTTTGGTTCAAAATCATTCTCTACATCAATACCGAACTGGCTTTTCGGAAAATCACGCACATGTCCGTTGGATGCCTGTACATCATAATTACTTCCCAGAAATTTCTTTATAGTTTTTACTTTCGCAGGTGACTCTACTATCACCAGATATTTCGCCATGCTATCTCTCCTATTCAAAAACTTCCGGGAAATCACAGTCACTCATTGTTATGTAGTCTTTACATAGTAGTGCCTGCCGACTTCAAGTGCCAGTCCTGAAAGTGTCAGTTCCAGCATAAGACTGCCGATTTTTTCCGGCGGAAGTCCTGTTTTCTGAATTAAAAAATCCATAGATTTTGGTCGTAAATCGAGACAACTATACACCAATTTCAAATCGGTTGCAAGTCCTAAGTCATTTTTTGTCTTTATTTTAACAGGATTTTCATACTCTATCCCCATCTCACGGAGCAGGATTTCCGGTGTGTATGCAATTCCTGCACCATCGTAGATCAGTTTATGACATCCCATACTTCTCTCCTCGTTGACCGGTCCCGGCACAGCAAAAACTGCCTTCCCCTGATCAAGTGCCCACTGCGCCGTGATCAGTGATCCACTCTTTTCACGCGCTTCTACGATCAGTACAAGATCAGCCAGACCACTTATAATTCGATTCCGAGCCGGAAAGAAGTAATTTCGGGCCTTCGTTCCCGGTGTCTGTTCACTGATGATTCCTCCGCCTGTGCGCAGAATGCGCTGATAAAGTCCTCTGTTGCCTGCCGGATAACAGATATCCGGTCCGTTTCCAAGGACTGCCCATGTTCCCCCTCTCCCTTCCAGTGCACCTCTATGTGCCTCCGTATCAATTCCGTATGCCATTCCACTTATGACCTGTACTCCCGCTTCACTTAAGTATTTCGCATAACGAAATGCCTGTATGCGCCCATAAGGAGTAGCTGCCCGCGCACCGACAATCGCTGCTGTCGGTTTTTCCGGATCCGGAAAGGTACCTCTGACATATAACTTATCCGGCATTCCCGTATACTGACACAATTTTTCCGGATATTCTTTATCCTTCGTCCCTACCTCCCTGATCGGTATTTTTCGAGTTTCTTCCATATAAATACCTCCTCTATACATTATCTCTTTTACCTGATTTTTATTCTGAATGATTTCAATCATTTTCAGTTCCAGTATTTTTTATCAAAGGAACGATACGATAAAGCTTCTCCTAAATGTTCTTTGTTGATTGTCTCCGAAGCCTCCATATCTGCAATCGTCCGCGCCACCTTTAAAATCCTGTGATATGCTCTCGCACTGAACGGCATATGCTGAAATGCCATCTTAAGAAGCCTGCCTGCTGAATCATCCAGATGACAAAAATTTTCGACCTGCTTCCCGCTCATTTCTCCATTAAACTGAATCTTTTCGTCTTTAAAGCGTTCTCTCTGGATCTGCTGTGCTGCTTCTACACGCATACGAACCTGTTTCGTATTTTCTCCAATCTTCCCATTGCTCATCCCGTCGAAATCTACCGGTGAGACATCTGCACAGAGATCCAGTCTGTCCAGAAGCGGCTGACTGAGTTTTCCCAAATATTGCCCTACCTGTGCCGGTGTACATCTGCAGCGGTTCATATCCGGATAATATCCGCATGGACATGGATTCATCGCTGCACATAACATAAAATGTGCCGGAAAATCATACGTTCCATAAACACGCGAAATATGGATCACCTTATCTTCCAGTGGCTGCCTGAGGATTTCCAGACTTCTTCTGGAGAACTCCGGCATCTCATCCAGAAACAATACCCCTCGGTGTGCCAGCGTGATTTCGCCCGGCCGGGGATTCCTTCCGCCGCCTGCCAGGGCCTGCGCAGAGCAGGTATGGTGTGGACTTCGAAATGGTCGGATACGGATCAGCGGATCTTCTGCCGGCAGTAATCCGGCAATACTGTAGATCTTCGTCAGTTCCAACCCCTCTTCTACCGTAAGTTCCGGCATGATTCCGGGAATCCGTCTGGCAATCATCGTCTTACCGGCTCCCGGCGGACCAATCATCAGAAGATTATGAAATCCACTGACAGCAATCTCTACTGCCCTTTTCAGACTTTCCTGTCCATGAATCTCACAAAAATCCACAGAATTTTCCTGTGGTGATTTTTTCCCTGTCTCCACTGCTTTTTTGTAAGAATCCGGTGCACTGACATAACGGATCATCTCCTGCAGATCAGCTACGCCGATCACCTTCATATCCGGAATCAGATGTGCTTCTTTCAGATTGTCATACGGAACCACACAGAAACGACATTTTTCTTCACGCGCCCGAATGATCATCGGCAAAATCCCGGAAACTGCATGAATTTCTCCGTTCAGGCCAATCTCTCCGGCCATCATTACATTTCCCAGTTGTTCCGCAGAAAGTACTCCGGCAGCCGCAAGTACAGCCGCTGCCAGCGGAAGATCAAAACCTGCGCCCTCCTTCCTGATATCCGCCGGTGCCAGATTTACGGTGATTCTCTTGGGCGGGAGCGCGATCCCGTTATTCTTGAGGGCTGTACGTACACGATCCTGCGCTTCTTTTACTTGGGTCGATGGCAGTCCGACCATAGTAAAGGAAGGAAGTCCATCACTTACATCTGCTTCAACCTTTATAAGATGAACTTCCATCCCCGAAATAGCTGCTGAAAAAACACTTGCAAACATAAATCTCCTTTCTGTCTGTAAATGCTCCCGATCTGCATTTTCTTCTCGATAAGACTCATATAAATCTGTATTTGGTTATATTACTCATGGGAATTTAAAGATTTCAGCCCTCCACAAATAAGAGCCGGCGTAAAAAGATAGATAGAATTTGTATATAAGCTCTCTGTATTTCATTTCATTATAGTCCATTTTGCTCCCAAACACAATAGCACATTTCGGTCTGTTTTATAATTTCAAAAAAACAGGAGGTGAGCTTATGAAGTTTCAACGTATTCAGGATCTTCGTGTAGATTCTGACCTTTCTCAGCGACAGCTTGGTGAAATTCTGCATATCAGTCAGCGTTCCTATTCTCATTATGAAACAGGCTCACGTGGCATTCCGATTGAAATGCTCATCCGCCTTGCTGACTATTATGACACAACAATTGATTATCTTGTAGGTCGTACCGACAACAAAGCACCTGTAAAATAATCAATTCTGTTTCATCAGCGCAAAAAAGAGGAAACCATCCCGATTGGATCGTTTCCTCTTTTTCATTATAAAATCAGAATTTCTCAGTTTCCTTCACTTGCTTTTTGATCTTCCCACTGCTGGATTTTATTGATGTTTGCGATTTCATACTCATTAAAAATGGAACCCTGCTCTGCATCAAAAGTCTCCGGATCTATCGTTCCCTGATACCAGGATTTGCTGTTAAAATAGTCCGCAATATAATCCGTCACAAACTGTCTTCCATGACGCGCATAAATCTCATTTTTCGCAAGCTCCAGCTGATCCGAGGTATAGTTGGAAATTTCTTCATCTGTGAGATAACGGTTACTGCTCTCCGGGAAGAAATATTCCCCACTCTCCGCAGTGACCTGCGTCTGCTCTTCTGACGGTGTCGGTGTCACAGTCGGTTCAGGTGGGTTGAGTACAACCTGATTTCTGCTCATGATACAGCTTACATTCGGATACACGGAAGATACCGGTTCTGCAGTACTCACCCGCAGATAAAGCTGTCCGTTATCAAATGTCAGATTACCGGAAGCTGAATTTCCCGCTGAATCACCAAATGAAAATGCCGCCGCATTTCCGGCAACTTCTGCTGTTATATCTGCCGACACTGCCTGCGTCTGTCCTGCATCCGTCTGATAAAAACTAAATGACACCGCATTCTGACTGATGTTGTAAACATTGATCGTTACAAGTCCGTCTGTACTGTACCAGTAATCCCAGAAATCATCCGGATTAAATGTAACTCTCTGCTCCGGAACCGGGGTCGGTGTGGCTGTCGGCCGCGGGGTCGGACTTGGAGACGGTATCGCCGTAGGCTCCGGGGTCGGAGTCAGTTTCGCCGCATTTTCAATTGCTTCTTTTTTTTGCTGCGCTTCTCTTGCACTTTTCTGAAAACTCGCCAGAAGAAGAGCTGCTGCTGCAAACATAATAAAGATTGATATCAGGATGATAAGCAATATTTTCAGCCTGTTTTTTCTTCTCATTGGTACCACCTCTGTTCCAGTCTTACCTGTTGTTCTTTCTTATTTCTGTTTATTTCTTTTCTTTTATGTAGCCCTTACGATATGCATCCAAAAGCTGCATAAGTTCTTCAATACGCTCCCGCAGTGCCTTTCCGGTATCAGTGTCACCCACCAGGCGTCTCTTTGACGTATAATGTACAGACACTCTGTTGGATACGATGTCACTTTCTTTTGAAACGGCATCTTCCTTGGATGTAAACGGTTCATGTGCACTTAAGATCAGCCCGTAGGAGTTGTAAATCAGAGTATAACCTGCAATTCCGGTCACCTTCTGATATGCCTTGCAGAAGCCGCCGTCAATAACGATCACCTTGCCATTGCATTTGACCGGGCTTTCTCCCTCTCCCTGATGTACTGGTACGTGACCATTGATAATATGTCCATTCTCCGGAGAAAGGTCAAATTCCTGAAGCAGCGTATCCACTACTTCTTCATTTTCAAGCAGATGATAGTATGCGCCTTTCGTCTCTTTGTGTGTTTCTTTATCTGCTATAAAATATCTCTCAAATGTGGTCATCTTATCCTTGCCAAATAATGGTGACGACGGACTTGCCCAGATAAACCAGAGAATATCCATCCCTTTTCGCTGTTCCATACTGTCCACTGCAAAAAATGCTCTTCTTACATAAGTCTCAAGCACATCATACAGCTCACGGCCTTTGTATTTCTTCCCGTAAATCTGGATTTCTTTCAGACTGCCATCTTCGTTCAGCGGGATACATCCATGGAAAAGCAGATTGCCATTATATATCTTGTACAGACCGCCTTTATCCAGAAGCAGGCGCATATGTTTCTGAAGTTTTTCGCAGTTGCGGAAAGCTGTTTCCATACGTTCTATCACATCACGCTCTCCTGAGGTCAGTTCATACGGATGTTTCCAGTCAATCGTCGGAAATTCTGTATCCAGCATCGGATATTCTTTTCCGTCCGGGAGCGTCACGGTTCCCTTTACCGGATCGATCCTGTGAAGCAGACAGCGGTCTTCCATATGGAATTCTCTGTGTCTGTGGATAAGCTGTCCCTCCAGCTTGAACTGAATGATAGAAATTGCCTTATGCATCTTCTGACCCAATTCTTTTTCCAGTGCATTATAATTGGAAGTTCCATTCATCTCAAATGCATTACACGGATCATCTTTATAAACTTCCATGGCAAAAGTAGCGAGTGGAAGCATATTGATTCCATAACCGTCTTCAAGAATATCAAGATTACCATATCGAATACTGTTGCGCAGTACCGTTGCAATACATGCACGCTGTCCGACGGCAGCTCCCATCCATACAACATCATGATTTCCCCACTGAATATCGAGAGAATGGTAATTCATCAGACGATCCATAATAAAATGCGGACCCGGTCCACGGTCAAAAATATCACCGAGAATGTGAAGGTGATCCACAACAAGGCGCTGGATCAGTTCTGCAAGCGCAATGATAAAGTTCTCTGCGCGTCCGATCTGAATGATCGTATTTACAATTGAATCATAATACGCTTCTTTATCCAGAACCTCTGCCTTTTCCGTAATCAGTTCCTCTATCACATAAGCATAATCCGCAGGAAGAGCTTTACGTACCTTGGAGCGTGTGTATTTTGATGCCGTTGTCTTGCAGACTTCGATCAACCGATACAGTGTGATCTTGTACCAGTTTTCCATATCCTCTTCCGTCTTTTTGACAAGCTGCATTTTTTCTTTCGGGTAGTAGATCAAAGTTGCCAGAGCTTTCTTGTCACTGTTGCTTAGCGTATGACCAAATACATCATCTATTTTCTTTCGAACTGCTCCGGAGCCATTTCGGAGCACATGGGAAAATGCTTCATATTCACCATGCAGATCCGACATAAAATGCTCCGTGCCTTTCGGAAGGTTCAAAATCGACTGCAGATTAATGATCTCCGTAGAAGCCTTTCCGATTGTCGGATACAGTTCCGCAAGTCTCTGCAAATATCTCAATTCCGCTTTTTTCATATTCTTCTCCTTTTTGCAATGTTAACACATCCTGCTTCTCATTCAGTAACCACAACTTACGGAGCCGCCTTTATGTATGCAGGATTATGCAATCACCCCATCAAACAATGAGAACTGGTTGGATTGCGGAATATCTCCGAACAATCCCAGGTCATCCATAAGATCAATGACTGTTTTGCTGACTTTTGTCCTGTCTCGAAAATCATCTTTTGACAGGAATTTTCCCTGCTTCGCCGCATCTACCACGGCCTCGGCAGCCTTATCTCCCATACCTTCAATACAGTTCAGTGCCGGCATAAGTTTCCCATCTATGATCTGGAAACGGTTTGCCTTCGCACGATAAAGGTCGATCGGCATAAACTCCAGACCACGCGCATACATTTCCTGCACGATTCGCATATCTTTGATGGTATCCTGTTCTTTCTTTGATGCCGCATCACCTTTCTTACGCAATTCTGCCAGATAAAAATCCAGACGCTCACGTCCCATACACATAGTTTCATAGGAAAATGCCGTTGCACGGATGCTGAAAAATGCAGCATAATATGCCAGTGGTTTAAATACTTTGAACCAGGCAATTCGCCATGCCATCATAACGTATGCCGCAGCATGTGCTTTCGGGAACATATACTTGATCTTTTTACACGACCATATATACCATTCCGGTACATTATGTTCTCTCATAGTTGCTTCCCACTCATCACGAAGCCCCTTACCTTTACGTACAGCCTCCATGATGGTGAACGCGAGACTGCTCTCTACCCCCATACTGATGAGGTAGATCATGATATCATCTCGTGTACAGATTGCAGTGGAAATTGTTGCTTTTCCCTCTTCGATGAGAGTCTGTGCATTTCCCAGCCATACGTCTGTACCATGAGACAGACCTGCAATACGTACAAGGTCAGAAAAATACTTCGGCTTTGTATCAATAAGCATCTGCATCGCAAAATCCGTACCAAACTCAGGCACACCGAGACAGCCGAGCTTACAGCCGCCGATATTTTCCGGTTTGATTCCCAATGCCTCCGTACCTGCAAACAAAGACATGACTTCTTTGCTGTCCAGAGGAACATCCCTTGCACTTAAGCCTGTAAGATCCTCCAGCATACGAATCATTGTCGGATCATCGTGTCCGAGAATATCAAGTTTCAAAAGGTTTCCGTCAATGGAATGATAGTCAAAATGCGTCGTGATGATATCACTGTTTTCGTCATTTGCCGGATGCTGCACAGGAGTAAATTTCTCAATTTCCTCACCTACCGGAAGAACAATGATACCGCCCGGGTGCTGTCCTGTCGTTCTTCGGATACCTGTGCATCCCTGAACGATCCGGTTAATCTCACAGTAACGCTTATGCTGTCCACGTTCTTCATAATAATTTTTCACATAACCGAATGCTGTTTTTTCTGCAAGTGTGCCGATGGTTCCTGCCTTGAATGTCTGACCCTTACCGAAAATAACCTCCGTATAACGATGGGCATTTGCCTGATATTCACCGGAGAAATTCAGGTCAATATCAGGCTCTTTATCTCCCTTAAATCCAAGGAACGTTTCAAAAGGAATGTCAAATCCCTCTTTATTCATCTTTGTTCCACATTTCGGGCAGACACGATCCGGCATATCGCATCCCGCCATACCACCGAATTTTTTTACTTCCGGTGAATCAAAATCACTGTATTTGCACTTCGGACAGAGATAATGCGGCGGCAGCGGATTTACTTCTGTAATACCAGACATAGTTGCTGCAAGTGAAGAACCTACAGATCCTCGTGAACCTACCAGATATCCGTCTTCGTTGGATTTCCAAACCAGTTTCTGCGCAATAATGTACATAACTGCGTAACCATTTGAAATAATAGAATGAAGTTCTTTATTCAGTCGGTCTTCTACGATCTGAGGAAGTACTTCTCCATACATCTCATGTGCTTTATTAAAACAGATATCCTTCAGATCCTGATCTGAGTTCTCAATGACCGGAGGATATTTGTCCGGATGAATCGGCGATATCTTCTCAATCATATCGGCAATTTTGTTTGTATTTGTGATGACAACTTCTTCTGCCTTTTCACTTCCGAGATACGAAAATTCTTCCAGCATTTCTTCCGTCGTGCGCAGATACAGAGGAGCCTGATTATCTGCATCAGAAAAACCATTTCCGGCCATAATGATACGGCGGTAAATTTCATCCTCCGGATCCATAAAATGCACATCGCAGGTTGCGACAACCGGTTTTTTAAACTGATCCCCCAGTTTGACGATTTTTTTATTGATCTCGATCAGGTCTTCATTGGACTGAATACGGTCATTCTTTTCATCTGCCAGCATAAATGCATTGTTTCCAAGCGGCTGAATTTCCAGATAATCGTAGAAATTTACAAGTCTTGCAATCTCAGGTTCCGGTGCATTTCGAAGAATTGCCTGATACAGTTCCCCTGCTTCACAGGCACTTCCGATCAGAAGCCCGTCCCTGTGTTCCAGAAACAGACTCTTCGGTACACGCGGACGACGACGGTAATATTTCAGATGCGACTGACTCACAAGCTTATACAAATTAATTCGCCCTGTCTCATTTCTTGCCAGAATGATTGCATGATAAGTCGGCAGTTTCTTGATCGTGTTGACTGATACGTTTCCCTGCTGATTCAACGCATCCACATCATAAATATCACGTTCTTTCAGCATTTCCACGAAACGTACAAAAATCTCCGCAGTACATGCCGCATCGTCAACCGCTCTGTGATGATGATCCAGTGATACTCCGACTGCTTTGGCAACCGTATCCAGTTTAAAACGGTTCAGCGCCGGCAGAAGGAAACGCGCCATACCAACTGTATCGACATATGTATACTCCTGAGGCAGACCCTGTCTTTTGCAATTTTCGATAATAAAGCTCATATCAAAGTCCGCATTGTGGGCTACCATAACCGCACCTTCACAGAATTCCAGAAACTTCGGAAGTATTGTCTGAATATCCGGCGCATCCATAACCATGGAATCATTGATGCTTGTCAGCTGCTCGATTCTGTATGGAATCGGTACTTTCGGATTTACAAATGTTGAAAAACGGTCTGTGATCACTCCGTTTTCCACTCGAACTGCACCGATTTCAATAATCTGGCATGTCAGCGGCGAGAATCCGGTCGTCTCGATATCAAACACAACAAATTTCCCGTCTATCGACTGTCCTTTGCTGTTGGTAACGATACCTTTGAGGTCATCTACCAGATAAGCCTCCATACCATAAAGGACTTTGAAATCAGAATCTTTCGGAACGCAGCCTCCCCATGCATCAAAACAGTGATTTGCCTCAGGGAAAGCCTGTACGACACCATGGTCTGTGATCGCAATTGCCTTATGTCCCCACTCATACGCTCTTTTGACCAGATCTTTTGCAGTGGTAACACCATCCATATCACTCATCTTTGTATGACAATGCAGCTCTACACGTTTCTGCGGACTGGTATCCATTCTTGTACTGCGAAAATCTGCAATCTTTTTGATCCCGGAAATCGATCCGACAGTAAGTTCACTGTCGAAACGGTCAATTGTCGTAACACCCTTAAATTTCAGAAAAGCGCCCTTTTTGACAGTCTCTGTTACTTCCGGTACCTGTTCGTTACGCAGAAACATCTTGATCACGATGGAATCTGTAAAGTCCGTCACAGGAAAAATAAGAATTGTTTTTTCGTTACGGATTTCTCTTGCTTCCACATCCATAACCTGGCCACGGATAATAACTTCGCCCATCTCACCTGTAATGGCTTCCAGATTGATCGTATCGCCCTCAAAATCTCTTCCATAAATCACATCCGGGTTGCTGTCCCTTCGGAAGCCACCATGGAAATCTCCACGTGCACCTTTCTTTTCAAAAGTTTTCTGTTTCTGCTCCGGTTTGCCTTTGGCCTCTGCTTTTTGGCTGTCCTTTTTGTCCGATGCGACTTCTTCCATCTTTTCTTCCTGTGTCTCTTCCGGGGTCAGTTTCGCATGTTTTAATACATTTGCGACCTCCTGACGGATCTGCAGGGCTGCATTCTTGCGGTACTTGCTTTCCTCTGCCTCCACAAACTGCAGGTTGATCTTAAGATTCATTCCACATCGCTCGCAGAAGACTTTTTGCAGGTATTCCACAAGTATCTCACTTTTTTCTCTGGAAATTACAGAGTCGGGAAGTGTCAGATCCATCTGTTCATCAGATGGAAAACTGATCTGCGAACGTTTGAACAGATTGTACTCAAGCATATTATAGTTCTTTAGTTCTATTTCCATGCTGGAACGGTAAACATCCAGAAAATTCGCCGGAGAATACTGTTTGGACAAATGGAAGCGTTCGATCACTGTCACCTGCATTTCCAGCCCTGCAAAGAACTGTCGTTCAATCTGGTTTTCCAGCGCTATGATATATTTCTTATGGATCCAGCGCTCACTGTGGATATATACCCACAGTCTGGTCTTTGCCGGATTGCATGCCACTCTCGAAACAGTAACCATCTCAAGCCATTCCTGCAGCTGATCTTTCACTTTTAAGTTGGGAAATACATCGAAAAATTCTTTTTCCACGTTTTATGCCTCTCTTTATGCTTCCCAGTGGAGCAGTTCCTCACGAAGTGTATCCAGAAGCTGTTCTTCCGGTACCTTCTTTACGATTTCTCCTTTTTTGATAAGAAGTCCTACGCCGACTCCGCCTGCGATTCCGATATCGGCTTCTTTTGCCTCTCCCGGACCGTTTACTACACAGCCCATGACAGCAACCTTGATATCCAGCGGAATATCCTGTACCATCGCCTCAACCTGATTTGCAAGTCCGATCAGATCAATACGTGTACGTCCACAGGTCGGACAGGAAACGACTTCAATGCCTCCCTTACGCAGTCCAAGTGTCTTAAGGATTCGTTTCGCGGATTTGATTTCTTCCAGCGGTGCACCTGTCAGAGAAACACGGATCGTATCGCCGATTCCCTGCGACAGAATAATCCCCAGGCCTACTGCTGATTTGATATTTCCGGAATAAAGAGTTCCTGCCTCTGTAATTCCCACATGAAGCGGATGATCTGTCTTTTCGGCAATCAGCTCATGCGCTTTGGCGCACATCATAACATCAGAAGATTTGATACTAATCACCAGATTATCATAACCCATTTCTTCGATAATACGAACTTTGTCCAGTGCACTTTCCACAAGACCTTCTGCAGTCACACCATGGTATTTTTCTACAAGTTCTTTCTCAAGGGAACCGCTGTTTACACCAACACGGATCGGAATGTTGCGTTCTTTTGCCACATCCACAACCGCCCGAATACGGTCTGTACTTCCGATATTTCCCGGATTGATACGTATCTTATCGGCACCGTTTTCCATTGCTGCAATTGCAAGACGATAATCAAAATGAATATCTGCAACCAGTGGAATATGAATCTGTTTTTTGATTTCTTTTAAAGCCTGTGCTGCTTCCATCGTCGGTACGGCGCAACGGATGATATCACATCCAGCAGCTTCAAGTTCCAGAATCTGACGCACAGTTGCCTCTACATTTTCTGTTTTTGTGTTTGTCATAGACTGGATCAGAATCGGGTTTCCTCCGCCAATCTTTTTATCTCCTATCTGCACAACTTTTGTATGATCACGATACATAATCTTCTCTCCTTTTAGCGAAAAAGCGGAGCTGTCTATACCAAACAGCCCCCTCTTATCCATATATCAGTGCTGGATTTCCAGCAGTTTTACTTTCAGGTCATTCTCCATCTTAAGCATTTCTGCCTCAGCAGCCTGTCGTTTCTCTCTGCCTTCTCTCTGGATTTTCATCACATCATCCAGTGTCTGGATCAGGTCGGCATTTGTTTTCTGTAAAGTTTCCATATCAACAATGCCACGCTCGGATTCTTTTGCAGTCTCCACGGATGCCATATGAAGTTTCTCAGCGTTTTTGCGAAGCAGTTCATTCGTAAGATCAGACACCTGGCTCTGTGCCTGTGCCGCCTCTGTAGAATGTGCAATACCAAGAGCAAGCACCATCTGGCTTTTCCAGAGCGGGATTGTGTTGACCAGTGTCGTCTGGATCTTTTCTGCCATCATTGTATCGTTATTCTGCACCAGACGTATCTGCGGTGCTGTCTGAAGGGAAATCATTCTGGTAAGTTCCAGATCATGAAGCTTCTTTTCGAATCTGGCACATTTGCTGTCCAGATCTTTTGCCGCCTGTGCATCTTCCGGAAGCCCGGTTATCTTTGCTTTCTCTTCCAGTTCTTTAAGCTTTCCGTCCCTCATTCTGGAAAGGCTTAATTTGCCTGCCTGAATGTACATGGACAGTTCCTTGAAATACAGAAGATTCTGTTCATACATCTTATCCATCATCGCAGAATCCTTAAGGAGGCGCACCTGATGCTGCTCCAGTGTCTCGGAAATCTTCTCGACATTTGCCTCTGCTTTGTCATATTTGTTTTTCAGAGTTTCGATCTTGTTTGCCTGTTTCTTGAAGAAGCCAAACAATCCCTTTTCTTCTTCAGCATCAAAACCCTTTAATTCTCCGACTACTCCGGTCAAAAGATCTCCTACCTCACCAAGATCCTGTGAACGTACATTTTTCAGTGCTTCATCAGAAAAATCAGCCATCTTCTTCTGTGTTCCGGCTCCATACTGCATAACCTGTGTCAGATTTTCCAGATCGATCTTTCCTGCAAAATTTTCGACCATCTGCTGTTCTTCCGGCGTAAGGACAGTCTGTGCCATTTTCTGCTGTACCGGATTCATTTCCTGCGTAACCTCCATCAGCTGTGCCTGTACTTCCGGTTCTTTTTCCTGTTCCATGACAAGTTCCGGCTCCAGTGTCAGCGACGGCATTCCTGTTTCTGCCTGCTTCATTTCATCACCCATAACGTTTTCCCTCTCATTTTCTGCATGTCGTATATCCTTGCTGCTTTTATTTTGAATTGCTTAAATTACTTTTTCTCAAAATCATTTTCTGTCAGCCCCTCCTGTGCAAGCATGGTATGCAGGACAGAAATATCACTTGAAACATCCCATGCCGTATCCTGAAATACAGAATCCAGAAGTTTTGCAAATGCTTCGTTCAATGTATCCAGAGTATCCTCAATTTCTTTCTTTGAGGCCCGGATCGTCTCTCCCTGAATCGGCTGTCTGTCCATATCTTCATAAGCATCCAGAAGTTTCACTGTCATCGGAAGATAATAATCCATCATCTTTTTGAGATCCGGAATGATTTCCGGATGCTCCTCTGCTCTCTGGAATATCTGATCTACGATCTGCTCCATTTTGGCAATTTTGGCCGAAATCTCTTCTCCCGGAATTGCATCATTACTTGCATGGATTTTCTTAATATATGCTTCACCCTTATCAAGGACTTCCTGCACCTGAGGACTGATCCGGCTCTGCTTTTCACTCTCCTGCATTCTCTTCTGCGCTTCCTCGGCACTGCGCTGTTCCAGCGCCTTCTGCGTTTCTTCATACTGTCTGTAGGTTTCATTGCTTGTGATCAGGCAGGTTTCCTTTGTATCTGTTCTGCCTTCCAGAAACCAGCTTTTCGCGATCATATAGTGAATATCTTTTTTGACTGATTTTATGCTTCTGCCGACTGTTTTCGCCAGATCTTCAAAACTACAATATGTTTTGTGTCCCAGTGTTTTTTTGTATTTCTGAAAACGTTTCAGTCTGCCCAGACCAGTGCATCCGCTGCCGATCATCCCGACTCCGGCAATTGTACCGATTAGTGTCACAACTGTGGAGCCGATACCTCCATGTCCCATGACCGCCTGCAGAATCTGCACGGTCAGAAGCCCGATTGCCATACTTCCGGAAATAATTCCGCCAAACACGATCAACAGGATATCCTTTACTTTTTCTCCGCCGGTATTACCATAAAGCTCCGGATGCGTTTCTGTATTTTCGACAGTCCCCCGCACTTTCTGTGCCCCTGCTTCCGGCTTACGATATCCAGCCTTCTCCGGATGCTCTTTCTGATATTGTTTCAGGGTGCTGTTTACCATTCTTGTGATTGACTGGTTCAGTTCCTGATAATTGCTTGTTTTGACCGCATTTTCTATAGTTGTCTGAACTTCGCGGACTTTCTGCTCTACAAAGCTGAAATCCGATCCGTTGTCATAAGATTTTTTATCCATGCCATCCTCCTGTAAACTATTTCTTATTATACAAAAATACGGACAAAAAAACAAGGTACAGGAAAGCATCCTGCACCTTGTCTTGTCTTGAATTGAATACATAATAACTTATTCGATAACTTTGATCCATCCTTCCGGAGCTTCGATACGTCCCATCTGGATTCCGGTAAGTGTCTCGTAAAGTTTCTTTGTGGTCGGTCCCATTTCTTCCATTCCGCTTGGGAAACAGATTTCTTTGCCATGGTCTACGATCTTTCCGACCGGAGAGATAACTGCTGCAGTACCGCAAAGTCCGCATTCTGCGAAATCTTTTACTTCGTCCAGATATACTTCACGTTCTTCGACTTTCAGTCCGAGATAATGTTCTGCAACATAGATCAGAGAACGGCGTGTGATAGATGGAAGAATACTGTTGGACTTCGGTGTTACAACGGTGTTGTCCTTTGTAACAAAGATGAAGTTTGCTCCACCTGTCTCTTCAACTTTTGTTCTTGTAGCAGAATCAAGATACATATTTTCGTCATAACCCTGACGATGTGCATCCATGATTGCATGAAGGCTCATTGCATAATTCAGACCGGCTTTGATGTGTCCTGTTCCATGCGGTGCGGCACGGTCAAAATCTGTAACACGGATCGTGATCGGTTTTGCACCGCCCTTGAAATACGGTCCAACCGGTGTGGTAAGGATACGGAACTGATATTCATCAGCCGGTTTTACGCCGATAACAGGGTTGCTTCCGAACATGTACGGACGTACATAAAGTGTTGCACCTGAGCCATATGGCGGTACATAAGCTTCATTTGCTTTGATTGTCTGTACGACAGCATCAACGAAACGATCTTCCGGGAATGCCGGCATTTCCAGTCTTCTTGCAGAATTTGCAAGACGCTCTGCGTTGAGGTCCGGACGGAATGTTACGATATGTCCGTCTTCTGTTGTATAGGCTTTCATACCTTCAAATACAGTCTGTGCATACTGGAATACACATGCACACTCATTCAGTGTAACATTCGGATCTGTGGTCAGAGTTCCTTCGTCCCATTTACCATCTTTGAAGTTGGCAACATAACGATAATCTGTCGGAATATAGCCGAATCCGATGCTGCCCCAGTCAATGTTCTTTTTTTCCATAATATATCTTCCTCCATTCGTATGGATATCTTTGCTACCCATTTTAGCACTTTATTGTGGTGACTTCAATGTAAAAATCACAGAGAAAAAGATTTATTTTACTCTTTCATATTTTACGAAGGAATATTCCAGATCAAAATAGGTCTGCTCGTCACTCTCGGCAGTGATCTTCCATTCCGGCATCTCATCAAGATTCGGAAAATAACTGTCTGCCTCATATCCGAAGTCAATCTTTGTCACATGGGCGGTATCGCAGTACGGAAGAAGCTGTTTGTATACGCTGTCCCCGCCGATACAGTACACTTCCTCAGACGGATATTTCTTAATTTCCTCAAGAAGTTCCTCAATTGTATGAACGATGATCGCATCTTTCACTTTGTAATTTTTGTTTCCGGTAAGCACGATATTGGTTCTGTTTTTCAACGGAAGACCATTCGGAAAACTTTCCAGTGTCTTACGTCCCATGACAACCACTTTACCGGTAGTTTCCTGACGAAACATCTTCATATCTGCCGGAATGCTTACCAGAAGTTTGTTGTCTTTGCCGATTGCCCAGTTTTTATCTGCTGCTACGATAATATTCATTTTAATGTTCCTTTCTCAAAGTAAGTTTCTCCCCGATCTGCACGTTTCAGACCGCGATCGGAATATTTTTGATCTGCGGCCATGTCTGATAATTTTCTACGATCAAATCATCTGTTGTAAAATCATAAAAATTTTTGATTTCCGGATTCAGTTTCACGGTCGGTGCCGGATACGGTGTACGGCTGATCAGCTCTTTGATCACCGGTACATGGCGGTCATAAATATGACAATCTGCAATTACATGTACAAGCTCACCTGCTTCCATGCCACATACCTGCGCGATCATCATCAGAAGGATGGAATACTGGCATACATTCCAGTTGTTTGCTGCCAGAATATCCTGTGAACGCTGATTCAGCACCGCATTCAATGTAAGTTTATCTTTTCCCGGTTCTTTCGTCACATTAAAAGTCATGGAATATGCACATGGATACAGATTCATCTCATGAAGATCCTGATGCACATAAATATTGGTCATAATACGACGGCTGTACGGATTATTTTTCAGATCGTATAATACACGGTCCACCTGATCCATCATACCTTCTTTGTACTGATGTTTTATCTGTAACTGATAGCCATATGCCTTGCCGATCGAACCATTTTCATCTGCCCAGCTGTCCCAGATATGGCTGTGCAGATCATGGATATTATTGGATTTTTTCTGCCAGATCCATAAAATTTCGTCCATTGCACTCTTCAGAGCTGTCTTTCGCAGGGTCAGCGCCGGAAATTCTTTGCGCAGATCATAGCGGTTCACTACACCGAATCTTTTGATCGTATATGCCGGTGTGCCGTCCTCCCATACAGGTCGTACTTTTTCGCCTTCCGTACTTGTTCCGTTTTCGATTACGTCTTTACACATATTAATAAAAGTAACATCTGCTAAACTCATTCTACTTCTCCCTTCATTTCCCCATCATATAGATTTATATTCTCCGGATCCGCTTTCGGTCCCGGCTCTGTACCATTTCCGTGTAAATTATAACACATCACAACATAAGATGCACCTGCTGAAAATCCCAGCGCATCATAGATATTCGTTACTGTTCACTCCGTTCACGGCAACAGATATTCATCTTTTTCTCCTGACATTCTTTTTGACACTGTTTCTTTCCATTTTACCATCTATCTTTTTTTCTGTGAACCTCCAGATTCATTTAAAAATCATGTATTTTCAGCATTTTTGTCATTTTTTCCTATCTTTACTTTTTTCCGGAGCCATGCTATATTAAAACCCATGAAAATACTGATTACACTTTTGAAACCCTTATCTTTTCTTCCTGCGCTTCTTATGATGTATCTGATTTTTTCATTTTCAGCCCAGACCGGGGAGGTGTCCGGGGAACTAAGTTACAAAATCAGTTATAAGATCGCAGAAACCAAAAATGAGGTTTTACATGAAAACAAAGATTCTTATGAATTAAGCTATGAAGCAGACAATATTCATTTTTACGTACGAAAAGCTGCACACATGACCGAATATTTTCTTCTCGCAGTAGCAGTTTCTTTTCCGCTTTATGTTTATCGCATCCGCGGCATCTGGCTGTTCTTTCTTGCCGGCATCTTCTGTGTCGGTTTCGCCGGACTTGACGAATATCATCAGTCCTTTGTTGCCGGCCGTGGTCCGTCTGTCAGGGATGTCTGTATCGACAGTTCAGGCGCATTGATTGGGATCATTATGGTTCAGCTTTTTTGCTGGTCCTCCTTACATGCGCCCGGTTCTTCTTCACGCAAACGTAAAAAAAGCCGCAAAAAGCGCCGCAGATCCTGATTCTGTGACGCTTTATCTTATCTATAAGAACCTCTGTCGATATTCTTATTCTTCTTTTTCTGTATCGGCCTGTGTTTCTGTCTCTTCGGCATCATCCAGACCTTCCGCAAGTCTTGCACGGTCTGCAATACTCATGGTTTTCTTTTCTTTTGCTGGCTGTGTTTCCCTGATGATCTGTGCCTGTGCCTCCTGCTCTGCACGTTTTTCTTTCTCACGACGAAGATAATTTCTTCCACCGACAAAAAGCATTACAGCACCGACAACGATAAATGCGGCACCTGCTGCAAAAAATCCCCAGCTTCCGCCCTCAACTCCATCCAACACATTTTTACAGAGCCGATATCCTGTATACACAAGATAGCATCCTGCCAGGATCATAAGTATCATACTTCTGGTCGGTACTTCCTGTTTCTTTTTTTCCTGCGGAGCTTCACCGGAAGTCGTCACTTCTGTCTCCTGCTCTGTCATTTTATCCTGTTCACTCATTATGCCTCTCCTTTTTTCTCTGCCTTAGTCTCTGTTTCTGCCTCTGTCTTTTCCTTCTCAGACTTCCTTTCTTCTGAGAGGACCGGTTCTTTTTCTTTTGCCAGACGACCGTAAATTCTGGTCACTTCTCTCATATGGTACAGTGTTGTCTCGGAAATCTGGTTCTTTGTAAGTCTCCATTTCCAGTTGTCACCAAGTGTAGACGGTGCATTCATACGGGCTTCATTGCCAAGACACAAATAATCCTGAATCGGGATGATTGCAAGTTCTGCCACACTTGACAATGCCGTACGAATCAGCGCCCATACACAGTCATTGACCGGCTGCTCATAACAATTTATGTACTCTCTGACAAATTTCAGATCATGTCCCTGAAGGTTTTCGAGCCAGCCTTTTGTTGTTTCATTATCATGTGTTCCTGTATAAACGACACAGTTGCTGTCATATTTATATGGAAGATAACTGCTGTCCTCACTTCCATCAAAAGCAAACTGCAATACTTTCATTCCCGGGAATCCACTTTCTTTCAGCATTTCCAGAACACTTTCTGTAAGGAATCCAAGATCCTCGGCGATCACGCGCAGCTCTTTGATTTCTTTATGCAAAGCGCGGAACAGTTCCATACCCGGTCCCTTTTCCCATTCACCGTTTTCAGCAGTCTCATCCCCATACGGGATTGCATAATACTCATCAAATCCGCGAAAATGGTCAATACGTACAACATCATAAAGTTTCAGACTGTGGCTCATTCGCTGAACCCACCAGCCATAATTGTCTTTTTTCAGTTTTTTCCAGTCATACAGAGGATTTCCCCAAAGCTGTCCGATCGCAGAAAATGCATCCGGCGGACATCCCGCAACCGCTTTCGGATTATAGTCTTCATCAAACTGGAGCATCTCCGGATTTGCCCATGCATCTGAGCTGTCCAATGCTACATAAATCGGTACATCTCCGATGATCTGAATACCTTTCTCGTTGGCATATTCTTTAAGTTTGTTCCACTGCGTGGTAAAGCAATACTGCTGAAAACTGTAGAATCCGACTTCTTCTGCCAGTTCTTTCTCCGCTTCTTTTACTGCTTTTGAATGGCGGTCTTTTAATTCTTCCGGCCAGTCGATCCAGCACTTGCCGTTCTGAGCATTCTTGATTGCCATAAACAGGCAGTAATCCAGAAGCCAGTCTTTTTCTTTTTTCAAAAATACCGCATAATCCGGATCATTTTTTAAATCAGCTCTTTCATATGCTTTACGGAGCAGTTTGTAACGGGACAGATACATCTTCTCATAATCAACATAGGATTCACTTCCACCCCAGTCACAGCTTTCACATTCTTCTTTTGTCAGTAATTTCTTATCAATCAAAGTCTCCAGATCAATAAAATACGGGTTTCCTGCAAATGTGGACACTGACTGATACGGAGAATCCCCATATCCAGTCGGTCCCAGCGGAAGAATCTGCCAGTACTGCTGTCCGGCCTTCTTCAGCTGATCTACAAAATCATAGGCCTCCTTTGAAAAACATCCGATTCCATACTTTGACGGAACACTGGATATTCCCATCAAAATGCCGCTTGCTCTCATTTTATCTCCTCCAAATCTGGTAAATATTCACAAAAATCATTATACCAGAATTGTTGCTATTTTAAAATCCTTTTTTCTTTATGTAGACGGCAATATCCTTCCAGACTTTTTCGTGATCTTTTTCATTCAGAATTTCATGCCTCATGCCCGGATAGAGCTTGCCTTTGACATCCAGATAACCGGCTCTGCGCATCGCATGGACAGCACCTGCAAACTTACGTGCATTACCAAGACACGGATCCTCTGCTCCACTGATAAAAAGGATCGGCATTTTCGGTCTGGTACATCTCCAGCCGTGAACATCATATGCCTTTTTCATCAGATCAAACAAAGCCAAGTATGCATCATCTGTAAAAGTAAATCCGCATAAATCTGATTCAGTATATGCTTTATAAACTTCCGGGTCCGAACAGATCCACGAATTTCTGTTCCCTTCGCCGCGGAATTTCATTGCATACGCGCCAAGCGACATTGCCTCAAGCAGTTTACTTTTATGATGCGCACCCAGAATTCTGCCTTCAACACAGGCAATCGCCTTACCGAGCGGTCTCGCTTTGTTTTCACTCGGAGAGCCACAGATAATCAGCATATCGATACAGTCATCATGCTCCGCTGCAAAAGCACGAACCGCCAGAGATCCCATGCTGTGCCCGAACAAAATCACAGGGAGGTCCGGAAAATACCTGTGTATTTCTTTATTTACTGTCCCGATATCCTGAAGCATCGCCTCTGCTCCGCCGCCATACATATATCCCAGATCATCCGGATTCTTCACGCTCTTTCCATGTCCGCGATGATCATGAATAACTGTTATGTACCCTTTTTCCGCCAGATATTCCATAAAAGGAATATAACGTTCTTTATGCTCACTCATTCCATGAACCAGTTGAACCACTGCTCTGTACTCTGTCTTTTCTTCCGGCATGATGCATAACGCAGAAATTTCCAGTCCGTCTGCCTCTGACAGAAATGTACCTTCCTGTTTCCTTATCATGTTTTTTCCTCCACAGTTTTATCGGTAGTTTCTTATATATTATAGTCTTCATTGTAGAGTGGGTAATTGACCTTGTCAAGCAATGCAGGCTTCTGTTATAATGAAATTTATACAAATAGAAAACTTTTTAACCTGAACTTCATAAGGAGGAAATATGGATACAAACAATCAGGAATTTTATGAGGATGAGGAAGTGCAGGAAATTCCAGTCCGAAAGAAAAAGAAGAAAAAAGGACTGATCATCTTTCTGGTCATCCTTATTCTGGTTATCGCGGGCGGCGCCGGATATTACTTCTACGAGCGTCAGAAACCAATTGAAACTACAAAAGATTATCTCGAAAACATGCGCGCAATGAATTTTGACGGCATGAAGGCTCTTCTGCAGAGTAATGATATGTCCGCACTTGATGACGCTGACATCACAAGTAATGCCTACACCTCATTTTTCAAAAAAATCAACGAAAAAATGAGCTACAAGATCACAAAAACAAGCTTCCACATCCAGAACGGAACCGCTTCTGTAACTGCACATATCCGCTACATTGACGGTGCTAACATTTACAAAGAAACCATTACAGAGTTTTTGAAACAGATCGTTTCCACCGCATTTTCCGGATCAACACTTACCGAAGAAGAAACTGAGCAGAAACTTGCAACCCTGCTCGAAGAGAAATCTTCTACTGTAGAAGACAAATTTACAGAAACTGACATTACTTACCCGGTAATTGAAGCTGACGGTCAGTGGAAAATCGTTACCCTTGATGCCGATACTGTAAGAGTCATGTCTGCAAACTTTACCAACGTACAGGATGAGATTGACCAGTCCCTTGCGGATCTGAACAATCCTGACGCAGCAGCCGAAAGTGCAGCTCCGAGCAGCACCACAAGCATAGATATGGAAAATGATCATTTCACACTGAAACTTACTCAGTTCCGTATCGCACAGGAAATCGACGACAGCAACTGCCTGATGCTCTACTGTGATTACACCAACAACAGCAGTTCCACTTCAAGCGCACTTGTCGATGTACAGCTTTCTGCATCGCAGAACGGAGAAAAGCTTTCTCCTGCAGTACCAAAAGAAGATGATCCGGCGATCAACAACTACATTGCAGAAGTTGAACCCGGCAATACCGTAACAATCTGTTACGCATTTTCTCTGAATGATAAATCCGATGTCACGCTGGAAGCATCTGAAGCTTTTGCATTCGGAGACGGCAACGTCACTTCACAGACAATCAAATTACAGTAAAATAAGTTTTCAGCACAAAAATTCGCAGCAGAAAAATCTGCTGCGAATATTTTTTTGCAATTATGGAATACTAGCACTGTGAAAGGATGGTGACTTATGGGAAATAAATTCTTACAGTATTTTTCACTTACAATTGCCATAATCGGTGCGATCAACTGGGGCCTGATCGGTTTTTTCAATCTGAACCTCGTTGCCCTTCTCTTTGGCAGTATGAGCTGGCTCTCCCGTATTATCTACGGTCTGGTCGGAATCTGCGGTCTGTATCTTCTGTCTTTTTACGGACTGATTGAGAAGGACAGAACAACTTCCTGATCAGCAGGACTCCAGAGCCACCTTCATCATATTTTCGAAAGATTCCTGTCTTGCCAGTGAAGAAAGCTCTTCATGTGTCACAAAGGAATCTGAAATTGTCAGAAGGCAGGCTGCATTTTTTCCGAGAAGCTTCGCATTGTGAAACAGTGCGAAGCTTTCCATTTCTACACACTCGCACTGATGTTTCCGATAAAGTTCCCGGAAATCGTCCATATTATCTTCTGCATAAAATACATCAGAGGAATGAACTCTCGCCGGTTTTAGCGGTATCTGCAAGCGTTCTGCTGTCTCAAGGATCTTTGCATTAAGTTCTTTCGACGGATACATTACATCATCCTGACATCCGTTCTGTACTTTTGCAAAGCTGGATTGGCTCCATGCACTGTCCACAAGAACTACATCATACACTGCCAGGTGGTCTGTATATGCGCCGGCCGATCCAATACGGATAATATTTTCCACATCATAAAATTTAAACAGTTCATAAGAATAAATCCCCATGGACGGCATGCCCATTCCACTTGCCATTACAGTAAGTTTCTTACCTTTGTACGTTCCGGTATAACCATATACATTCCGGACTTTATTTACAAGTTTTGCATTCTCCAGAAAGTGCTCGGCTACATACTTGGCACGAAGCGGATCACCCGGCATGATGACCGTTCCTGCGATTTCCTCTTTTTTTGCTTCAATGTGCGGGGTTGGTATCGGCATATTTCATTCCTCCTTATTCTTATAATAGAAAAAAAGGACTCTGAAATCTCAGAGTCCTCAAGAGCGATAGACGGGGCTCGAACCCGCGGTCTCGACCTTGGCAAGGTCGCGCGTTACCAACTACGCCACTATCGCATAAGAGCGGGTGATGGGAATCGAACCCACGTATCCAGCTTGGAAGGCTGGTGTTCTACCATTGAACTACACCCGCATATCGCTGTGCTTGCGATGCGTTTTTGTTTCGCTCGCTTCAACGATATTGAGTATATCTTATAACTCATGATTTGTCAACAGGTATTTTTAAATTTTTTTAATTTTTTTTATAATATATTTTTTCCTGTTATTTTGGGTAGTTTTGTCAACTTATGTTTTAGTCCTGCCAGTCCCACACATCGGCTTTTGATACAGCATTACGCGGCTTCTTAATTACAAGTTCCGGACTCTTAGCGCTGACCTTTGTATTCGCCGGAATAGATTCTGTAATAAAGGTATTACCACCAATGATTGTATTCTCTCCAATCACAGTCTCACCGCCGAGTACAGATGAATTTGAATAAATCGTTACATTATCACAGATTGTCGGATGACGTTTGACATTGGCAAGCTGCTGTCCCTGTCTGGTAGAAAGTGCTCCCAGAGTCACTCCCTGGTACAGCTTCACATTGCGGCCAATTTCTGTAGTCTCACCGATTACCACACCGGTTCCATGGTCAATAAAGAAATAATCGCCAATCACAGCCCCAGGATTAATATCGATACCGGTCTTGCCATGTGCATACTCTGTCATAATTCTAGGAATATGCGGAACATTCTCCACATAGAGAATATGTGCCAGACGGTATACATAGATTGCAAACACGCCCGGATAGGAAGAAATAATCTCTTCTTTGCTCTTTGCTGCCGGGTCTCCATCAAAACCAGCCTGCACATCTTTCAGAAGTCTCTCCTGCACTTCCGGGAGCTTTTCAAAAAATCCACCGCAGATACGATCTGCCTGCTCTGATGCCTCCTGCTGCTCCATTTCCTGATTTGCATACAGAAGTGCGATTTCAATCTGCTCTTTCAGTCTGTCGTAAAGATCATTTAGTCTGTAGCCTGTATAATATTCCGGAAACATGCCTGCTGCAGAATCTGACCAGAAATATCCCGGGAAGATTACAGCACGCAGCTCCTTTACTACATCAATGATCACTGCTCTGCTCGGAAGACTTCTTCCGTTCTTCGGCATAAATAATTCTTCATTTTTATAATTTTCAGTCAATGCAGCTGTTGCTTTTAAGATCGCATCTTTTTTTCTGTCCATAAGTCAACCTCTTTCCATTCAATTCAATGCTTTTATATTAACATATTATTATAGTATCCTTTTCACGTCAACAAAAAGAATTGTCCTTTCCGCATAAAAAAGATTGACCTTTCCCCCATCACCTTATATAATGGAACATGTTTGGTGGATATCAGACATGGAGATGTACCCAAGTGGCTGAAGGGTCCGCACTCGAAATGCGGTAGATCGGGCAACCGGTGCGAGGGTTCAAATCCCTCCATCTCCGCTTGACAACGACAGTGTTATTTGTTATAATTTTATTCGTTGCAGATGAAGTAATTACGCTTCGCTGATACAGGGGATTGGTCAAATGGTATGATAGGGGTCTCCAAAACCTTTGGTGGGAGTTCGATTCTCTCATCCCCTGCTCATCAAGAGCCTGAAAGCCTTATAAATCAAGGTGTTCAGGCTCTTTTGTTTTGCCCGAAAAGGGCAGGATACCACTCAGGGCACCAAATTCTCCTATTCTGACAGCATATTTTAATACTACATTCTCATAAAACCGGACATCATACATCCGCCGGCCGCACCTGCATCAATCACCTGCGGCAGACGCTCCATATTGATACCGCCGATCGCATATACCGGCACCGGACAGGCTTTGCAGATTTCCCGAACAAATTCCAGTCCTTTTCCCTTCAGTCCTTTTTTGCATTCCGTTTCAAAGATCGTTCCGAGGATAATCTGCGTGGCTCCGTTTTTTACAGCAGTCTTCATATCCTCCATACTGTGACAGGAAACACTGATTTCCTGAAAATCTTTTCTGAGATTTCTTCGTTCCTCTTCTTTCATTGACTTAAGTACGGGAATGGACAGATGAATCCGTCCGCAGTCCAGACTTTTTGCTATAGAAATTCTGGAGTGCAGGAAACCATTTACGTCTTCTTCTCTGCACATGTCCAGAACTTTTTCTGCAAGCATTTTATATTCCTCATCCGGCAGATCTTTTTCCCTTAAAATCACTGCATGCGGATGCAGGCAGATCACTTTTTGCATCTGCTCAAAAAAATCCCCCTGCACCAGTGCACGATTCGAAATTACTATGGTATGTTCATATTTTTTATACATAGATGTAATCATTCAGAACCGGCTGTAAACCGCCCTGCTCCATATCTTCATACATTTTTCCGAAGGAACGGTCATCGTTAATTTCAAACTGCTCGTCTCCGACATTATCGTCTTCTTTGCCTTCATATTTTTCTTCATGATCACCAATTCCGGTAGAAACGCCTGCCGACACCTTCGTTGCACAGATTTTTGCGATTCCGTTTCGAAATGTGGCACTTTCACGGCTTGATACTGTAATTCCCGCAAACGGAAGAAATATACGATATGCACACAATACCTGACAGAGTTCTTTTTCTCCCACATCACGTGGATTGATTCTGTCGTTGTTGACAATCGGACGTAGACGCGGACAGCTCAAAGAAAGCTCTGCATGTGGATATTTGCGGTTAATGTAGTAAACATGCAGCGCTGTAGCCAGTGCATCTTTCCGGAAATCATCCAATCCCAGAAGTGCAGAAAATCCGGCTCCTCTCATGCCTCCCATCAGTGCACGTTCCTGTGCATCAAAACGGTATGGCCAGACACGTTTATGTCCCATAAGATGAAGTGTCTCATATTTGTCTGTATTATAAGTTTCCTGAAAAACCGTGACGTAATCCACACCACATTCATGCAGATATTGATATTCGTCTACATTCACAGGATAAATCTCAATTCCGATATTTTTGAAATATTTTCTTGCAATCTTTACAGCTTCACCGATATATTTCACATCAGAATATGCGCGGCTCTCTCCTGTCAGTATCAGGATCTCTTCCATACCGGTCTTTGCAATGACCTGCATCTCATGTTCAATTTCTTCAAACGTCAGCTTTTTACGCCTGATATTATTGTAGCAATTAAATCCACAGTAAATGCAGTAATTCTGGCAGTAATTCGCAATATATAACGGAGTAAAAATATAGACCGTATTTCCGAAATGATTCTTTGTAAGTTCCTCTGCTTTTCTTGCCATCTGTTCAAGATACGGTGCCGCTGCCGGGGACAAAAGTGCTTTAAAATCTTCTATCGAACAGGATTCATGGGAAAGCGCCCGTTCCACATCACCTGCGGTATAAGCGTCATAATCATACTCATCCATTGCCCGAAGTACTTTATCTTTTATATCAGATTGAATAACCTGCATTCCTTCCATATATTCCATATGATTTGTACGGAAAGACGGATCCTGCTCAAGTCTGTGTTTTCTCTCCAGCGCTGTCGGTGGAAGTTTGTCACTGTCTATAAAATATACCTGATTTTCTTCATTCATGATTCCGCTTCCTCCTTAGCGCAAAAATCCTGTCAGCGGATCGGATGCGCTTCCACCTCTGGCAAGAACTCGTCCCATTCCGGTAAGATAAGCTTTTCTTCCGGCTTCAATCGCCAGTTTAAATGCAGATGCCATTTCCGGCACATTTCCCGCTGTTGCAATCGCGGTGTTGGCCATGATCGCTGCCGCACCCATTTCCATTGCTTCACATGCCTGAGATGGTTTTCCGATTCCCGCATCTACAATAACCGGCAGATCAATCTCATCAATCAGTATCTGGATCATAGCTTTTGTTGCAAGACCTTTGTTGCTGCCAATTGGGGCTGCCAGCGGCATAACCGCAGCTGCACCTGCATTCTGAAGGTCTCTTGCCACATTCAGATCCGGATTCATATAAGGCAAAACAACAAATCCTTCCTTAGCCAGAATCTCTGTTGCCTTGACCGTTTCATAGTTATCTGGGAAAAGATACTTCGCATCACGCATAACTTCAATTTTTACAAAATTTCCGCATCCCATTGCCCTGCTCAGTCTCGCGATACGGACCGCCTCTTCTGCTGTTCTCGCTCCTGATGTATTTGGCAGCAGCGTCACTCCTTTTGGAATAAAATCAAGAATATTTTCACTCTCCTGCGTATTTGCACGACGAAGTGCAAGCGTAATGATCTCCGCACCACCCTGTTCAACTGCCGCTTTGATCAGATTCAAATTATATTTTCCTGATCCAAGAATAAAACGACTTTTAAATTCTTTTCCGCCTAATACTAATTTATCTTCCATCTTCTGTTCTCTCTTTCTGTTTATTTTGCCTGGTTCATTGCAGGATTTTCAGCCTCCTCCGACAAAACGAAGGACTTCTATTTCATCATTATCCTGAATCGTCACATTGCCGAGATTTTCTCTTGGGATGATCTCAAAATTGCGTTCTACGACTACCCATTCTGATTTATATCCCGCTTCATTCAGATATTCCAGAAGATTTTTTCCTGCAATGTCTTTATCCTCACCATTGATTTTTACCATCTATACGCTCCTTTCACTTTCTTATATACGCAAAAAGGCACCGGACAACACACTTATGGTGTTGTCCGGCGCCTGAAATATCCTGTGAAAAGTGGTGCCCCCAGTTCACACTCAACCCATTCATCCGGGCTGCATATATGCAAAATATTATACAAAACTCAGGAAGACTTTGCAAGTGTTATTCTGAAAGATTTTACATTATTCTCTTTACATATTTTATCCCATTCATTGTTTATTCAATAATTTCTTATATGACCAATCAATAGCAAATGCCCCCAGCGGTGCAGTAAATACTATTGCAAGAACCGCCACAGTAAGTACGGTATCTCCACAGGCCAACCCCAATGCAAGCGGGATTCCTCCAATTGCAGCCTGAACAGTTGCTTTTGGTGTATAGGCCATCATAGCAAACAATCGCTCTTTTCTTTGAAGACTTGTTCCCAGCAGACAGACAAATACACCAAACATTCGAAATATCAATGCCCCAATAATAACAACGAAAGCTTTGGCTCCGATTTTTCCAAGGTATTCAATATTTACAGTTGCTCCTACAAGCACAAACAAAAAAACTTCTGCCGCAACCCATAACTTCCCATATTTTACAGAGAGTCTTTTAGCAACAGCTTCTCTCTTTTTCTGTAATCCTATTCCGATAAACATAACCGCAATCAATGATGAAAATGTAATTGCTGTTGTCAGTTTATCCTCAATTACTACAAGCAAAAATGAAATGCTCAAAATGATAAGCACTTTTGATGTATCCCGTATATGTACTTTTTTAAAGAAATATGCCAGCAACACGCCCAGGAACAATCCTATTGCAATTCCGAAAAATATGGAAACCGGAATATTTACAAACTTAAGTATAGAAGCGCCTTCCCCCTGCATCATTCCGACAAATGTGGAAAACAGAACTATGACATACACATCGTCAACGGATGCGCCTGCAAGGATCAATTGTGGAATTCCTTCTTTTACTCCATAGCCCTCATCCATAAGCTTCACCATTCTGGGAACAACAACAGCCGGTGAAACTGCTGCAAGTACTGCGCCCATAACAGCCGACTCTAATACGCTTAATCCCATTAGTTTTGGTGCCAGTAGAATCATACCCAGCAATTCAAAAGATGCCGGTACAAAACACATAAGAACTGCAGGTCTTCCAATCTTTTTAAGTCCGGATAAATCCAGCCCGAGACCTGCTCTTGTAAGAATGATGATCAATGCTATTTTACGAAGTTCTGCAGATATTCCAAGAATACTGCCATCTAGCAGATTAAGCCCATATGGTCCCAGAATAATGCCGGTGATTAACATTCCAAGTAAAGCCGGTAGCTTCATTTTCCGGCATATCCATCCCATGAACATTCCCAAAATCAGGATCAGTGAAATACTTAATAACATAAATCTCCTCCTTTATAATTTTATTCAGATTCCATATTTTTTGAGATCTACTTTGCCATTGACCACTTCTACACCGTCTGCTTCCAGAAGTTTTGCCTGTGCGCCGCCTCCTCCGAATGCAAAGGCTCCGGCAAGTTCTCCCTTCGAATTGACTACCCGGAAACACGGTATATGCTCCGGATCCGGATTTTTGTGCAGGGCATTTCCGACTGCCCGTGACATTTTGGGATTCCCTGCCATTTCTGCAACTTTCCCATATGTCGCAACATGGCCTTTTGGGATTCGTTTTACCGCCTCATAGATTCGCTTCGTCGGACTGTCTGTGATCAGATCATAACTTTCGGCAATCATTCTCTTGATGTCTTTATCCGGTATGCTTCCATCCAGTATAATCGTATTCCAGTGTTCTTTATTCTGGTGGTATCCCGCTGTCACAGACTCATATGCTGCTCGCCAGAAATCACGCCATTCCGGATCAGCTTTTACATTCAGATTAATATATCCGTTGCGTTCATAAATCCAGAGGAAAGCCTTTTTGCTTCCTTTTACCCTTATCAGCTGCCAGTTCGGATCATGGAAAGGTTTTTCTTCGTATACACTTTTAAATGACAGGCCAAATTTTAATGCTTCTTCACGTGTTTTCATATACACAACACTTCCTTATTTCTGCAATTTTTATAGCTTATTTCTCCTTTATCAGCGCCTCTGCCAATATTATAAATTCCTCTGCAACATCTTCCCAGCTTCGCTCTGTCATATCCGGGACAGATGCCAGTGACTTTACGGGTCTGTCTTTTTCTCCGATCATCAGTTCTCTGAGTTCATGATCCAGTATCTCATCATCAAGCTGCTTCCATCTGGAATTTTCTTCTTCACTCAGATCATCCAGACCGAATTTATCAAAAATACATGTCATTATTTTGCTTTCAATTTTATAATACTCTGGCAGATGTGCTTTTACCGGTCTGATAATATCCGCAATATATGCCTCACTCGCATCATGCAGAAGACATGCAAGCTGTACCCTCTTCGACCATCCTCTTGCCCTTGCTTCTTTCATACAGTTTATCGAATGCTGTCCTACGGAATAAAAATATTTTAAATGTCCTCCTCCACGACATAACAGACTCAGTGCATGCGCAAGATCTTCCAGTGATACATCTTCACTGTTCATGTGCATAGGATCAAACTTTTTCCCGGAAAATGTGTTCATCACACTCATATTTTTCCAACTCCATTCTCATCTCTTCCAAAAAGAGAATCTTCCCTGTCCGGTGGCAGGGAAGATTCTCTTTATTTGTTTATGCATTATCATAATTTCTGTTATAAATTAACAGATTTCAGAAAACGATCAGATTGCAAGAAGATTTTTGATTGCTTCCATATATATGAGTACAGCTTCTTCCATTCCTGATTCAAGAATAAACTCATCTGCACCATGGATGCGGTAATCGATTCCCGGCATTTCCGGTCCGAATGCGATGATGTTCTTAAGTGATTTCGCATAAGTTCCACCACCGATAACCATTGGTTTGTTGTCAGTATCACCTGTTACATCGACATACGCTTTGTACAGAGCATTTACAAGAGGAGATTCTCTCGGGAAAAACAGTGAATCACCGATTCCCAGAATCTCAATATGTCCATTCTCATCTTCCAGTCTGTCTTCGCACATCTTACGTACTTCTTCTGATTTTAAGGTTACCGGCACACGGATGTCGACCGTAGCGGAAATCACTCCATCCTCTGTCTTGACAATACCATTGCACAGTGTCAGTTCACCGTATTCATCAGCAAACTTAAGACCAAGACCTGAACCATCGCAGGCTGTACCGATATGTTCATTATAGAAGTTCACAAAATCATCTTCGAATCCGGCTTTTGCAAGACATTCAAATGTCACTCCTGCTGCATTGACACCAAGAGTCGGTGTGCTGGCATGTGCCGGAACGCCTTTTGCATAAATGCTGATCTCGCCATTTGCTTCTGTTACTTTGTATTCCTGAAGCTTTGTCTCAGCAAACGCTGACTCGAGCTTTTCTTTCAGTCCTGATTCTGCCGGAACTACGGTATTACAGGTGTCACACACAGCGTTGGAAACAAAACCACCGTTCATGGAAATAATCTTTGTATTTTTGGAATATGCCATCATTCCCATCTGGCCCTTTTCACCATGGATACATGGGAAGTTTGCATCCGGTGTAAAACCACAGGATAATTCCTCTTCTACTTCATTGTAATGTTCCATACATTTTGATCCGGTTTCCTCGTTACATCCCATGATCAGGCGGACTCTTTTGTTTAATTTCACACCGGAATCACGTACGAGTTTCATTGCATAAAGTGCCTCGAGAATCGGTCCTTTGTCATCTGTTGTTCCACGTCCGTAAATATGATCTCCATCACGTGTAAGAGTAAATGGATCATATGTCCAGTCACCGCCTACCGGTACAATATCAAGATGTCCGGCGATACCAACGATTTCCTCTCCCTCGCCCATCTCTGCATAACCGCAGTAGTTATCAAGATTTACTGTTTTGAAACCAAGCTCATCTGCAATTTTTAATGCTTCCTCAAGAACCTTTGCAGGTCCTTCGCCAAACGGCATTCCCTCTGCCGGTGTACCAAGCTGCGAATCAATCGCAACCAGTCTGCCCATATTTTTAATAATTTCGTCTGATAATCCGTGAATTTCTTCTTTTATACTCATTACCATTTCCTCCAGATACTATTCTCCTGCCAAAACCATATATTCTGCAGTCTTTCTTAAATATACACTTTTTTTCTCTACATCACAAGTGTTTCCAGCTTTTCAAATACCATATCGGTATACATCTGCTTGATTTCATGACGCTCCAGTCCTGTAACCTCTGCATGCACTTCAAAAGTATTTACTTTATCTTTTATCCGAATGCAAAAATATACAACTCCCTGCACACTGTCCGAATTATTTGGATCAATATTACCTGTCGTTCCCGTTATTCCGACAGCAATATCCGTATGCAGCTTTTCCTGTACTGTTTTAGCCATTGCCTCTGCACATTCTTTGGAATATACCCCGTACTTTTGTATAATTTCTTCCTCAACACCAATAAAGATTTTGGTCTCATTCAGATATGTGACATAGCCTCCCGGAAAAATTGCGGATGCTCCTTCTGTATCTGTGATTGTGGATGCAATCATACCAGCTGTGCAACTTTCCATCGTAGAAATTGTTGTATGTGTATCAATCAGTTTTTTAATGATACTGTTTTTTTCTTTCTGTTCCATACTCTTCATCTCCAAATCGAATTGCTGCCTTTATCCTAACAGATATTGCTCATCCAATCAATTCTTTTTCCACATTTTCAAAACCGATGCGCTCTATTGTTTCTGCAAAACGTTCCCCTTTATTTCCATGATCCCTGAAAAAAAGAATCGCTTTTTCAACGACATCAAGTGCTTCTTCTCTGGAAGTAAAAATTTTGCTGAGTGCTCTGCCTTTTGATACTTTTTTCCCCCAGCGTCCGCCGACATAAATCTTATAACCATATGTACCATCTTCGATTGTGTGGAACGGACATTTTCCAACACAGCGTCCGCAGTGTCGGCACTGTGTCTCATCAATTGTGATTTTTCCATCCACTACTTTTGCGACCTTGTTTGGACAGGCTGCTTCGATCGCACATTTTTTGCATCCTTTGCAAATATCAGTATCTACTTTCGGAATGCGCTGACCGATGATTCCCACATCATTTAAGTTCGGTTTTACACAGTTGTTCGGACATCCCCCAACTGCAATCTTAAATTTGTGTGGCAGTACAATGTCTCTGTATCCTTCATAAAAGCGTTTATAGATTTCCTCTGAGATTGCATAGGAATCCAGAAGACCATACTGGCAGGTTGTTCCCTTACAGGATACGACTGGACGGACTTTTGCTCCTGTTCCTCCCGTCACCAGATTTTCTTTGGCAATAAACGCTCGAAATTCGTCAATCTTTTCATATGGGATTCCCGGAATTTCCACAGAAAGTCTTGTTGTATACAGAAGTTCACCGCTGCCAAACTTTTCTGCAGCTTCTGCCATACAACGATGCTGCGCTGCCGTTACTTTTCCGTTTATCGTCAGGACCCGTGCGGAAAAAAGATCTGTTCCGCGGTTATTCAGAAATCCCATTCCTTTTACTCGTTTTTCGTCCTCTTTACTTACTGTTAATGCTGACATGTATTTCCCTCATCTCATTTCATATTTTGATTTGCATTTCATAATATACCACTTGAGTATGTATTTGAAAAATGATATTATTTTATAGGAATAATAGGTATTTTCTATACAAGGAGCATATCATATGACGATACGACATCTGACTATTTTTGTTGCGGTAGCTGACCAGGGTTCCATGAGTGCTGCTGCTACTTCTCTGTATTTATCGCAGCCCACCGTAAGTCAGGCAATCCGTGAGCTGGAAAAACATTACAATGGACTTCTCTTTGAACGTCTCGGTAAAAGGCTTTACCTCACAGAACGTGGCAGACTTCTGCTTCCTCAGGCCCGCAGTCTGATTCAGCAGTTCCGGCAGATTGAGGAGCTGATGCTGAATCAGGGACAATCTCAGATTCTGAAACTTGGTTCTACGATTACAGTCGGAACCTGCCTCACTCCTTTCCTGATTCCGAAACTTCAAAAAGACCTTCCGGATGTCCACGTCCATTCTTATGTGAGTAATACCAAGGACATTGAGCAGAAACTTCTGCGCGCTGAACTTGACGTTGGAATTGTAGAGGGTGAAATTCTTTCTCCTGACCTTACCGTTCTCCCGATTATTGATGACTGTCTGGTACTTGCCGTCGGCAAATATCATCCTTTATATCATAGAAACTGCATTCAGATTCGGGATCTTGCAGGAGAAGGCTTTGCAATGCGAGAGCAGGGAAGCGGAACCCGGCAGCTTTTTGAGGACTATATTGCCAAACATCAGATTTATGTTCGTACGGTCTGGGAAGCAAACAGCCCCCGAACACTTTTAAATGCTGTGCTCTATGACCAGGTACTTTCTGTTATGTCGCTTCGCCTTATGACACATGAGATCCGCCACAATACAATTCGTGTTTTCTATAACAAGAATGGCGAATGGAACCGTAAATTCAAACTTGTCTATCACAAAAACAAATTTCTTACTCCTGCGATCCATGACCTGGAAAAACTGCTCCACACATACAAAAATATCAAACTCCCGCCAAATATGGGAATACTGGAATAAAATGAATCTTACTCATATGATAAAGGAATTTTTTTATGGAAAAATATATTACTTTCGCCGTTGAAGAACATATGACCGGACAGACTGTCGAAAAAGTTCTACGCACCGCTCTCGGTCTCACCAAAAAGCAGATCAGCCGTGCCAAATTTCAAGCGGACGGGATACGTAAAAACGGTGTGCAATGCCGTACAACCGATATCGTACAGACCAGTGATCAGATCATGATCTGTATCGAGGCTGCCAAAAACGATTTGAATCATCTGGTGTCATTTTGTGAAGATGCACATCCTCTCGAAATCTTATATGAAGATGAAGATATTCTCGCAGTAAACAAGCCAGCCGGAATACTTACTCACCCTTCCGGTGCACATTACGCAGACACACTTTCCAATCAGGTATCCGGATATTTTCATAAGAAAAAAGTCTCCTGCCGCGTCCGCCCGATAGGACGGCTCGACAAAGAGACTTCCGGTATTGTTTTATTTGCAAAAAATCAGGTGTCTGCACAGCGGCTTCAGGCCCAACGTGAGTCCGACATTCTTCATAAACAATACATTGCCATAGTAATGGGAAGTTTTTCTGATGATACAAGTGCTTCATCGAATACTGCGTGGCACACGGTTTGTTTTCCGATCAGAAAAACAGCAGATCATCCATTGCAGATGGAAGCAATAACTGATTTCGGCAGTTCTTTTGTTCCTGAATCTGCTGACTTTGTGACACCTCTGGTTGGTATGACAACATTGCTTTCTGCTGTCACACATTACCAGGTGCTTTACAGTTCACCAGACTGGTCGATCGTAACTTTAAAGCTGGATACCGGACGCACGCATCAGATCCGTGTCCACATGAAGGCTCTCGGGCATCCGCTTCTTGGAGATACTTTGTATCAGAAAACTTTTCCGGCAGATTCTTTATCTGAACAGCCTGTATTTCATCGCACAGCTCTGCATGCATGGAAGATCCAATTCCGGCATCCGTTTAACAATGCATGGATTTCACTGGAAGCTCCCCTCCCTGATGATTTCTGTAACTGTTTTCAAAACATCAATTTTAGTTTATAATTACTTTTATACACAGAATATTGGAGGTTTTTATGTCTGCTCAAATTCGAGATATGACAAAGGGTTCTCCGGCGAAGCTTATTCTGCTTTTTGCAGTACCGTTGATGCTGGGGAATATTTTTCAGCAATTATATACGATGGTTGACACGATTGTTGTCGGACAGGTTGCCGGAGTACAGGCTCTTGCCGCACTCGGTGCTGTCGAATGGATCATGTGGATGGTTCTTGGTGTTTCCACAGGTGTCACACAGGGATTTTCTATTTTGATCTCTCAGCATTACGGTGCACGTAAATGGAATGATCTCAAAAAAGCAGTCGCTCACAGTTATCTGCTTACTGCCATTACTGCGGTTTCTCTTCTGATTGTCAGCCAGCTTGCAGCCAGATGGATCCTGATGCTTTTAAATACACCGGATAATATCATCGGAATGTCTCTGATCTATCTGCGGATTGTTTTCTGCGGAATTCCGATAGTTGCGGCTTATAACATTTTTGCGTCTGTGCTGAGAGCTCTCGGAAACAGCCGCACACCACTGATTGCCATGATCATTGCAGCTCTGATCAACGTTATTCTGGATCTTACTTTTGTTGCCGTGCTTCACTGGGGTGTTGCCGGAGCTGCGCTTGCAACCGTTACCGCTCAGGCTTTTTCCGCACTGTATTGTTTTATGGTTGTTCGCAAAATCGATATTGTACATACTTCTAAAGAAGATTTTGAAACAGTACCCGGCCTTAACAGAAAGCTTCTCGGACTTGGTGCACCAATCCTTTTTCAGGATGTCATCATTTCCGTCGGAGGTCTTGCCGTACAGTTTGTCATCAATAGTTACGGTTTTCTCTTCGTCGCCGGTTTTACTGCCACCAATAAGCTTTACGGAGTACTTGAGATGGCTGCGATTTCCTACGGTTATGCCATTGTCTCCTACGTAGGTCAGAACCTTGGCGCAGGAAAGATTGACCGAATCAAAAAAGGTATACATACAAGTGCTTTTCTTGCCTTTCTCACTTCAGCCTTTATCAGTATCATGATGTTTCTTTTTGGAAAATTTTTACTTTCTATGTTTATTTCCGGTGATCCCACACAGGCGGAACAGGTTCTTGGAATTGCATGGCATTATCTGTCTATCATGGCATCCTGCCTTTGCATTCTGTATTTTCTCTACGTCTATCGTTCTGCACTGCAGGGACTTGGAAATACGATGCTCCCCATGCTGAGCGGTGTTGTGGAATTTTTTGTACGTGTCGGTGTTGCTCTCCTGCTTCCGAAGTTTATCGGACAGAATGGCATTTTTTATGCAGAGATTGCTGCATGGACAGGAGCTACAGTACTTCTTGTTGTCAGTTATTACATCAGTATTCGAAAATTTAAGTAATTCGGTCATCAGTCGCATAACTGTAAAATTTTTAATAAGTCATTTTTCGGGAGATCCGGATTGCTTTGATAGACATCAATGTAGTCTGGATCTTCTGTTCTATCCTGAAAAGCCGGAAACAAAAATCCACACTCCGGCTCTCCCGGCTCATAATCGCCACTCACCGGACAAATTGCACAGATAAGATATTCATACATTTCTTCTGATTCCCAGAGATTTTCCTTATCTGATGCCTTCAGAGGAATATCATACGTATTATGAAAAAGATATATCGCATACTCATGATCTGTATGATATTTTTCAACCACATATTCATAAAATGCTTCCAGAAGCGCATCATTTTTCAGTGCACTGGATTTCATGCCCAGAAGGAGCTGGCGGATTCCTCCCGGTCGACATGCGTTCTCAGGAAGAATGTATCGTTTCAGATTTTTGTTTGTAGGCGAAAATGGAATTATTTTGGCTATCGCAAGATTTTTTTCCTTCTCTTTTGGTTTGAGTTTCAGAAAATTTGTATTAAATGTTCCGTCAATAAAACCTTCTGAATCCATATAACTTCCCGCAATGCGCGTCATTGAAGTCCGGGACAATGTCATTCTCCGTGTCAGCTCCAGTATTTCTTCTCTGTTGATCGATATAATGGATGGCATGATAAATTCCTTTCCTGATGTTTTTCTTATTTTAACGCAAAAAAAACGAAGCGGTCAAGTACCGCTCCGGCTTCATTATCGTATCTTCAAAACCACATACATGTTGACATTAGAATCAAATTGACCATGCTTTTGCTTTCGCCGAGCTTGGTCACCTCGCAACTTCGTTGCTCAGTGCCTTTTGCTTCGCAAATGTCTGTCTCCTCACGTTTCCGTTCTGAAATGCAAGCATTTCTCACTCCACGTGCGGCAACAGCCGCTCGTCTCAGCTTTTTGGTCAAGCCCTCACCCTATTAGTAGCAGTCAGCTCCATGTGTTACCACACTTC
>ERZ507329.9-NODE-9-length-157516-cov-8.33666_pt1 | contig 157516 bp, 157 predicted proteins | sample MGYA00513957_ERZ507329 | MGnify/ENA metagenome assembly ERZ507329
ACCACCACAACCGTAAATCTTGGAATTGGACTTGCCAGACAGGGAAAGAAAGTGTTGCTGATTGATGCAGATCCACAGGGGAGCCTTACAGCAAGTCTTGGTTATGTAGAACCGGACGAAATAGGAACTACACTTGCCACAATTATGATGGCTATCATCAATGAAAAAGAATTTGAGATCACAGATGGGATTCTGCATCATAAAGAAAATGTAGATCTGCTTCCGGCAAATATCGAATTATCAGCATTGGAAGTAACAATGGGGAATGTGATGAGCAGAGAGCTGATTATGAAGGAATATATTGAGGCTGTGAGAACGAATTATGACTATATCTTGATTGACTGTATGCCAAGCCTGGGACTAATGACAATCAATGCACTGGTAGCAGCGGACTCCGTGTTGATTCCTGTACAGGCGGCTTACCTTCCGGTGAAAGGTTTTCAGCAACTGATACATACGATTGCAATGGTGAAAAAACGGTTGAACAGGCAGCTCGTATTTGAAGGAATCCTTCTTACAATGGTAGATTTCCGCACAAACTATGCAAAAGATGTGGCTGGTAAAGTGCGTGAAGTTTATGGAGAAAAGATAGAGATTTTTGATACGGTGATTCCTATGTCAGTGAAAGCAGTTGAAACAAGTGCAGAAGGCGTCAGTATCTTTTCCCATTGCCTGAATGGAAAAGTAGCGAAAGCATATGAGACGATTGCAAAGGAGGTATTGAGAAATGAAGAGTAAAAGCGCAGACAAAATAAAGATGCCCAGCATAGATGAACTGCTGGGAGTGTCCGGTGAGGAAAGTGCAACAGATATTGAGATTAGCAGAATACACAGCTTTGCAAATCATCCATTTAAAGTTTTGGATGACGATAAGATGGATGATCTGGTAAAGAGTATTAAACAGAATGGTGTGCTGACACCTGTTTTAGTAAGGCCAGATAAGAATAACAGCTATGAGATGATATCCGGGCATCGAAGAATGCACGCAGCGATAAAAGCAGGACTGGAAACAATACCGGCCATTGTGCGGGATATGGACGATGATGATGCAGTAGTAGTAATGGTAGATGTTAATATTCAACGAGAAGAATTGCTTCCAAGTGAAAAAGCATTTGCATATAAAATGAAAATGGATGCTATGAAAAGACAGGCAGGAAGACCATCAAAAAATAATTCCACCCAAGTTGGGCGGAATTTTGAAACGGCAGAATTGATAGGAAAAGAAACCGGGGAAAGTAAAAATACAATCAGGAGGTTTATTCGTTTGACTGAATTAATTCCTGAATTACTTGATTATGTAGACAAGAAGCGGCTGCCCTTTACCGTTGCGGTTGACATTTCCTATATTGACAAAGAGATTCAAACATGGTTATTTGAATACATCAAGGAAAATGGTACGGTTAAAGCAGTTCAGGTAGCAGCACTCCGCACAGCACTTGAAGTAGGACCGATGACGCAGGCGAAAATGATCTCCATACTGGTAAACAGTCAGCCTGGCAGGAAGCAGGAACAAAAAATCACGTTATCAGAGAAAAAACTGAGAAATTACTTCTCTGATAAATATACGGCGGAGGATATGGAAAGTGTAATTCTGGAACTTCTGGATCAATGGAAAAGAGGTGAGATAACAGTATGAATTTTGAATACTATTATGGCACTCAGGCTGATCAGTTCAGTTTTATCCGGATTCCAAGAATATTATTATTAGATGAAGCATTTTCCACACTGTCTTTATCAGCTAAAGTCCTTTACTCGGTACTTCTGGACAGAATGGGACTCTCAATGAAAAATAAATGGCTTGATGAAGAAAACAAGGTGTACATTATCTATCAGATCACGGAGATACAGAGTGATTTGGGATTCTCTAAGAAAAAAGCAATGGACTATCTCACAGAATTGGAGAAAATTGGACTGATTGAAAAGAAAAAGAGAGGCTTTGGATTGCCGAACATTATATATGTTAAGAGCTTTATGGCACATCAGAGTAGTCAAAGAAGTAATGAAATGGGAACTTCACAGGAAAAAGATGCGGTACATAGAAGTATCGAAAGGGGAACTCCTGAGGTGATGAATAAGCACCTCAGAGGTGCCGAAACAGATACCTCAGAAGTGCCCAATAACGGACTTCAAGAGGTTCCAAAAACGGTACCGCTATATAATAAGACTTATATGAATTATAATAATCAGAGCAATATGAAATCGAATCATATCAAATCAGATGGCGATAGGATTCGATGTGATCAAAAAGAACAGACAATCAATGCTTATGCTGAACTGGTAAAGAAAAATATTGATTTTGATGTTTTACTGCATACATATAGCAGAGAGCAGGATCTGGTAGAAGAAATATATCAGTTGATTCTGGAGACCGTTCAAACTGAAAAGGATATGATACGGATCGCCGGCGAATATTATCCGGCAGGCTTTGTGAAGGGAAAATTACTGAAACTGAATTATTCGCATATCGAGTATGTGCTGGAGTGCATGGATAAAAATACTACGAAAGTCAGAAACATAAAACAGTATTTGCTGGCTGCTTTATTTAATGCACCATCAACGATTGGAAGTTATTATAAAGCAGCGGTAAATCACGACATGCCACAGTACGCAAACTGAAGGAGGTACTTATGATTGTTTTAAGAATGGCAGGAAAAATTTTATTGTTACCGGTGTGGTTATTATTAGCCACTGCCCATTTACTGGTAAAGATCGTAGTTGAAATCTACTGCATCGGCAAGGGGATTGTCAATCTCATTCTGGGTTTTATGCTGATTGGAACACTGCTCTGGTACAGACAATGGGAGCGGTTTGCTTTACTTGCAGTTGCCAGTGGTATCTTGCTGTTCTTTCTGTGGATCGGAGTGTTTATGGAAGTTATACTGGAATCAGCACAACACAAAATTGGAAAATGGATTATACAGATATAAAGAAAGTATCTGCCAGAACATAAACGGAAATCCCGATCATTCCGGCAACACTCTGGGTTACATATTTAGTGAATCTTTTCAGCATAATTCATGTCTCCTTCCGTAAAGACTTGCCTTCTATTATATATCTGTATTTTAAAAAATAGCAATCAAAAACTCCTCTCAGGCGCTATGCATAATAATTTCAACAACATGCTGCTTATAGCAGGTATTGATAAATTTATATCATTCTGATGATATATTATATTTCATTTTTCACGTTAATGATGTAAAATTATCAATGTAAATATCAGGGCATATTCGAATAATCATTTCTAAACTTTTTCAAATATGCTCCGGAAAGGAACTTTTATACTAATGAAAACCAAGATTCAGGATATGACCTCCGGTTCACCGGGACGGTTGATCATTCTTTTTGCAATTCCCCTGATGCTGGGAAATATCTGTCAGCAGCTTTATACAATGGTGGATACCATGGTTGTTGGTCAGGTTGCAGGTGTGGAGGCTCTTGCCGCACTGGGTGCTGTTGACTTTCTGATGTGGGTTGTCACAGGAATATCCACAGGACTCACTCAGGGATTTTCTATTCAACTCTCCCAGTATTATGGGGCAAAGGATTTCGAAAATCTGCGTAAATCTCTGGCTCACAGTTACCGGCTGACCGCATTCATCGCAGCCGGAGTATTGATTCTCAGCCAGTCATTTGCTTCGCTGGTATTAACAGGGCTGCATACACCTTCCAATATTATCGGAATGTCTCTGTTATATCTGCGCATCATTTTCTGTGGGATCCCCGCCACAGCAGCCTATAATATGTTTGCCTCTGCTCTAAGGGCTATGGGAAACAGTAAAACACCGCTGACCGCAATGATCATCGCATCTGTGCTGAATGTCTCACTGGACATCCTTTTTGTGGCAGGCTTCGGATGGGGTGTGGCAGGAGCAGCAATCGCAACTGTGATTGCACAGAGCTTCTCCGCTGTTTACTGTTTCCTGATTTTACGCAGAATTGATATCGTTCATCTGACCAGAGCAGATTTTATGCCTGCCTCCGGCATGAATGCCCGCCTGATGAAGCTTGGTATTCCTGTTGTATTTCAGAATATCATCATCGGTGTGGGCGGTCTGGTAGTCCAGTATGTGATCAATGGCTACGGTTTCCTTTTTGTAGCAGGATTTACAGCTACAAACAAGCTTTATGGTCTGCTGGAAATGGCTGCTATTTCCTATGGATATGCCATCGTTACCTATGTGGGTCAGAATCTGGGAGCCGGAAAGATTGACAGGATCAGAAAAGGCGTCCGCAGCAGTATGCTGCTTTCCCTGCTTACCTCACTGATCATTTCTGCTGCCATGTTTTTATTTGGAAAAAATATTCTCTCACTTTTCATCTCAGGTGAACCGCAGCAGACACAGCAGGTATTGGCAATTGCTTTTAAATACCTTTCTATTATGGCTGCCATGCTCTGGGTTTTGTACTTCCTGTACGTGTACAGATCTGTACTTCAGGGGCTGGGAGATACCTTAATGCCTATGGTAAGTGGTATGGCTGAATTTGTCATGCGTATCAGTGCTGCACTGATCCTTCCCCATTTTATCGGACAGGACGGTATTTTCTTTGCAGAGATTGCAGCATGGAGCGGAGCCACTGTGATCTTATGCATCAGCTATTATGTACGGATGCATAAATATCATTAAAACAAAACAGGGAGCTGTCGGTAAATAACGTTTTTTAGAGCTGACAGCACCAAACAAAAATATCCTGACAGTTACAGAGCTTTCTGGCTCTGCAACTTGTTCAGGATATTTTTATTTTGATAAATACTTTCTGTTTTTGGCCGCAAAAAATCCTTGTTTGGATTTTTTCAGCCGCATTTTTTTCTAGGCAGTTTTTCCTTCAAATTTTCTTAGTTTTTCGTATAAAAAACGATGATATTTATTTATATTTCTTCCAATAGCATACAGCATGAATTCTTTATATACCTTATCTGCCGAACGGTAATTAAAACGCCGGAAGTTCTCATTTTCCTTTATATCTCCAAAATGTCCTTCCGTCTGAATGGAATGTGTCTGGCGTTTCAGGATCCCGCGTTCACTCTGGATATTGGCATGCGATCTTTCTTTCAGTTCCTCCCATTGTTCATTGATCTTCATGACTTTGTTCTTTTCGGCATCTTTCTCCGCATCATACTTATACAGACAGCGCGCTTTATGTTCACATCCGCTGCAGTCTGCACAACCATATACCTCAAAGGTCTGTGTATATCCATCCTGCTCTTTGCTCTCTGTCCTGAGATGCCGCAGTTCACGTCCGTCATGGCAGATATAGAACTGTTCATCTTCAAAGATCCCTGTCCTCATGTTGTAATATTTACTGATATATTCTGAATAAGCGCGTGTTTTTCGCTTTTCATGATCCTGCAGTTTTATATAACTGGATATTTCATTCCGTTTTAAATAAAGCAGATTTTTTTCACTACAGTACCCGCTGTCCGCAGTTACTTCTTCCAGAATACTCCCGAAAGCAGTCTTATGTTTTTCAAGGACCGGGATCAGGGTATTATAATCGGTGCGGTCGCTGCTTACATATCCATGTACGATATAATAATTCTCTACCGCGATCTGAACATTATATGCTGGCTTTAACTGTCCGTTCAGCATGTGATCTTCTTTCATACGCATAAAAGTCGCTTCCAGATCTGTTTTGGAATAACTGTTTCTGTTTTTTTCCATGATCTCAAAGCATTCTTTATATTCCATCAGTCGTTTTTCGCATTGTTCCAGTTCCTCATGCAGCTGTTGAAGTGCAGGTTTTCTTTTTACTTTTCCGTAAACGAATTCGATTTCTTCGTTGTCTGCGATCATCGTGAGATTGTTCTGGAGTTTCCGTATTTCAAGCGGTGAACAGTTATCGATCTCTATAATACGGTTATTTGAAAGCTTTTTATGTTTTATAAGCTTTCGTTTTCTGTTCTTTTCGATCACTTCCCGGACTTTATCCATCCCTTCGATCACAAACATCTGTGCATTTCCCAGCTCGTACTTTGTTCCATAATCATTCTCCTGCAAAAAAGAATTATATTTTTCAAAAAGCTGGTCGATAGAGTCCAGAAGTCCTGCCAGATGATAATTGATGCTTCCACGCCATACAAAAGTATAACGGTTCGCATTTGCCTCTATCTTTGTACCGTCAATAAAAAGTTCTTTTAATGTGACCAGCCCTTCTTTCTGCCGCCGCCGCATAAACTGGTAATTCAGGTCATCCAGGACATCAGATGTCAGCTTCCTGTTTTTAAAGTCATAAAAAGCATCACGTTTCGGTTTTTGTCCGCGCGTCAGCCAGATAAAAGCATGGTCTCTTTCACACAGATCAACAATACAGTCAACAGAACGTATTCCCCGCATATTTGCATAGGTAACTACAGCATACATCATAATTGGGTTGTACCCGGTTCTTCCCTTATCTGAACAATTGGCTAACAATGAAGAGAATTTTTGTAGAGCATCAGGGTGTAGCTATGCAAGATGCTTTACAGGTATTTCACCTGAATACATGGCGAAAATGAATAAAGAAGACAGGAATAATTTTCAAAAATGTATAGAAGAGATACTGGAAGAGCTTAATCTGGGTGGCCGTGGTACAGCAGAGCCGCTGGTGTCAGAAAGAACTGAAGAATTTTTTGACAGTTATAAAGATGAGGCGTATTACAGTCTCAGCCCTAAGAAGCGAAAGATCGTTGATATACCTGGTTTGAAAAACTGATGGAGAAATAATCTAGGAAAATAGTTTAAAGTTTACATGTTATGATCATGTATGAAGTTGGAACAAAATAAAAGATTGTGCTATACTATTGTTCAAGAAAAAAACTCATTGACATATTTCAATCTATTTAGGAGGATAAACGATCATGTGTACAGCAGCAACTTATAAAACAAAAGATTTTTACTTTGGACGAACCCTTGATTATGAATTCTCTTATGGTGATCAGATAGTAATTACACCACGTAATTATGCGTTTAATTTTCGCCATGTTGGCGATATGAAAAATCATTATGCAATTATTGGAATGGCTCATGTTGCAGAGGATTATCCTTTGTATTATGATGCTATGAATGAAAAAGGAGTGGCAATGGCAGGACTGAATTTTGTTGGAAATGCTGTTTATGCCGCGATTAAGCCAGATGTGGAAAATATTGCACAGTTTGAATTTATTCCGTGGATTTTAAGTCAGTGTTCTTCTTTAGTTGAAGTTCGCGAGCTTCTTGAACGAATTAATATTGTTAATACTCCTTTCAGCGAGCAATTGCCATTAGCACAATTACACTGGATCATTTCTGATGAGAATGAGTCAATTACGGTAGAATCTATGTCAGATGGTTTGCATATTTATGATAATCCAGTAGGAGTGCTTACGAATAATCCGCCATTTCCACAGCAGATGTTTCAACTAAATAATTATATGTATTTATCTCCTAAACAGCCCAGAAATACTTTCTGCGAAAATTTGGCTCTTGATGCATATAGTAGAGGTATGGGAGGATTAGGTCTTCCGGGAGATCTCTCATCTTCATCACGCTTTGTACGTGTAGCTTTTACAAAGGTAAATGCAATTTCAGGTGAATCAGAGGAAGAAAGCGTTAGCCAATTCTTCCACATTCTCGGATCTGTGGATCAGCAACGAGGATGTTGCGAAGTAGCGGATGGAAAATATGAAATCACATTGTATACGTCGTGTTGTAATGTTACAAAAGGTATTTATTATTACAATACTTATGAAAACCATCAGATCAGTGCAGTAGATATGCATGTAGAAAATCTGGATAGTGATAAAATGATTTGTTATCCAGTAATTCAAGGAGAACGAATCAACTATCAAAATAAATAATGTTTTGAAATCAGGGATGAGGTAGAAAGGAAAGTTTCATGACAAAAGATGAAGTAAAAAAACTCAGGATGAACAGTCCGGAATCACTACAGTTTTTAAATAATGCTACAAAATTTTATAATTTAATGATGATGTATCGTTGTGCTATTCGGGAGATACAAACTAAACTTGAGGTTTTGGATGATGAATTTTCAGTTGAGAACAATCGAAATCCTATTTCTTTTATAAAAACAAGGATTAAGAAGCCCAATAGTATTTACAATAAATTGCAGAAAATGGGACATGATTTTACAACAGAAAATATACAGACATATTTAAATGATGTAGCAGGCGTTCGAATAGTTTGTGCGTTTATTGACGATATTTATATGATATCAGATTTGATTACCCAACAGGATGATATTAAAGTTATTGAAATAAAAGATTATATAAAAAATCCAAAACCAAATGGTTATCGAAGCTATCATATGATTGTTGAAATACCAGTATTTTTTGCTAAGGGTAAAACACCTATGCGTGTAGAATTACAGATCCGAACCAATGGTATGGATTTCTGGGCAACATTGGAACATCAACTTCGCTATAAAAAAGGAATTGAAGAAATGCCTGGTTATGATGAGATAAGTGAAGAATTACTTCATTCTGCAAGATCTATCATTGAAGCGGATAATGAAATGCAGAGAATAAAAGACAAAATTGGTATGTTTCATGAAATTTAGGCAGAAAACTGAGCAAGTAGGAAGGTGGAATATATATGAAGCAAGATACTTTAGAGGGCAAAGCAAAAACAAAAAATGGGGTAAAACGGCTGTGTTTTTCCATAGTCTGCATTCTTCTGGAAGTAATTTTTATTATTACTATCGTAACACGCTTGAATGAATATGCAGAAATCATAAATTTATTTACAAGGATTTTGAGTGGAATCTTGGTTTTGGGATTGTACGCATCAGATAAGACCTCTTCTATGAAAATGCCTTGGGTCATCTTAATTCTAATCTTCCCAATTATGGGTGTAGGCCTGTATTTGTTGATTGGTTTGAATGGTGGCACACATAAAATGCGTGAGCGATATGCAGAAATTGATAGCAAATTGTTACCAATGCTTCCGGACAGTCAGGAGTGTTTGAGCAGAATAAAAGAAACAATTCCGAAAGCAGGAAATATAGCAAGTTACATACAAAGAAATTCGCAGTATCCAATCTATCAGAATACGGATATTGTGTATTTTGATGAAGCAGTGAAAGGATTAGAGGCACAGATTAAGGATTTGGAGAAAGCACAGAAGTTTATCTTTATGGAATATCATGCGATAGAAGACGCTGAAGCATGGCATAAGATTCAAGATGTTCTGGAAGAGCGAGTAAAAGCAGGTGTGGAAGTTAGAGTATTCTACGATGATATGGGTTCTATAGGCTTTATTAACACAGATTTTGTGAAAAAGATGGAGGCAATAGGAATTCATTGCCGTGTATTCAATCCGTTTATGCCAGGTTTAAATCTGTTTTTGAACAATCGTGATCATAGAAAAATAACAGTTATTGATGGAAAAGTCGGATTTACAGGTGGATATAATCTAGCAAACGAATATTTTAATTACACACACCCGTATGGACAGTGGAAAGATACAGGTATTCGTTTAGAAGGAGATGCTGTTCAGTCGCTTACGGTGACATTTTTGGAAATGTGGAATGCAGTAAGTGATAAGGCTGCTAATGATTCTGATTTTAGTAAATACCTTTTCCACTATGATTATGCGGCACAGCAAACTGGGTTTGTTCAACCTTATGCAGACAGCCCTATGGATAATGAGCAAGTAGGAGAAGAAGTTTATATCAGTATGATAAATAAAGCTGAAAAATATTGTTGGTTTATGACTCCATATCTAATCATAACAGATGAAATGACGCATGCGTTATGTCTGGCTGCTAAGCGAGGGGTAGACGTAAGAATTATCACACCTGGTATCCCTGATAAAAAATTCATTTATAATATAACTCGTTCTTTTTATCATGGATTAGTTAAACATGGTGTTCGTGTTTATGAGTGGACTCCTGGTTTCTGTCATGCAAAAATGAGTGTGGCAGATGACTGTATGGCAACTTGTGGAACAATTAATCTGGATTATCGAAGTTTATATCACCATTTTGAAAACGGCTGTTTTATGGCAGATTGTCAGGCAGTTGTGGAAATAAAAAATGATCTGATAAGAACGATGGGAGAATGTCGTGATGTGACAGACCAATATCAAACCGGACGAAGTGCATATTTGCGACTGGGACAATTATTTATGAGATTATTTGCTGGATTGCTATAAGAATCTGATGAAACGACCTTTCAAAAAACAGTTGATTTAGAAGTTAACTGTTTTTGAAAGGCCGTTTTTGCTATATCTAACAGTCTGTTGTACAAAGAAGATTTTGCATGGATGAAAAAAACAAACCTTGTTGAGGTTAAATTGAGATTGACTTTGTATTGTATAAGTATGAAATAAAAAGGAATCAGGTGATGTACAATGAAAAAGCATAAAATATGTAAAATCCTTCTTGTTATACTGGCAATTTTTTTATGTGTGGCTTTTTATGAATTGCTCGGAATCTGCGTTGCATATAAAAAGCAGCCGGAAGTGTCCAATACAACCAAAAAAGAAACAAAAAATGAGTCATGGAACGAATGCAGTGAAAATACAGAACGGGCAGTAATCATAGAAAAGAATCCAGAAGCGCTTTTACAAAGAGTGCGTTTGATCAAGAATGCAAAAAAGGAAATTATTCTTTCTACTTTTGCATTTCAATCCGATGAAAGTGGAAAATTGATTTTAGGAGCACTGCATGATGCGGCAGACAGAGGTGTACATATTCGTCTGTTAGTAGATGGAATGGAGAGCTGGATTGATATGGAAGGAAATCCGTATTTCTATGGATTATCTTCCCATGAGAATGTTGAAATTAAACTGTATAATAAGGCCAATCCGTTGAAACCGTGGAAAATGATGGGTAGAATGCATGATAAATATTTGATTGCAGATGGAAAGAGATATATTCTTGGGGGAAGAAATACATACAATTATTTCCTGGGTGATTTTCCGGGACATAAAAACTATGACAGAGACGTGTTAGTGGTTTGCGATGAACCTGAGAAAGAAAATTCAGTTAACCAGTTGTTAGATTATTTTGAAACCATATGGAATCAGGAAGACAGTGGTTATTTTCATAACAATAAAAAACTGGCAAATAGAAAATCTGTAAAGAACGCAGTTTTAGAGCTGCAGAACGGCTATCAGAAATATTTTGAAGAGAATAAGGAAAGAATCTGCGATACCGATTATACGGACGAAACTTTTGAGACAGAAAAGATTGCATTAGTGTCAAATCCTATCCACACAGGTTCCAAAGAACCGGTAGTGTGGTATCAGTTGGGAAAATTGATGAAAAATGCAAAAGATCGTGTGAAGATCCACACGCCATATATTATCTGCAATGATATGATGTATAATACATGGAAAGAGATTGCAGAGAATGTTTCAGATTTTTCAATCATGACAAATTCAGTTGCGAATAATGGGAATCCATTTGGGTCAGCCGATTATGCGAAAAACAGAAACAGAATCTTAAGTACAGGAATTGATATCTGGGAATATGAAGGCGGTTATTCATACCACGGAAAAAGTATTCTAATTGATGATGATTTGTCTGTAATCGGTTCCTTTAATATGGACATGAGAAGTGCTTATCTGGATACGGAACTGATGCTTGTAATACGCAGTAAAGATATTAATAAACAGTTGGAAGAGGGCATGATGGAATATGAAAAAGTGTCCCGCCAGGTATTAGAAGACGGAACTTATAATGATCCATATCATGTAGAGCCAATCGAATTAACAAAGAAACGTCAGAGAAAAATATTTTTGGTACAGCATCTGCTTGGATGGGCAAGGTATCTGTTTTAATAAGGAGGAAGGAAAACGTGTTTCAAATATTGATTGTAGAAGATGATAAAGAATTAAGCCAGCTATTCCAAAAAGTGCTTGAGAAGAATGGATATCAAGTCAAAAGTGCATCGGATGGAGCACAGGCATTAGAAGTATTGGATAAGGCATATATTGATCTGATCATTTCTGATATTATGATGCCGGTTATGGATGGCTATGAACTGGTGTCAGAACTTCGTTCAGCAGGATATCAGATACCAGTGCTTATGATCACTGCGAAAGGTTCCTTTGATGATATGCGCCAGGGATTTCTTTCGGGAAGTGACGATTATATGGTAAAACCGGTAAATGTGAATGAAATGGTTTTAAGAGTCGGAGCACTGCTTCGCCGTGCACAGATACTGAATGAACACAAAATTGTGATCGGTTCAACAGAGTTTGATTATGATGCAATGACGGTTACAACTGATAAGGAAAGTCTTGTTTTGCCTAAAAAAGAATTCCTGCTTTTATATAAGCTTGCAGCTTCGCCAGGCAGAACATTTACAAAACAACAGTTGATGGATGAAGTATGGGGATACGAGACGGAGGCAGACCCACATACGATAGAGGTACATATAGGAAGAATCAGAGAGCGTTTTAAAGATAACCCTGATTTTGAAATCGTAACAATGCGTGGAATTGGATACAAGGTGGTGAAAAAATAATGGAACAAAAGAAAGAAAAAGGATTGCGGATCCGATCCTGTCTGACTGGTGCAATCTGGCTGGCACTTGTATTTTCAACAGTCATATCTGCTTTATTATTTGCTTTTTTGAATCATTTTTTTAATCTGCCGGGCAGCATACCTGTGCTTGGCTGGCTTTTGATTTTCAATACATTGATTGCAGGGCTGATCACTTCCTTTATCAATGCAAAGTTACTGGAACCAATTACCAGACTTAGTAAAGCAATGAAGGAAGTTTCTCAGGGAGATTTTGAACAGCATTTGGAAACGAACAGCCGTATAGCAGAAGTTGGAGAATCTTATCAAAGTTTTAACGTTATGACAAAAGAACTTCGTGCAACAGAGGTGCTGCAGATGGATTTTGTATCTAATGTTTCTCATGAGTTTAAGACCCCGATTAATGCCATTGAAGGGTATACAATGCTGCTTCAGGGAGAAGAACTGTCTCCGGATCAAGAGGAATATGTAGAAAAAATCTTATTTAACACCCAAAGACTTTCCGGATTGGTTGGTAATATTTTGCTGTTATCCAAGTTAGAGAATCAGAATATACCAATGAAAAAAACAGAATATCGTCTGGATGAACAGATCCGCCAGGCATTTCTTTCATTGGAAACAAAATGGACAGAAAAAGAAATTGGTTTTCAGGTAGAATTGGAGGAAGTTAAATATACTGGGAATGAAGGACTTTTTATGCATATCTGGATAAATCTTTTGGATAATGCGATTAAGTTCAGCCCTTCAAAGGGGACAATTACGATGTTTCTGAAACAAGAACAGGATTCTGTTAAGTTCATTCTGGAAGATGAAGGACCCGGAATAGAGGATGATGTAAAATCCAGAATATTTGACAAGTTCTATCAGGTAGATGGATCTCATAAAGCAGAAGGAAATGGCCTAGGTCTTGCACTTGTAAAACGGATTGTAGATAGTGCCGGAGGAACAATCAAAGCAGAAAACCGTGAATATGGTGGATGCAGATTTGTTGTAGAGCTTCCAATACAGAAAGATGAGGCCATATAAGTTTAAGAAAAACAGATAGAGGAGGAATTACATGACATTTTATCAGGAATTGCAGTTAAATCAGGCAGGTTCTAAAAACCTGTTGAAAAAGAGTGAAACACTAAAAGAAAAATTATATCATATGTGGGTATATCTGGTGAAGATAGCTGTTACAATGGCATTTTGTTTTTTCTTTGTTAGTATTTTCAGCATCCTATTTGGAAATGAGAACAGCATTGTAGGTGTAGTAGTCTTATTATGTCTCATGGTGTTTAGAAATGCGGATCTGGGGATCCACACCGGACAATCTACGATGCTTTTGGCTTTGTTCTTTGTAATTATGACTGTATGTCCGCATTTGGCAAATCAGTTTTCACCGGTATTGGGAATGCTGTTAAATATTGCGGCACTGGCTGTGTTGATTCTGTTCGGATGCCATAATCCATTCATGTTTAATCAATCTACATTGGTTCTTGGGTATCTGCTGCTATATGGTTATGATGTTACGGGAAAAAGCTATCAGATGCGATTAGTCGGAATGGCTTTAGGTGCAGCACTTACCTGCTTTGTATTTTATCGAAATCATAAAAACAGAACTTATAAAAGAAATCTGAAAGATCTGATACAAGAATTTGATCTCACTTCTTCCAGAACAAAATGGCAGATATGTCAGATTTTATGCGTACCGATTGTCCTTTGCATTGCAGAACTTTGTAATATGCCACGTGCAATGTGGGCTGGTATTGCGGCCATGTCCGCGATTTTGCCGTTTATGGAAGATATGCGCTACAGAGTCCGTAAAAGGATTGTCGGAAATATTGCAGGTGTTATATGTTTTACAGTATTATATTTTCTGCTTCCTTCGTCAATCTATGCATATATAGGAATTCTTGGTGGAATCGGTGTAGGATTTTCAGCACAATATGGCTGGCAGGCAGTATTTAACACATTTGGTGCTTTAGCCATTGCTGCAGAGACTTATGGACTACAAGGAGCGGTTAGCTATCCAATCCTTTGAACTCTTCCGCTTTCATTTCTTTTGTAACATCAGCATAGATGTTCAGTGTAGTTGAAATATCTGAATGTCCGAGTGCTTCTTGAATGACCTTTATATTTACTCCAGCTTCACACATTCTTGTTGTAAATGTATGTCTAAGCGAGTGGCAGCTAAAATGAGGAAGTAACACATCAGGTTCATCACTGTGCAAAAACTGCTCATCATTGCAATCACGGATAATTCTTCGGATTGCTTTGTTGAGTGTGGCTTGGTGCTGTGCCTGACCAAAACGATTGATGAAAATAAAATCTGTATATCCGTCAATCGTGACCTCGCAATGAAGTCCTAAATCTTCCTGCTTCTGTTTCTCATGTTCAAATGCTTCTTTCACAAAACCGAGCATTGGAACCTGCCTCATACTCGCCGGAGTCTTCGTTGTATTTACATTGAAATAACAGCCACTTTTACTTCCCTCGGTTCTGTGGTCATAATATACAAGAGTATGATTAACATCAATCATTCCACTTTCCATATCAATATCACACCATCTCAATCCAGTTACTTCCCCCACACGAAGTCCAGTTCCTATCATTACTGCAAAGACCGGATATCAGTGTTCATATACAGGGTGGGTTTTCAGGAAATTCAGAAATAGCTCCTGCTCCGGTTTCGTCAACGCTCTACGCTTTTCCGACTGAAAACAATGTGCTTTTTTCAATTCTCTCAACACATTATCTGACGGGTTATTTCTGATAAAGTCATCATCGACAGCAATCTGTAAAACCTGATGAAGAACCGTATGTATATTATCAATCGTTGAAGAACTTGTTGTAATGCTCCAATGCCTTGCAGACAAAATCCTCCGTCTGACTGACGGGAATATTTTTCGGGATAAGCTGTCTTACTCTGTCGCCCCTCAACACGATTTTTTCCTTTTGGTTCGGCTTTTCCTCAGACATAACAGCGTGGATTGCTTCTGTTGTAAGGTTGCCCTCGTTGAATAACTTTCGCATACGGATTGTCTGGTCATGTGACGGGGTAGCGTCATTCAGGTCGATTTCATCAACCACATCACGCTGGCAATCTTCATCAAGATAGGAAAGTTCTACGGCAGGACACATTTTAATACGCCCCTCGTCAACAAATTCAAGCAGTTCGGGAACAAGGTTTGTCAGGCGGACATAACGCTGTATTTGTGTGTTACTGTCCTGACTCTCAGAAGCTAAAATCTCTCTTGATTTACCCACAATAGAATTGTGTCCCACTGGGACTCCATTTTCTTTGCTCGGTCTGCCTGCTTGCCTTTTCATTGCTTCCAAACGCATTTTATAGGCAGACTTTGTGATTACATTACCCCTTTTCGCTTAGGAAAATAAGAATGTGATCTTAGGAATTACTTAGGAATTTAAGCGTGTGATTTTTGAGATTGAAAAGCCTTTGTTCGGTACAATGATTATCGAACAAGGGCTTTTTATTGTTCAGCCGAAGCAAAAGAAAGGAGTGTAAGTATGGAACTGAAAATAGAGCATTTAAGCAAGCAGTTCAAAGACAAAACAGCAGTAAATGATGTCAATCTGCAAAGGCGGGCGGGGCTGTCAACGGCGGCGCGTATGGCGCCGTTCATCTTGACCGTTGACTGGCTCGGCTGGCTTTGCTATTGCCTTGTAGTAAATACAAATAGAAATGATTCTGTTGCATGCCCATACGGTCTGTGATAGAAGGCGAAGTACGGTTTCTGTTTGCAGAGCATCTAGCCCTTTTTTAATAGGTATTTCCATATCGTCTCTCCTTTTCCTGTTCTTACTGTGTTTTTGTACCGCTGCAAAGCGTTTCTGTTTTTCTGCCTGTTCGGAAGATCAGAAGCGCCAGAACGAATGTTGCCGTTTCTGTGACAGGGAAGGACAGCCAGATCCCTGTAATCTTCAGGAGTTTTTCCAGACCCCACATGAATGAAATGAGCAGCAGAAACTGACGCAGTAGCTGGATCAGCATACTTGGAAAGACCTGTTCTGTTGCCTGAAGATAGGTGGAGATCATGGTAGACCATCCGCAGAACGGGTAGCTGACCGCCATAATCCGCATAGCGGATATTCCAAAGGAGCGCATGGATTCCGACGCCGTAAATAATCCCAAAAGCTGCGCCGGAAAGAGGATGATGGTCAATGTTCCCAGTATCATCATACCGGAGACCAAAGCGGTTCCGTAGCGGAAAGCAGAGTGCAGCCTATCTCTGTTTCCCGCACCGTAGTTAAACCGCATAATAGGAAGACAGCCCTGGATCAGCCCGTTGACCGTCATGACAATCAACTGCTGCACCTTAAAATACGCACCGAAAAAAGCGATTGCCGTATCGGAATAGGCGACCAGAAAAAAGTTTACAAAAGTCACCATAAAAGAACTAAGGGCATTCATAATAAAAGACGGCAGTCCAAGGGTGAAAATACGGCCAATCAGCCACTGTTGCAAATGAAATCCTTTGATCTTTATCCGCACTTTCTGCTTTTTGCCCAGCAACAAGGCAAATGCCAAAATCATGGATAACAAATAGCCCGCAACAGTAGCCACCGCAGCGCCACGGATTCCCATAGCCGGAAAAACACCAATACCAAAAATTAGGAGTGGGTCGAATACAAAATTAACGACCACTCCTGCAATCTGGAAACACATGGGAGCAACCATGTTCCCGGTAGCCTGTATCATCTTCTGGATTGCAATATGCGCCATGTTAGGAATTTGCATGAACGAACATACGCTCATATAGGCCATACTCAACTGATAAATTTCTTCATTATTGGTGAATGCTCCAAAGTAGGGTTTCATAATCAGTAATGACAGAAGATTGAGCAAAGCCCCAATTCCAAAGGCCAGTAACAATCCGTGTGTAACGGTGATATTTGCTTCATCTTGCTTTCTCTCCCCAAGATACCCTGCAATCAATACATTCACACCGACACCGATCCAGATGGACGCTGCATTCATCAGGGTTGTAATCGGGAATGACAGAGAAACAGCCGTCAACGCATTCTCACTCAGACGCGCTACAAACGCGCTGTCTATCAGATTATAGGAATATTGCAGAAACATGGAGATCAGCGGTGGCAGCGACATTTGCCAGATGAGCTTTCCGACAGGAGCAACCGCCATTTTGTTATTCGTCTGCATACTCTACCTCCTTTCCATAAATTGTCCGGCGCAGGAAAACTGCGCCGGACAGCAGGACATTAAATCCGAACAATATAGTTTTGTTTGCGTGCTGCGGTTGGCCGGCTTCCCTGGGCTGGATAACCCAATGCAATCGCCCCGACGCCACGCAAGGTTTCCGGTAGCTTCCACTCCCGCAGGAGAGCCTTGCCGCTTTCACTGTCAAAAATCTCACGTTCCCGATGTACCCATACGGTTCCCAGGCCAAGGGCATGGGCAGCGAGCATCATATTTTCAAGGACGCAGCTTCCATCCTCGACAAAGGTGCTTGCGGAGCCATCTGCCAGAACCAAAATCACGACAGGTGCGCCATAATAAGGGTCTGTGTTGCTCCCCATCACTTCTGCGTTTAGTTTTGCAATCTCCTTCCTATATTTGGGGTCTGTAATTGCAATGATGGTTGGAGATTGATGTCCTCCGCCGGTAGGAGCGTAAGTCCCTGCTTCCAGTACAGCGTCCAAAGCCTCGGAGGGGACAAACTCTGATTTATAAGCCCTTACACTGCGGCGCGTCTTGATCAGAGATAAGAAGTTGTTTTCCATAAAAAATCATCCTTCTGTCAACATTTCCGAGATGCAGGCAACAAAAAAGCCACACAACTATCACAAGACAGTTGTGTGGCAAAAAGATGACCGAATCCGGAAAAGTCCACTCAAATTTTACGGTTGTTATTATAGCGAACTTTCAGGAGACCGTCAAGCATCAATCATTACGGAATTGCGGAGGCTGTCTATTGCTTTTTTGTGTTACTTTATGGCACATGAGCATCATTTGAGGGTATTAACCGTCTAAACGAAGATGGCACGGTTACAGAATTAGACGGCTTGAGATGATGCAACCACTTTGATGAAAAATTATAAGTACAGGAAAGTGACAATTTCAAGTTTGTTGAACTGAATCCGAAAAGCATTAGGGCGCAGAGGAGATAGAATCCTTTGCGTAAAAGACTAACGAACATATTTAATGAAACATCGGAACCATCTTCTTTTTGTTGTCTACCTATAATAACGATTGGAGTAGTCGATTATAGACAATGCAATCAAAAAAATCTGAAAATATATTTATCAACATTACATAAAAGTGTGTAGATGCACATAAAATGGGAATACATATTGAAATTCAGGTCGTTCTGTGATAGAATCTCATTACTAAAAAGTGTGCAGATGCACGGAAATGGGGAGCGTAATAATGGAGATTAAAAGAGACGCTTACCTACAGCAGCTGATCGAGCGAAAAGATAATGGAATGATAAAGGTGATTACCGGCATTCGTAGATGTGGAAAATCCTTTTTGCTGTTTACCATCTTTAAGAGATACTTACTGGAGAACGGCGTTGATGTTGATCATATTATTGAAATTGCATTGGATGGTATTGAGAACGAGGAATTAAGAGATCCCAAAGTATGCTTCAAGTACATCAAGGATGCCATGAAAGACGACGGGAAGTATTATCTCCTTTTGGATGAAGTGCAGTTCATGCCACGATTTGAGGAAGTGCTGAACAGCCTGCTCCGCATGAGCAATATTGATGTGTATGTCACCGGAAGTAATTCCAAGTTCCTGTCCAGCGACATTGTGACCGAATTCCGTGGCAGAGGTGATGAGATTAGAATCTACCCTCTTTCCTTTGCAGAGTTTTATTCTGTCTATGACGGTGATTATGATGATGCCTGGGATGACTACATGATCTACGGAGGATTGCCGCAGATCGTAAGTTTCCAGAGCGAACGACAGAAAGCGGACTATCTGAAGAACATCTTTGCAAATGTCTATCTGAAGGATGTTATTGAAAGAAATAAGATTCAGAACGTGGATGAGATTGGGATTCTGGTTGATGTGCTTGCATCTGCAATCGGCGCACCGACCAACCCTTCAAAGATTGCCAATACCTTTGCCAGTGAGCGCCAGATGACTTATGCTAATAAAACCATCTCCAAGCATATCGACCATTTGACAGATGCCTTTTTGATTTCCAAGGCAAGCCGATACGATATTAAGGGCAGAAAATATATCGGTGCAAATCTGAAATACTACTTTACTGATCTGGGACTGAGAAATGCACGTCTGAATTTCAGACAGCAGGAGCCTACTCATATCATGGAGAACATTGTTTATAACGAGCTGTTGATCCGTGGCTACAATGTTGATGTGGGTGTCGTGGATATCTTCGATAAGGATAAAGAGGGCAAACGTGTTCGCAAGCAGTTGGAGGTTGATTTTGTGGTGAATCAAGGAAACCAGAGATACTATATCCAGGTTGCATATGACATGACTTCGGAAGAAAAACAGACGCAGGAGTTCAATTCTCTGCGTAATATCCCGGACTCTTTCAAGAAGATCGTCATTGTAAATGGCAGCAAAAAGCCTTGGAGAAATGATGAAGGTTTTGTCATCATGGGAATGAAGTATTTCTTGCTGAATGCGAATAGTCTGGAATTTTAAGTCGATTTGAGTTGTTGCTGTGGTGTTGTTCTATTTCAAAAAAGAGTGAAATGATATAAATAAGGCCACGGCTGATTTCGTGTTGGAACAGCCGTGGCTCAGTTTATTTTTTATCCGTACAAACGAGACTGTTCCGCAGATTATGTAGAACAGACAGAGTACGATTCCGATAGTGAGAACATACGAGAATAAAGATGAACTTAAGAACGAGATAAACAAAAGTTTGTTGAATTAAAAATGCGTATATGGTTGAGTGGTGTGTGCGGTAATATACTATATTCAGAAAAACTATTCAGGAGGGTGTTAGTGTGAGAAAATCAGATTGGGCAAAATGGTTGATCGTGATTCCGGCAATGCTAGGCATTGTGTTGGTAACCTATGTGGATCGTATAACAGATATCTGGGGATTTGGTGCATTTATCTGCCAACTGATTGCGATTTTAGAATTGGCTTATGGTATGCGAATCGCGATGCTGGCACAGAGTAGAAAGAAGTCCTACCGGTTAACACTGGAAGAACGACATGAGTATGCACAGTATTTATATGAGAAACAATATCAACGTTACCCTGCTGTGGCGAATCAGATGCTTTTGGTTATGGCAAGGATGAGTATACTTCTTGACAATTATGAACGGGCTACACAGGAGATGGAAGATATTTGTATAGATAAATTTAATCCGGCACAGTTGAAGGTGTATTATTACCTGAAAGTGGTTACAGCAGTAGTGGCAGGAGATACAGAAGGGCTTCAAGAGAGCCAGATGCGTTATGCAGGGATTCCGGATACTAAATGTGTATATCCGCCAGAAACTGAGCTTGCTGAGTGGATAGAGCAGAGAGATACAGTGCAGATGGCAGAAGCACTGAAAAAGGCAGTGCCAGATAAGAAAGAGCATCCGGTACGGATCAGTGTCATTACTTTGATTCTTGCATATAGTACCTTCTTTTACGGATTGTGGTATGGTATAAACCGTGATATGGGATATGAAGTGAGATATCGTTTCGCAGAAATATCGATTGCTGTTATTACAATCAGTCTGGCGATTCTTTTAATCTGGGGAATCGTAAGCTTGTACAGACACAATTGCCAGGCATTATCCATACAGCCTGGTAAAAACAGAGTGGCATTAATAATCATTTTTGGAGCTGCTGCGATATTTACACTTTTGATTATTGGAATGAGTGGTCTGAGTGTAGTGTTCGGAATGGATGGAGAGGAGACGGTGACTGGTCATGACAGCAAATATACGTATATAACCGTGCAGGAGGATTATGGCGGCGAGCGGAGATATCGAACCAATAATCCATTTGTTATGCAGAGTATGGATGGTCTGTGGTGGTCTTCGGATTCTTCGGATATAATGGATGCTGAAGAAGATAACGAAGAATCATCGGATGCGGATACAGAGGATTTCCCAGTGACAGAAGATACTCAGAACGGAGATGTGGTAGAAGATTATGAGGCAGAAGGACAGCATGATGGTCTGACGATTCAGAATGCGATGCTGGCGGTTTATAATTATCTTCAGGAGAATAATGCACTTCAAAATATGGCCTTCAGTTACACTGCGAATGCAAAAGGAGAAGTCTATGGTATTGTCAGTGAAACGCAGGAAACAAAAGATGGTAATACGGTAAATGTAAAATATTGTCTGTATGACAACGGGGCGAAGACGGATGCGGATGGTAATTCTTGCGAAGAACTGGTGTTAGAAAAAGTATATCCAGACGGTAATTACGAGACCGAATTGGTAGATTTTTATCTGGTAAATACGGATACGATGCAGGTGACAGATGAACAGAAGAATACGTGGTAAAATAAATTCTGGGGAAGTAGGTGCATTATATGACAATGGGAGAAAAAATAAAACAACTGCGAAGTGCAAATGGGTTTACACAAGAAATGCTTGCAGAAAAAATGAATGTGTCCGTTCGGCAATTGCAAAATGGGAAGCGGCAAACTAAAATTATTCGGATTGAAAAATCGGGATTCGAAGGTGCGATTGATGAAAATTATTGAAGTTAAAGAGAATAAAAAACAATATCTTGATTTGCTCCTATTAGCAGATGAGCAGGAAGATATGATTGACCGTTATCTTGATAACGGCAAGATGTATGTACTTGATGATAATGGTGTTAAGTGCGAATGTGTCATAACTGATGAAGGAAATGACATACTTGAAATCAAGAACATTGCGACAGTTCCAGAATATCAAGGGAAAGGTTATGCAAGAGCCTTAATTGAGTTTATTGTTAATAATTACAGAGAACAATACGCCATTCTGCAAGTCGGAACAGGCGATAGCCCACTGACAATACCATTTTATGAAAAGTGTGGTTTTGTTCGTTCACATATTATATCAAATTTCTTTACAGATAATTACGATCACCCAATCTACGAGAGCGGAGTACAGTTAGTAGATATGGTGTATTTGCAAAGACCTTTATAAATTAACTTCAAGTTTGTGAAATCATAGAGTGTATGGATTCAATTCCATATGCTCTTTTTCTTCACTTAATTTCAGGAAAAATGCAGAAATCTAAAGGTCGTATTTTCAACACTCAGTGGTGATTTAATCGTAAAAAGAAATGGTGACCTTTTGGAAATGGAATTTCCAGCATATAAATTGGAGAAGATTCCCGTTACGCAGGCTATGATAGATGCGATTGGAGCCACGCCATCGGAAGCATATATGGGAAGAGATTTACTGTGTGTGTTTGATGACGAAAAAACAGTAAGAAACTTGCAGCTTGATATGAATAAGCTCCTTAATTTAGATGGGTTACGGATGTGTACTCGCATATTCTGGATGATGACAGAAGGAAAAATGCAGAGCTTTTTGAAGAAGCATTTTATGAGAAAAAGAATCTGGATCCACAGATGCATGTACAACAGGAAAATAATAATGCAACTGTTGCTGATGAAGTCGATCCGGAACTTCTGGCAAAAATATTGGCAAATCCAGAGATGCGGGCGTTGCTCAATTCGCTGGCAAAGACGATGAAGTAATAAATTCTATATCCAAATGAGTATATTTATTGTGCATATGGAGATTTATCTCCATCAAATCTATTGAAATCTCCATCATTTAGCATTAAAATGATGGAGATAAATTCAAAATGAAGGAGATTTCAATGAAAAATTTTGATTATATTACAAATCCTGCGAAGTTGCTGACACCTGAAATTGTTCAGATGGTTGGCTGTATTCATGAGCATAAAGGTAAACAGGAATTATTTCTGGAAGCAAACATAGATGAACTGAAAACACTTCTGGAAGTTGCTTTAATTCAAAGTACGGGAGCATCTAACCGAATTGAAGGTATATTTACAAGTGATAAACGTTTGGAAGAATTGGTAAGTCAGAAAGCAGAGCCACGTAATCGGTCTGAACAGGAAATTGCCGGCTACCGTGAAGTGCTGGCTACGATTCACGAAAGTTATGAATATATCACTCCAAGACCAAACATTATTTTACAGTTACATCGTGATTTATATTCTTATTCCCAAGGAAATATCGGTGGTACTTATAAGAATTCAGACAATGTAATTGCAGAAACCGATGCCGAGGGACACCAGAAAGCTCGTTTTATTCCAGTTCCAGCTTTTCAGACTGCAGAAGCAATAGACGAACTTTGCGCTCATTTTCTTGAAGCATGGGAAACAAATCTCATTGATAAACTGATTTTAATCCCTATGTTCATTCTGGATTTTCTGTGTATTCATCCTTTCAATGATGGAAATGGTAGAATGAGCCGTCTGTTGACTTTATTGTTGTTCTATAAGGCTGGATATATCGTTGGAAAGTATGTCAGCATGGAAATGCTGATTGAAAAAACAAAAGAAACATATTATGAAGCTCTTCAAGCAAGTTCTGTCGGTTGGTATGAGGGTGAAAACAGTTATGAGCCTTTTGTTAAGTATTATTTAGGTATTATGCTGAAAGCATACAATGAATTTGAAAACCGTGTAGAACATTTAAAGTATCATAATCTTTCCAAGCCGGATAGAATTAAGGCGGTGATTGATAATAAGGTCGGTAAGATAACGAAGAAGGAAATTATGGAACTATGCCCTGACATAAGTAAGGTTACCGTGGAAAGAACACTGACGGATTTAGTTAAGAGTGGGTATATCGCAAAGGTCGGTGCAGGTCCATCCACCGGTTATGTCCGTATTTGAAAAATTATTTTCAGATTTCCATAATAATAATATTACTACTTTGAATTAACCAATTGGTTGGAGCTCTCCTAAGAGAAAGCCGAGGCATTCCCCAAAGGGAAAAAATGAAAAACAACTTTCAGTTCGAATCTATTCTGAAAAATGCTAAGGGTGACAACAAAGCATTCCCCAAATTGGGGAACGTTCTAATGTTACCAAATCGAAAAATCTGTAGATTGACAACTCGAAAAAGAGTTGATAATCTTATATATGGCCGAAGGGAAAAATCCCAGAAACCCAGTAAAATCAAGGGTTTGCGGCATGAGCCGTCATAGCTCAGCTGGATAGAGCACTCGCCTCCTAAGCGAGGGGTCGGAGGTTCAAATCCTCTTGGCGACGGGCTTCAAAGCGTTCGAAAATGTTAGTTGGATTAGCTGACAACGAACGCTTTTGTTATTTTCTAATCACGTTCGTGACACAAAATTCCATTTAAAATGATCAATTTCCAGCTAACATTTGGGTTCCGCTCTGTTGTCACCCCTTATTCGGGGATGTAAATCAGAGAAAAGGCGGGAAAAGAAACAATCTCTCCCAAACCTGCAAACATGAATTAGCTGAAACAGTATTCAATTCTATTAGCTACAGCTAATGGTCAAACAGCAATGTCTGTTTGGAACTTTACTATCTATAAAAGTTCCAGGCAGGCATTTTTATTTCCTGAATCCTGGAGGAAAGGAGTCAAGATGACTGAGACAAACAGACAATCAGAAGAAAAAGAAGAAAGAATCATAGAAATTGAATTTGCTTTCAGGATTATGACAAACTGCTTAGTGTATTGAAAAATTGAGAAATCGTAAAATTGAAGAAAAAAGGAATGCACAGTTCTTAGCTTATCGTGAACTGTGCATTTTTGTAAATAAATACTTTTAATTAGCCGATTACGGCATCCTCTGCTGTAAAATGTTCCAGAGAATTTTCTTTTACCTGAATGCAGATATAAGTAATTCCAGAAATATCGGATGCAAAAAACTGACGCTTTGCAGCAGGTGCGATTTTTAGCCAGTCTCCAGTTGAAAGGCTGATTTCTTCTCCATCAATTATGGCTTTGCCGTTACCTGAAAGAATTCCATAGATTTCTTCATTTTCTTTATGAGAATGAACAAATGGGACATTTGCTCCTGCAGGTAGTTCGTTTAAACTGATTTCTGCACCTGTTAAAGACAACTTTTTATGCAGCTCAATTCGGTTTTCCTTTCCAATAGTTGTTTTTGTGTAATTTGCCATAATAACCTCCATAGTTAATTTGTAGTTTCTGGTTGCTTGGTATTAGTATAGTGTGAGACACATACAAAAACAAGTACGCACCTTTTTGTAACTGTACACTCAAAAATGAATGTGTTACAATAGACTCGGAGGTGAGAATTATGCGAGCAAAAGAAGAATTACCGGAATGCCCAGTTGCAACAGCAGTATCTCTTATCGGAGGAAAATGGAAACTGCTGATTTTGCGTAACTTAAAAGAGCGTCCATGGAGATTCAATGAGCTACAACGAAGTATAGATGGTATTTCACAAAAGGTTTTGACAGATAGTTTAAGACAAATGATGAGTGATGGGCTGGCATATCGCCACGATTACCATGAGCAGCCACCGAGAGTTGAATACGGCTTAACGGAACTCGGAACAAAAATGCTTCCAATTGTTAATTCACTTGCTGACTTTGGTAACTACTATAAATCAATTATTGAACAGAATTAAGGACGTTAGTATTTGAAAAGCTTGAACAATCCCAGTTTGTATATATCTTTTAAAAGGTATATGATTAAGAAAAACGGCAGGAGGTATCTGAATGAAATCACATAAATATTGGTCTATCGGTGCACTGATTACAATGTTTGGAACTTTTTATACAGGTTATAAGGGATCAAAAGAATGCCATAAGTACTTTGCAGCAAGTTCTTTGCTTTGCATGATTATGGCTATTTATACAGGACACAAGATGATTTCTGGTAAAAGTAGGAAGAAAAAAGAAGTTTCAGTAGAGAGTGGTGAAGATTAAAAACAAAATATTTTAGTAAATAACGCCGGTGCGGGATTTTTGATATCCAGTACTGGCGTTATTTATTCTACAGGGGCTTGGGGGTGTAGCCACCAAATATATTATTAATTTTCTTCTTCGGTAAGTTTGTTAAGGATCCACTGGCCATGATTGATTTGCTTTTCAAGTAGGAGTTTTCTCAGATATTCTGATCGGCTAATGGACAAACAAGCTGCACCTTGATCTAATAAATCCAGTTCGACATCTGTAAGACGTAATCCTATAAAATGTCTGTGATTCAGTTCTTTATCTTTGTTTTTTGTTCTCATACTCCTCCTTCCGCTGAGACTATTCCTCCCACCGGGAGTCCACGTATTTCAATATCGGCTGTCCCTTCCGATATTAGAAATAGTGCTGTGAACACCTTTAGGTGGAATCAACAGACAAGTGAAACGTCTGTTATTGAGAGGGTATGGGGAGATCCCCATCAAGATAAAACCCATAGGTTGATGGGAGGCCAAATGGCAATACCGTTAAACATGGGTGGATCTTGCTCTGTATGTGTGCCCCTCTATATAATGAAACGCTCAGAGGCTGTTTTACAGTGGGGGAAAAGAAAAAATATCAAAAAATCGATGATTAATGGTAAGCTTGTGATAGAATGGAAAAAAGAGAAAAGCATAAAGGATGTTGTTGTGGAGAATATTTGTTATGATTAGAAAGTTGCTGAACAGAGATATCGATAGAGTCGCTGACATATGGTTAAAGACAAATCTGAAAGCACATTATTTTATTTCCAATCAATACTGGAAAAGTAATTATGAATTAGTGAAAGAAATGCTGTCACAATCCGAAGTTTATGTGTTTGAAGCAGATAAAATGATACAAGGATTTGTAGGACTAAATGATGAATATATCGAAGGTATTTTTATCTCTGATGAAATGCAGTCATGTGGCATAGGTAAGCTTTTATTGGATTATATTAAGGATAAAAAAGTCAGCTTACGATTAAATGTATATCAGAAGAATGCCAGAGCAATTTCTTTTTACCAAAGAGAAGGGTTCATTATTCAATGTGAAGGTTTGGATGAAGCTACTGGTGAAAAAGAGTACACCATGCTATGGAAACAAAAATAGAAATCGGGATTTGTGAGGAAAAGGTGAATGAAAAGGTGAATGAAGCAAAAAAGTAAAAATGCGATTTCAATCATAGGTGGTGCAGATGGTCCTACAAGTATTTTTATAGCAGGACATTCAAAAAAGCAACCATTAAAGATTAGAATCAAAAATAGCATATATAGATAAGAGTATTTGGGTAAAATAAAGACTCGAAGTGAAATGATTGCTGAAATGCCCGATAGTATAATTCCGATGGATTTTCATTTGTATAAAATAAGAATCGATGATGATTTTCTTGAAATGGAGATAGATTATACTTGGAATATATTTGGAATGTCTTATTCAGGAAATAAGGCGGTAATGAAAAAATTTAAGAAAATATCCAGAGATTTATACAGTTATTATGGTGTTACTGAGGAAGATATTAAAAACAAGACAAAAAGATATTCGTCACTGGTAACGAATTTGAGTTCATAAATTATAAATTTAAGGAGTTAGTTATGGCTTTTGATTTTAAGAAAGAATATAAAGAGTTTTATATGCCTAAAAATAAACCGGAGATCGTGACTGTCCCTAAAGCAAATTATATTGCGGTCAGAGGAAAGGGTAATCCAAACGAAGAAGGTGGAGCATATCAGCAGGCAATTAGTGTATTATATGCGGTTGCATATACTTTGAGAATGAGTTATAAGACAGATCATAAAATTGCAGGATTTTTTGAATATGTAGTTCCACCACTTGAAGGATTCTGGTGGCAGGAAAATATACATGGTGTAAATTATGCAGATAAAGATTCTTTTAATTGGATTTCAGTTATACGCCTGCCTGATTTTGTAAATCAAAAGGATTTTGAATGGGCTGTTGAAACAGCAACCAAAAAGAAAAAAATAGATTGTTCATCTGCAGAGTTTGTGACCATTGACGAGGGATTGTGTGTTCAAATAATGCACTTGGGAGCATTTGATGATGAACCGGCAACTGTTGCACTTATGGATGCGTATTTGGAGCAGAATGGATATGTTAATGATATGAATATGGAAAGATTACATCATGAAATATATCTGTCTGATGCAAGAAAGGTTGCCCCAGAAAAATGGAAAACGGTCATTAGACATCCTATAAAGAAGCTGTAAACTCGGCAATTGTCGAACTGACACAGTAGAAAGGATTATATATGAGTGAACAGTTTGGATATGGAACAAGATTTTATAAAACGGTGAGTGACGATTTGAAATCTATTTTACCAGATGTGAAATCATTTTCTCCAACTAACTTGAAATATATGAGATACTTTTATGAGATGTATCCTGACGCAGTAATTTGTCCTCAAGTTGAGGACGAATTGATTACAGATGCAAATCGTCCCCAAGTTGGGGATGATTTACAAATCATTTTTAGAATACCATGGGGACATAACAAAATAATACTTGATAAATGCAAAGGAAATTCTGCAAAGGCATTGTTTTATATCAGAAGGAGCATATGAAAATTCCCAAAGAAAAAACAGTACGAGTAACAGCTATTCCAGTAAATCCCAAAGAAGTTATTCTTCTGGAAAAAAGAGTACTCCATCGCGTTCATACAATACATACAGCAATTCTTATTCATCCCGGAGAAACGATTCCTATGATGTTTATAATTATGATGATCCGGATGATTTCGCCGATGACTGGGCTGAGGAATTTGGTGGAGGAAATTATGATGGCGGATATGATGATGCGTATGATTACTGGGAGGAGAACTACGGGAATTAATAATGCAAGGAAATTGTGGAGGTGAACTTGTTGAAAGAAAGTACATATCAAACTCCTTGTGGAACGATTCACTATTGGTCAAGTATTCTGAGTTTGGATACAACGACGCTTGTATTTCTTCCGGGGCTGACTGCTGACCATAGATTATTTGATAAACAGGTTGAGCATTTCGTGGAAAAATATAATATTATTGTATGGGATGCACCGGCTCATGCCTCATCCTGGCCGTTTCGGTTTGAATTTGATCTGTTTGATAAGGCAAAATGGCTGAATGGGATTCTTGAAAAAGAAGAAATCATAAAACCAATTATAATCGGTCAATCAATGGGAGGATATGTGGGACAGGCTTATGCACAATTGTATCCTGACCGGCTGGCAGGTTTTATTTCCATTGATTCAGCACCGCTGCAGAGGAACTATGTGACAGCAGTGGAGATCTGGCTTCTGAAAAGAATGGAACCAGTATATGCACATTACCCATGGAAGGTGCTTTTAAAATCCGGAACCGAGGGAGTTGCAACTTCTGATTATGGCAGAAACCTGATGAAGGAAATGATGCTGGTCTATGATGGTGATCAGCATCGTTATGCACAAATTGCCGGGCATGGATTTCGTATTCTGGCAGAGGCAATGGAAAAGGATCTGCCATATGAAATCAAATGTCATTCCCTGTTGATATGTGGTACAAAGGATCATGCCGGTTCATGCATAAGGTATAACAGAGAATGGCATCGAAAAACGAAAATTCCTTTAAAGTGGATTGAAGGGGCCGGTCATAATTCTAATACAGATAAACCGGAGATGATAAATAGTTTGATAGAAGAATTCCTTTCAAACATATAAAGACTATTGAAAACAATTGGTCAACCGTTATAAAAGGACAATAAACAAATCGAAATTGACCGAGTTCTTTAAGTGAGGAATGCCATACCTGATTATACGCAATGGGAGGTCGCGCAGGAGAAGAATACGGAGAAATATTGAAAGAAAACAAACTATGAAATGAGGTGACATTTATGATGAAAAACGAAGCGGGAGTAAGAATCGAAGAAATGCTGTGTCAGCTGGCCGATGCGACGCGCATCGACGGAGAGATCTGGCGTGCAGCGTATACTCTGGAAGACAAAATCGCGAAGAACATCCTGCGTGAGTGGATCGAGGATTTGGGGCTTGAATACAGAGAGGACGCGATCGGTAACGTGTATGGACGGCTTCCGGGGACAGAACCTGGAACCATACTGACGGGATCCCACCTGGATACCGTAAAGAACGGTGGAAAATATGATGGCGCACTGGGCGTTGTGACCGGTGTGGCAGCGCTGGGATACCTCAAACAGTCAGGCTTCGTTCCGAAACACAGCCTGGAAGTGGGTGGTCTGATGGAAGAAGAGGGCAGTCGTTTTCCATCCGGCTGTCAGGGGAGCCGCGCAATCTGTGGCACGCTGAAAGAAGAGGATCTCGAGGAGCTCAGCCGTGATGGCGTCACACTTCGTGAAGCACTGGTATCTGCCGGGTATCAGACGGAAGCGCTGAAAAACGTGAAACGTGACGATATTCGAGCAATCGTAGAACTGCATATCGAACAGGGACCGGTGCTTGAAAGCGAGCAGAAGCAGATCGGTATTGTGGACAGTATCGTCGGTATCGTCAACTATGAGCTGACCATTCAGGGCAGCCAGAACCATGCAGGTACCACCTCGATGTCTTTACGGCACGATCCTGTGGTAGCTGCTGCGGAATTTATCACAGAGTCTACCCGTCAGATGATGGCGCAGGCCCCTTCTGCCACCCTTACCTATGGCGCGATACAGGTATTTCCTGGAATGCAGAATGTCATTGCAGATCGAGTGAATCTGCTCATCGATCTGCGCGATGGTAGCGATGAGGAATTGCTTCAAGATGTGGTTCTTCTGAAACGTGCACTGGAATCCATCGAACGCAAGGGCTTTCAGACCCGGCTTCGACAGAATGACTGGCTGGAGTCTGTACAGATGGATCCGAACGTGAGTCGGGTGATCGAGCGGCACTGTGAAGAGAAACATCTCGCGTATAAGCATATGAACAGCGGCGCCGGACACGACTCGATGGTATTCGGAAAGCATTTCCCGACCGCGATGATCTTCGTGCCGAGTATTGGAGGTATCAGCCATAATCCGGCAGAAGCCACCGCTGTAGCGGATATACAGACCGGTTTTGAACTGCTTTGTGACGTGTTAAAAGAATTATCAGCTCAAACCTTTTTATCATGGTAAGTTTTATTACATTGCTAATGATAATAAAGCCTTTGTAATTATTGGCTCGTCCAATATAAGTAAAACGGCATATTTAAAAGCATTTATTTGTAAAAAAATCAGATGCGGAGACAAGCTTCTACTATATGGAGCAATTTGATGTATTAGAAGCCAGAAATGCCCAGAAGGAGGACAATCATGGTCGTATGCAGCCAATTACGAAGGTCACTATGAAAATGCATCGTGCAGTACGTGAGGATTTATTACGATATTTACAGTCACATATTACGGCATAAATGGTTGGAGGTATAAAATACATGAAGACGGTAAAAGTAGTCGCAGCGATTATCTGCGACAACATAAAAGAAAAGAATAAAATATTTGCAACAGCACGAGGCTATGGAGAATTAAAAGGATGGTGGGAATTCCCAGGCGGAAAAGTAGAATCAGGAGAAATACCACAGCAGGCACTTGTAAGAGAAATCATGGAAGAACTGGATACGGAAATTAAGGTCGGTGAGTTGATTGATACGATAGAGTTTGATTATCCAACTTTTCACCTTTCGATGGATTGTTTTTGGGCGGAAGTTACAAAAGGCCATCTTGAATTAAAGGAGGCCGAGGCAGCCAAATGGCTTAGAAAGGATCAGTTAGATAGTGTTGCCTGGTTACCAGCAGACGTCACTTTGATAGATAAAATTCGAAGATACATGAAATAAGCTAAGATCGAGGAGAAACTTCATGGACAAAACAATAGAATATTACAATCAAAATGCGGATATGTTTGCCCAGGGGACTCGTTTGGTAGATTTTACGATTGTACAGGAGCGGTTTAGGAAAATGCTTCCGGTAGGTTCAAGGATATTAGATTTCGGCTGTGGTTCCGGTCGTGATACAAAATATTTCCTTGAGAAGGGATATCAGGTGGCGGCAACCGACGGATCTGCAGAACTCTGTCGATTGGCAGGCAGCTTTACATCGTGGTGTTCGGATTCGCATTCTTACTGGCAATTACTTAGGAATTACACAGCCTTCTGCACTATTTCTTCTTAAAAAGGAATTGGGAGACAAGGTGGAATTGCGTTTTTATAACGATAAGAACCGCTCGTTTCATCCTAAATCATATATATTTCATTATGAGAACTTAAGTGAAATATATATTGGTTCATCAAATATTTCTAGAAGTGCATTAACCTCCGGGATTGAGTGGAATTATCGTTTCAATAGCAGCCAGGACAGTCAGAATTTTAAGTTGTTTTATGAAACGTTTGAGGATTTGTTTAAAAATCATTCCTATGTGATTGATGATGCAGAATTGAAAGCGTATTCAAAGAACTGGCATAAACCTGCGGTTGCAAAAGACCTTGCACGATATGACCAGACAGATCCGGACACAAAAGTTGAAGTGCTGTTTCAACAAAGAGGTGCACAGATAGAAGCACTTTGTGCTTTGGAAAACAGCAGGGCGGAAGGTGCTTCGCGTGGTTTGCTTCATGCTGCGACTGGTGTAGGAAAAACCTATTTGGCAGCATTTGATTCTGCAAAGTATGAGAGGGTATTGTTTGTTGCACATAGAGAAGAAATCCTGAAACAGGCAGCTGTATCCTTTAAAAATGTTCGTCATTCAGATGACTGACGGAGAATTTTCCGAAGAAAGAAATGTAGCAATCGAGCAATTAAAAAATCAGGAGATAAAAAGTATGCCGATTAAGTTTTTAAAAGCTTCGGGTAAAGGATTTTTTATAGATAAGGACGGCTATGCACTGGGAATACGAGATGAATTGACAGATGTAATTAAAGTTGATGCATTTAAGAAGCAGATGAAAGATATTATTGAGTATCGTACGATGGAATATTATCGGAGAAGGTATGTAGAAAACTGATTCTTAATATTATCTCCAGAGGAATTGAGTTATGATGTACACAGTAAAACGAATCGATGAAGACCTGAATTTTGGTTGTGAAGAACGACTGGATGATGCACCAGTCATGGCAATAGTGACTCTTGTGGATTCTTCAGGAAAAGAAATGACAGTAAAAGCGGAGGACGCCAGGCTCTATGAGCGTAATATCAATGAAGGAGACAAAGTTTGTCTCGATGTAAATAATAAATTGGAAAAAGTAGAATGAAAGCTACAGGGAGAAAGTAAATGGTAAAGCAAATCGTAAGAGATGTTTTCTTCTTAGGTCAGCCATCTGAACCAGCCACGAAAGCTGACATCCAGGTTGGAAAGGATCTGCAGGATACGTTGCAGGCAAACCGGGAACGGTGCGTTGGTATGGCGGCGAATATACGCGGTAGCAACGAGCCAAGCAGACATGCTTGCATGGATATTTGGCGACTGCCGCGACTGAGTGCGTAGCACGAAGTGATTGGCGTAAAGAAGAATATCATCATTGTAAATATGGGATTTATAGATGTGGTGATGTTTAATCCGGTGATTGTTTCAAAGCGTGATATGTATGAGACAGAAGAAGGCTGTCTGTCCCTGGACGGTGTTCGTAAGACAACCAGGTACCAGGAAATAGAAGTAGAGTATTATGACTTCAACTGGAAGAAAAAGCGCCAGAAATTGTCAGGATGGACGGCACAGATTTGCCAGCATGAAATTGATCATTTGTCTGGAAAGATTATTTAACCGTATGCGGATTGCGAATATTCGCTTGACTCAAAGCGGATTGTGAGGTGACGGATATGCTGAAAAATGTACTGATCGTGGTGGATGATATAGAAAAATCCATAGAGTTTTATAGGGACTTATTAGGACTGCAAGTGCTTCTTAAGAATGAAGGTAATGTGATCTTATCGGAGGGACTTGTTTTGCAGGACGTCGACGTATGGGGGAAAACATTGAATGAAACTTCTATGCCATTTAATAACAGGATGGAACTGTATTTCGAGGATTTTGATATAGATGGATTGCTTGCAAAATATGAATCTGGTAAGTATTTCGTCCGATATGCCACTGAACTGACAGAACTTGCAGGTGGGCAGAAGCTTGTAAGACTGTATGATCCCAGTGGTAATCTCATCGAGGTTCGCACTCCATTCAGGTGTAATTAAAGTAGGAGAGAATATGCATATTTTTGTTGATGCAGATGCCTGTCCGGTAGTTGGTATTGTTGAAAAAGTTGCAAAAGAGCATAGTGTTCCGGTAACGTTGTTGTGTGATACAAACCATGTGTTGTCTTCTGATTACAGTGAGGTGATTGTAGTTGGAGCCGGCGCAGATGCAGTGGATTATAAACTGATCAGTATTTGTCATAAAGGCGATATTGTTGTATCACAGGATTATGGAGTGGCGGCAATGGTACTTGGAAAGGGGCTCACAAGGTCCAGTGGACCTTGGCTTTGAGCCGACCGAAGCGGAGCGTAGACCTTATGCGATTCATCAATCAGGGAAACCGGAATTACGCAGGCAGATATAAGCCGGATCGAGAATGGAACAAGAAATCCCAGCCTGAGTATGGTGAAAAAACTTGCACAGGGATTAGGGATGCAATTAAAGCTGGAATTTGTTTCGATGCCAACAAAAAATAAAATGTAAAGAGTATGAGAAAATAGAAATCGCAGGAATTTTCACCTGCGGTTTTTCTCTGCCCTGCTATATACAGAAATACCGCCATAGAAATATTGCTATACTATGACAGTATTACAAATCTTTTTCATCTTTGAAAGCGAACACATGTCCGCACTTATTAAAATGCAGACGGGATATATCTGGTTGTTGAGTGATGGTGAATCAGCACTGGAAGATAAGGAAACAATGAAAAGTCTGTTAAATGAAGCGGACTGGGTAGGTATTGGTAGCAGAAAATATGGAGAAAAAGATGTCGTTGAATTGGAGTTTTGGTTTGAACTGGCAGAAAAGTTAAAAAAGTAAAAGGATATGAAATGACTATTCCACATATATCGTTACTGTGATAAAATGTGAGAAAAATATATATCAACATATGAAAAACAGAGGAGAGAGTTATGTTCGATACCATTCATCATATTGCAATCATTGGAAGCGATTATGAAAAATCAAAACACTTTTATGTGGATCTGCTTGGACTTAAGGTGATCAGAGAAAATTATCGAAAAGAACGTGATGATTACAAGATTGATCTGGCATGTGGACCGCAGGAAATAGAGCTTTTTATCATAAAAAATGCTCCAGCTCGTGTAAATTATCCAGAAGCATTGGGATTACGCCATCTGGCATTTAAAGTTGAGAGTGTGGATGATACAGTAAAAGAATTGAATGGGAAAGGAATTGAAACAGAGTCGGTACGCTTAGACGATTATACTGGAAAGAAAATGACATTTTTCCATGATCCGGATGGACTTCCATTGGAAATTCATGAGTAGAAAATAGCATAGGATAGAAAGAGACAGATGCAGGTAATGAAATACTCCCACATCTGTCTTTTTTGTGCATAGATTTATTTATCGGAATGTCGCAGACAGCTTTTTATAAAGGCATTATCCGGATTACGCATACAATCATCCACTGTATAGTTCTGGTATGAAGATCTATAGTGATGCGTCAGTAAGTGATTTCTTTAAGGGCATCCGTTCCAGACTTGAACGGAAATGTCAGAAGCGAGTTCGTATCTACCAGTGTAATCCGTGATGTACATAAGTTGCTGAAGAGTTGTTTTAATCAGGCTGTGAAGTGGGATATTATGGAGAAGAATCCGGCATTTAAAGCGACGGTACCAAAGCATAAATCAAAGAAAGCTTCCAAAATTCTTTGCTGATCTGGAAACCTGGCAGAGGAAGCAAAGGCGGCGGGGGTACAGCTGTGCCTGGCACAGATCGAATATCCGCAAAAATAGAAGTAAAAGATGTGTAGATTTTTAAAAAAAAATTATTGACGTGAGGAAAACCACGTGGTATGTTTTTTTTGAAAAAAAGAGATTATTTTAAAGGCAAACCTGTTGAAAGGCAGGGTCGCAAAGCCAGAAGGGACTAAAGTCAGAAAGCTTGGCCATGTCAGCCGGTTGCCACTGTTTCCATATCATCATAATATATGGAAAAGATGTGTGAACAGAAGAGATTCCGATACCTTTTATACTATATAGATGTGTGATTTTAAAGAAATATAGTAGGGACACTGGCAGATTTTGGCAAGTGTCTTTTTTGTATGCAAAAATGGGTAACAAAACTGGCAGGGACAGGTTTTCTGTATACAGATAAAAGCAAGATGAAGAAGGCATAAGACGGAGAGAGGATTTTTATAAAATGAAAAATTATGAAGACAAAATATATTCCTTAGGTGAGACTGTAACGGGGCAGACACAGGCCATGTCACAGGCCGTACAGAAAACACTGGAAAATAATGGCGGGGTAGGTATAATGACAGGATCTTATGACCAAAACCTGTCTATTTTGTCTGTGGATAATCTGCTGTTGCATAGTACAGGATATACATTCGATACTTTCATGGAACAGACAAAAGGCTCATTGAGAAACTTCTTTTATGACGAGGAAGATATACTGGAGCGAGACCGTTTTTTGCAGCTTCACGGAACAGGGGAAGCACAGATCCTTGCAGCAGACGGTACAGTGAAAAATGTACGGCTTTGTAAAGAGGATGCGACAGATGAGGCGGGCAGACAGATCTGGGTTATGTCCGTACAGGTCAACTGGGATCATGTAAATTTGACACTGCTTAATGAGGCTATCTATTCCGGCTTCTGGTATTTTGACTGTGACGAAAACAGTGAGATTGTGAATGCAAACTGGAGTCATGAATTCCGAAAAATGCTTGGCTATCATGACACTCTGGACTTTCCGAATAAACTGGAAGCCTGGTCAGATCTTCTGCATCCACAGGATAAAGAAAGAGTAATGGTGCAGCTTCAGGCGGCAATTAAGGATAAGACAAACCAGATAAAATACCAGGTAGAGTATCGTATGAGAATGAAGGATAATCAATACCAGTGGTTTCGGGCATCTGCAGAAGTAATACGCCGTCTGGATGGTTCTGCCAGCAGGATTGCCGGCATATTTATCAATATTGATGCAGAAAAAAAAGAGTCTATGCAGGCACAAAAATCAGCTGCTTTCCACCGTGCCTTTACGAAAACAGATCTGTGCGAATATTATGTAAACCTGGAAGCAAACACATTTGATACCTTTAAGGTTGAACCGTCCCTGATGACAGTTTTTGAACAGAGTCGTACATGGGATGAACTGATCCGGCATTTGGTGGATTCCTATGTTGTGGAAACAGATAAGAAAGCGGTAGCTGCTTTTTACGACCGTGGTTATATTGCAGAAAGGCTGAAGGGTCTGGAAAGCGAATTGGCTTTGGAGTGCCGTATCACTCTGAATGGAGAAGAACGATGGGTCCGCAATGTGGTCATACGTGGCGAAATAGAGGATTCAGAATATGCCATGATCTTTCTGCGTGATATCACAGAGGCAAAGGTAGAGAGCGCACGGCATCTGCAGATGGCAGCGGATAATGCTTCCATGGAGCAGCTGATCCAGAGTATTGTGCGGCTGGTTGACCGTTTTGTTGTCTGTGATCTGGAAAATGACAGATATGAATTCTACAATCTGAATGGACAGATGATATATAAACCTCTGGGATTCTATCATGATTTCCAGATGCAGGTTCTTGAAAAATATAAGACACTGGAACCATTGGATGCTCTGGATATCCTGACAGCACCGGAAAATATCCGGAAGAATCTGAAAAGTGAAAATGATATTTATAAGTTTGAGTATTGCAGCCTGGATGAAAAGACTTATAAAATCGCTTCTTATATTCCCTTGGAATGGAAGAATGGAAAGCTGGAAAAGGTATTGCTGGCATCCATGGATGTGACACAGGAGAAGAAAGCAGAGATTGAATCCCGTCAGGCACTGAAAGAGGCTTACTGGTCCGCAGAAAATGCAAATCGTGCGAAAACAGAATTCCTTTCCAATATGTCCCATGATATCCGGACACCGATGAATGCCATTGTCGGTCTGACGGCAATCGCAGGAGCAAATATTGAGAGTCAGGACAGAGTCATTGAATGTCTCAGCAAGATTACAGAATCAAGCCGACACCTGTTGGGGCTGATCAATGAAGTGCTGGATATGGCACGTATTGAAAGTGGAAAAATGACACTGGCACAGGAAGATTTCAATCTGTCAGAGCTGGTAGATAATCTTATTACACTTACGAAACCGGTGCTTGATGAACATAAACATAATTTTGATATACACATCAATCATATTGAACATGAGGCTGTCTGTGGTGACAGCTTGAGGATTCAGCAGGTATTTGTGAATCTGATGAGTAATGCGATCAAGTATACACCGGATGGTGGGAATATTATTTTTTCCATAGAGGAAAAGCCAAATGGATTTTCAGAACTTGGATGCTATGAATTTACGATTGAGGATAATGGGATCGGTATGTCACCGGAATTTCAGAAAATCATGTTTGATCCGTTCAGCCGCGCGGATGACCACCGGACAACCAGAGTCCAGGGAACCGGTCTGGGAATGGCAATCAGCAGAAATATTGTGAATCTGATGAATGGCACTATTAAAGTGGACAGTACCTTGCACAAGGGAACTAAAATCACAGTAACAATTTATCTGGAGCTTCAGGAAAAAGAAAAAGAACTGGACAAAAATCTGATGAATCTGCCGGTTCTGGTAGTGGATGATGATAAGACATGCTGTGAAAGTACAGTTGCCACACTGAAGGAAATCGGTATTATGGGTGAATGGGTTCTCTCTGGCAAGGAAGCTGTTGAACGTTGTTATGCACGGCATGAGTTGAAAGATGATTACTTTGCTGTTATTTTAGACTGGAAGATGCCGGATATGGATGGTATAGAGACTGCCAGACAGATCCGGAAACGGATAGGAAAAGAGATCACCATCATTGTATTGACATCCTATGAATTCAGCGAAATTGAAGAAGAAGCAAAGGCGGCGGGCATAGATGCTTTTATTGCAAAACCGCTGTTCCGTTCCCGGTTGACGGCAACACTACGGCAGTTTACTTCAGGCAGAAAAGAAAATACAGCGAGAAATTATCTGGAGAAACTGTCAGAAGCAGATTATACAGGAAAAAGGATTCTGCTGGTTGAGGATAATGAGTTGAACAGAGAAATTGCTGTTGAAATTTTGCAGATGACAGGGGCAGAAGTGGAAATAGCAGAAAATGGGAAAATCGCAGTTGAAAAAGTGGAAGCTTCTCCGAAAGGTTCGTATGATCTTATTTTTATGGATATCCAAATGCCTGTCATGAATGGTTATGAGGCAACTGCAGCAATCAGGAGCCTTCCGGGTGAAAAGGGAAAACTGCCTATTGTTGCCATGACTGCCAATGCTTTTGCAGAAGATGTACAGTTGGCCAAAAATACAGGCATGAATGGACATATCGCGAAACCGCTGGATATGAATAAGCTGAATGATATTCTGGAAAACTGCCTGTAATTGCCTTCCTGGATGCATGGGAAAAGTAGCTAGGAAACATAGAGAGGGTTTTGTTATGACAGAAACTAAGTATATCTTTCCGAAGCAACCGCAGTCCATGGCAGTTTTGGCTTTCATAACCGTGCTGATCATTTTGCTTCCTGTCCTGATTGTAATGGTACATATGAGAAACAGAAAATTAAAAAGTATACTGGAAGAACAGATGGCAGAAAGACAACTTCTGGATATAAAATCAATCCCTATAGAAGGAGAATAAGGCAATGTCAAAAGATGAATATTTAATTACAGATGCGCCTCTTAAAGCGCTGACTGTTTTTGCAATGCCTATGATTCTGGGCAGTTTTTTTCAACAAGTATATAATATGGCTGATTCTATTATTGTTGGTCAGTTTGTTGGCTCATCTGCACTTGCTGCAGTTGGTGCCTGCGCCGCACTTACAAATGTATTCATTTGTGTAGCATTGGGTGCAGGTGTAGGTGCAGGGGTTCTTGTAAGCCGTTATTTTGGTGCCCGGGATTATAGCAAAATGAAAACGATTGTGTCGACATCATTAATTAGTTTTCTGATTCTAAGTATACTTCTGGGTCTGTTTGGATTTTGCTTTTCCCATCCAATGATGAGTTTATTACAGACACCTGCTGATATATTGGATGAAGCGGTACTGTACCTTCGAGTTTATTTTGTGGGATTTCCGTTTCTGTTTATGTACAATATCCTTTCAACGATGTTCACTTCAATCGGCGAATCAAAGATTCCGTTAGGTCTTTTAATATTTTCTTCGGTTTTAAATATATTTATGGACCTTTGGATGGTGGCTGGACTTGGTCTTGGTGTGTTTGGTGCAGCCCTTGCGACTCTTATTGCACAAGGAATTTCTGCAGTATTGTCACTTTTGATTTTCTTTAGTCGGATGCGCCGATATAAAAGTCACTTTAGCTGGTTTGACGGGCAGGAGTTACGTTCAATGCTTCGAATTGCTGTACCTTCGGTTCTTCAGCAGTCTACAGTGTCAATTGGGATGATGATTGTACAGGCGGTTGTAAATCCATTTGGTACACAGGCACTAGCGGGTTATTCGGCAACGATGAGAGTAGAGAATGTATTTTCACTGATATTTGTATCTATTGGAAATGCAGTTTCACCGTATGTTTCCCAAAATCTTGGTGCAAAGAAAATCGAACGTATCAAAAAAGGATATCATGCTGCACTGGTGTTAGATTTATGTTTTGCAGTTCTTGCTTTTATAGTTATTGAGACATTGCATACGCAAATTTCTTCGTTATTCTTAGGAAAAGACGGAACTGCTTTAGCTTATCAGGTATCAGGGGATTATATGAGATGGCTAGGCTACTTTTTCATTTTCATGGGTATAAAGATGGCAACAGATGGAGTCCTTCGTGGGCTTGGAATCATGCGGCCATTTCTTATTGCAAATATGGTAAATCTTGCAATAAGATTGTCAGTTGCCTTAATCTGTGCCCCTCGTTTTGGTATTGTATTTGTCTGGCTTGCTGTACCGGCTGGATGGCTCGCAAACTTTTTGATTTCTTATGCGGCACTCAGAAAATTATGGCCGATTGATAAGGTGGATTCAATTTGATATATCATTTGACAAAACAGCCGTTTCTCTATATAATCTCATCTTTGACAGTTGATTAGTTAAAAAAGTGCCACAATCCCTGTAAATACAAGAGGGTGTGGCACTTTTATCTGCATACACGAAATATAGTAATGTTTTATCTCCGCTTACTTTTTTTCTGAATTCCTTTCATTTTTCGTTTTGTTATGAATTGATAGTCCGTTCTGAATTCGCAGGTTTCATGGAGATTATCAGTGATTTCCTGACGTTCATATACCGGCATGAAGCCATGTTCTTCTATATCTATAAATTTTATGTCTTTTAAAGTGTGAAGTAATTGTTCTGTGGTATAAGTCCCGTTCAAGGAGCGGTTTAATAACCGGAAATGTAACTCGATTTCCTTTTGATAGAGCTTGCCGACATAAACATTATATGAAAATAGATCATACGCTCTGTTTTTTGCAATATTTTATCTTGCGAATTTATCATTGTAACGAATATGCATATCTTCCCAATCCATGAACAATACGTAAAATACTTTCCCGTATTGTGGGCTCTCTACAATTCTTCCATGATCAAGAACAGAAAAATAAGTTCCGTCAGCTTTTCGAAGATGAAAGTGAATATAGTCATTTTCATTACCATTGTCAATCTGTTCCCAGATACTTGATTCTATCTGTTGCTGTTCATCTTCACGAATCAAGTTGCGAAAACTTTTCTTAGTAAGTCTGAACAGTTCATCTATATCTTTATATCCGGACATATGAAGAAATTCATCATTTGCAAAAAATAGTTCATCATCTTCTTTGTCAGCTCTGTATATAATAAATGCGCCTGGAAGATGTTTCGAGATATCCTTGAATGCGAATCCAAGTTGTTTGCGGGCACCTGACCGAAGATCTTCCCTGTAGGCCATACATCCATTTTTACCATGAAGCTTTATCTCATAAAGAGCTGCATCTGCGCAGCGCATGAGCTGTGAACGATTGGATGCAAAAGTTGGATATTCTGCATATCCTAGAGAAATATAAAATGCATGTTCCTTACCATGGTATGAGAATGATTTAGGAAGTTTGGTGAATTGCTGTAGCTGTACATCTGCTTCTTTAAAGGTACAATTTGGTAAAAGAATGCACAATTCATCACCACCATTTCTTCCTAATAATGCATCGGATGGGAAAAAATCCTTCATGCTGTCTGCAAGATTTTTTAATGCCCTGTCTCCGTAATTATGTCCATAGATATCATTAATAAACTTGAAATCATCGATATCAAGGAGCGCAGCCACAAAATGTGCTTTTGGATTTTTTTGAATCATTTTTTCTGCAAATTCATCAAATCCATAGCGGTTATAAATATTTGTAAGAGAATCTGTGCGCGCCAGTATCTGAAACTTTTTCTTATGTTCTTTTGCTACTAACCATACTCTGGTAAGAAATGACAGGAGAAGGCTTATTGTAAGAAATATTCCGATGATGATTATCAGTAATGTGGCATTTCTCCATCCACTTTTAGGAGTTACTTCAAATTTCCAGTTTTCAGCTCCTATTGTAAATGTATAAGAAACAGGACGATTGATTTGCCCATCTGATTGATACACCACTTTATAAGTATCACTCCATGGAGCGTCTGTTTTTGAAATTTTGTATTCGTATCCAAAATTTGAAAGTGCACTGATTGAATCTGAAAAAATATCCGGAACACGCAGGATAACAATAGTAAATCCCCAGAAATACTCATATCCGTATCAGGCATCATATGACAAAGAACTTTTTCTTTTTCTCTCAATGCAGATACCGTCTGATAGATACAAAAAGCATGGAAGTACAAACAGCACTGCAATCATGGAAAAAACCGTTCCTCTTCCCAGAAAATAGCCAAGCTGTGACAACAGTCTATGGGTAGAAAAAACTCCAAGTCTTGGAATGTTTCTGACAGAATAATGATCGAATCTTATTATATCTGATGTCTATTAACAGTTTACTAAAAAAGAGCATGTGGAGAAAAGCCATATGCTCTTTTCCGTACTGAATTTCAGAAAAATACAAAATTTTCAAAAAAATAATTTCTTCTACTGTAAAACATGCACCATTATGCTGGCTATAGAATTCAACTTATATTGTTTACGATGAGTATCACTATACTCGTAAGAATCATGACTACTCCAACTGCACGGTTAAGGGTTTTTGCATCTGACTTGTTGGCTATGATAGCAGCGATTCTAGCCCAGAGAAGTGTGAATGCGGCGCATAGGACCATAATCGTAATGTCTGGCATGCCACCGATTGCGAAATGACTGATTCCGCCTGTAAGGGCGGTAAATGCCATGATGAATACACTGGTTCCAACTGCCATGTGCATCTGATATCCCAGAAAAGAAGTCAGTACAAACAGCATCATCATTCCACCACCTGCACCGACAAATCCGCAGATAAAACCGACGACAATGCCTCCTATAATCGCTTTCATTAGTCGCTCTTTGGCAGAACCGGCATTCATCTGTTCCTTTGTGGTTGTGACTGGTTTTAGGATAAAGCGTAGCCCGAGGATGATCAGGGCAATCTGCATGGTACTGCCCATCGCTCTTTCAGGTAGAAAACTTGCAACAAAACTGCCGATGACTGTTACGATCAAAACGCTAATCATCATGGGTAAACTGTTTTTGACGTCCAGATTTCCGCTCTTTTTGTAGGTGTAAGCACTGACAGCGCTGGCCAGTACATCGCTAACCAGACCTATTCCGACTGCTTCATATGCTGGGACACCTAAGAAAGCAACCAGCATAGGACCAATAACTGCAGCTGCACTCATACCGGCAAATCCGGTTCCAATGCCTGCTCCGGCTCCGGCAAGAAAACATATGAGTATTTCTAATAATAGTTTCATTGAGATTGTCCTCCATTCAACGATTCATGTATGGCAAATACTTGACAATATATGCTACAGTCAGTATTGTAATATACAAATGTCGCATACACAAACGCCAGTTTTGACAATTTTGGAAGATATGAAACAGATACCTTTGTTTTGTCGCATAAAAATCAAAAAAAGGATGAAGAGGGATGTAGCAATGAAGGATGATCAGAGAATTGCATTGACAAAAAGGCTTTTGCGTGAGGGACTTTTACGTTTGCTCAGCAAAACTGATCTAAATAAAATATCAGTAACTCAGTTGTGTATAGAGTCCGGTATCAATAGAGCGACCTTTTATCGTCATTATGAAGAGCCTCGCGATATATTAAATGATATTAAATATGAAATATTTCAGGAAGTTGCAGCATTTGCGGAAAAAGCTGCATCTAAGGGTGACACGAGGAAATGGCTGGAACTTGCATGCTGCTACTTTTACGAGCATTCTGATATATTAAAAATTCTTTTTCGGTACAGGACAGATGATGATTTTGTATTGTTTTTAAATGAGAGATTTAATGAGCAGTATCCGAATCTGATAAATAAAGGATATTTTACTGATGTTGATGATGATACGATGAGACTTGGTACTTTTTATTATGCAGGTGGTATTTATTATATCCTAAGACAGTGGATTACAGAGCCAATCAACAAAACACCACAGGAAGTAGCCGTACTGATGTATCATTTTCTCAATGTGGATTAACTTGATAACTAAGGATTTGTGAAAATGGAAATAGGAGTTATATGAGGAAAAGTGAATTAGAAACGATGTCGTGAAATCTGAATTTGGAGGATAAAGCTGATGAACAGCAAAAAGATAATTATAGGAGCCACTATTGGAATAAGCGCAGCAATACTTTGGAGCGTTGTTTTTATAAACGTATTAAATAGCATGGCTGGAATTGGAATTGGAATATGTCTGGGTATATCTTTTGGAACATCTGGCAGTCTTATTTTTTCAAAAAAAGATAAAGATAAATGATGATACAACTTCCAGATTGTATAATTTTGAAATTTAAAAAAGGAGGAATCGTGTACGATTCTTTAGGTATTTATCTATGAGAAGAAAAGATCGAGAAGTAACAAATATTATTGAAATTCTGCAGATTATTGAAAAAGCGAAAGTCCTGCATCTTGCTTTGTTTGATGCTGATTATCCCTACATCGTTCCACTTCACTACGGATACGAATATACAGAGGGTATCTTGATTTTCTATATGCACTGCGCAAAAGAAGGGCATAAGCTGGATCTGATCAAAAGTAATCCAAATGTGTGTATCGAGGTAGAAAGTGATGCTGAGCTTATATCCGGCGGAGATGTAGCTTGCAAATACGGAGCATCATTTGCATCTGTGATTGGGCATGGCCGTGCAGAATTAACAGAGGATGTGCAGGAGAAAATACGAGGCCTTTCGCTCTTGATGAAAAATCAGACGGGTCGTGAATTCAATATCAATGAAGAGATGGCATCGACAGTAGAGGTCATCAAAGTTGTTATCTCAGAGTTCACAGCCAAATCAAGATCGAAAGCTTAACAGCATGAGATTTACGTTTATGCTGATTATATGAATTGTACTGATCGGTGCAGGTACGCTGATAATGGTACTATGAGATAAATCGGGAAGTTGGAAGAATAAAAAGGATAAAGAAATGACGGTTCAACAATTAAAATATATTTTGAAGGTAGCAGAAGTTGGCTCTATTACCGAAGCGGCAAAACTGCTTTTTATATCACAGCCAAGTCTGTCCAATTCCATCAAAGAAACGGAAAAAGAGGCGGGTATCACTATTTTTCTCCGCAGTAGAATCGGAATTACTCTGACAAAAGATGGTGCTGAATTTCTAGGTTATGCTCGTCAGGTGATACAGCAGATGGAATTGCTGGAGGATCGGTATGTTACAAATCTTCCGGGGAAAGTGACATTTGGAGTATCTTCTCAGCACTATACTTTTACGGAAAACGCTTTTGTGGAGTTAGTTAAGCGTTTTGGACAAGAACGATACGCTTTTTATTATAATGAAACCGGAACACATCAGATATTGGATGATGTGAAAAATCGTGTCTGTGATTTAGGCATCCTTTATTTATCGCATGAAAACGAAGTCGTCATGCGGAAAGTGATAGAGGAAAACCATCTGGTGTTTACCGAGCTGTTTTCAGCAAAGCCTCATGTTTTTTTGCAAAAAGATCACCCATTGGCATCGAAAAAAGTAGTTTCCGCCCATGACCTTGCACCTTATCCGCGGCTAAACTTTGTACAGGGAGAGTATGAATCTGTCTATTTTTCAGAGGAACTATTCAGCTCCATCCCGGTGGATAAGGAAATTCGGGTCAATGACAGAGGGGCTATTGTCAACTTCATGCTTGGACTGAATGCCTATACTATTTCAAGTGGCATTTTTCCGAAATATTTGAACGGAGAAAATATCATCTCCGTTCCGCTTGCAGAAAATGAAACAATGCATATTGGATATGTGCTGAATGAAAATCAGGAATTAAGTGAACTTGGAAAAAGCTATCTGAAAGAATTACGGAAATATGCTCCAGCCAATCCATAGTCATAGGCTATGGATAATCATATAAAATAGGTGTTATGTATGTACCGCGTTTGCTGATAAAATAACAGCAGAAAGGTGGTTGATGATTATGCCTATGGCGGTACTGAGCAATTTTCTGATTTATTGCATTATAAATGCCTTTACTCCGGGACCGGGAAATATTCTGGCATTAAATACCGTAACAAACTATGGATATAAAAAAGGAAAGCCGCTGTTCTTTGGAATTTTTGCAGGCTACTATGTAGTACAAATCTTATGCGCAATTTTCGTATATGGGGTTAATTCTTTGCTTCCAAATGTAATGGAAGTGATGAAGTACATCGGAGCAGCCTATATCCTGTGGCTTGCGGTTCATATTGCTTTCAGTAAGAAGACCTCAGAAAACACAGAGCAATCCGCATCGTTTCTGAAAGGCTTCATGTTGCAATTTGTCAATGTGAAGATCTATATGTTCGGAGTTACCGCACTAACGGGTTATGTTGTAGGATATATGTCCTCTTTTCCGGCTTTGCTGTTTTTTGAGCTGGTTATTGCAACGATCGGAACGATTGCAACCTGTACTTGGATTGGCTTGGGCGTACTGATTCAGAAGTTTTATCTGCGGCATTTCCGTGTTATTAACATTATCCTTGCACTAACATTACTGGAGTGTATTTGGGGAATGTTAAGATAATTGTTGCTTTGAGAGCAATTCTAATTAACAAATTCAAGTTTGCAGGGACGACAAGCGGCTCAGTATGATATTTAATTAAATGTTGCAATGAAAAGATCATTTACCGCAAAACAGTAGATGGTCTTTTATATATTTTTTTGGGAAGAAGTAGAGATTTATAGCTGGTAATATGTGTTTTATCATAATTTGTGAAATAAGATGAGCTAATTCTTCGATTTACATATTTTTTAAGGTGTTCCGGCATGGTATTATGGTACTTATAAAGAACCAATTATATCTGTTGGAGAGAGCGGTGAAAAGTTATGAAGCTATTATTTAAACAAAGGCTGTTTTCATGGTTTGACAGCTATGATATCTATGATGAAGCAGGCAACACTGTTTATGTAGTAAAAGGTCAGTTGTCATGGGGACATAAACTTGTAATTTATGATGCCTATGGAAATGAAGTAGGAATGGTTGTTCAGAAAGTACTTACTTTTCTTCCTAAATTTGAGATTTATAAAAATGGCAGTTGTATTGGATGCTTTGATGTTTGTACTTGCGATTGATGCAGAAAAATGTTCCAGGAATTAAAAAGTTGATCTTATTGTCGAAGAAATCATGCTGATCAGATCTCCGGAGGACTTAGAAAAATTCAAAGAGATATATGAGATAACAGAGGAAATTGCAAAAGAATATTAGAAATCTTCTGGGTCGTGGATGAACGTCAGGTATTCGTCTGTAAGCTTATAGGAAAAAAGGAGTTATTTTATAAAGATATGATGAAAATTACTTACATTAACCACAGTGGATTTTTAATTGAAACTAAAGATTGCTACTATATTTTTGACTATTATAAGGGTGAATTACCACTTCTTGACAAGAAAAAAGAAGTAATTGTTTTTTGCAGTCATTTTCATAAGGACCATTTTAATCCTGTGATTTTTGAGATCCTTGATGATATGAGCATGACATATCAGGCAATTTTGGCGAAAGATATACGCAAAAGAAAACATTTGCCAGATATGAAGATCACATATGTTTATCATGATCAGACTTATAATCTGGATAATGGCACCCAAGTCGATACATTGCTATCTAACGATAGTGGTGTAGCATTTATTGTCAAAACAAAGGAAGGCACCATTTATCATGCCGGTGACTTAAATGACTGGTATTGGGATGGTGAGCCAAAAGCTGATAACCAGAGACTTACTTCAGCATATCGTGCGGAGATCAGGAAAATCAAGGGCATGCATTTTGATGCTGCATTTGTCCCCTTAGATCCGAGACAGGGAAATCACTATGCCGACGGGATCCTGTATTTCCTTAAAAATGTAGATTGCAATGTCATTTTTCCAATGCATTACTGGAATGATGCCAATGTAATTAAGCGGTTTATTACGGAATATCCGCAATATAAATCACGTATTAAAAACACAGAATGTGCAAAAGGAGAAGAATTATGAAGTTTAAGATGATTCACGAAAACTACAATGTATCAGATCTGGACCGATCTATTAAATTTTACAACGAGGCCCTTGATCTGCACGAAGTGAGAAGAAAGACTACCGATGATTTTATCATTGTGTATCTGAGCAATGATGTAAGTGATTTTGAGTTGGAACTTACCTGGCTTAAAGATCATCCACAGCCATATAATCTGGGTGAATGCGAATTCCACCTGGCATTCCGGGCGGAGGATTATGAGGTAGCGCATAAGAAGCATGAAGAGATGGGCTGCATTTGTTTCGAAAATGAAGCAATGGGAATCTATTTCATTGTAGATCCAGATGGATATTGGCTTGAGATACTGCCGTAAAGATAGAGTATATTGGGAATCTTAAAATCACCTTCAGACTATAATAAAAAATAGTCTGAAGGTGATATCTTCAAATGTTGTTTCTCTTTGGAAGTGATTGTTTGTTGTTTACGTGAGAATGTATTTTATGCTTATTTTCCAAATGTATTGCTGGATTTAGCAGCAGCTTTAGCTGCCATGGTGTTAGTGGACTCAAACAAGGAAGTTGTCGGTGCAACCGGACACATCAGTACCCGTCCTGTTCCGCGGTAAACATTTACCAGACCCTCTCCGCTAACTGCAGATCCGACAAGTGTTTTGGTTGATCGTTCTACGGTAAATTCAAGGTTTGATGACCAGCATACGGCAAGGTTTCCATCAATTTTCAGTTCATCATTTTCCAATATGACTTCAATCAATTCATCTTCGGGAACATTAGACTCCAGTGCAGCTACACCATTTCCCTGCAAACTCAGATTAAACAGGCCTTCGCTACCTAATACTGCTGATGAAAGGTTCTTTTTGGCTACAACTTTACTTTTTACATTTGCATCACAAGCCAGGAACATGCCATCTTCAATTGTCATTCCGGCAGAACCCCATTTGCCAATGTCTGCAAGGATAATGTATTTATATGTTGGTTCCAGTACCAAACAGCCTTCGCCCACATATTCTGGCTTAACCGCAGTTTCTTTGGTAACCGCACCCTTGAGTGCCTTTCCAAGAAAATCTCCAATACCTTTTACACCAGATGTGGCTTGTACATTACCACCCATCCACTGCATGGAACCAGCCTGGATAACAGCTGAATGGTCTTTATCAATATCAATAACAACCTGTCTTCTTCTGACATTCATTTTACTCATGAAATACTCATTCATTGCATTCATAGGTGAAACGCTGGCATCCTGCACATATTCAAGCACATGGAAGTTTCCGATACTTTTCGCATATTTTCTGTTTTCATTTTGTAAATTTTCAATTCGCATATTACTACAGACTCCTTTACCTTTAATAATAATTCATAGTGTTACTCGGATATGTTTATTATAAATGAGTCAGCATAGATAGAAAACAATTCGTGCAGAGAAATATAAAGACAGAATTCTCAAAATTCGAGAAATATAAAGCTGCAATTCCTCATGGTGGATGTGTATTATGAAAAATAAATTTGTTATAGTGACAATATCAACAAAAGGCAGAATATAAATGGGGTGATCAGATGGAAGCGGCACAGAGAATTCGATTAATCCGGATTATAGAAAAGATGGAGAAAAATCCGGCATTCAGTAATAAGCTTGGTATAAAGAACACATCTGAATATTTATCAGAAAAAGAACAGAAAAAATGAAAGACACATATCAAAATGAGTTTCAGAAGGAGAAAAAAATGTTATCGTTATTATTTACAATTTGTATGATTTGGTTTGTTGGAAAATTTTTTATATTTGGATTAAAAGCATCCTGGGGAATTATGAAATTACTTTGTACAGTTATTTTCTTTCCGGTGATATTGATAGGTATGGTTATAGGTGGACTGATGTACATTGCTTTTCCATTATTGATTGTCGGTGGAATTATAGCATTGGTGACGTCACATTCATAATCGATCAGGAGGAAGAAAACAGAAAGTATCGTTAATCAATTACAGCGTATGTAAAGGAAAAGGCAATGAGTCAGAAATGGTTCATTGCCTTTTGTCGTGTTATGGATTATTTCAATTTTTCTTTCTCGGCATTTAAGAGCTCAAGATTAAGCCCCTGTTCTCCGGCTGTCTTATCTACCCAAAGATTCAAAGAGTCTATGGCTAAAGAAATTTCATCAAGTTTTTTACTAATATAAGCAAAATCTTTCATTTCATCATCGCTGATCTTACCGTCACGGGCAATCTGGATCAGACGACCGGTAAGAGGATTGATTTCATTCAAACTGGCAATTGTCTCCAAAATGATATTTGACAGATCAGTCATTTCTACTTCTGGAACATAACGATGGCCGATCTCGCATTTGTGAGAGCAATAATAATTGCAAAGCTCTGGTCTTTTATAGGCATCTGCCATCTGGAGGATATCATAGGGCGTAGGCTCTTGTGTTTCATATTCAAATTTTTCAATTTTTGAATCAGAGACAGCATCCATTTTTTCACTGGCCTCTGCTCTTGTAAGTCCTGCCGCTTCTCGGCAAAGCTGGTAAATTGTTTTGTTTTCCCTGGTGGATTGCTTACCCATGAGAATTTCCTCCCCGTATATCGTTGAACATGAGGATTATCAATATTTAAGTCCTCATGCAAGACGTGTATTTCTCGTATAGAGTTTATTATACTTGAATTATCAATTAACAACAAGTTCAATAATGAACATGAAGTCAAAAAGAGTGAAAGAGGAAAGAGAGGTTACAGAAAGGGCATTATGAACAAACAGGAAATCAAAGAATCTATTGAAAAAGAAAACAGAACACTTGTTCTACAGTGCGGAGTGTGGTATACTATAGTCAGTCGAAAGGATAGAAAGGACTGATTATATGGATAAAATGGATCATAATGCACATTCAGTATATTTGATGTATTATCATCTGATCATGGTTGTAAAATACCGAAGAAAAGTAATAGATGATCCGATTTCGGAACGTGCAAAAGAGATTTGGGAACGTATTGCACCTGATTATGGAATCACACTGGAAGAATGGAATCATGATGTTGATCATGTGCATGTTATGTTTCGGGCACAGCCAAAATCAGAACTCAGTAAATTTATCAATGCGTATAAAAGTGCAAGCAGTCGTTTGTTAAAAAAGGAATATCCACAGATCAGGGAAAGACTTTGGAAGGAAGCATTCTGGAGTCAAAGTTTCTGCCTGTTGACAGCGGGTGGTGCACCGATTGATGTTATCCGTAATTATATTGAGACGCAGGGAGAGAAAAAAAGATGAATATAGCTTACCATTTTCGTATATATCCAAACAGAGAACAGGAAGTTCTGTTCGCAAAAACATTTGGCTGCTGTCGTTTTTTATATAATCAGATGTTGAATGATAAGATACGGGAATATAAAGCAACGAAAAAAATGCTGCGAAATACACCGGCGATGTATAAAAAAGCATATCCATTTTTGAAAGAAGTGGATTCCCTGGCACTTGCAAATGTGCAGATGCATCTGGAAAAGGCATATAAGAATTTTTTCAGGGATCCAAAGATTGGCTTTCCAAAATTCAAATCAAAACACAGGAGCCGAAAAAGCTATACGACAAATGTGGTCAATGGAAATATTCAGGTAGAAGATCATCGGATAAAACTACCGAAGTTGAAATGGATCCGTATGAAAAAACATCGTGATATTCCAGAAAAATATTGCCTGAAATCTGTAACAATAAGTATGGAACCATCCGGAAAGTATTATGCAAGTCTATTATATGAAAAATCTGACTGTGAAAACCAAGCAGAAGAGTTTGATTATGAAGATGCAAAGATACTAGGAATTGATTATGCAATGCATGGAATGGCTGTGTTTTCTGAAGATATACAGAAGGAAAATGAAGGATACTTCAGAAAAAGTGAGGAGCGGCTGGCAAGGGAACAAAGAAAGTTATCCCATTGCGTGAAAGGAAGCAATAATTATTACCGACAGAAAAAACGTGTTGCATTATGTCATGAAAAAATCCGAAACCAGAGGAAAGATTTCTTACATAAGCTGAGTCATGAAATGGTAGAGGCATATGATGTTGTTGCAGTAGAAGATATTGATATGAAAGCAATGAGTCAGTGTATGCATTTTGGAAAAAGTGTCATGGATAACAGTTACGGAAAGTTTCGGGAATTGCTGGAATATAAGCTGACATGGAGAGGAAAGAAATTGGTACGTGTAGACCGTTTTTTCCCTTCTAGTAAAAAATGCTGTAAATGTGGCAGTGTAAAGAAAGAACTGAAACTTTCGGACAGAGTATATCTTTGTACATGTGGAAATCGGATAGATCGTGATCTGAATGCGGCAATCAATATACGTGAAGAAGCACGCCGCATGTTGTGTGCAGGATAAATGGGAAGTGTCTGTATCCAGACAATGAAAATATCCCATAACTGGGTAAAAATGAATCGCGGGGCACGCGAGGATAGCTTGTAGATACTTGGCTCAGTAGAGCCATTGAGCAAGAAGCCCTCACTTCAAAATCTGTGATTTAAGTGGTGGGAGCATGTCACTTAAGCATAATGTAGACGGTGTGCTATAATTGCTGACAGTAGACATCAGAAAAGAAGGGACAAAATATGCAGATCAGTTTATTACTAATGGAAGAAATTGCAAAGCTTTTTGCGATCATGCTTATGGGATATGCGGTTGTAAAAGCTGGACTTATGAAGTCATCGGAGAGTAAAAGCATATCTGTAGTCATGGTTTATCTGGTTATTCCATGCGTGATTATCGACGCATTTCAGGTGGACTATACAGCAGATGTAAAAAAAGGATTGCTTCTGGCATGTGCAGCAGCAGTTCTGGTACATGTTTTATTTCTGATACTTACCACAATATTAAAACAAGTATTACAGCTGGATACGATTGAGCGTGCAACTGTTATTTATTCAAATGCCGGGATACTGGTAATTCCGCTGGTACAGGATTTGCTTGGACAGGAGTACGTTATTTACTCCAGTGCTTATATTGCGGTACAGCTGATTCTGATCTGGACACACTGCAAAAATATGCTTTGCGAAGAAGATAGATTAGAGTGGAAAAAAGTATTTCTGAACGTAAATATTATTTCAATCATAGTAGGAGTGATATTGTTTGTCTGCAAAATCCAGTTGCCTTCAGGTATGCAGGATGTCCTGGATATGATGAACAATATGATTGGTCCGATCGGTATGCTGCTTGCCGGAATGGTTATTGCGGATGTACCTCTTAAGACTGTATTTACTAAAAAAAGAAACTATGTTTCGACAGTATTGCGATTGGTTATTTATCCAATATTTATATTGATTTTAATGAAAGTGATTTATACATTTGCGGGACTAAATGATTCCAAACAGATTCTCCTGACTGTGTATATTGCATCCATAACACCTGCTTGTGCAACTGTAACATCCATGGCGCAACTATATGATAAAGATGCGGCATATGCGAGTTCGTTGTATGTGCTTACGATACTGCTGTCAATTGTGACCATGCCAGTGATGGTGGGAATGTATGAGATGTTTGTGTGAGAGAATAGAAAGATTGAAGAAATGACAGAAGAGACACTGACTGCGGTTGGTGTCTTTTTTCGTTCACTTTGTAGGCAAAAATAGCGTTTGAAAATGCAATTAAAGGTAACTAGAACCGGTTGGTTGTCGGGATTTTTGCACAGCCATTTATTGTAAGATGATAACATCAAAAAAATCCAAGGAGGACTGGCAGATGAAAGGTTATGACACAAGCAACGGATATATGGGATATGTAGAAGGCAAATACATTTTATTTGCCAGTGAACAGGAATATTTCGAGTTTATGGAAGATTAAGAGGAGGAAGGGCAATGAGTAAAATTTATTTTACACTGACAGGAACAAATCATTATTTCGGAAAAGAATTTCTGAAAAAAGGAACGAAGATCCGCTTAGAAAAAGAACCAGACAATGAGTATGACAAGGAAGCAATTAAAGTAACTTATGAAGGTCTGGGAAAGATCGGATATGTAGCAAACAGTTCCAATACCGTGCTCGGAGATTCCATGAGTGCCGGAAGAATATATGATAAGATCGGAAAGACGGCAAAAGCAAAAGTGGTGCTTGTTACAGATCACGGAACAATCTGCAGCATCAGCAAGAAGAGCCTTCTGGATAATCAAAAGAAGGTTAAGAAATTTGAAGTAGAAGTTGAAAAATAAGGAAATCTTAGGGAGGAAAAATTATGTTTGGATTTGATAAGATGTTTGATTTTAACAGAGACGGGCAATTGGATAGCTTGGAACGTGCTGTACAGTTTCAGTTCATGGACGATATGTTGAAGGAAGATCACAGCAGTTCTGATTTTGACGAAGATGAAGCAGACGTTTTCGGTGATGCTGGACTTGATTATGATGAGTTGGAATTTATGGATCCGGATGAAAGAAGAGAAGTGTTGGAAGATGCAGGATTGGATCCGGATGAGTTTGATTTTTAAGAGGAGAGTTCAACGAATGAAGTCAAATATAGAAATGAAAATGGAGCTTATGGAGCGAAGACAATGCGGTACATGCAAATAAGATACAGGCACTTATGCTAATGATAACTGCGATGCAGATCCCGGAAAAAGAAAAGAACCGAAAGATATTAAAAGCTGTTCGAGTTAGTACCGCATTATTGTGGATTCTTACATGTGTAGAAGATTTAATGTTGATGATCCGAAAAAATTATAATTGATTGGATGAAAATTATAGTTGTGAATTGCCAAAGTTATAAAAAATGGTAGAACAAGGTGATTTATGAGCAAAAAAAATATTTCATATGTAAAAGGTTATGAGCATTCAGATTTTACTGATTTGCTTAATGAATTACAAGGAAAAAATGAAAATACAGAAATGATAGATGGAGCATTGGTACTTGATGCTCCATCTTCAATGGAACCTGTCTGCGCATATGAAGAATCGGAAGAACGTCATCGTATTATGAGTGATCAGAGAATTAAATATCTTTATTCAAAGAAAGATGGCATTATTCACGATAAGCATTGTGATAATGCAAAAGATATTCTGGATGAAGCTTTACTCTGGGCTGAAGAATATCTTCCGAAATTAAAACCATGTCCTGATTGCATGATTCATGCTTACGTTATATCCGGGGCAAAAGATCCAAGGGAGATAGAGACATATCTTGATTTTTTTGAGAGAATCAAAATGACAACAGAGCAGATCAGAAATATTTATGTTGAGAATGGAATGAAAACCAGGATATCTAGGGACACAATGACAGTATGGCATAAAAAAGATACGTGGAGGATAAAAAGTCTTCCAAAGAAAGGGCATGTACAGCTTTATCACAATAATTATACTGTTGGAAAAAACGGAGTGCGGGAGTTTACTCAAGGATTTCATATTCAAAGTCCTGTGTGCGCAGATACCGATATCAGATATGCGTTGAACATAATTAAGAAATATGAATATAAACCAGAAGAATATGCATTACATAACGGTAAGTTAAATAAATCTGAGAAGAGAAAAGCAAAACAGTGCCAGGCAGAAAAAATACAAAAGTTAACACTTTCATTAGAATCATTGCTTGGTGAGAAGACAGCAGAACCAACATTATGGCAGAAAGCAAAGTCATATATATCCGGCATATTGAACAAGAAAACATTCTTTGAGTTAAATGCCTTTCGGTTGGTATCAGAGCAGGGATATCCCAAAAATCAGGCAATCTGTGTTTACATATGGAAAGATAAGAATGAACAGTTATTCTGGCAGACTGGTATTTATAATCAGAAACTGAAACAATTCTCAGTTTGCTATGGAACAGTGAGGTATGCGATCAATGAAGATAAAGTAATTGCCTGGAAAAAGATGAATGCAGATGCTGTAGCATTAGAGATAACGGATCGCAGGAATTAGAAGCGAGGGATAAAATGGAAAAAGAACAAATATTTTTACGGGGATAGATGATTGTACAGAATGATAAGTTTGTTTTACAGGAAAGATGCACTACAGAGGTTATATCTATGTTATACTTGAGTTGATATTGAGTAAATGGTAAAGCAAATCGTAAGAGACATTTTCTTTTTAGGTCAGCCATCCGAACCAGCCACGAAAGCTGACATCCAGGTTGGAAAGGATCTGCAGGATGCCGATGTATGGGGGAAAACATTGAATGAAACTTCTACGCCATTCAATAACATGATGGAATTGTATTTCGAGGAATTTGATATAGACGGATTGCTTGCAAAATATGAATCTGGTAAGTATTCCGTTCGATATGCCACTGAACTGACAGAAATTGCAGGTGGCCAGAAGCTTGTAAGACTGTATGATCCCAGTGGTAATCTCATCGAGGTTCGTACGCCATTTAAGTGTAATTGAGGGAGAGAATATGCAGATTTTTGTTGATGCAGATGCCTGCCCGGTAGTTGGTATTGTTGAAAAAATTGCAAAAGAGCATAGTGTCCCGGTAACGTTGTTGTGTGATACAAATCATGTGTTATCATCTGATTACAGCGAAGTGATCGTAGTTGGAGCCGGAGCGGATGCCGTGGATTATAAACTGATCAGTATTTGCCATAGGGGCGATATTGTTGTATCACAGGACTACGGTGTGGCTGCAATGGCACTTGGAAAAAATGCGTATGCGATTCATCAATCCGGGAAATGGTATACGAATGAGAATATTGACCAGATGCTTATGGAGCGGCATCTGAATAAGAAAGCACGAAGGGCATCCGGAAAGAAACATTTAAAAGGACCAAGAAAACGAACATCGGAGGATGATGAGCATTTCAGAGAATCCTTCGAGAAAATGATACATATGGCGATGGACAAGGAGAATTAATTTGAATATACAGATTTTTGGGACAAAGAAGTGCAATGATACAAAGAAAGCAGAACGTTTCTTTAAGGAACGTGGGATCAAGTTTCAGTTTATTGATATGAAAGAAAAGGGCATGAGCAAGGGCGAATTTAATTCAGTTGCTCAGGCAAATGGTGGACTGGAAAATATGATCAACTGGGAGGGCAAGGATAAGGATCTGCTTGCGCTCATTAAGTACATTGCAGAGGAAGATAAACTTGAGAAGGTGCTGGAAAATCCGCAGGTGATTAAGACACCGGTTGTCCGTAATGGAAAACAATCCACTCTTGGATATCAGCCGGATATCTGGAAGGCGTGGAAGTAAGAGTGCCGGCAGATTTTTGACCAGGATAAAACAAATGATTCAACTGAAAGGCAATGAAATGACATTCAATTTTGACAGAGAATTTCAATCTATGATGCAAGAGCACAATTTAAATACCGTGATTCTTCTGGAACACTTGAATCCAGATGGCGATGCTGCCGGATCGGTGATGGGACTTGCACATTATATAAAGGTAAACTATCCGCAATACAAAGTGCTGCCATATCTGGCAGATACGTTGAATAAAGGACCAAAGAAGCAGGTAAAACTGGATAAGGTCTTCAATCCGTTTGAGAAGCCGGATGTAAAAGAAAAATATGCTGTTATCGTATGTGATACTGCAGTTTTAGCAAGAATGATCGGCAGGGAATACTACGAGGGAGCAGCAGCTAGTATGGTAATTGATCATCATGCGTCCAATGAGGGCTACGGAGATGTGAATTATACAAAAATCTCGGAAGCCTGCGCAGAGAATGTTTACTACATCTTGGACTCAGCCAAGCTGAAGAACACTGTCGATTGCGAAGCGAAACCGACTGCAGCAGATTATATCTATATGGGTATCCTGCATGATACAGGATGTTTTACCCGAGCGAAAGTAAGTACCATGAAGGCTGTGACTGGACTACTCGAGATGGGAGTAGATCATAGTTATGTAATGCAGACCATGCATAATGATACGCTGGGAAGTTTGCAGAAGAGGTCAGAGCTGTTGAAGCGGGCAGAACGTCAGTTGGATGGGAATGTTGCCTGTGTGTGTATCAATCGTGACGAGAGCGAGGCAGAGGGAATCAGTTATGAGGATATCCATCCAATCAGCGGCTTTCTCAGAGACTGCGAAGATATTCAGCTAGGTTTTACCATGTATGAGGAAGAAGAAAATCGCTGGCGTTGTTCCTTCCGGTCTGATGGAAAATGGATCAATGTAAATGAACTTCTGCAGGCATTTGGCGGAGGTGGACATGCTGCAGCAGCAGGTGTGCGCAAGCGGACGAATGATGTAGAAAAATTCAGGCAGGAAATCCTTGAGCGGATTGTTATGATGAGAAAGATTTCCGGTCAGGATAAATAAGAATTAGAAACAGAACACAGGAGAATCGGGAGGTGTAGAATGATGGAAAAGAAAAGAACCTATATTGCAATAGATCTTAAGTCATTCTATGCGTCTGTGGAATGTAAAGAACGAAATAGGGATCCTTTGACGACCAATCTTGTGGTTGCGGATAAAAGCAGAACAGAAAAAACCATCTGTCTTGCGGTATCTCCAGCATTAAAGTGTTATGGGATACCAGGAAGGGCTCGTTTATTTGAGGTTGTTCAAAAAGTAAAAGAAGCCAACAGCACCCGCAGGTGGAAAGCGCCGAACAGAACATTTATCGGAGCCTCTGATGACAGTACAGAATTAAATAGCAATCCTGCACTGGAGATTGATTATATTGTTGCTCCACCCCGGATGGCTCTCTATCTGGAATACAGCACCAGAATTTACAGCATTTATCTGAAATATATTGCGCCGGAAGATATTTTCCCGTATTCGATTGACGAAGTATTTATGGATGTAACGAATTATCTGCATGCTTATAATATGACAGCAAGAGAACTTGCAATGACCATGATACAGGACGTGCTGAAAACGACAGGTATAACGGCAACTGCAGGAATCGGAACAAATATGTATCTGTGTAAGATTGCGATGGATATCGTGGCGAAGCATATTAAAGCAGATAAAGATGGTGTTCGAATTGCAGAACTGGATGAAATGTCATACCGAAGGAAACTCTGGAGCCACAGACCTCTTACTGATTTCTGGAGAGTCGGAAAGGGATATGCAAAGAAGCTGGAAGAATACGGGCTTTATACAATGGGCGATATTGCAAGATGTTCCATCGGAAAAGAGAATGAATTATACAACGAAGATCTGTTATATAAGCTGTTTGGCGTTAATGCAGAGCTACTGATCGATCATGCCTGGGGATATGAGCCCTGTACCATGGAAATGGTCAAGGCTTATAAGCCGGAAACGAACAGTGTTTGTTCCGGGCAGGTACTTCATTGCCCTTATGATTTTGAAAAAGCAAAACTAGTCGTCAAAGAGATGACGGACCAGATGGTTTTGGAATTGGTGGATAAGAAGCTTGTAACGGATCAGATTGTGTTGACAATTGGTTATGATATTGAGAATCTGAACAATGCTGATCGGAGAAAGCAGTATCACGGTGAGATTACCATCGACCGTTATGGAAGAAGAATTCCGAAACACGCACATGGAACGACCAATCTGAAATGGCAGACGTCCTCAACAAAACTGATAACGGATGCAGTAATAGAGCTGTATGACAGAATCGTTGACAGAAACCTGCTTATCAGAAGAATCAATATCACAGCGAACAGGCTTGTGGATGAAGGTTCAGTAAAGAAAGAAGAAGCATATGAGCAGCTGGATCTTTTTACGGATTATGAGGCGCAAAGGAAAAAGAAGGAAGAGGAAGAAGTGGCTCTGGATCGTGAAAAACGTATGCAGGAAGCAATGCTCAGTATTAAAAAGAAATTTGGAAAAAACGCTGTGCTGAAGGGGATGAATCTTCAGGAAGGTGCAACCGCCAGAGACAGAAATGAACAGATTGGCGGACATAAGGCGTAAAGGAGTTGGAAGAGGATGAAAAATAATTCTTATGAAGATATCATCAATTTGCCACATCCGGTCTCTAAGAATCATCCGCAAATGCCACTTCGGGATCGGGCAGCGCAGTTTGCTCCTTTTGCAGCCTTGACCGGACATGATGCTGCGATAAAGGAAACGGCAAGATTAACCGATGAAAGATTGGAACTGAGCGAGGAAGCGATTGCTCAGCTGAATGAAAAAATCAATATAATCAGAAATAATATCGGTATAGAACAGAAAGTATCGATAACTTATTTTATTCCCGATGCAAAAAAAGCAGGTGGCTCCTATGTTACGTGCTCTGGTATTGTAAAAAAGATAGACGAATACGAGCATACCATCATTACGACGGATCAAACAGTTATTCCAATCGAGCAGATAAGTGATATTAAATGTGAAGAGTGGTAAATGTAAAAACAGATACAAAGAATATAGAATGTTTCACTAGAAAAAGTTGAGACAGAAAGTGGAGGTAACCACGATGGCTTCTTTTGATCAGAAGCTCCGTACGTTATATCTGATGGAAATCCTGTTGGAACGTACCGATGATGAACATATGTTAAATGCATCGGAGTTATGCACGATTCTGGATCAGGAATATGGGATCAGTACGGACCGAAGAACAATTTATACAGAGATGGAAATCCTTGAAAAATTCGGACTGGATGTCCAGCAGAAGAAAGGCAAGTGCCCGGGCTATTATATTGGTGCCCGGGATTTTGAACTGCCGGAGTTGAAGCTCCTGGTGGATGCAGTTCAGTCTTCTAAATTTATCACAGAAAAGAAATCCAAGGAATTGATACAGAAACTGGAGAAGCTTTGCTGTAAGACAGATGCCGAAATGCTTTCCAGATATGTCTTCATCGTAAACCGACCAAAGACAGAGAATGAAACGGTGTATTATAACGTAGATTATATTCACACGGCTATTTATGAGAATAAACAGATCAAATTCCATTATGCGGAGTGGACAGTTAAGAAAGAACTGAAATTCAAAAAGAATGGCGCTTTCTATGTTGTCAGTCCGTGGGCATTGACATGGGATGATGAAAACTACTATTTGGTTGCTTATGATGCAGCAGCCGGAATCATCAAACATTATCGTGTTGATAAAATGCGGGATACGGAGATTATGGAGGCTGATCGTACCGGAGAAGAGTCCTTCAAAAATTTTGATCTGGCTGCATTTGTCAAGAAAACGTTTGGTATGTTTGGCGGTGTCGATGCGGAAGTTACATTGGAATGCAGAAATGAACTGGCCGGTGTTGTGATTGATCGTTTTGGTCATGATGTATGGATGTGTCCTCATGGAGAGGATCATTTCAGAGCCAGAGTGCCAGTGGCGGTTAGCTCACAGTTTTTTGGCTGGATTACCGGTATCGGCTCTGGGATGCGGATTGTCGGACCGGAAGATGTACGGCAGCAGTATAAAGAGTACCTGCAAAATGCGATTCAGAACTATATGGACTGACAGATTCCGTGAGAAAAAGAAATAATCGGAAATTTCGTTTTTATGATACAATTCATTATAGGAATGATATAATCATCATAGCATATAAAATTGTAAAAAACGGGAGGACGTATATGAAAATTATAATTATTAATGGAAGCGCCAGAAAAGGAAATACATTAACAGCAATCAATGCACTTATAAAAGGTGCTTCTGAGAAGAATGAAATTGAAGTAATCGAGCCGGATAAACTGCAGATAGCTCCGTGCAAGGGTTGTGGTGCCTGTCAATGCCATAAGGGATGTGTAGATAATGATGATACAAATCCAACAATTGATAAGATTGCAGCAGCTGATATGATTCTCTTTACAACACCTGTATATTGGTGGGGGATGTCGGCACAGCTAAAGCTTGTGATCGACAAATGCTATTGCCGTGGACTGCAGTTGAAAAACAAGAAAGTCGGTGTGATTGCTGTTGGAGGTTCACCGGTTGACAGCATACAGTATGAGCTGATCAACAAACAGTTCGACTGCATGGCTGATTATCTGTCATGGGATATGCTTTTTCAGAAATCATATTATGCCAGTGAAAAAACAGATCTTGCGAAAGATGAAAATTCATTGAAAGAACTGGAGGATATCGGAAAAAACTTATGATATGAAAAAGAGAAAACTTATAATTCTTGCCATCACGATAATTGCTGCGGCGTTATTGTTGGAAGGATTTATTCTAAAGTATGTTAATGACAAAAACTCAGACCGGACATCAAAAGTACTTCTGGATCGTGTTATCACCGTACTCGATAAAAATGATGCGAGTGAAGAAGCGCTTATCAAATCGCTGAAAGACGATTATATAGTAAGAGCTAAGGCGGTTTCTTATATTATCGATGCAAAACCAGAGGTAGAATATGATGTCGACGAGTTACAGAAGATTGCGGCGTTGATATCTGTGGATGAGATACATTTGTTTGACACAAAAGGTTATATTTACAGCGGTTCTGTGCCAAAATATTTTGGTTATAGCTTTGATTCCGGAGAGCAGATGGCATATTTTAAACCAATGCTTAAGGATAAGAAGCTTACCATGTGCCAAGACGTTACGCCGAATACTTCCGAGGCTAAAGAAATGATGTATGCGATCACCTGGAATGAAGCGGGAAACAAAATGATCCAGGTCGGCATTGAGCCGAAACGCCTTCTTAACGAGGCCAAGCAGAATGAGGTTTCTAATGTAGTTGCGAATATGCCGGTTTACAGGGGAATGGAGATTCTGGTTGCGGATGCAGATACAAAGATCGTAGCCGGAGCTACAGACAGCAGCAAAATAGGACAGGAAATTGATAGCATTGATATGCGGAAGTATCGGTGCGTGGAGAAACAGAACGGGGCATATATTGTTGCTGTAATGGTAGAGGATTCTTATTATCTGCAGGGAAGTCTTTTTGCTATTCTTATAGTTGGAATATATCTGACTCTGGCTTCGTGCTGTATGGTATATATGCTGTCGAAGGTCATGAAAGAGAAGTACGAAAAGGAGAAATTCCGTTATACGTCGAATACGGATGAACTTACCCGATGTTACAACAGACGTGCGTATGAGGAGGACATAAACAAGCTCGACCTTACTAAGGAGTGGGTGTATGTTTCTATGGATATTAATGGACTCAAGAACGCTAATGATTCCTTCGGACATGCGGCAGGTGATGAGCTTATACGGGCCGCTGCGGATTGTATGAAGAACAGTTTCAGTGAACATGGCAAGGTATACAGAGTGGGCGGTGACGAGTTCGTTGTCATCATTACAAAAGATATACCGCAGTTTGAAAACCTTCTGAGAGCATTTGAGCAGAGAGTGGCAAGCTGGCATGGAGAATTTGTCGAGTCGATGGCGGTTTCGTACGGATATGTCTTCAGTTCGGAGCGCAAGTGGAACAGCATATTTGATATTTCAAAAGCTTCAGATGAAAGAATGTACGAGAGTAAGAAGCAATACTACACCAGAAGTGGAATGGACAGAAGCAGACAGTAAAATCAGAGAAATCGAGTGGAGAAATCCATTCGGTTTCTTTTTTCTGCCACCGGGGACAGTAAAAGAGCCAAAAACACCGTCTCCATATTACTATTACAGTTTCTGAAATAGAAAAAGAGCCTTCATCTCGTAAGAGACGAAGACTCTTTGCCACTGCCATTGGCGGTACTTTATAAGGTGCCACTAATAGAGAGTAATTCTTTGAATGTAAACGGATTATTCTGCGTAGGGTACTGTCAGAAGTGCTAGTGTAAATATTTGAGCGTTCACGTATAATATAGATGAAAAAATCATCTCATAAAATTAAATCAAAAAAGAGTCCGGGGAGAACATTAAAGAGGACAGGGTATGGGATTTATTTGATAGGAAAATCAGTGATATCTGCGGAGAAAAACAGGCCAGAACATGTCTGACAAGAAGGGAGATGAGAGTATGAAAAAATATTTGGCTTCTGTATGTGTGTGTGCGGTACTGTTTTCTGTTGGTATCCATGGTGGAGGTATGAGAGAAGTATCTGCTAAAGCGTCTGGGTCATATGAGAATCTGGCAATTCTGCAGGACATTATCAGAGAAAATGAATGTCAGGCCGGAATGGCATTTCTGGGATATACCTATGAAGGTGCAGAGACAGCAGAGATACTTGAATATACCAGACAGGGAGAAGTGGCAGCCGCTTATCCTTTTTTACAGAATGGAACGGTGGTTGATGCAGGGGGATATGAAATTTATGCCATTGTCCCGGGGGATGATTGCAGGGTCAGTGTTTATCCGGCTCATCCTACGGAAGAAGGGGAATATCTGGATGATCTGAACGCCCCATACTATATGGGACAGGAGAATGAAATCATTATCCTGCGCTGCAATGTGAGTGAAATTCATTCCAATGTGATGGTTTCGGTACAGAAGCAGAATATGAGTGTGCAATACCATCCTATGGTGTCGTTAAAGGATGGACATCTTGCAGCAGAAACTCACTGCTATGACTTCTCCATATATTATAATTGGGATGAGTATGATCCGGGGTATGATTCGGAACTGGACATCACGATTGCCAGAGAACAGCTTTCAGAAACAGATGAAGTCAGTTATTACCTTGGTCTTGGTATGTCTCTGTGGTATACAGGTACTGAGGAGTACATTGAAGGAAGAAATTGTCCGGTCTTTGTTCTGGGAACGGATCATGAGGATTATTTTACAAAAGAACATTATTATGCAGTAGGAGACAATGTGGTTTATTATTATGATCCGTCAGGTGATGCATGGCTTCTGCTGGGGGCAGGCTGACAGAAAATTTGCTGTAAGCTGACAGAAGCTTCACCAATATATCATAGAATTTTGAGTGATCAGAGAGGAAACAGACATGAATGATTTCTTGACAGAAAAAAATAAAAAAGCAGGAGTGTTGGGAAAACTGAAGTGGGTTCTTTGTGGCTTCTGTATGCTTTTATCCCTGGGAGCCATTGGTGCATCGGAGAAGTATATAGGTGAAGGTCGCTGGGGAATGGCAGCAACAGAGATTCTGCTCTGTTTATTGTTTCTGTATCCGACTTTCCGGGGAATCCAGAAAGCATTGAGGATGAAAAAGGCCAGGGAAATTGCCTGCTGGTTTGAATCTTATGCCCAGAATACGGTCTCATTTGAAAAACTTGAGCAGGAGATGGGAAAAGGTGCAGTAAAAAAACTTGAAAAATTTATTGCCAGGGGATATATCCGGAATATCCAGATAGACAGAGAAGGAAATTATATTATGATTACTGCACCAAACAGACGTGTAAATGAAAAGATTTATATCACAGTTACCTGTACCAGTTGTGGTGCAAAGAATCAGGTAATAAAAGGACGTCTGAGCAATTGTGAATATTGCGGACAGAGTCTTAACTCATAATAAAAGCGCTGTGAGTGAGAGGAGGAAAAAGGGTATGATAAGTTTAAAAAAAGTGATGCTTCCGATGGTATTTTTGTGTGTTTGTCTTTTATGTGCATGTGGTGAGAAAAAGCCTGAAGAAGCAGCGCCCACAGCAACTTCTGCACCTACGGCAACACCAACACCACTGCCGGAGTATAAAGAATATGATTATGCGGAGGGGGAATTTACGGTTACTCTTCCCTATGAAGCGGAAGAACCGACAGAAAAAGAGCAGTATCTGGAATTTGCAGATCCGGACGGGAAATGGACAATGATACTTGCACCTATAACAGCCGGACAGCTTTCAAATCGCATTACGGAGCTTGAATATGCACAGAGCAACCGTGAAGGAGGAGCAAAGCAGGTAAAAAAAGAAGAAACCACCATCAGTGGGATGAATGCAATTGTATTCAGCTCTAATCTGGATGAAGCTAAAAACGGACCGGATCAGACAGCAGTATATCTGGGAAGCGGAGAATATGCTGCAATTCTGAAATATGAGGATCATTATGTGGGAAACTGGGACGGTCTGAAGATTGAAGTAAAAACAACAGAGCGTTTTGATGATATCTATACTGTGATGGAAGATAAGCTGATACAGACGGTGCTGAAGGGAATAAAATTCCAGGAAGGAATTGAGTATGAAGAGGTAACTGCCAAAGGAATTTCCGTGAAACTGCCAACCCGGTGGCAGGGAAAAGAATATGCAGAGTTCTTTGTGAATGGAAAGATTCACTGTGCTTATGATGGTAACCTGAATATTCAGATCATTCACTTTCCGGATGCAAAGAAAATTGCAGAAAATAAGGCAGACGGAGAAATAAAAGAAACAGATGTGGGAGAAAGCCATTACTATGTGGCATGCCGCAGGGAGGAAGGGGACATTACCCTTTACAGAGATCTGACAGATCAGTATATTTTAAGCATACAGGTGAGTATTCCTGATTGTCCGGAAGAAGAACTCTGGAAATTCCTGGACAGAGAAGAGATGAAAACATTGCTGGAAAGTCTGGAGATTGACCTGGAACAGATTGAAGAAGAACAGCAGGATAATGGTGGCTATGAGAAAAATGGCTATGAGGAGCTGAGTGGTTATACAGGAGAAGGAACGGAGCTTGTTCTGCCTTCCAGCATTGAAGACACAGTAATGAGTGGTGTTGCTTCGCTGGCATTTAAGGATAATACAAAGATTACTTCTGTTGAAGTTCCGGAAGGAATGCGCTATATTGACGTTTCAGCATTTGAGGGCTGCACCGGTCTGAAAAAAATAACACTTCCGGATTCGCTGACCTGGATCGGGGGCTATGCTTTCTCAGGATGTACCAGTCTGGAAACGGTGGTTTTCGGTAATCAGGGAGTAGAAATTGCAGGATCTGCATTCAGAGATTGTACAGCCCTGAGAGATGTGGAGCTGCCTGCCAGTGAAAATTATCTTTGGGATTCTGCTTTCTGTGGGGCAGGAGCCGGGGGATACATACATATAGGAGATGGTTCAACAGTAAAAGGCTGTTGCTTCATGGACTCCGGATTTGAAGAAGCTGTCTTTGGAAAGGAATGTATTTTTGAAGGATTCGGAACCTTTTCCGGATCAAAAATCAAAAAGATCACATTGGGTGAAGGAATAACGGAATTACCGTCAACATTTGCTTCTTTCTGTGATAATCTGGAACAGGTAGATATGCCGGAAAGTCTGACGAAAATACCGGATGACTGTTTTTCGGCAAGTCCAAAGATGGAAAAAGAACAGTAGATCTGTCAGATGTGTTCAATCAAAAAGGGAAGAACATATGGAAAAAGTATCAAAAGCTACATCATTCTCAACAATACTGATCGGGATATATATGGTGCTTCTCTCCTGCGTGGAAATCGCTGCGGCTTTATTTTGCAAGATAGCAGGTGATGCCGCTATGACAGGAGTAGATATAACTGCCATGGCCAGAGGAAGTGATGACTACATAAGTGGATATTTTATTGTGCCGCGTATTTTGGGAACTGTATTCAGTGGAATGGCTGAAATAACGGTTTTAATATTGGCGGCAATGCTACTTATAGTATTACTTATTTTTCTGGCAGTACTGATCATATCCTGTATATTGATCAAAAAAAGAAAACTGAAAGCTGATGCATGGATGAAAATAATCGTATTTTCAATCTTTACCTGTGTGGCTGCATTTCTCATTCAGAGTTCAGTAATTGCAGTGATGATGGCAGTACCTGTAGTGTTTGGGGCATACGTACTTGCAAATTAGTTAAATAATGATTCAAAGGAACTTTGTGCTGAAAAGCATGGAGTTCCTTTTTCTTTTGCAGGAAAAACTATATGGGATGATAGTTTGCCTAATAGAAAAGTGCATAAAAAGCAACACTGTAATTTGTATAAAAAGTAGAATCCGGTTTCTATGCAGGCAGGTAATTAGATCTTTCCTTATTTTGTGATACTATAGAAACATTATACACATTATAAGGAGAAGTCTATGAAAAAACGAATAATATCCATGCTTTTGGCTGGTATGATGGTTTTAAACAGTGCTGTTGTTTATGCAGACGCTGATATGACAGGTGATTACACGACATATGTAGAAGAAACAGAAAATGGCAGTGAAGACGAAGTGGCTGTTCAGAGTGAAGCTGCCGAAGTAAATGTATCTGCAGATGACAATGCAAATATCAGTGTGAATGAAGCATCAGAAGCAGAGAATGATGAAGTCGCATTCACAGACGGGGATACAGATGAAGTAGAGATTACGGAAGAAAATCCGACAGATGTATCTTCAAAGGATGAAACAGATGAGAATGCGGAAATAGAATTTACAGAAGCAGAGGATATTTTCTCAGAAAATGAAGTGGCAGTGCAGACGGGAGAGACGATCACAGCCAGTGGTACGCTTGCCACAGGTGTAAACTGGTCGCTTTCAGATGCCGGAAATCTGCAGTTTAGCGGTTCAGGCGCAATTGAGAAGGATAATGGTCAGGACAACTATCCGTGGGATATGACACAGGTTTTTACTGTAACGATTCAGAGAGGTATCACAGAAATCGGAAGCGGAGCTTTTGTGGATGGAACAAATCTTACGAATGTGGCTATCAGTGCAGACACTTTGCAGACAGTCAGTGCAGATGCGTTTCAAAATTGTTCAAAAGCTGAGGCAGAACTCTATTATTCCGGAAATGCGCCGACAGTAATTCCTGCATTTACCGGGACTGCGAAAGTAAGTGTTTATTATAAAGAAGCAGATGTTACATGGACAGATGCATTCAGAGCAGCTTATACAGATGTAACATGGGAACCTTGCTGTACAATAAATGGAATAATGGCAAATACGAACCATACTTACGTGCGTACAAATGATGAAATGCAGATCCAGACGGATGGCAAGAATTATCCGACCAAGGACAATACCGCATATTATGATGCAACCTGTTCTGTGTGTGGCAATGTCGGCAAAGATTATAATAATTGTATCAACTGTATTGACACGACAGATCTTCAGTCAGATCATCCGTACAATACAGAGACATCGACAGACTGGACGGTATCCATGGAAGGTGCAGAAGAAATCATCCTGACTTTTGATAAACTAACCAAGTTTGAAACAAACTATGATGACTTCTTTTATATTTATAAAGAAGACGGAGAACTGTATCAGAAGTTTATCAATGATCAGCTTGCAGGAAAGACCGTGATCGTACCGGGAAGTTCTGTGACATTGAGACTGACGACAGACTACAGTACAGACGACTGGGGATTTGCAGTCACAAAAGCATATGGAACTACACATGAGTGGGATGCGGGTGTAATCACAAAACCGGCAGAACGGGATCAGACCGGAACAATGAAAAAGACCTGCCAGAAGTGTGGTGAAGTAGTTGAAGAAGTAATTCCGGCACCGTACATCGTATGTGGAAATGATACAAATATTTCGAATTTTTTCTGGGGAATCACACCGGATCATGTACTGGAGCTCTTTGTAGAAAGCGGAAGTGGTGAAAACAATGGGTATTCCTGGCAGGGAACACAGGATGGTCATCAGATAACGTCAGCACCATGGGGAGAGTATGAAAATATTATTGAAGGTGTGCGTGTTAAAAAGGGGATTCCGTATGTTGCGTCTTATTCTTTTTATGGATTAACGAAATTGAAATGGGCAGAAATCGATGACAGTGTTACATATATAAATAATAATGCATTCGAATATTGTACAGCATTAAAACTCGTAAAACTGTCTGAAAATCTAAGAAGTATAAACTCCGGTGCATTTTCAGGGTGTAAAGCATTAGAGGAGATCAGTTTTCCTGAAAGTGTAACAACAATTGCTAGTGGGGCATTTTACGGGTGTAGTTCTTTAAGTAGCATTAAGATTCCATCAAACTTGAATAATTGCGAAAGCAGTGCTTTTAGTGGATGCACAAATTTACAGAAAATATATATTGAAGATCTGTCACAATGGCTGAATATGAAAGAAGGACCGTCATTCAGTTCATTAAAACCAGATCCGAGAATGAAATTGGAATATTATGTTGGTGGAAAAGCTTTGGAGAATTTAGTGATTCCACAGGATGTTACACGTATCAGGAAAGAGGCATTTACTCATGGACACAATATTAAAAAAGTGACCTTCCATGAAAATATAGAATATATTGATGAGAATGCTTTTTCAGATTGTGAAAATCTTGAGTTAGAAAGTGATAAGCTTCCTAATTATCTGAAAAATATAGGAAAAGGAGCATTTCAGTACTGCGAAAAAATTTCCAGAGTAGCAATTCCGGCAAGTGTTACATATATTGGTGATTCCGCATTTTCGGGTTGTAGTGGGATGACGCAGTGTTTATTTGCAGAAGATATAAAACTGGATAAAATTTCATATCAAACATTTTATGGATGCCGTAATTTAGAGAAGATTGCGATTCCATCAGGTGTGACAACTATAGAAACGAACGCATTTTTTGGGTGCAAAAGTTTAGAGAAAATCTGCATTCCGGAAAATATAATTAGTATTGGAGATTATGTATTTGATGGATGTTCTAATCTAAAAGAAGTAAAATTTGAAAAAGAAAGTAAACTAGAGACTATTGGAGATGGTGCTTTTTGGTGGTGCGCAATTAGAAGCATCCGAATCCCGGCAGGAGTGACAAGCATAGGAGAAAAGGCACTGGCAGTTTCAAACCTTGTTGATATAACATTTATGGGAGATTTTGGAGACTTTAACTCTATGTTTGAGATGGGTGAATATACTGCCAGAACCATCACCTATTATGCATGCAACAGTACCTGGACTTCATCTGCTGCACAGAAATTTTTCAGTAACCAAAATAATGTTACCCAGAACCCGATCCACATGTCCGAAGACTACACGGTGATTACTCCGGCAACCTGTACCACAGACGGGGAGAAATCTTTCACCTGTGACAAGTGTGGACAGGCTTCTACAGGTGTGATTCCGGCTACGGGACATAAGCTGACAGTGAAAGATCATAAAGATGCAACCTGTAATGAAAAAGGTTACGATGTTCAGGTCTGCAGTGCCTGTAACGAAGAAATCAGAACCGAACTGGAGATAGACCTGAATGCCCATAAGTATGATGAGGGCAAAGTAATCGAACCTACCTGCTCAAGAGACGGATACACAGTTTACACCTGTGCAGTCTGCGGAAATACAAAACGTGAAAATATCATACCGCATAAAGAACATGTTATGGAGGACATAGTAGTTCCGGCGACCTGCCAGATACAGGGATATACGATTCACCAGTGTAAAAACTGTGATTATACTTATTATGATACATATACAGATCCTCTGGAGCATGATTACGAAGCAACAGTTAAAGCTCCTGCCTGTACAGAGCGAGGATATACAGTTTACACCTGTAAAAACTGTGGATATACCTATACGGATAATTATGTGGGAGCGTCCGGCCATAAATATACGAAAAAGGTTGTTGCTCCAACCTGTGTTTCCAGAGGATATACAGAAAATATTTGTGATGTCTGTGGAAATGAGTATGTATCTGATTATAAGAGTGCAACAGGCCATACATATAAACGCACGGTGAAAGACCCAACCTGTACAGAAGAAGGTTATACGCTTCTGACCTGCGAAAACTGTGATTATGAAACGAAGTCAGATATCCGTAGGGCAAAGGGACACAATTATGAAGAGACCATAACAGAATCTACCTGTACAACAAAAGGCTTTATCACATATACCTGTACAGACTGTAGAGACAGCTATAAGGGCAAAGAGACAGATCTGGCACCGCATAAATGGGATAAAGGAACAGTTACCAAACAGGCTACTTATCTGTCAAAAGGAACGATAGAGTACAAGTGCGCCGACTGTGATGCAAAATATACAGAAGAAATTCCGATGTCAGGTCAGACAGCTCTCAGCGACTGTACGGTTACACTTTCTTACCATAAAACAGCTTATGACGGTAAAGAAAAAACACCAAAGATTACTGTAAAAAACAGCAACGGAATTGTAAGTGAAGAAGATTATACAGTTACCTATGCGGATAATGTTAATGCAGGAAATGCAAAAGTCATCATAACTGCAAAAACAGGAGATGTCAGCATTAAAGGAACAGTGGAAAAAGGCTTTATTATTGCAAAAGCAAAACAGTCTGTTTCGGCTGCAAGCACGGATGAACAGATTCATGTCAAGGCATCAACGGAAATTCAGGCAGATGGAATCGGTGATATCTCTCTTGAAACCTCCACTCCTGATCTGGTTGATATCAATGAGACAACAGTTACCGGCAAAAAAGCCGGCCTTGCGCTGATCAAAGTAACTGTTTCCGGTGATGCAAACCATGAAGAAGCCAGTACGATGGTTGCAGTTGGTGTCAATGAAAATCATGTTATCGAACAGATGATAGAGAATCAGAAAACACTGGAAAACGGCGATGTGGAATATGATGAGGTACAGAGATGTACACTTTGTAAAGAAGAAATATCACGCACCACGAGAACTCTTAAAAACATCAAGTCCTGCGAAGTTAAGCTGTCTGCTTTTACATATGTTTATGACGGAAAAGAAGTAAAACCGGAAGTGACGGTACTTCTGGAAGACACCACTTTAAGTGAGGGCACAGATTATCGTCTGGAATATCAGGACAACAACCGTGTGGGAGAAGCAAGTGTTTCTGTTACCGGTATCGGAAATTACACAGACACTAAAACCGTGTCCTTCCAGATTGTTGAAAAGCCAAAACAGCCGACGGCGCCTGTAATTGAAAAACTTGATACAGTAAATATCACATCAATTGCAAATGCGAAGAAAGGCATAAAACTGACCTGGAACAGAGTCAGTGGAGCACAGGGCTATATCATCTACAGAGCGTACGGAAAAGGCGGATATAAGGCAATCAAGACGGTTACCAACGGAGCAACAGCTGCATATACAGATACTGGGGCAACGACAAATGGTGGAAAATACACATATGCAGTTTGTGCTTATAAAGGAAGCATAAAAGGCGCATATGTTGGAAAAACGTATTATTACCTCAAACAGAACCGCATTTCATCTGTCAAGAACAACGCGTCAAAGAAAGCAACTGTAAAATGGACAAGGAATACAAAAGCAAACGGATATCAGGTGAATTATAAGACTGGTAAAAAACAGAAAACAATTATTGTCAAGTCAAATAAAACACTGAACAAAGTGCTTAAATCACTCAAAAAGAAAGCAACTTATTCTGTGAAAGTACGTTCCTACAAAAAAGTATCCGGAGTAACCTATTATTCCGAATGGAGTTCTGCGAAGAAAGTCAAAATAAAGAAATAAACCAATAACACCGGGTGCGTCATTGACGCACCCGGTGTTTTCAGTTAATTAAAAATTCTTATTTTCAGATTGCATCCAGTGCCTGGGCGATATCTGCGATCAGGTCATTCTTATCTTCAAGGCCACAGGAGATACGGATCAGTCCGGCCGGGATTCCGGCAGCGGCAAGCTGTTCATCGTTCATCTGTCTGTGCGTGGAGGTTGCCGGGTTCAGGCAGCAGGTTCTTGCATCTGCCACATGTGTTTCGATGGCAGCAAGTTTCAGATTTTTCATGAATTTTTCTGCTGCAGCACGACCGCCTTTTAATTCAAAGGATACAACACCACATCCGCCGTTTGGCATATATTTTTTGGCAATTTCATAGTACTTGTTGGATGGAAGTGTCGGGTAGTTGACGAATTCCACTTTGTCATGTTTTTCAAGGAATTCAGCAACAGCCTGTCCGTTTTCTACATGGCGCGGCATACGTACATGAAGAGATTCCAGACCAAGATTCAGTATAAAAGCACTCTGCGGAGACTGTGCACATCCCAGATCTCTCATAAGCTGAGAGGTGCATTTGGTGATGAAAGCACCTTCTTTGCCGAATTTTTCTGCATAGGTAATTCCATGATAGGAATCATCCGGTGTGCAGAGCCCCGGGAATTTGTCTGCGTGAGCCATCCAGTCAAATTTGCCGGCATCAATGATCGCACCACCGAGTGCAGCGCCGTGACCGTCCATATATTTGGTCGTGGAATGAGTAACAATATCAGCACCCCATTCGATCGGACGTAAATTTACCGGTGTCGGGAAGGTGTTGTCCACAATAAGCGGCACGCCATGTGCGTGTGCAGCTTTTGCAAATTTTTCGATATCGAGGACAGTCAGTGCCGGGTTGGCGATAGATTCACCAAAAACGGCTTTTGTGTTGTCTTTGAAAGCAGCATTTAATTCTTCTTCGGTGCAGTCCGGATCAACGAAAGTAACATCAACCCCCATTTTTTTCATGGTGACATCAAGAAGGTTATATGTACCGCCATAGATGGAAGAGGAGGAAACAATGTGGCTGCCTGCTTCACAGATATTAAAAATTGCGAAGAAATTTGCAGCCTGACCGGAAGAAGTCAGCATTCCGGCAGTACCGCCTTCGAGTGCGGTGATTTTTGCAGCAACATAATCATTTGTCGGATTCTGAAGTCTGGAATAAAAATAACCGGATGCTTCAAGATCAAACAATTTACCCATGTCTTCACTGGTATCATATTTGAAGGTTGTTGACTGATAGATCGGAATCTGTCGAGGTTCTCCGTTGCCCGGCGTATAACCGGCCTGAACGCATTTTGTGTTAATTGAATAGTCCATAATTTTACCCGCCTTTATATAATATTAGTGTACTTCCATGTTATACCCTTTTATATTGCATGTAAAGAAAAAATACATACTTAATCGGTATGACTATCGAAAAAACTATATATAAGAGTGAACTGCGACTGAGAGAATACGGGTGTGTGTTTAATTGTTGGTGGCATATGATACGTAAAAATGGTAATATTGTACAAGAAATTATAATTCAGGATAAATAAAATGGAGTGACAAGTTATGACAGAGAAAAACGACACAAGTCGGTTAAATGAAAAGTATATTTTTAGAAACATCCGTCAGGAGGAAATCACACAGGCAGCAGAGATAGAGAAGATCTGTTTTCCGCCAAATGAAGCATGTTCTTATGAACACATGGAAAAACGTGTGGAAAAAGCACCGGAGCTTTTTCTTGTAGCGGAAGATCGCGCTACAGGACGAATTGCAGGATTTCTTAACGGACTTGCCACAGACAGAGAACATCTGACGGATGATTTTTTTACAGATGCAGAGGTGCATGATCCGAATGGAAAGAATATCATGCTTCTGGGACTGGATGTACTTCCGGAATATCAGCATCAGGGACTGGCAAGGGAACTGGTGCGCTGCTATAAAGAGCGTGAAAAAGCGAACGGCAGAGAAAAACTGATCCTGACCTGCCTGCCGGATAAAGTAGAAATGTATCAGAAGTTTGGCTTCAAAGATCATGGTATCGGCGGGTCTGTCTGGGGCGGCGAGGCATGGCATGAGATGAGTGTGGAACTGCGGGGTTGAATTTACCCCCATTTGATATTATAATCAAAGAGATTGAGAATGAATCCTGAAACAGCAGGAATATTTAATTTTAAGGAGGAATCTGATTATGATTACCTGGAACAATCTGGATACTCTTGAATCATACAAAGAGCTTTCCAATGTAAAAAAAGTAAATCTTGCAGAAGTGATGACCGGCGAGAACGGTGCAGAGCGTGTAAAGAATTACAGCGTACCGATGGCAGCAGGAATGGCATATAACTATGCTGCAAAGCAGGTAGATGATGATGTACTGGAAGCTCTTAAGAAACTTGCAAAAGAAGCTCAGCTTACAGAAAAATATGCAGCTCTTTATAATGGAGAAGTGATCAATACAGGTGAAAAACGTCTTGTTCTTCATCAGCTTACCCGTGGACAGCTTGGAGATACTGTTACAGCAGATGGCGTGGACAAGCGTGCTTTCTATGTAGAACAGCAGCAGAAGATCGCTGATTTTGCAAACAAAGTACATGCAGGTCAGATCACAAATGCAGCAGGTGAGAAATTTACAACTGTTGTTCAGATTGGTATCGGCGGAAGTGACCTTGGTCCTCGCGCAATGTACCTTGCTCTTGAAAACTGGGCAAAGAAAAACGACAAATTCAAAATGGAAGCCAAATTCATCAGCAACGTAGACCCGGACGATGCAGCAGGCGTTCTGAGTACAATTGATGTAGCACATTCCATTTTTGTACTGGTATCCAAATCAGGTACAACTCTTGAAACACTGACAAATGAATCCTTCGTTAAAGACGCACTTAAGAACGCTGGTCTGGATGCTTCCAGACATATGATCGCCGTTACAAGTGAGACTTCTCCTCTTGCAAAGAGTGATGATTATCTTGCAGCATTCTTTATGGATGATTATATCGGCGGACGTTATTCTTCTACATCTGCTGTTGGTGGTGCTGTATTATCTCTAGCATTCGGACCGGAAGTATTTGCACAGTTCCTGGAAGGTGCAGCAGAAGAAGACAGACTTGCAAAGAATGAGGATGTAATGCAGAACCCGGCTATGCTGGATGCACTGATCGGTGTATACGAGAGAAATATCCTCGGATATCCGAGCACAGCAGTACTTCCGTATTCACAGGCTTTGAGCCGTTTCCCGGCACATTTACAGCAGCTTGATATGGAATCCAACGGAAAATCCGTTAACCGTTTTGGTGAGCCTGTAGATTATGTGACAGGACCGGTAATCTTCGGTGAACCGGGAACAAACGGTCAGCATTCCTTCTATCAGCTCCTTCATCAGGGAACAGATATCGTACCGCTTCAGTTCATCGGATTTAAGAACAATCAGATGGATACAGATGTAGTGATCCAGGGAAGCACAAGCCAGCAGAAACTCTGCGCAAACGTTGCAGCTCAGATCGTGGCTTTTGCATGCGGTAAAGCAGATGATAACAATAACAAAAACTTCGAAGGCGGACGTCCGTCCAGCATTATCATCGGCGAGCAGGTAAATCCGGCAAGCCTTGGTGCACTTCTTGCTCACTTCGAAAACAAGGTTATGTTCCAGGGATTCCTGTGGAACTTAAACAGCTTCGATCAGGAAGGTGTACAGCTTGGTAAAGTCCTTGCAAAACGTGTTCTTGCACACGAAACAGACGGCGCACTGAAAGTATTCAGCGACCTTCTGAATATCTGATTTTGAAATAAGATCAATCAGGAAATAATACAGGCCCTTCACTTACAGATGAAATTCTGCAGGTGAGGGGCCTTGTTTAGTTTATTAAATTCTATTTTCGTTCCACGATATGATAATAAGATTTTGCAGTCATGATGTAGATCAGACCGTATACCAGAGCAAAGATCAGTACTGTTCCGGCAGTACAGCCGATGAACAGTTTTGTGTTTGTCATGCCGAAGAGCAGGAGCATCCGGCGGATCAGTGGAAATGCCATCGAAATATGAAGCATTGCCATGAGAAGAGGAAGGAAAAATACCATCAGGATCTGGCGGCGGATTGAACTTCTGACTTCCCGGTGACTCAATCCTACTTTCTGCATGATTTCAAATCGGTTCTGGTCTTCGTATCCTTCTGAAATCTGTTTGTAGTAGATGATCATGGCAGTTCCCATGAGGAAAAGAGAACCGAGGAATATTCCAATGAACAGAAGAGAACCGTTGTCTGCATAGTAGGAATCGTATTCCTGCGCACGTATTCCGGAAGTGATCCAGGAGTTATCAGACAGTTGTCCATTATCTTTCAGAGCCTTTATTGCATCCAGTACCGGTGTGCCATAGGCGATTTTTATTGAATCAGAACCGGTGATGTCCAGACCGAGATGAACAGTCAGATCCTGTCCGGCAGGAGATGAGGAGGCATCTTTATACATTTCTGTACGCATCTTGTCAAATTTTTTAAAATCAGAATCAGTGACGACAAATACAGCATTACCATAGACAATATCCCGTCCACAGGTCAGAGGAGAATCCGCCAGCCATTTTTTTACAGAAAAGACGGAATCATTGACAGTGAGAGAATCTGATTTTTCAAAAATATTTGAAGCCCACGCAAGAATCTTACCATCCTGTAATGCAGGATCTGTTCCGGTCAGTTTTTCATATTCTGACTGACGTACAAGGGAGAGCGTCAGTACGGAAGCAGAATCGCGTAATGTATTTGGTTCTGCAATCTGAATCTGCCCGTTATCTAAATGACTGATGATCGTGAGATAGATTTCTTCTGCTTTTTTATCTACAGGAACAGCATTATCGGAAATTGCTTTTTCAAAAGCATCTATGGCAGTCTGACATTCTTCTTCGCTGACACTGGTAATGGAAAGATCCGTATCGTATGGATAACGGTTTACCATAATATCATTCATGCCAAAGTAAATGGAGACCGTCATGGAGATCATCAACAGAACGCCGGTACTTAAAATACAGATGCTTGCCAGACCGACCGCATTCTGTTTCATACGGTAAAGCATGCCGGAGATGCTGATAAAATTGCCGGTTTTGTAGTAAAATTTTTTTCTGCGGCGAAGAAATTTCAGAATCACAATACTGCCTGCAGTAAAGAGCAGATAAGTTCCTGCCATAACAAGAATTACCGCAAGAAGAAAAATGGAAATTGCACTGATTGGAGACTCTGTTGTGATGGCGAGGTAATAACCGATGCCAAGGCAGACAAAGCCGATCAGAGCCATAAGCCATTTTGCTTTAGGTTCTTTTTCACCGGTATTGTTGCCGTGAAGTAGTTCGACGGGACGGTTCAGGCGGATTTTGGCAAGATTTAAGAACAGAATCAGTAAAAAAATTCCGCCGAACATCACCATACAGATAACAATTCCCTTTAATGAAACATAAAATCCAAGTACAGCGGGAATATGAAGCAGTCGAAGCAGAAGAAGGAGCGCAAGTTTGCTGCCAAGAATTCCGGCTGCGATTCCGGCTGTGAGGGAGATCACGGTTGTGATAATTGTTTCCAGCAGCATAACAATGCCGATATGTGTTTTTTCCAGACCGAGAACATTGTAAAGTCCGATTTCTTTCTGTCTTCGTTTCATCAGGAAACTGTTGCTGTAGATCAAAAAGATCACACAGAAGATAATAACAATGATTTCTCCGGTGGAAAGTATCATGCGGACTTCGGCAGCATGGCGGACGGCCTGATCAAGTGTCGGGCAGTCACGAAGGAATTCCATCATATAGATCATGGCGATGCAGAAGATGCAGGTGATCATGTAAGGAATGTAGGTACTTTTATTGTTGCGGATATTCTGGATGGCCAGTTTTGAAAAAATTCCTTTACGCATGATATTCACCGCCCGTCGTCAGTATAGTAAGTGTGTCGGCAATCATCTGATACATTTCCTGACGGGATTTACTGCCTTTGTAGATTTGGTGAAAAACTTCTCCGTCTTTAATAAAAAGTACTCTGGATGCGTGACTTGCTGCCTGTGCACTGTGTGTGACCATCAGAATGGTCTGTCCCTCCTCGTTGATTTCGCCAAACATGGAAAGCAGTGCAGATGCAGCACGGGAGTCGAGTGCGCCGGTCGGTTCATCAGCAAGAACCAGTTTCGGGTTTGTGATCAGTGCTCTTGCAACAGCTGCACGTTGTTTCTGGCCGCCGGAAACTTCATATGGAAATTTGTCCAGAAGCTCTGTAATTCCAAGTGTTTTTGCAATCGGTCGGATCTTCTGCTCCATTTCGCGGTAATCTTCTCCGGCAAGTACGAGTGGGAGATAAATGTTGTCGCGTAAGGAAAAAGTGTCCAGAAGATTAAAATCCTGAAAAACAAAACCGAGATTTTTTCTTCGGAAAGCGGAGATTTCTTTTTCTGTAAGGTGGACGATGTTTTTTCCTTCGAGAAGAACTTCTCCTGATGTCGGACGGTCGAGAGATGCAAGGATGTTGAGCAGTGTGGTTTTTCCGGAACCGGATTCGCCCATGATCGCGACGAACTCACCTTCTTCTACAGAAAAAGTGACATTGGAAAGTGCCTGCACTTTGTTTCCGCCAAAGCGGGTGCTGTATATTTTTTTGATATTTGTTACTTCAAGTAAAGCCATAACCGGGGCTCCTTTCTTTTGATTGATGAGACAAGTATAGAAATTTTTCCCGGCTTCTGCCATCGAAGCAGGTTACAATATACGAAAAAACCTTACATTTCTGTAAGGTGATTTCAAAAAAGTTATTTGATGAAGTGTAACTATTCAGAAGGTAGTATCCCGCGAGGTGTTTTGGCATGTTTTTGCCAAAATCCCGAGACATATAAGGCAAAATGCCATCACCGAAGGTGATTAGGAATGCATTTTGACTCGTAACTGTGAGGGTACTGAACAGTTATGCTGAATTTTATTCCATAGTCAGCATCAGATCAGTACATCGTCAGATTTTCCTGAGAAAATTCCAGAAAAACTTTTGTGCCTTTTCCTTCTTCGGAAACTGCATAAATGCGATGGCCAAGGCAATTCATGATCTTGTTGCAGAGGTACAGACCGATTCCGGTCGCACGATTGCTTTCCCGTCCGTTGACTCCGGTGTAGCCTTTTTCGAAGATGCGCGGCAGGTCTTCTGCACGAATGCCGATGCCGGTGTCTTCGATTACGAGTGTAATGGGAGTTGTCGGAGTTATGTTTGAAACATAGTTCCTGACAGGAGAATTTTTCAAATAAATATGGATACCGCCGGTACGGGTATATTTGAGTGCGTTTGACAAAATTTGCCCGATCACAAATCCGAGCCATTTTTCATCGGTCAGGACACTTTCAGAGATTCCGTCATAAGTGAGGGAAAGCTTCCTGGAAACAAAAATTCCGGCGTATTTATGAATCTGATCGCGGATGACCGAGTCGAGAGAACAGCAGGAAAGTGTCAGGTCAGAAGACATGTCTTCTGTACGAAGATAACCGAGAACCATTTCAACATACTGCTCAATCTTGAAAAGTTCAGCGAGAGCTTCTTTATTTGCGGAGGGATTTTCCTGAAGGAGCAGACGCAGGGCAAAGATAGGAGTTTTGATCTGATGTGCCCACATGGTATAGTAATCGGTCATTTCTTCCAGAGATTTCTGGCCGGCGGTTTCTACATTCATACGCATCTGATTCAGACGATGCATGATATCCTGCTGAAGAGATTCAATCTGATCAGATGGTGTATCCATGCGGGACAGATTGATATCCGGTGCTGTGGCTATAAGTGTAAGCTGCTGCAGCTTTTTCCTGTAGTTACTGAAGCCAGTCATACATGCGGTAAGTCCTGCCAAAAGCCAGAGGAGTGCAACGTACAGGACCGGTTCAGGCGACAGCTGATACAGGAAAAAAATGATCCCTGTAAATATTGTCGGAAAAATCATCAGCAGGATATGGAATTTTATTTTGTTCAGGTAGTCGAGAAAGAGTTTCATAAAGTGATTGCTCCATATAAGAAATTACCTTACAGTGCTTCTTGTATTATACCATGTAGCCAAGCCCCTTTTTGGTGATGATAAAATCTTTCAGGCCTTCACCTTCCAGTTTCCTGCGCAGGCGGGTAATATTTACGGTCAATGTGTTGTCGTCAACGAAGCTGTCACTTTCCCAGAGTCTTGTCATGAGCGCATCTCTGGAAACTGTTTGGCCAGCGTGCTCGAGAAGAATCTCCAGAATGCGGAGCTCATTTTTGGTAAGGGCGATATCGTGGCCGTTCCAGGTCAGGGTACAGCGGGGCGGATTGAGGAGAGCACCTTTGTATTCCAGTACATTTCCGGGAGTCCCGAAGGAATAGGTGCGGCGGAGAATGGCCTGTATTTTGGCAGTCAGGACATCCATGTCAAATGGTTTTGCAATAAAATCATCGGCGCCGCGGCTCATTGCCATGACCATATTCATGTTATCGGCAGCGGAGGAAATAAAGATGATCGGTACCTGAGAGATTCGGCGGATTTCCTCACACCAGTGAAAACCATTGTAAAATGGCAGCTTCAGATCCAGCAGGACGAGCTGCGGATCGAGACGGGCAAATTCCTGTATAATATTGGAAAAATCTTGTGCGCAGGAGACATCATATCCCCAGGAACAGAGATTCTTTTTCAGAAGGTTTGCGATGATCTCATCGTCTTCGATGATAAAAATACGGTACATGGGTGCTCCTTTCTGTGCAGGTTTTATGTTGCTGCTCACTCCGTTCACAGCAACCTGGTCAAAATCATTCCAAATCACCTTCGGTGATGGGATTTTGCCCCGTATGTCTCGGGATTTTGCCATATTCATGGCAAAACACCTCGCGGGATATTACGTGTGAACAGTAACGGTTTTATGCTAATCATAACATGTCCTTGAAAGATTGCAACAAAATTCAGTTTGTGGCATTATAAGGATAAAGGAATTATTTAATGTGTAAGATAAAATCACGTGATGACAACAGAAGGGAGATTTTGATATGGATTTGGTGAAGGAGGCAATCTTTCTGGGATTTTCGGGAGCTGCCGTCATGGATACCACGCAGCTTGTTTTTGTACCGGAATACCGAATGTTTTGTGAAGAAAATTTATGCGGATGTTACAATGTAAATCCGGCCTGTCCGCCGGAGAGTGGGACTGTGGAGGAGATGAAACAGCGCGCATTGCAGTATGAAAAAACTCTGGTACTGCAGACCATGCAGGAAGATGCACATGATCCGTCGCAGTACAAGAAAGACAAGCTTATGCAAAACAAAATGACAGAAGAACTTGCAGAAAAAATGAAAGCAGATGGCAAAACAGATGTCCTGATCATGAGCGCCGGACCGTACAAACACAACTCCTGTATGTCGGCATACTGCGTAGATGCACAGAAAATGGCAGAGGCAGCAGGGATGCTGTGCTGGACCGATGACGGAATGGTAAGGTATTTTTCGCAGATTTTGTTTCATGAATGAATGTGATATTACATCATTGATTTTTGGCGGGAATGGACTTAAAATAAAAACGACAAAGTTGTACGACAAAATTTAAACACAGGAGGCTTTTTATTATGGAAAGACATGCATTTGCAATGAAAGTAAAAGCCGGCAGAATGAACGACTACCGCAAAAAACTGGGCGAGATCTGGCCGGAACTGACCGCTTTTCTTGACCGTAACAAAGTAAAAAATTTCAGTATCTGGAACGCAGAAGATTTAATCTTCGGTTACTATGAAAATGAAGACGGTACAGTATTAAGTGAAGAAGAAAACGCAGCGAAAGATGCGATCACTGCAAAAATCAAAGATACTTTTGAATGGATTTCCACACCGGGCAAAGACATGCGCCTGATGTACCACAACTTTGGTATTGTAAGAGAGAATAAAGAGCTGATCCGTCACAGAATGTTTATGACAAAACTTAAAACCGGATGCGAGGAAGAATACAAGAGACGTCATGACGGACTGATCGCGCAGAGGGGTGACACCGTAGATCCGGGTCCGGACAGCAATTTCAGTATCTGGAGTGCCGGTGGATATATCTTCGGATATGATGAGATCGATACAACCATGGAAGTAGAAGAAACTGTTGAAGCAAGAGAGCAGACGGTTGAATGGGAAATGCGCCAGCTCGGTATCATGGACTGGATCACAAACGATGTAGACTGGATGACAGGCGATGTTCACGCAGACGTAAAACGTCTTGCATGGCATAATTAACAATTTCATCACAATTTTCCCACAAAGTAAACACAAATCCTCCTTATACTCTTAGACATAAAAGGAAAACAGAAACAGAGATAACGATTCAGCGGAAGCTTTTATAAAGTGAAACGTAATGATCCTAAGGAGGGGATTTTGATGAGCGATAAAAATAACAACGCAATGATGAACAATGATATGAATAACAATATGAATAATGATAACGATCCAAAAGAAAGAATGAGAAAAAAAGTGAAAAAGGCAGCAGGCATTGCTCTCTGTGCAGTACTTGCCGGTGGTCTTGCAGCAGGCTCCTTTGAAGGAATCAATACAATTACCGGATGGAACAGCAGTACAGTAGAAGCTGCATCCAATAAAGACAATACCACACTTCTTCAGACAAAATCAAAGAAGAAGAGTGCTGATAAGAAATCAGATGATAAAGAAAGCAAAGATGATTCCGAATCAAAGACAAAAGGAAGCCTGGATGTTTCTGATATCGCTGCAGAAGGAATGAAATCCGTTGTAGCAATCACAACAAAATCTGTTCAGGATGTACAGAGTTACCTTGGCGCTTACGGATTTGGCGGCAGCCAGGGATTCACTACTCAGCAGGAAGTTGAGGGAAGTGGATCCGGTATCATCGTAGGAAAGAATGATGACAACCTTCTGATCGCAACCAATTATCATGTTGTAAGTGGAGCAGATACCGTATCTGTTACATGTATTGATGGTGAGACTTATGAAGCAACCGTAAATGGTTATGATGAGGACAAAGACCTTGCAGTTGTTTCTGTAGCTCTTTCAGATATTTCTGATGATACGATGGATCAGATTGCAGTAGCTACGGTAGGAAGCTCTGATGATCTGAAAGTTGGTGAGCAGGTCATTGCAATCGGTAACGCACTTGGTTACGGACAGTCTGTAACAACCGGTATTGTCAGTGCAAAGAACCGTAAACTCAATGATGAGGGCCTAGAAGAGGATGAAGATTCTGATGCAACAAACCTGATTCAGACAGATGCGGCAATTAACCCTGGTAACAGTGGTGGTGCACTTCTGAATATGGATGGTGAAGTTGTCGGTATCAACTCTGCAAAACTTGCTTCCACAGAAGTTGAAGGTATGGGTTACGCAATTGCAATCTCCGATGTAACAGATACACTTGAGGATCTGATGAATGAGACTCCGAGAGATAAAGTCGACAATCACGGTGTGCTCGGAATCACAGGTATGACAGTAAGTGATGAGGCTTCTCAGTATTACGGAATACCGGAAGGTGTGCTTGTTTCTGAAGTAACAGAAGGTGGCGCAGCTGAGGATGCAGGTATCAAAGAAAAATCCATCATTACAGAATTCGATGGCAAGAGAGTACGCAGCATTGATGAACTGGTAAGTCGCCTTGAGTACTATGAGCCGGGCGAAGAAGTTGAAGTAACTCTTGAAGTTGCAGATGGCGGAGAATATAAAGAAAAAACTGTAACTGTAACACTTGATGAAAATAAAGATACAGATTCCAACAAAGATTCAAAAGATGATTCAAAGGACGAATCTGATGCAGAGGACAGTCAGGATCAGGGTGATGGTGAAGACCAGAGCACAGACAGTCTTCTTCAGGACTTTGAGAATCAGGAAGAAGATGGAACTGCATATGAGCAGTTCTTCGGATTCCTCAATTAATCAGTTGATTGCGGGATTTCAGATCTCCGTAAAATAAATTTTATAAGCAGAAAAGACCGGTACCGGGAAATGGTATCGGTCTTTTTCTGTCCGCAGGTGTGTGCTGTTTTGTTGAAAGAAACGAATCTGTCTGTTATACTAGACAACAGAGAAAAAAATGAGTTGAAATTAATTGTATTGCAGTAACTATTCAGAAGGTAGTATCCCGCGAGGCGTTTTGGCATGTTTTCTGCCAAAATCCCGAGACATACAAGGCAAAATGCCATCACCGAAGGTGATTTGGAATGCATTTTGACTCGTAACTGTGAGGATACTGAACAGTTACGTATTGCAAATAAAAAGAAGGAACTACTGTATGAACTATATTGTTTTTGACCTTGAGTGGAATCAGAGTCCTGGCGGCAAAAAATATTCCAACAGCCGTCTGCCTTTTGAGATCATTGAGATCGGTGCAGTCAAGATGAATGAGCAGAGAGAAGTGGTGGATGTTTTTCAGAGACTTGTGAAACCTCAGGTATATAACTGGATTCATGACAGCATACACGAAGTGATCCATGTGGATTACAAGGATCTTGCAGACGGAGTTCTTTTTCCGCAGGCAGTGGAGGAATTTCTGGACTGGTGCGGAGAGGAAAGGGTATTTTGTACGTGGGGCAATCAGGATGTGATGGAACTGCAGCGTAATATGAAATATTATGGGCTGCTTAAGAAAATAAAAGGTCCGGTCACGTATTATGATGCACAGAAAATATATGGTATCTGTTATAAGGAAGATCCATGCAGGCGGAGCCTGGAATATGCGATCGACAAAATGCGGCTTCCGAAAGCACAGGAGTTTCATCGTGCACTGACGGATGCGAAGTATACGGGTGAGATATTTAAACGTCTGGATATGCAGGTGGTGCTTGCAAATCCATCCATTGATGTGTATCAAAATCCAAAGACAAGAAAAGAAGAAATTTATTTATCTTATCCGAATTATGACGAGTATGTATCACGCGAATTTGCTGAGAAGGAGAAAGTCATAAAAGACCGGGAGGTGGCAAGTACCAGATGTCCGGTCTGCCATTTGCCGGCGAAGCGTAAAATCCGCTGGTTTATGAATAATTCAAGGGCATATGAAAGTGTATCTTTTTGTCAGAAACATGGCTATATAAAAGGAAAAGTGCGAATTCGCCATACAGATGAAGATGCATTTTATGCGATCAAGACATTAAAGAGAATTGATGAAGAAAAAGCGGAAGAAATCCGTGAAAAACGGGATTCCCTCCGCAAGAAAAGACAGACTAAACGGCAGTCAGAGAAGTTCGTCTGAGAGGAGCCGTGTCTGGTAATATCTGGCAGTTCCGACCTCATGACCGTTATAGCTGTATGTGACGGTAAGAAGGGGAAGACCTGCCAGATTTTTTGTCATGGAATATGATGTTGAAAGCTGGCTTACGTCAGTACCCTGTGGCAATGAAACATAGGCATTTTGCCGTCTGCGGAACAAAGTAAAGTCTTTGTAATCTTTGAGAAGATATTTTTCTGCAGGCAGACAGGATCTGGAGATTTCTTTTTTCAAACCTTTGATCTTTGATCTGGAAAAATTATTGAATCCATAATCCAGAAGCGCCTTTGTATCGGAATAAGCTCCATTTACAGACTGCATGACAACTGCTACGAGGTAGGTGTTGTCATTTTTGGCATAGGTGACAAGGGTATTACCGGCTGCTTCCGTGTAGCCTGTTTTGCCGCCAAGGACACCAGCGTATGCGTAAGTCTGGTCGCTCATCATCTTGTGATGATTCAGAAGATAACGTGTTTCTGCAAATTTGTTTGTCGGTGGGATTTCGTAATATCCGGTTGTTACAAATTTGCGGAAGGTGAGGTTGAACCATGCGGCACGGGCAATCTTTGCCATGTCGGCAGCTGTGGTGTAATGTGTTTCGTCCGGCAGACCGTTCGGATTGTTGAAATGTGTGTTGGTGCATCCGAACTGACGGGCTTTCAGATTCATCTGTTCGACAAATTTTTTGGTAGAACCGGAAGTGAGTTCTGCGACTGCCAGAGTCATTTCGTTAGCGGACTGAAGCATGACGGCCATCAGTGCCTGTTCGATTGTAAATTCTTCGCCGGTATCTGCGTAGATACTGGAGCTGTTGGATTCGGTAATGCTGCGGGCTGCGGATTCAGTCATGGTAAATTTGGCGGATGGATCCAGATTCTCGCAGCCGAGAAGACCAGTCATGATCTTTGTGATGCTTGCCGGATACTGTGCCTTATCAGCGTTTTTGGAGTAAAGGACGGTACCGGAGAGCATGTCGACAAGGATTGCAGATTCTCCTTCAATCTGAGGCGCTTTGACCCAGCCTTCGATGGAATCTGTGTCGGCGGGCTGGTTGTAATAAGCGGTGTGTGGGTCGGGTGTTGGTGTAGCTGTGACCAGAGGGGCGCCGTAACTGTCTGTGGCAAAGACAGGGACTGTCTGTGTGATAAATACGGCAGAGCAGAGCGTGCCGGTCAGAAGATGCCGGAGTGTTTTCTTTATATTCATATGTGTACCTTTCTGATATTAAAATGACGGGGCGGAGGTAAGGATGGTGAGTGAGAAGGTATATAAAAATGTCATGAAATATCTGGTGTCTGGATTAAGTTCGAGAATTCAGAAGTACCAAAAGTATATTTCTTTGCTAAAGGCATATGAAAAAAAGTCAAACTCGCTACGCTCAGACAGTGCCTTTTTTTCATACAACGCAAAGAACTATACTCAGGTACTTCTACAAATTCTCTCAAGCAATCCAGAACCGGATATTTCAGACATTTCTTCTACCTGTTCTCACACATCCCTCTTATCCTTCAGCCCTCATATTGTTAATATTAAAGTCCTGGCTAGCGGGGCGGGGAGGTCTTTGACCTGTTCGAGGGCGTTCGCCGCCCCGCGGTCCGGGAGGGGAGAAGAAGCGGATGAGAGGGGAAAGTATTGAAGATTACAGGGGTTGTCGTTTCAGCAAACATTTCTATGTATTGTGGCAGGAACACCAGCGAGGCTTCCGGAATTTCGGTTGTGCTAGCGATGGCTGCGTTGCTCTGTTTGAGCGAAGCGAGTTTGCAAAAGCAGTCATCAATAGGCGCACGGCCGAAAACCGGAAACGCAAGCTATGTTCCGCGCTACGATACATAGATAATCGTTTGCGTGAAAGGATGTGTATCTGTAACGTCAATATTTCTCTTCATGCGCTTTTATTTCCTATAGTATATCATTCTTTCCAATTATACTGTAATCGTTTTTCTCATACAAGGGTCAAATCCATGTAAAATCCCCGGAAAACCCTGATCAAACCGCCCAAATATCGCAAAAAGACCTTGACATATCGAAAAACATCACCGTATAATAAAACAGCACATATAAAATAAGCAAAAACCATGATGGAGACAGTAAATAAAAATGAACACATCAGAGAGCCGGGGACAGGTGGAAGCCCGGTGCAAGTAATTTTTATCGAAGATCACTCCGGAGTTTCTTTCCTGAAATTCTCAGTAAGGAAAGACGGTTTTCCACCGTTAAAGGGAACATGTATCGGCGTTTATTACTACCGGCCCGTACAATGTAACAGGTGGTGCGAATGTGGAAATTGCTTTCGTCCTTTTACAGGACGGAAGTTTTTTTATTTCATTGGAAAAAGGAAAATAACAGAGATTTTTTCCGAGAGAATTTAAAGGAGGAATTTGTTGTGTACCAGAAGGTAGATACGAACCTGAATTTTGTAGACCGCGAAAAACAAGTAGAAAAATTCTGGAAAGAAAACCATATTTTCGAAAAAAGTATGGAAGACCGTAAAGATGATCCTACTTATATGTTCTATGACGGACCGCCGACCGCAAACGGCAAACCACACATCGGTCATGTACTGACTCGTGTTATCAAAGATATGATTCCGAGATACCGTACAATGAAAGGTTACATGGTACCTCGTAAAGCAGGATGGGATACCCACGGACTTCCGGTTGAGCTGGAAGTTGAGAAGAAACTTGGTCTGGACGGCAAAGAGCAGATTGAAGAATATGGTATGGAGCCATTCATCCAGCAGTGTAAAGAAAGTGTCTGGAAATACAAAGGAATGTGGGAAGACTTTTCTTCAACCGTTGGTTTCTGGGCAGATATGGAAAATCCATATGTTACTTACCATGATGATTATATCGAGTCTGAATGGTGGGCACTGAAAGAAATCTGGAACAAGAAACTCCTGTACAAAGGATTTAAAATCGTTCCTTACTGTCCGCGTTGTGGTACACCACTTTCCGCGCAGGAAGTTTCTCAGGGATACAAAACAGTCAAAGAACGTTCAGCAATCGTTCGTTTCAAAGTTGTCGGTGAAGATGCATACTTCCTTGCATGGACAACAACACCATGGACACTTCCGTCCAACGTTGCACTTTGCGTGAATCCGGATGAGACTTACTGCAAAGTAAAAGCAGCAGACGGTTATACTTATTACATGGCAGAAGCTTTACTTGATAAAGTTCTCGGCAAACTTGGGTCCGAAGAAACACCGGCATACGAAGTACTTGAGAAATATATTGGTAAAGATCTGGAATACAAAGAATATGAGCCGCTCTTTGCATGTGCAGGAGAGGCAGCAGCAAAACAGAAAAAGAAAGCTCACTTCGTTACAGCAGATAACTATGTAACTATGAGTGATGGTACCGGTATCGTTCATATCGCACCGGCATTCGGTGAAGACGACAGCCGTATCGGACGTAACTATGATCTTCCGTTTGTACAGTTTGTAGACGGTAAAGGTGATATGACAGCAGAGACTCCATATGCAGGAATCTTTGTAAAGAAAGCTGATCCGCTTGTACTTCAGGATCTTGACAAAGAAGGAAAACTCTTTGATGCACCGAAATTTGAGCATGACTATCCGCATTGCTGGAGATGTGATACACCACTGATCTACTATGCACGTGAATCCTGGTTCATTAAGATGACTGCAGTCAAAGATGACCTGATCCGCAACAACAACACCATCAACTGGATTCCGGAGAGCATCGGTAAGGGACGTTTCGGCGACTGGCTGGAAAACGTTCAGGACTGGGGTATTTCCAGAAACCGTTACTGGGGAACACCACTGAACATCTGGCAGTGTGAATGCGGACATATGCATTCTATCGGAAGCCGCCAGGAACTCTTCGAGATGAGCGGTGACGAAAAAGCCAAAACAGTAGAGCTTCACCGTCCATATATCGATGAGATCACACTGAAATGCCCGGAATGTGGTGGAACCATGCACCGTGTACCGGAGGTAATTGACTGTTGGTTTGATTCAGGAGCAATGCCTTTTGCACAGCATCATTATCCATTTGAAAATAAAGAACTCTTTGAAAAACAGTTCCCGGCAGATTTCATTTCTGAAGCTGTTGACCAGACAAGAGGATGGTTCTATTCTCTGCTTGCCGAGTCTACGATCCTGTTTAATCAGGCTCCATACAAGAACGTTATCGTTCTCGGACACGTACAGGATGAGAATGGTCAAAAGATGAGTAAATCCAAGGGAAATGCCGTCGATCCGTTTGATGCACTTGAGAAATACGGTGCAGATGCAATTCGCTGGTATTTCTATATCAACAGTGCTCCGTGGCTGCCGAACCGTTTCCATGGCAAGGCTGTTCAGGAAGGACAGCGTAAGTTCATGGGTACTCTGTGGAATACTTATGCATTCTTTGTACTGTACGCAAACATTGACAATTTTGACGCAACAAAATATACTTTAGATTATGACAATCTTCCGGTTATGGATAAATGGCTTTTAAGCAAGCTCAACTCCGTAGTGAAGACTGTCGATGACTGCCTTGCAAACTACAAGATTCCGGAAAGTGCAAGAGCACTGCAGGAATTTGTAGATGAGATGAGTAACTGGTATGTAAGAAGAAGCCGTGAACGTTTCTGGGCAAAAGGCATGGAGCAGGATAAGATCAATGCTTACATGACACTTTATACTGCACTGGTAACAATTTCCAAAGCGGCAGCTCCGATGATTCCGTTTATGACAGAAGAAATTTACCAGAATCTTGTAAGAAGCATCGATAAAGAGGCAATCGAAAGTATCCACCTCTGCGACTTCCCGGAAGTAAAAGAAGAGTGGATCGACAAAGAGCTGGAAGATGACATGGAAGAACTTCTCAAGATCGTTGTTCTTGGACGTGCAGCAAGAAATACTGCAAATATCAAGAACCGTCAGCCGATCGGTACAATGTACGTAAAAGCGGACAAAGAAATGGGTGAGTTCTATACAGACATCATTGCAGATGAGCTGAATGTCAAAGAAGTAAAATTCGCCAGCGATGTAGAATCCTTTATTTCTTACAGCTTCAAGCCGCAGCTCCGTACAGTAGGACCAAAATACGGTAAACTTCTGAACGGTATCCGTAAGGCACTTTCAGAGATCAATGGAACAGAAGCTATGAATGAGCTGAGATCCACAGGTCTTCTGACACTGGATATTGATGGAAACAAGGCAGAACTTTCTGAGGAAGACTTATTGATCGAGACCGCACAGACAGAAGGTTATGTAACAGAAGCAGACGGTGATATTTCCGTAGTTCTTGATACAAATCTGACACCTGAGCTGATCGAAGAGGGCTTTGTCCGCGAGATCGTCAGCAAGGTACAGACCATGAGAAAAGAAGCTGGATTTGAAGTTATGGATAAGATCCATATCTACGCAAAAGACAATGATAAGATTCTTGAACTCATGAAGAACCACAAAGAGGAAATCATGTCTGAAGTACTGGCAGAGGATATGACTCTGGGCACAACCGATGGCTATGTAAAAGAATGGAACATCAACAAAGAGCCAGTTGTTCTTGGTGTCGCAAAAATGTGATTTGTAAACAATACATGCCCGGTAATTTACCGGGCATGATTCGTAAAATTGGGGGAACAAAAAAGCGCAGCTTAAGCTGCACAATAAGGAGGAAACGCGATGATCGACAAGCAGTTTAAAAAAGAAGCTTTCAAAGAGAGCGTAAAGGAAAATGTCAAATTCCTGTATCGTAAAAAACTCGAAGAAGCTACACAGGAACAGATTTTTCAGGCTGTATGTTACACCGTAAAAGACGTTATCATTGATAACTGGCTGGAAACACAGAATGCATATAAAGAGCAGGATCCGAAAACGGTTTATTACATGTCCATGGAATTCCTGATGGGACGTGCTCTTGGAAACAACCTGATCAACCTGACTGCATACAAAGAAGTAAAAGAAGCTCTGGATGAGCTTGGTCTTGATCTCAATGTGATCGAAGATCAGGAGCCGGATCCGGCACTTGGTAATGGTGGCCTGGGACGTCTTGCAGCATGCTTCCTTGATTCTCTTGCAACTCTGAACTACAGCGCATATGGATGCGGTATCCGTTATCGTTACGGTATGTTCAAACAGCAGATCAAAGACGGATATCAGGTAGAAGTACCGGATAACTGGCTGAAAAATGGATATCCGTTTGAACTTCGTCGTCCGGAATATGCAAAAGAAGTTCATTTTGGCGGATATGTTGATGTTGAATATGATCCGGCAACAGGCTCCAATAAATTTGTGCATAAGGGATATCAGGCAGTAAAAGCTGTTCCATTTGATATGCCGATCGTTGGATACAACAACAAAATCGTAAACACATTAAGAATCTGGGATGCAGAGCCGATCGTTGATTTTGAGCTTGATTCCTTCGATAAAGGTGATTACAAAAAAGCGGTTGAGCAGGAAAACCTTGCCCGCAACATCGTTGAGGTTCTTTACCCGAACGATAACCACATGGCAGGTAAGGAACTGCGTCTGAAACAGCAGTATTTCTTCGTATCTGCAAGTCTTCAGGCTGCTATCGCAAAATACAAAAAGAATCACAAAGATATCATGAAACTGCACGAAAAAGTTACTTTCCAGATGAACGATACTCATCCGACAGTAGCTGTTGCAGAACTTATGCGTATCCTTATGGATGAAGAAGGACTCGGATGGGATGATGCATGGTCTGTCACAACAAAATGTGTTGCTTACACAAACCATACTATTATGGCAGAAGCACTTGAAAAATGGCCGGTTGAGCTGTTCTCCAGACTGCTTCCGCGTGTATACCAGATCATCGAAGAGATCAACCGCCGTTTCGTTCTTGAAATTCAGGAAAAATATCCTGGAAACTATAACAAGATCAAGAAGATGGCAATCCTCTATGACGGACAGGTCAAAATGGCACATCTTGCAATTGTTGCAGGCTACTCTGTAAACGGTGTTGCAAAACTTCATACAGAAATCCTTAAGAAACAGGAACTGAAAGATTTCTACGAAATGATGCCGGAGAAATTCAACAACAAGACAAACGGTATCACACAGAGACGTTTCCTGCTTCACGGAAACCAGCTTCTTGCAGACTGGGTAACCGATCACATCGGACCGGAATGGATCACAGATCTTTCTCAGATCAGCAAGCTGAAGGTTTATGTGGATGATGAAAAAGCACAGCAGGAATTCATGAATATCAAATATCAGAACAAAGTTCGCCTGGCAAAATATATCCTTGAGCACAACGGAGTAGAAGTAAATCCACGTTCTATCTTTGATGTTCAGGTTAAGAGGCTTCATGAGTACAAACGTCAGCTTCTGAACATCCTTCATGTAATTTATCTGTATGACCAGATTAAGAAACATCCGGAAATGGATTTCTACCCAAGAACATTTATTTTCGGAGCAAAAGCATCTGCAGGTTATGCACGTGCTAAGAAAATCATCAAACTGATCAACTCTGTAGCAGATGTTGTAAACAATGATGCTTCTATCGAAGGCAAACTGAAAGTTGTATTTATCGAGAACTATCGTGTATCCAACGCTGAGATGATTTTTGCAGCAGCAGATGTTTCCGAGCAGATTTCTACTGCAAGTAAAGAGGCTTCCGGTACAGGTAACATGAAGTTCATGCTGAACGGTGCACCGACTCTGGGAACCATGGATGGTGCAAACGTTGAGATCGTAGATGAAGTAGGTAAAGAAAATGCATTTATCTTTGGTCTGAGTGCAGATGAAGTTATCAACTACGAAAACAATGGCGGATATGATCCGAGAGTCATCTATAATACAGATGATGAGATCCGTCAGGTACTGACAGAGCTTGTCAACGGAACCTTCTCCTCTGATACAGAACTGTTCCGTGATCTGTACAATTCTCTCCTCAACCAGAATGGCGGAGAGAGAGCAGACCAGTACTTCATTCTTGCTGACTTCCGTTCTTATGCAGCAGCGCAGAAGAAAGTGGAAGAAGCATACAAAGACGAAAAAGGCTGGGCTCGTATGGCTATGCTGAATACTGCATGCGCCGGTAAGTTCACATCCGACAGAACGATCGAAGAGTATGTGGAAGATATCTGGCATCTGGATAAAGTTTTTGTAAAGTAAAAAAATTATAAAAAAGTATTTTTAAAATATTCTGCAAAGGGGACTTTGCCAGTCCCCTCTGCACACCCCTGGGCCTTTTTTAGGATTTCTACGTGTTATAAGCCGGAATAGAATGGATTACGGTTCGAACGCCTGGTTATAGTGTGGGAAGATATCCTGTGTGGGGGACGAATACAGGGAAAATGAAGATGGTAAAAGACTGGATTCTTTGAAAAAAGGGTCTGGTCTTTTTGTTTTCATATAAAAATATGAATATGGAGAAGGTAGAGATATATAAAATAAAGGGAGAGGGAATGGTTTTTGGGGGTACAGGAATGGCATATCTCTGGGGCGGGATGCTTCTGATCGGGATAGTGTATGGTGTGCTGTCAGGAAATGTGGATGAAGTTACGAAGGCGTTTGTGTCGTGCTCGGGCGAGGCGGTCAGTCTGTGTATTTCAATGGCGGGGATCACAGCGATGTGGACAGGGATGATGAAAATTGCGGAGGCTTCCGGGCAGGTCACGGAGCTGGCGGCAAAAATGAGACCGCTGATTCGTTTTCTGTTTCCGAACCTGAATACAGAGTCAAAAGCGGCGCATTATATATGTCTTAACTTTCTTTCAAATGTACTGGGGCTGTCATGGGCAAGTACAAGTTCGGGCCTGTGTGCGATGAAGGAACTGAAAGAATTGCAGCTGCAGAAAGAAAAAGCAGAGAGAAATGCAGAAGATAGCGGAAAGAAAAAAGATACTGCCGGAAATAGCAGTATAGTTGCCAGTAATGAAATGTGCACGTTTCTGATTATCAATGTTTCTTCCCTGCAGCTGATTCCTGTGAATATGATCGCTTATCGGACGAAATATGGAAGTGCGAATCCGACGGCAATCGTAGGACCGGCAATCCTTGCCACCGCTGTCAGCACCGCAGTGGCAGTGATTTTCTGCCGAATAGCAGGAAAGTATAAAAAGGCGTAATGACAGGATACGACGAAATTGCAGAAGATATAGTAAATGCTCCTCTAAAATAAAAAACGAAAGAATTATGTGAAAACGAAACGATAATGTGCAAATTGAATAAAAATATCAGCATTAATTCTTGATTTTATGTAAAAGTTGTATTAGAATAAAACACGTAAACGCGCGAAACATTGGAGGAATTGTATGAGTAAAGTAACGGTACCCTTTCTGTTTGTCAACCCGAAATCATATTTATGGGGAAAAGAAAGTCTGGAACTTGCATTAGCATGTGATAAGATATCTGCCGAAACAGGTGTTATGCTATTTTTTACCTGTCCTTATGCAGACATTCGTCTGATAGCAGAAAATACAAAGCATGTAGTTGTGACTGCACAAAATATGGACAGCCTGAAACCGGGAAGAGGAATGGGCGCAGTATTGCCTGAATCTCTGGTTGAAGCTGGGGCAAAAGCTGTTGTTTTAAATCATGCAGAAAATCAAAAAACACTTGCAGAACTTTTTGCCTGCATAACCAGGGCGAAAGAGTTGGGATTGATTACGATTGTATGTGCAGATTCAACAACAGAATCTAAGGCTGTGGCAGAACTTGGTGCAGATGTGATTCTTGCGGAACCAACGGCTCTGATCGGAACCGGCACAACAGCAGATGCAAGTTATACAGTAGAGTGTTGTAAAGAAATCAAGAAAGTAAACCCTGATACTAAAGTAATGATTGCTTCCGGAATCACAACGGGAGAAGATGTTTATAAAGTGGTTTATTACGGAGCAGATGGCTCCGGCTCTACATCCGGAATAGTAAATGCGACATCCAGAGCGGGAAGAGTGAATGAAATGGTAGTGGCTCTTTTAAAAGCGATGGAAGATCGAAAATAGCCACTCTGTTACAGCGTAGTTTGTAAAACTGCAGTGGAGGACAAAGTGGAATGAAAAAAATACTGAATGCTGATGTAACAAATGTTGTAGAAGAAAGCTTAAACGGCTACCTTTTAGCGTACAAAAAATACTACAAAAAGGTTGATGATTTCAATGCCTTCTATTACCGCAATGCACGCAAGGACAAAGTTGTGCTTGTAATCGGAGGCGGCAGCGGACATGAACCATTATTTACAGGATTCTGCGGAGCAGGACTTGCCGATGCAGTAGCATGCGGAAATGTATGTGCCTCGCCTAATCCGGAACTGATCAAGGCAGCAGCAAAGGCTGTTGATCAGGGCAAAGGTGTATTGTTTATGTACGGCTGTTATGCAGGCGATAATCTGAACTTCGATATGGCTGAGGAACTGTGTCAGGCAGAAGGAATGAAGACTGCACATGTAAGAATCTGGGATGATTTTGTATCTGCACCTGAAGAAAGAATCGGAGAACGCCGTGGTATTGCCGGAGATGTATATACATTCAAAGTTGCCGGTGCTGCATGCGATGCCGGACTCAGCCTTGAGGAAGTCGTAAGAGTAACCGAAAAATGCAGGGACAGAATTAATACATTAGGTGTATGTACAAGTCCGTGTACCTTGCCGGGAAATGATGCACCTACATTTACAGTTGCTGATGATGAAGTCGTATTTGGAATGGGACTTCATGGAGAAAAAGGTATTGAGACAACCAAGATGATGCCATGCAATGAAATGGTGGCAAAGATGTACAATACCTTTAAAGAAAAATCAACAATAGCAAAAGAATTAAAAGAGGGAGCAGAAGTTGCCGTTATGGTTAACGGTCTGGGTTCGACCCCTCTTCTGGAATTAAATCTCGTTTATTATGAATTATATAAACTGTTACATAAAGATGGTATCAAAGTATATGATTCAGAAGTAAAGACATATTGTACATCTATGGAAATGGGTGGATTTTCCATCACGATCCTTTTGCTGGACGACGAGCTGAAAAAATATCTGGATGCACCATGTTTCACACCATTTTATGCAAAGGGAGAATTCTCAGGAGCAGCCAGACTTCAGGATGTTGAAGATGAAGAAGAACTGGAGTTTGATGAAAATGATGTAGAACCGGCAGTAATCGTCAGAAGCAAAGAAGGCGTTCTGGATATGCTGAGTGCCGAAGATACCAGAAATATGCTGATCTATGTGGCAGATAAAGTAATCGCACAGAAACCTTATCTGACAGTGATCGACAGTGCAATCGGTGATGGGGATCATGGAATCGGTATGTGTGGCGGAATGCAGAAAGCTAAGAAAAAACTTGTAAAAATGCAGGGAGAGACCAACGCATACAAATTATTTGAGACAGCCGGCATGGCAATGCTGAATTCCATGGGCGGCGCATCGGGCGTAATTTTTGGAAGTCTGTACCTTGAAGGGGCAAAAGGAATGGATCCGAAAGCTGAACTGAATGTAGAAGATCTTGCTGTAATGGAAAGAAAGAGCCTGACCAACATTCAGAAGCGTGGTGGTGCGCAGGCTGGTGATAAAACAATGGTCGATGCACTGATTCCGGCTGTAGAAGCACTGGAAAGCCATACACAAAGTTCACTTCTTGAAGCGCTGAAAGCAGCAGAAGAAGGCGCTCGCCAGGGAATGGAAGATACGAAGAAATATATTGCGAAGTATGGACGTGCGAAATCCCTTGCACCAGAAGATGTGATTGGACATCAGGATGCAGGCGCAACTTCTGTATACTTTATTTTCCAGGGAATGCGTGAATTTATAGAAGGTAAAATCTGATTTCCTTTACAGATTCCATCAGAACACAGACTAATATTGCTTTTAAAGATTGGAGATAATACTATGAAAATTGTAATTGGATGCGATCCGAATGCACAGGAAGCAAAAGAAAAAATCATCAAATATATCGAGAAAAACGGCTATGGCGAAGTAACAGATTTCGGAAGTGAAGATCCGATTTATGCAAATGTAGCAATCAAAGTTGCAGAAGCTGTTGCAGCAAAGGAATTTGACAGAGGAATCCTGATCTGCGGAACAGGAATAGGTGTTTCACTTGCAGCAAACAAAGTCAAAGGTGCATATGCAGCACTGGCGGCAGATGTTTATTCAGCTGAAAGAGCCCGCCTGAGTAATGATGCCAATATCGTCTGCATGGGTGCTTTTACAACAGGCGAAAAAGTACGTGAAGGGATTGTAACTGCTTTCCTTACAAATGAGTTCGTAAAAGGCTGTGCATCTCAGCCAAAAGTTGACGCTTTTGTAAAATACGATATGGATAGATAAAAATTATAGAATAGCAAAGATAAAAAGAGTACTGATCACAATGTTGGTCAGTACTTTTTTTATTGTCCTCAAAACAAATTGTCTATTTTGCACAAAAAACAATAAGGTTGATAAAACAATTTGAACATATTGACATTTGCTATGTTATATGCTAATATTCAATTACAGTTTCATATATGACTATACAATTCCCGTATATGAAAAAACGCGCGAGAATAAATGAAGTCAAGGAGGAAGAAAAATGAGTAAACCAGTAATCGGAGTTCTGGGATTTTCAGATGGCGATAAAGCCGCACATGAAATGCTTAAACCAATCGTTCAGGCTCAGGTAGATGCAATCACAAATGCATTAAGAGCGGATGGCCGTGTGGAGGTTGTAGTAGCAGAAGATATCGTACACAGTGATAAGACAGCGAAGAGTTATGCGGAAGACCTTAAAGCAAAAGGTGTTGATGCGACTATTTTTGCTTATGGTGTATTTGCATTCCCGGTATTCAGTGTTATCGCAGCAAGATACGGCAAAGGTCCATATCTTCTGGCAGCACCGTTTAATCCGGACTGGCCGGGTATGGTATCCATGCTTGCAGCGGGCGGCGGCCTTGATCATGAAGGTATCCAGCATTTCCGTGTTGCCGGAGATGTTAACGATAAAGATGTACTTGAGAAGATCATCAAATTTGCAAAATGTGCAAAAGTTGTAAGCCGTCTGAACGGACAGAAATATGGCCTTATCGGTGGAAGAAGCCTTGGTATGTACAGTACGACCGTATCCATGCAGGATTGGCAGGAAAAATTCGGTATTGATGTTGAACATATTGATCAGCTTGAAATCGTCAGAAGAGCAGATGAAATCGATGATGAGCAGGTCGAAAAAGCATATAAATGGCTAACAGAAAACGTAGGCAAAGTTGAATTTAACGGAACATCTTTTACACCTGAAAAATTAAAAACTCAGATTCGTCATTATGAGGCAACAAAGAAGATTATCGATGAAAATGAACTCGATTTTGTCGGTGTGAAATGTCATTATGAAATGAGTGCACATTACTGTACACAGTGTCTGAGCGCAGCATTTTTGAATGATCCATATGACTGGGACGGAGCGAAGGAACCTTTTGTCTGTGCATGTGAGGCTGACTCTGATGCAGCACTTACCATGCAGATTCTGAAACTTCTGACAGGTGATCCGGCAATCTTCATGGATGTCCGTCACTGGGATCAGGAGAATGGTGTAATGGAATTCTGTAACTGTGGTTCACAGTCAACATGGTATGCAGCAGCCAGTGATGACTACAAAGAAAACCTGGCAAAGGTTACTCTGTATCCGGCACTTGACTTGTATCCGGGCGGTGGATGTCATGTAAATTTACAGACCAAACCTGGAAAAGCTACGATTGCCAGACTGTGCAGGAGAAAACAGGGTGACGGAGAAAGATATTACATGACCATTATTCCATGTGAGTTTGTAGAACTTCCGAAAGAAAGAGAAAAACTTACTACAATGGAATGGCCGCATGTATTTGCAAAACTTCCATTTGATCATAACATTTTCCTTGAGAGATTCGGAGCAAATCACTGTCATGCAGTATATGGCGATCATGTAGAAGAATTGAAGATGATCTGCAAGATGCTTGATGTAGATGTAGAAATGTATAACGAATAAATGCTTTGAGGACTAAGGGAGGAAAACTTATGCAGAGAATTATGAACAATCCGGATGATATTGTTGATGAGATGCTTAAGGGATTTCTTAAGGCGCATAGCGATATTGTTGAAGGAACAGAAAATCCGCGTGTAGTAAAAGCTAAAAATATTCCGGAAGGAAAGGTCGGAGTTGTTACAGGCGGAGGATCAGGACACAAACCGGCATTTATCGGTTATGTCGGTGAAAATATGTGCGATGCAGCCGCGGTTGGAGAAATCTGTTCTTCCCCGACAGCAGCCGCTTTTCTGGATGGCTTCAAAGTTGCAGATCAGGGAAAAGGTGTTGCCTGTCTGTACGGAAACTATTCCGGAGACAACATGAACGTAAAAATGGCTGTAAAAATGGCGAAACGCCAGGGAATTACAGTAAAAACAGTAGTTGCAAATGATGATGTGGCATCCGCACCGAAGGATCAGAGAGAGAAACGTCGTGGAGTAGCCGGTGAAGTTCTGATGTGGAAAGTTGGAGGCGCAAAAGCTGCAAAAGGCGGAAACCTTGATGAAGTAATTGCAGCGGCACAGAAAGCAATCGACAATACGAGAAGTGTCGGAATCGGACTGACTCCATGTACACTTCCGGCAGTCGGACATCCAAATTTTGAGATCAAAGACGGAACCATGGAAGTGGGTATCGGACATCACGGCGAACCGGGAATTGAGGTCTGTGAGCTTGAAGATGCACACCATATGGCAAAGAGAATGGTAGACATCGTTCTTCCGGATTATCCGTTTGTGGAGGGTGATGAAGTAGTAGTACTTGTCTCCGGACTTGGTGCGACACCTGTCATGGAACTTTATGTGCTGTATGATGAGATCGATCAGCTTCTTAAAGAAAAAGGCATTAAGACACATAAGGCATATGTAGGAAATTACTTTACTTCATTGGAAATGATGGGAGCTACACTTACGATTATGAAACTGGATGATGAGCTTAAAGAATTGATCGATATGCCGGCAAAATCAATGGGACTGAAGCAGTAAGCAGGAGGTTAGAGCATAAAATGAAAACATTCAAAAATGCAAATGGCAATCCGGTTCTTATGAAAATGGTAAAGGCTATTCACGAAAATAAAGATTATCTGGGTGAAGTAGACGGACTAATCGGTGATGGTGATCATGGAATGAACATGAACAAAGGCTTTATGATGTTCGGTGATGAATTCGGTGATCAGAAATTTACGTTTGCAGATGGTCTTGATAATCTCGGAAATATTCTTTTTTCAAAAATAGGTGGCTCTATGGGACCTATATACGGCACTATTTTCATGGATGCTGCAGAGCAGGGAATGGAGCTGGAGGATATTACAGTAAAAGATCTTGCAGATATGCTTGGCGCAGGTCTTGCAGGACTGCAGGAAATTGTTGAGGCGCAGGTAGGTGACAAAACGCTTGTAGATACTTTAGCACCGGCAGTTGATGTGTTGAAAAAAGCAGCAGAAGAGGGAACAGATTTTCCGCAGGCACTGGAAGATATGAAAGCAGCAGCTAAGAAAGGTATGGAATCTACTAAAGATATGGTTGCGAAATTTGGAAGATCCAGCCGTCTGGGTGAAAGATCCAGAGGCGTTTTGGATGCAGGCAGTGTATCCTGCTGCATTATTCTGACTGCAATGGCCGATGGTATTCTTGAAAATCTTTAACTAACAGTAAAATCAATCAACAATGAAACGATGATATTAGGGAGGCTTTACGATGAAACGATCTGTAATTAACACAAATATTGAATGGGCAATGGATCTCTGCAAACGTATGCATTTTAATCTGCCGGATTTCTTTTATTGGACACCGGAAGAATGGGAAGCCAAAAAAGATCAGACAGAAATGATGAGAAAAGTCGGTCTTGGATGGGATGTAACAGACTATGCCAGCGGAGATTTCGATAAAGTCGGTGCTGTTCTCGGTACACTGAGAAACGGTATCATGGGAGATATGAAACGTCCATATTGCGAAAAAATTATTGCAATGAAAGACGGACAGATGCTGCCGCGCCATTTCCATTATGAAAAAACAGAGGATATCATCAACAGATGTGGTGGAACTCTCTGTGTAGAAGTATGGAATTCCAAACCGGAGTCAGAGGGATATGCAGTTGACTACGAATCAGATGTTACCGTATATTGTGACGGTGTTAAAGTAACGGTACCGGCAGGTGGTGTTGTAAAAGTAACTCCTGGTAACAGCATTACTTTAACTCCGTATATTTATCACAGATTCTACGCAGAAGGCGGAGAACTGATTGTAGGTGAAGTGTCTAAAGTAAATGATGATGCAAAAGATAATCATTTCTCAGAAGAAATACATCTTACAATTGAAGAAGATGAACCGGTTCGACACTTACTTTGTGGCGGATATGTGATGGAATAACAGGACAGTATAAAATCCCCCGGATAAGTTCTTATTCGGGGGATTTTTGTCAGTAGAAAACTGAAACAGATTAAAACATTCGTTCTTCAATCTGCTGTGCAGTTTCTTTAAGATGTTCCAGAATGGAGTTAAAACTTTCGGGAGTTTTGTAAGGAGCGACAGGACCAGTGGTACCTACAGCGGCAATGATCTTATTATCAGGAGTATGTATCGGGACGGCAACACAGCCTACACCGATAGCATATTCTTCATCATCTGTGCCGTAACCCTGTGCAGCTATTTGCTCGAGGTGTTCAGAGAACAGTGCAGGATCTGTAATCGTCTTTTTTGTATACGGAGTAAAACGAAGAGTAGCTTTTTTCAGGAAGCGTGCGCGTTCTTCCTTAGGAAGAAGTGCGGTCAACAGTTTGCCGGATGCACTGACATTGATCGGAATCACTTCATTTAATCTGGTGATGTAGGTTATGGTAGATTTCGGCAGGCACTGATCAATCGTACATACTCCGTCAGAAGAAAGAATGCAGAGCTGGCATGCCTGACCAAGGTCATTACAGATCTGTTTCATAAACGGATGAGCAATTTTGATCAGATATTTCTCGGAAGAAATAATGTCTGAAAAACCTGTTAACTTGTAGCCGAGACGGAGGTGATTCGGATTGGCCGGGTCTTCCACGAGATACTGGTATTCTTTCATGCAGGAAGCAATTCTGTATAGAGAAGTAAATGGAATAGACAATTTCTCTGAGATTGTTTTGAGACTTTTGGAGGAGGAATCTTCCAGAAAAAGATCCAGTATCTGCAATGTACGTACGGCAGCAGGTGGGAAATCATTTGTTTCAGTTTTCATTGAGTTACCTTTCCGCGCATATATGTGGCGCAAATAATATTTTTAAATCATGGAATATATAGTCGTGATGTCGGCAGAGAAGTAGTCAAATAGATCCATGGTTAAATCAATAGAAACAGATATTAAAGTATTCTGTCTGTATCATAACAGATTCTTGTATGAAAATCAATGTTTTCACATATGGAAATGTGAATTTCAAAAATGAAAATATATATTGACATTCTAAAAGTAAAATGCTACAATAAAATCATCAAATAACAAAAAAAATTGTGCGAAATATAACATAGAAATAAGCGGGGTGAAAATGCACAATTGCTTTTGTTGAACAAACCCTTTGTATACAAAGAAAAATTGTGAAAAATATAAAAACGATGCGCAGCGTTTTTTGCAAAAACTGAATAATGAAAATTTAATCAGGAGGGTTTTAAGAATGAAGAAAAAATTAGTCAGCAGTTTATTATGTGCGGGTATGGCAGTGACAGCAATCGCAGGAACCGGATTAAGTGTACAGGCAGATGATGGATATACATTTGCAATGCTGGTTCCTACAATGAACCATGAATATTTCGAGAATTGTGTAGAATTCGCAAACAAATGTGCAGAAGAATTCAATTGCACAGTTAATGTTTACAATGCGGATAACAATGCCGACACAATGAGCAAGAACGTAGAAGATGCTATTGCAGCAGGCGTTGATGGTATCCTTATTGACCCATATTATGCTTCCGGTACAAAATGTGCAGAGATGTGTGAAGCAGCAGAAATTCCAATGATCGCATTTGACTCTGATATCGAAGAATTCAATCCACAGGAAGACTATAAACAGTATATCAGCTTTATCGGGCCAGATGATGCAGATGCCGGATACAACATGGCATGTAATCTGTTTGATAACGCTACACCGGATGAAGACGGTACATTATATGTAGGTGTTGTTCAGGGTACACCTGGTACAGCAGTTGCTACAAACCGTGAAGTTGGATTTGACAAAGCTCTCGACGAGTACACAAATGATAAGGGAATGAAGATAGAAGTTGTTGGTCGTGTAAATGGCGATTTCGCAGCTGAAACTTCTCTGTCTGCTACAGAAGACCTTCTTCAGAAATCTGATAAGATTAATGGTATCTGGGCTGCAAACGGCGGAACAGCTACAGGTGTTATGGCTGCATGTAAAAACGCAGGTCTTGAACCAGGAAAAGATATCACAATCGTAGGTATGGATCTTAACTCTTCAAACGTTGAAGCTGTTGCAAACGGCGAACTTCAGTATGATATCGGCGGACATTGGCTGGTTGGTGGATATGCTGTTATCCAGATGTATGATTATCTGAATGGCTGCAAGATCGAGACACCTAAGACAATCCTCAAACTCCTCCCGATCACAAAAGACACAGTTGACAAATTCTATACAGATTATCCGGACAACATCCCGACAAACTTTGACATTAAAGCAGCCAGCCAGACAAATGGTGGTGATGCACAGTATTCATCTTTCGAATTCAAATTCAGTGAATAATTGTTGAAATAATTAGTGTTGAAGACAACGACAAAGTGTCACTAGGATAAGAAGAATGAGGCTTTTGCCGAAGTATTCGGGAAAAGCCTCTTTTTAAAACAAAAAGCAGGAACCGGAGGGGTGCCACATGATACTGAAAGCAAAGGATATACGGAAAACATTCGGCCCCACAATTGCCCTTGATAATGCACAGGTAGAGTTGAAAGACGGAGAAGTAAATGCATTGGTCGGCGAAAATGGTGCTGGAAAGTCTACTATACTGAAGGCAATAGCCGGAGTACACTCTATGGATTCCGGGGAGATCATGATCGATGGACAGAAAGTGGATATCCATAATACAAACGATGCGATAGCAAATGGCATCAGTATTGTTTTTCAGGAAAGTACCATTAACCCGTTTATTACAATAGCGGAAAATATTTTTATTGACAGATTACATCAGTATAAGAAATTTGGTAGAGGAATTGACTGGAAGAGGATTAATGAAGACGCACAGGAAATTTTGGATTCTATGGAATCAGGAATTGATGTAAAAACTGATATTCATGCCTTAAATCTCGGACAGTGGAAACTTATTGAAGTAGCACGAGCACTTTCGTATCATCCGAAGATTCTCCTTCTGGATGAATCAACGGCATTTTTGAATCACAATGAGACCGTAAGTTTCATCAGTTCTGTTAAGAAACTGAGAGAACGCGGTATGGCGATTGGTTTTGTATCTCACCATATGCAGGAAATCTATGAACTGGCAGATCGTATTACTGTAATGCGAGACGGTAAGTTCATAGTGGAAATGCTTCGTGAGGAAGTAACCCAGGAACGTCTGGAAGCTGCAATGGTTGGAAGAAATATTGGTGATAAACTGTATCCTGAAAAGAGTAAAAACAAGAATGCAGAAACAATCTTGAAAGTGGAGCATTTAACAGTTGAGAATCAGCTGACAGATGCCTCATTCGAATTAAAAAAGGGAGAAATACTTGGTATTGGAGGACTGAAGCAGTCGGGTGGTGATGCTATTGTCGATGCTATTTATGGAGCAGTTCCGATGGATGGCGGAAGCATTACGATGGATGGTGATACATATACTTCAACAACTCCGATACAGAGTTTAAATAGGAAGATAGCACTCCTTCCGGGAGAACGTACACTGGAAGGTCTGATTGTTAATTTCAGCATTGCAGATAATATTGTAATGTCTGCAGGCCCTAAAAAAGGTGTACTTAGGGACAAAAAGCGGGAAAAAGAACTTGTTGATCAGTATGTAAAAGAAGTTATGATCAAAACAAAGAATCCGAGTAACCCGGCTTCTTCTCTGAGTGGTGGTAACATGCAGAAGGTTGTAATCGGAAAGTGCCTTGCGACAAATCCAAAGGTACTTCTCCTTAATAACCCGACCCGTGGTATTGATATCAGTGCCAGACAGGAAATTTATTCTCTGATTCGCGGACTTGCGAACGAAGGAATGTCGATTATCATGCTGACAGAGGATTTACTTGAACTTCTTGGAATGAGTGATCGAATTCTTATTACAAGAAATAAAGAGATCAGCAAGATATTTGACGAGAATAATGGACTTACAGAAGAAGACGTGATCAGCTATATTGTATAACGGAAAGAGGATAAAGATATGAGTGAAAATAAAGTTGCGAAAAAACCGATTTCGGTAAAAAAATATTTTCCATTTATTTTATTATTTGTTCTGGTTGTAATTTTTTCTATTGGAAACCCGAGATTCTTTACAATTAAGAATTTCCTGACAATTGCCCAGCAGATGGTTGTAACCTTGATTGCTGCTTATGGTATGTTGTATGTTATCGTAGAAGGAAGTATTGACCTGTCTGTTGGTGGTATTGTTGCACTTTCAGCAATCGCTGTTGCCAAAACAGTTGGAGTCCTTGGCGGATTTGCAGTTATTCCAGCTGTACTGATTGGCATTCTCTGCGGTGCTATTAACGGATGCTGCTACACTTTCCTTAAGATTCCTACATTTATCACAACAATGGCAACTATGACAGCTTTTCGTGGTATTGTCCTTATCATTACCGGTGGAGCACAGATCATGATTACAGACAAGAGATTTATTGGTCTTTTTAATGGATCATATCTTCCATCAATACCAAATAACGTTATCATGGTAATTATCATTACTGTCATTATGTGGTACATTTATAACAATTTTGCATTTTCCAGAGAGGTAAGAGCAGTCGGTGGCGCAGAAAAAGTTGCAACACTTGCCGGTATTCGTGTAAACAAAATTAAAGTTCAGGTATTCATTCTTTGTGGTGCATTAGCCGGACTTGCAGGATGTTTCCAGGCAGCACGTTCTTATGCAGCTACCCCTACAATGGGTGATGGAATGGAAATGGATGTCATCGCAGCAGTAGTTCTTGGAGGAACTCCTATGTCAGGTGGTATCGGAAGTGTTCTTACTACAGTGCTTGGTGCACTGATTATGTGTATCCTCAGTAATGGTATGAATATCATTGGTCTTTCAGCAGATGTCCAGAAAGTAGTAAAAGGTATCATCCTGATTTTTGCAGTATGTATGACAGTTGACAGAAAACGAATGGGTGTTATCAAATAATATAATAAATGTACAGAACCCTCCGGATAAGGTGTCCGGAGGGTTCTTTTGTCTACCATGTTTTACATCTCTTCACACCCGTGAGCATGATGGATAAACTCTGCAAGGTGGGAGCGGATCGTTTCCATTTTATTTTTGGTATCAGGATTGCTGTATGGAATTCGGTCTATAATTTTATTGAGATAATCGTGTTCTTTGATGATGTCAAAGCTTGCGCGGAAATAAATATCGCAGAAATGTGCTACGTAGGAAACCCAGTAGTCCATTTTTGTAACACGATCTGGGGAATAAATGCACTGGTTGGACAGAACCGTGTCATAAACTTTTGGTGTAATTGTCTGTGCACCGATGTCCTCACCTGACATACCCATAAATACAGGCAGATCATCTTCCAATTTTACGCGGCAGTTGTCCAGCTTGTCCGCATCCCGGATCAGACGGGCATGGAGAAGCGTTCGCGGATTAGAGATATTTTCTAATTTAAAATTGCTGTGCAGGGCAATTGCAGTGCGGATGATGTCATCCCACTGATTTTCCGGGACAAAACGGCGGATCATGCCCTCTTCAAATAATACCTGTATGCCGTAAGCAGCATGATCCATGGTAGCAGGTTCAAAACTGTCAAAGCGTTTCAGCTGTTCGAAGCGTCCGATGTCATGGAGCAGGGCAATGATCTTTGCCAGCTCGGTATCTTCGGGGGACAAAGCCATGCGGTGGCAGATTTCTTCCATATCGTGCACCACCCCGTAGGTATGTATGATCTTCAGGCGGACCTTATCATTGTTGCGGTTATAGCCATCCAGATAGTGTTCAAATTCGTTTTTTGCGTCTGTGAAATTCATAGATTGTTATTCCTTTTTTCTTTTTTTATAGTATACGAAAATATAGGCTTACTGACAAGCTTCGACATAATTGCAGTACATTATGTGCTATGGTAAAACTGTTACCGCCTCCCACCGGTACGGAAAGGAGGTGAGAATATGGATGGAATAATCGGCTTTATACTCACTGTCATGGCTGGTGTAGCGTGTCATTGCATCAACAAATGGCTGGATGGTGATAAATAGTCGGTGACCAGCCTGTGGAATAAGCCACCATAAAAAAACGGAATAGAAAACCCCTCGGAATGACGGTCCGAGGGGTTTTTGTTTTGGTACTTGGATAGAATAATAAGCTTCTGATGACATTATAGCATATGTTATAATGTCTTACAATATACGAAAATGAAAATCGTTTGACAAGATTCGACAAAATCCGCCATGAAATTTACAATAAAAATTGAACGATGCACACAGCAGCCACCATTCCGGCAAATGAGGCAAGCAATGCCCCCGGCAGTGTGTATCGGGTTTTCTGTACTCCGACAGAACCGAAATAGACACTCATACAGTAAAAAACACTTTCCGTCGCACTCAACATCAACGCAGCCATCAGTCCGGTCGGGGAGTCTGTTCCAAATTGTTTGAAAATATCCAGAAGCAGACCTGTCGCAGCACTGGAAGAAAAAAGTCTCACCAGTCCCAGCGGAAAAAGTTCCGGTGCAATGCCAAGCGCCCCGGATGCTTTTGAAAGTATGTTTCCAAGAAATTCAAGAAAACCTGACGCACGCAGAACTCCGACCGCAGTCATCAGTCCGATCAGTGTCGGCACAAGTCTTCGTACGATTTTTAACCCCTCTTCTGCACCTTCCAGAAAATCATTATAAATATTTCTTTTTGCGATCAGTCCGTACCCCAGTATGTACAAAATTAAAACAGGTATCATAAATACAGAAATGTAAGAAATAAATCTCATAGAAAAATTCCTCTTATCTGTAGTTATGATACCTTATGAAGGGTACGCTATGATTTATGTATGATTTGTCATTTATACCTGAATATCAGAAACGTAAAGATAAACAACGGATGTCGTTTTTCTTTCTGCATTATTATCCGATATGAGCAGCGCCTACGGCACGAATGTCCATCGGATATACATTTTCTCTACCGACAAATCTGGAAATGTATTCTACATAATTATTCTGCTCTTTTTCCGGAACGATAGCTGCAATAACACCGGCAAAACCACCGCCATGAACACGGCAAACACCTGCACCGATTTTTTTCAGGAAAAGCTGTGTCAGGGCGAGGGTTCTTGTGATCTTCTGCTCATGGAAATCCTTCATGGTGTAGCAGTTCTGCAGAAGCTCCCATGAAGAAGTACCGGATTCATTTACCAGTTCCAGGAATTTCTTATAATCTTCGTGATGGATCGCATCTGCCGCATCCTCTACACGGGTAGTTTCTCCGAAGAAATGAAGTGCACGAAGAACAGCTCGGTCATCCTCGATCTCATTGCAGTGCTCAAGAAGCGCATCCACGTTTGTCTCGTGAAGAAGTTCCACGCCAAGTACCTTGGCAACAGCTTTCATCTCACCCGGAATTTCAGAATACTCCTGGCTGAGATCTGCATGACCTTTTCCGGTGTTTACGATAACCAGTTTGTAACCAAATTTACCGAAGGAGAAATCAAGTTTGCTGTATTTCAGATTGTTTCTGTCTGCGAAATCAAACAGAACCGGACCACCTACTGCACATGCCATCTGATCCATCATTCCGGAAGCCTTGTCCCAGTATACATTCTCTGCATACTGACCGATCTTAGCATAATCGTTGTAGGACATTTTGCTGTCATTGAAGAAATAGTCAATGATCGTACAGATCAGCATTTCAAAAGATGCGGATGAGCTGACACCTGCGGCTGCAATAACATTTGTACTCACATAAGCATCAAAACCAGATACTTTGAATCCATTTTTCTGTGCGCCTTCCATCATACCGGCAACAAGTGCAACGGTTCCTTTTTTGTAGTTGCTTTTGCTGAGCTTGGTGAGGTCTACAACAATCTCATCTCTGTAGCCTTCACTTGTAATGTGGATTACCTGTGTATTATTCGGGTATGCAGCTCCTATGGTATCAAGGTTGATACTTCCTGCAATTACTTTACCACCATTGTGATCTGTATGGTTTCCGATAATTTCAGTTCTTCCGGCTGAAGTAAAGTATTCTGCTTTGTCCTGTTTGTAGATTTTCTCAAAATGATCTGCAAGATCTTTAAAACGGGCACCGCTTACTTCGGTCTCTCCGTAAATTTCCTGAAGTTTTGCTGTTTCCGGTAAATTCATGACTTTGCTCTCCTTTTACATTATATTTTCTGTGCTTTTTATACGTTCGTTTGCTTTATAAATTTATTATACTGTTTTTTTCATAAATTACCTTAATTAATCTGCGAAAAAAAAGTAAAATATTGCGTTCTTCCTGATTTTTTGTGTATAATAAAGGTAATTTTCTGCGTTTAGTTTAATGCAGTATTTTTTAGTTAATACAGAGGAGATTGATTACCTATGCAGATCATCACCAACCAGTTTCAGAAGGAATTAAAAAAGCATGGCAGTGATTATTTTCCGTTTCTTGTCAGTTACCAGAGGCTTTCTGAATATGAATCCAATTCTTTTATGTGGCATTACCACCCGGAGATAGAAATTACCTTTGTAAAAAAAGGTTCCATGCATTACCGTGTGAATAACCGTTCATTTCATCTGAAAGAAGGCGATATTATTTTTTGTAATTCTAATGCCCTGCATACCGGTGAGATGGAAAATCAGGAGGACTGCTCCTACATACCGATCACATTTGATCCCAAACTGATCTACGGTTTTTTCAGGAGTACCATCTGTACAAAATACGTCACACCTGTGATTCAGAATCTGTCTGCCTGTGCCATGCACATTGATTATTCAGAAAGCTGGCATACAGTTTTTCGTGACCGGATGCTGGAAGTTATTGATCTTGACAAAAAAAGGCCGGACTTTTATGAACTGGATATTTCAATACGGATGCAGACTATGTGGCGCCTGCTTGTTGAGCATCTTCCTCACCATCCGATGACTGCCGCTTCTGATCTCACTGAATATGACCGGATTCGAAAGATCATTGCTTATGTGGAACAAAATTATATGAATCATATTACACTTGCTGAAATTTCGGAGCATATACACCTCTGTGAAAGTGAATGCACCCGACTGTTTAAACGGCATATGAATACAACACTTTTTTCTTTTCTGCAGGATTATCGGATTGAACGAAGTCTTGAGTATTTAAGTTCAGAAGGGACGATCAGCGAGATTGCAGGAAAGGTCGGCTTTTCTGATTCAAACTACTATTCAAAAGTATTTGCCAAAGTGAAAGGATGCAGTCCGAGAGAATATCGGAAGAATTTAATGAAATAAAAAACTGCTGCAGCATAGACTTATTTTTCTATGACGCAGCAGTTTTTGCTTTAAACAAGTTTTTGGTTTTTTTCAAGCATCTCATGGATTACATTCTGTGTGTATACACCGAGATGTTTCTGGTCTTCTCTGGAAAGCTCTTTTACGTAGATTGGTTTGCCGTATTCCAAAACGACATGAGTTGATTTGATTTTGGGCATATGTGCCTCAAAGATTTCGGCGGTGTTGTTCATAGCCATCGGAATGATCGCGCATCCGGATTTGCTGGCGATTTTGAAACTTCCTTCATGGAATGGAAGGAGCTCCAGCTCGTCTGCATTTGCGTTTCGAGTACCTTCCGGGAAGATACAGATGGAGATGCCGGATTTTACTTTTTCGATCGCGGTCAGGATAGTCTTCAGTCCCTGTTTGATGTCTTTTCGGTCAAGGAACAGACAGTGAAGATAACGCATCCAGTTGGAAAGAAGCGGGTAACGCTCCATTTCTTTCTTAGCGATGTAACCAGTGCGGATCGGGCAGCGGCTGTAGCTGAGCACAATGTCAAAATAGCTTCGATGGTTTCCGATGTAAAGCACCGGTGTATCTTTCGGAACATTTTCTTCACCGATGATCGTTACCTTTGTGCCGGCTTCCCACAGGATAAATTTGAAAACTCCCTGAATGATGCGCAGGGAGCTGATTTCCTTTGTGCGCGGTGAGAATTTACCGATGATCCATTCGATAAACAAGATCGGAATGGAAAGTATCAGAAATCCGATGACTGTGATCGCAACAATGATAAGACGAATCATAATAAAGTCCTCTTTCTGTTAAATTGAAATAAAAACTAAGATAAAAGCAATCCCGAAAAACGGGACTCTGGTACAAGTATAAGTGATTTTGGAAATACTTGCAATAAATCTTTTATCCTCCGCATAGAATACATACTGAAGAAATGAGATGCCGGGAAATGGAAAGCTGTTTATGAAAAAAACTGCCGCATTTCTGTCACTTTTGATACTTTTCATGATGCTTGGCGGATGCCGGATGATAAAGATTGAAGAGGCTGAGAGAACTCCGCTTAAATATACGGTCGCGGATCGTTCACAGATTCCGGAAGAAGCCGCGAAGCTGATAGAAGAAAAAAAGGAAAAAGAATTCCAGATGGTATACCAGAAGGGCGAAGACCTTTATCTGATAAAGGGATATGGAAGGCAGATGAGCGGAGGATACAGCATTCAGGTGACGGATTTGTCGGCATCTGTGAACGCTGTTTTTTTTGAAACAAAACTGATCGGCCCCACGGAGGAAGTGCAGGGCGGTGAACCTTCTTATCCATATATTGTTGTGAAAACAGAGTACCGGGATGTCCCGGTTCAGTTTCGGTGAGATTGGAGGACATAAAAGTGGAATTCAGAAAAGAGGATATTCAGGTACTTCGAACAAAGAGCAGGGCAACCAGTCAGGTAACGCTGGACATGGATTATAATGTACCGGATGTGAAACCGGACATTGGACGCATGATACAGAATAAAGGTGAGGTGACAGTAGAAGAAGTGCGCCTGAATGACGGGCATGCTTTTGTCAAAGGGAAACTGCAGGCGGATGTTTTGTACGTGGGGGAGGAAGACGGGAGAGTTTACAATCTTTCGGCAGGCCTGCCGGTTGAGGAGACTCTGAACCTTGACGGAATCGTAAATGGAGATAAGCTTTGTCTGAAGTGGGAGATCGAAGATCTGAGTATCCATATCATTCATTCACGGAAACTGAATATTCGTGCTGTGATCACGTTTTATGCATCGGTGGATGAACTGACTGGAATCCGTCTGCCGGTGGCGGCGGATGATGAAAATATCTCTGTTAAGAAAAAACAGATGTGCCTTCTCAGTCTTGCAGTACATAAAAAAGATACTCTGCGGCTGAAAGAAGAAATTGAGCTGGTTTCAAACAAACCGGATATTGCGGAACTTCTGTGGTATACCATCGAAGTACGTGGACTGGATCTGCGTCCGGAAGAACAAAAAATAAAGGCTAAAGGAGAACTGTTTATTTTTGTTCTTTATACGGGCGGGGATGAAGGAAGTACTCTGCAGTGGCTGGAGCATACGATTCCGTTTAACGGGGAAGTAGAATGCACCGGCTGTACTTCGGAGATGATTCCGAATCTGGAAGCGTCAGTGATCAGTCAGTCTCTGGAGGTCAGACCGGATGCCGACGGAGAAGAGCGTAAACTGCAGGCAGATGTTGTTCTGGAGCTGGATATGAAGCTTTACCGGGAGGAAGAGCATGATGTGATCATGGATGCGTACACTCCGTTTCGTCAGTATCAGCCAAAAGGCAGAACGGAAATGCTGGAAAGCCTGCTGATCCGGAATTTCTCACGATGTCGTCTGTCGGACCGTGTGACGATTCGTGAAACACAGGGAAAAATTCTGCAGATCTGCCACAGTCAGGGAGAAGTCAAAGTTGACAAAACTCAGGTCGTCAGCGATGGGATTCAGGTGGATGGGATTCTGCGTCTGAAGGTTCTGTATATTGTGGGAAATGATGATATGCCGTTTTATTCTGCCGAGACTGTCATTCCGTTCAGTCATATCGTAGAGGCACAGGGAATCTCGAAAGACAGTGTTTATTATCTGCATAGTGAGCTGGAACAGTTGTCAACGACCATGGCAGACAGCAACGAGCTTGAGATCCGTGCAACGATTGGTGTCAATGTGCTGGTGTTACAGTGCATTGAAGAATTTATCCTCGACAAGATGGAAGAAGCACCTCTTGATCAGGGAAAAATCCGCAGTTTGCCTGGAATTACCGTGTATATTGTTCAGCCGGAAGACACGCTCTGGGACATTGCAAAACGCTTTTATACGACCACAGAAGAAATCAGCAGTATGAATGAGCTGGAAAACGAAGAGATTTCATCAGGAATGCCGCTTCTTCTGGTAAAAAAAGTCGAAGAATGATACTTGAAATTATCAAAAAAATCGGATAAAATAAAACACATAGATTGTATACAAAGTACAAAAAGAACGAAAAATACAAAGGACAGAGGGTGTGTTTATGCGTTTACGAGCTATGGCAAAAATCAATCTTGGACTCGATGTACTCCGCAAGCGTGAGGATGGATATCATGAAGTACGGATGATCATGCAGACGATCCAGATGTATGACCTTTTGGATATCCGTAAGAAATCAGAACCGGGAATTGAGTTGTCTACAAATCTTCCTTATGTTCCTTCTGATGAAAGGAATCTGGTATATAAGGCAGCCAAACTTCTTATGGATGAGTTTGATGTTAAAGAGGGCCTTTCTATGAAACTGACGAAATCCATTCCGGTTGCAGCAGGTATGGCGGGTGGCAGTTCAGATGCGGCAGCTGCTTTTGTCGGAGTTAACCGTCTGTTTCGTCTGGGCCTCAGCGAAGAGGAATTGATGAAACGTGCCGTACAGGTGGGCGCAGATGTTCCTTATTGTGTAATGAGAGGAACTGCCCTTGCAGAGGGAATCGGTGAGAAACTTACGAGTCTTCCGGGACTTCCGCGCTGTTATGTACTTGTCGGCAAACCGGGAATCAATGTTTCGACGAAGCTGGCATATGAGAATCTGAATCTGAACAGCATTCAGAAACATCCGGACATCGATGGAATGCTTCTGGATATTGAGAATCAGGATATTTACAGCCTGACATCTAAGATGGAAAATGTCTTTGAGCCGGGAATCATCCGCCAGTATCCGGTAATTCAGGAGATCAAAGATCTTATAGAAGCAAATGGCGCATTGAAAGCAATGATGAGCGGAAGCGGACCGACCGTATTCGGAATTTTTGATGACAGGGCGAAGATGCGTGAGGCAGCAGAAGTCCTGAAACAGAGCCATCTGGCAAAAACAGTATTTGCAACACAGATTTACAACCGAAAAGATCATGCATAGATCAGGATGTGTGCAGGAAAGGGGAAACTACCTATGATGAATGATTTTTCTGTAGATATGAACGAATATCTGCCACTTCGGGATGTTGTGTTTAACACACTCCGTAAGGCAATTTTGAAAGGGGAACTCAAGCCGGGAGAACGACTGATGGAAATCGCGCTTGCAGAGCGTCTCGGTGTCAGCAGAACTCCGGTACGTGAGGCAATGCGTAAGCTGGAACTGGAAGGGCTTGTCGTGATGATTCCCCGGAGAGGTGCACAGGTTGCTAATATCACTGAGAAGGATCTGAACGATGTACTGGAAGTGCGTATTGCACTTGAAAATCTTTCCATTGAGAATGCGTGCATGCGAATGACCGAAGAACAGCTTGAAGAGCTCTGGAATGCAGCAAAGAATTTCGAGGCAACGATGGCAGAGGGAAATCTTGTAAAACTTGCAGAAGCAGATGTGGCTTTCCATGAAGTCATCTACAAATCTTCAGATAATCGCAGACTGAATCAGGTTTTAAACAACCTGCGTGAGCAGATTTACAGATACCGTGTGGAATATCTGAAAGATGAGGAGACAAGAAATCTTCTGGTCAAAGAGCATAAAGAGATTTATGAGGCAATCAAAAATCGTGATGTAAAGAGCGCGAAGGAAATTTCCTATCAGCATATTGAAAATCAGAGAGAGGCGATCATCCGCTCGATCCGTGAGGAGACACAGAATCGTCAGATACGTAAATAAAAAAATAAAATATGGTTATTCTAAGAGAGATGCATGTGATGTGTCTCTCTTTTTGATTGCATATAGAGGAGGCGTCGGTGGCGCATCCGCTGGTTTGTGGAGGAAACCATGACAGATGTAAAAGAAAATGTGAAAAAAATCTCGGCGGATATTCGTGAGAATGAACGTTATATACAAGAACGCTGTGAAAACTGTGCGGATATTCTGATTCGTCCGATGCGGCTCGGGGATGAGCACAAAGTGGACTGCCTTATGGTTTATATAGAAGTGGCAGTTTCTAATATGATGCTGGATGATTCGGCAATCGGCAAGATGATCAACCATTTCTGGGAAATTCCGCCGGAAAAGATTCCGGAGTTTATGCAGAATAACAGCCTCGGAATTGCTGATGTACAGAAACTGAATGATATGAACGAAGTTTTTGGTGCGATCCTTTCCGGAAATGCAGTTTTTTTCATTGATGGTTATGATAAAGCAATGAAAATCTCGAGCAGGGGATATCCGAACATGGGTGTGTCGGAGGCAGAGTCAGAAAAAGTGCTCCGTGGTTCCAGAGAGGGATTTTCAGATTCGGTAAAAACAAACTCTGCGCTTGTGCGAAAAAGACTGCGTGATACCAGAATGAAAGTGGAAGAATATCAGATGGGTGTGCGTTCCAATACGGTGCTGCAGATTTTGTATATAGATGATCTGGTGCACGAGGAACTTCTGGAGCAGATAAAAGAGCGTATCGAAGAATATGAGATAGATGGTGTCCTTGACAGTGGCATGCTTGAACAGCTTACGGAAGAACCGTGGTATTCTCCGTTTCCTCAGTATCAGGTTACGGAGCGACCGGACCGTGCAGCGCTGGAACTTTTGAACGGAAAGGTTGTGCTGCTCTGTGACAATTCTCCGTCTGCGTTGATTTTGCCCGGCTCATTCAGTGGATTTATGGAAAGCAGCGAGGACTGGTATCACCATTTCGAGATGGCATCGTTCTTAAGGATTCTGCGCTATCTGGCACTTCTGACTGCAATGCTTCTGCCGGGACTTTATCTGGCGGTGATTCGTTTTCATACTCAGATTCTTCCGGCGAATCTGCTTCTTTCCTTTGCAGAGGCTAGGGAAGGGGTGCCGTTTACAAGTGTGACGGAACTGATACTGCTGGAGATTGCTTTTGAATTGATCAGAGAAGCCGGGGTACGTGTACCAGGCGCACTTGGAAATGCAATCGGAATCGTGGGAGGTCTGATCATCGGAGATGCGGCAGTGAGTGCAAATCTGGTAAGCCCCATTGTCGTGATGATCGTAGCGCTGACAGCATTAGGCTCCATGGTGATTCCGGATGAGGAATTTGCATCGGCATTCCGGCTTATGAAATATGGATTTTTGTTTCTGGGCGGATATCTCGGGATATATGGTATCGTACTGGGATTGTACCTGATGATCTCACATCTGTCCGGACTTTTGAGTTTTGGTGTGCCGTATCTTGTTCCCTTTGTCAGAAAACATCCGGTAAGCCGGGTAGGGGACGGCATCTGGCGCATTCCGTTTAAGAAAAGGCAGTATCGTCCGGTATATGCAAAAAGTGACCAGAGTTTGCGACTGAAACATAAAGCGCAGACGAAAGCGGCAGGCAAGGAGGCGGAAAATGAAATACGCAGAAAATAATCGGATCTCACACCGACAGTTATACCGTCAGATTCTGCTGACATTTCTGGCTCCTTTTCTGCTCTGCCTGAATGGAAAAGGTGGACTTTTGGGGCTGTCCGGTGTGATGGGAATTATTCTGGCAGTCATTTTTCTTCTGTTGTATTCTTTCTTTTATCTGCGAAGCACCTATGGATATGCAGATATGATCCGATCCTTCGGAAAAGCAGGGGCGGTAATCTTCGGGGGATTTTTTCTTATCTATCTTGTGATGGCGGGAGCGTATCTTCTGAACCTGATCGGCAGGATCATTCCTGTGTGGCTGATCTTTGGTATCTCTGAGAAATGGCTGCTGTTATTTGCAGTACTTGTCTGTGCCTATGGGATGGAAAAAGGAATGCAGAAAAGAGGCAGGATGGCAGAAGTTACAGGAGGGATTTTTCTTGGGGCTATCCTGCTTTTGCTGGTACTGTGTGCGGGACAGGGAAAGACAGAATATATCACGGAACTGTTTCGGGAGGAATCTTTTTCTATAGAAACAAGTATCCGGTCGGCATACCGTTATCTGTGCTTTTTCTCGGGAATCAGTCTGCTTCCGTTTGTGATGAAAGATGTTGAAAAGAGGGGCAGCGCAGGAAAGACTGTGATATGGGGAATTCTGACAGTCAGCGTGGTTATGATCTGTGTACTGTTGCTGCTTCCGGCTGTGCTGGGATGGCGGAGAGTGCAGTCTGAAACATGGCCGGTTCTTTCTCTGCTGGCAGGGGCAGATCTGCCGGGGAATGTTCTGGCGAGGTTTGACGTGCTGTGGATGGGCTTTCTATTGTATAGTCTGCTGTTTGCAGTCGGCAGTGTTTTTTATTATGGAGAACGGATACTGACATCAGCGCATATCGGGACAGGAAAATTCTGGCTTCCGGTGGCAGTATATGTGGTGTCGATTTTTGAGGCAGACGGCATGACAGCCGCAGATCTGTTTGAAAAATATCTGGCGCGAATTTTTGTGCCGGGACTTCTTGTCATATTGCTGTATCTGTTCTTACGCGGCAGACAGAAACAGATAAAAAAAGCAGCAGCGGCCGGCTGTATTTTCCTGATATTTGCAATGACCTGTGTCGGCTGCGCGGGAATTGAGCCGGAAAAACGAATGTATCCGCTGGCGCTTGGCATTGATGTTTCAGGAGATGATTTCGTCATTTCATACGGAATGCCGGATCTGCCGGAGGCGACCGGTCAGGGAAAAGAGGAAGAAAATACAGATCATTCTGTACTGACATTGAAAGGAAACGATTTTGAGGCAATTCAGAAGCTTTATGACAGAAGCCAGAATCGATATCTTGATATCGGACATCTCGAGGTCATTATCATGGGAAATGAGCTGATGGAAAGCGGCAGGTGGGAGGATTTTTTGAACTACCTGAAAATGGAACCGCTGGCGGGAGAGAATATTTATCTTTTCAGAACTGAAGATCCGGAGGCTGTGTTGAAATGGGACAGTGGCGGTGCTTCCATCGGGGATTATCTGACAGGGCTTCTTGAAAACCGGGTTCCGGCACAGCAAAAAGAAGGAGTGACCCTGCGGCAGGTGTATCATCAGTGGTATCAGGATAGAACGCTGCTTGCTCTTCCACAAATTACACTTGTTGACGGAGAATTGGAAGTGTTTCTGGAATAAAATACCGAAAATGGTCAATACTTCTGACAGAGTAATCAGAAATTATGTATGTACAGGAGGCATTTGATATGAAAGAGTGGCTGCGGCAGAACGGAAAAATAGATATATGGAAAACAGAGGCGGCAAGAATAAGAGATATTCTCGGAAACAGAAAACACAGGGTACAAGCTTCAATTCTTGCCGGGATGCTTGCGCTTGCGCTTTTTGGAGGCAGTGTTCCGGGGGCGCATACACCCGGGGTGATGGCATGGTGGGGAAGCCTGTACCCACAGTTTTGCTTTTCACAGACAGATCAGAAGCCAAAGATTTCCTTCTGGCTTGCGAAAGCCCTTGAGAGGTGGTAAGATGATAAATAGTCCGGATGGTCGCAGGGCTTTTCGGACTACATTATTTAAGAAATGGAGATACATATATGATAGATAAGAATGCGCCTGTCGGTGTGTTTGATTCCGGCGTGGGAGGTCTGACCGTAGCACGTGAGATCATGCGAAATCTTCCTTCAGAAAAGATTGTTTATTTTGGAGATACTGCAAGGGTTCCATATGGAAGCAAATCAAAAGATACCGTCATCCGCTATTCCAGTCAGATCGTTCATTTTCTGAGAGAGCAGAATGTCAAGGCAATCGTGATCGCCTGTAATACCGCGAGTGCGTTTGCGCTTGAGGCTGTACAGGATAAGCTTGATATACCGGTGCTTGGTGTGATTGAAGCAGGTGCCCGTGTGGCAGCAGAAGAGACTAAAAATAAAAGAGTCGGGGTGATCGGTACTGTGGGTACGGTTGGAAGTGGCATCCACGAATCTTACCTGAAACGGCTGAATCCGGAGATTACGGTGATCGGGAAGGCATGTCCGCTTTTTGTACCGCTGGTAGAAGAAGGATGGCTGCATGATCCGGTTACGGTCGAGGTTGCATCCCGTTACCTGCAGGAGCTGAAGGATGAGCAGGTAGATACCCTGATTCTCGGATGTACACATTATCCGTTGATCCGTTCAACGATTCAGGAAGTGATGGGTGAGAAAGTTCGTCTGGTCAATCCGGCATATGAGACGGCACTGGAATTAAAGAGCCTTCTGACGAAAATGGATCTTCTGAGTACAGGAGAGCAGCAGGCAGAGTTTCCATACCGCTTTTATGTCAGTGATCTTGCAGATGAATTCAAGGAATTTGCCAATTCCATTCTGCCTTATGATGTAACCATGACACGCAAAATCGACATTGAGAAGTATTAGGAGAAATAAATGAAAAAAGATGTACTTATTCGTGTACGGGGACTTCAGATGATGGACACGGAGGATGAGCAGGAACCGCTTGAAATCGTTGTTCCCGGACAGTATTATTATCGAAACGGAAGCCACTATCTCCGGTATGAAGAAATGATGGATGATACGGCACAGCCGACAGTCAATTATATTAAGCTGTCTCCACAGGGCGTAGAAGTACGCAAACAGGGACAGGTAAATGTACATATGGTGTTTGAGCAGGGAAAGAAAAACATGACTCTTTATTCGACACCATTTGGAACACTTCAGATGGGAATTGCCGCAACAGGCCTTGAAATCATGGAGGATGAAGACTGCATTCAGATGAAAGTGGATTATGCACTGGATATGAATGATGAACATGTGGCAGATTGTTACCTGACGGTTCAGGCACAGTCCAAAGATCTCGGAGATTTTTCTTTTTACGAAAACTGAAGAACAGATATATCATTACAAAAATCAACACCCGGAGGAATGAACCTTCGGGTGTTTGCTTTATGATCCGTATGAAATTATTTATTACGTAATCTGGCGAAGAAGCCTTTTTTCTTAGGAGCCGGAGTTTCAAGGGAACCACGGATTCCTTTTACACCAACGATGTATAAACCGCTGACTTCTGCTTTGACTTCTTTCTTAACCGGAATCAGATCAAAAACTTTTTCGTCTGCGATCAGTACGGAGATCTTCGGTCCGACTTTTGCCTTAACGATCGGAAGTTTGGAACGACGCATAAGCTTCGGAGCCTGATCGATCACCATCTGCGGAAGACCGGATTCTTTTAACGGAAGCCGTTTCTTATCGATAATCAGCATAGATACGGTTTGTTTTGCTGCTTCAATCTGAGCCTGCTGTTCTTCTTGTTTCTTCTGAGCTTTCTTTCCAAAGAAATAAAGAGCAATCAGAGCACCGATCAGGATGATCAGGATTACAAGAAGGACGATGGTAAGTGTACTCATAAATACCCTCCTCAATATGTAAATTTACAAACTAATGTCATGCGAAATATATTCTAACATCATTTATTACAAAAGGCAAACAAATTCAGGAAAATTCCATGAAGAACAGGAAAAGATATGGAAATACAGCGGGCAAACAGGTATAATGGAAACATATTTCTTATATGTGGAACATGTAAAAATCAGCAGGCTGTAATAAAATACACTGCTTTACGGGTATACTAGGAATTACAGAATAAACCATACAGGGAGTTAGTATGAAAGAGACAGAGAACAAAAATACAGATACAGACCGAGAGGGCGGATATACGGATATGACGGATGATATAGACCGTGAGCTGAGGGAGAGACGCCGTCAGCGCAGACTGAGACGCCAGAAGAGGGAGCGAAGGAAAAAGCTTATGATCCTTGGGGCGACAGGTATTATTACACTCGTGGTAGTAGCAGGGGCCGTGAATGGTATTGCTGGTTTTATCCGTCACAGCAGTACACAGTCCGCATCTTCTGTGAAAGAGACACAGAAGAAAGAAGATTCACAGGAAGTCCCGGCGGAGCAGCAGGGACCAAGTGCAATGGAGCAGGCGAAGCTTCTGGCCGCGCAGTATGATTATCAGAGTGCAATCGATCTTCTTAAGAAACAGTCGGATTACGAGAGCAATACCGACATGCAGAATGCGGTAAAAGAATACGAATCAGACAGAGATTCCTGTACTTCATGGCCGCTGGAAGAAGTGACGCATGTTTTTTATCATACACTGATCAAAGATACGTCTAAAGCCTTTGACGGTGATTATAAAGAAGCGGATTACAATCAGGTCATGACAACGATCGATGAATTCAACAAGATCACGGAGACCATGTATGAAAAGGGTTATGTCATGGTCAGTATTTACGATATGGCTAAGGCGAATGATGACGGTACAATGACACCGGGAGAGATTCTTCTTCCGCCGGGCAAAATCCCGTTTGTATTATCGCAGGATGATGTCTGCTATTACCACTACATGGATGGTGACGGATTTGCAACGAAACTTGTGGTAGATGATGAAGGCAAGGTTCGTAATGAGTATGTCGAAGATGACGGAAGTATTTCAGTTGGGGATTATGATATGGTGCCGTTGATTGATCGTTTCGTTGAGAAGCACCCTGATTTTTCCTACAGAGGAGCAAAGGGAATTGTGGCACTCACCGGATACAATGGTATCCTTGGTTACCGTACGGATCAGAGCTATGAAACAAGACCCGATGACCTTGATCAGAACAAGGTCGACTGGCTTGACAGCCATCCGGATTTCAGCCTTGAGAAAGAACGGGAAGGTGCCAAAAAGGTCGCCGACACCATGAAAGAAGAAGGCTGGTTGTTTGCAAGTCATACATGGGGCCATCAGAATATCGGACAGATCTCACTGGAGACTTTGCAGGCAGATACGCAGAAATTTAAGGATAATGTGGATCCGCTGATCGGTGGAACGGATATCATTATTTTTGCGTTCGGAACGGATCTTACAGATGCAGAAGATTATTCCGGAGATAAGTTTGAATATCTGAAGAGTATGGGATATAACTATTATTGTAACGTCGATTCGAGCAAATATTTTGTACAGATACGAGACCGGTATTTCCGTCAGGGGAGAAGAAATTTAGACGGATACCGTATGTATTACAATCCGGAACTTCTGGAGGATCTATTTGATGCAAAGAGTGTGTTTGATCCTGCCAGACCGACACCGGTTCCGCCAATGGGCTGATGATAAGTAAAGGGGAACAATGAGATGAAAAAAAGAGCAATGATACTGACGGCTGTTCTGACAGCGGCTGTTCTGGCAGGTGGAGGTTATTTCCCGACAGACATCGGAAACAGACTTACGCAGACTGTTTCAGCAGCCAAAAAGGATTCAGATAAGAAAGATGATACTTCAGAGAGTGAGGGTTCGGTGCTGGATCAGGCAACGCTGATGTACCAGCAGTACAATTATGATGAAGCAATTAAACTTCTGAAACAGCAGGATGATTTTGATACAAATAAAGATTATATGGATCTTGCAGCAAAATGCCAGGTTGCCAAATCCACACTGGTGGAATATCCACTGGAGCAGATTACACATGTTTTTTTTCATACGCTGATTGATGATACAGGCAGAGCTTTTGACGGCGATTCAAAATCAGGTAATTATAATCAGGTAATGACGACAGTCAGTGAGTTCAATAAAATTATTCAGATCATGTATGACAAGGGATATGTTCTGGTAAGTCCACATGATATGGCGACAGTGAATGATGACGGTACGATGAGCCGTGGCAAGATCATGGTGCCGGAAGGCAAGATTCCATTTGTTCTTTCACAGGATGATGTCAGCTATTATCACTACATGGATGGTGATGGCTGCGCATCGAAACTGGTTCTGGATGAGAATGGAGAAGTCAAGAATGAATATGTCGAAGCAGATGGAAGTGTATCAGTCGGTGATTACGATCTTGTACCGCTTTTGGATACTTTCATTAAAGAACATCCGGATTTTTCTTATCATGGACGCAAGGGAATCCTTGCTATGACCGGATACAACGGAGTGCTTGGATACAGAACCGATATTGCTTACAAGACCGGTGAGAACTTACAGGATGATCAGAAGAAATTCCTGGAGGACAATCCGGATTTTGACTATGATCAGGATGTGGCAGATGCGACGAAAGTTGCTGATGCCATGAAAGCAGAAGGATGGGAATTTGCAAGCCACACATGGGGACATATGAATGCAACGGAGCGTTCCGCAGAAGACCTTAAGACGGATGACCAGAAATGGAAATCCTATGTAGCACCGATCCTTGGAGACACCGATATGATCATCTTTGCATTTGGTGCCGACATCGGTGACTGGTCGGGATATTCTTCAGATAACCCGAAATTCCAGTATTACAAGAGCGCAGGATATGATTATTTCTGTAATGTAGATTCTAGCCAGTATTTTGTACAGATCACAGACCAGTATTTCCGTCAGGGAAGAAGAAATCTCGATGGATATCGTATGTATTACAATCCGGAAATGCTCAGTGATCTCTTTGATGTGGCTGATGTATGGGATTCCTCCAGACCGACACCGGTACCTCAAATGTAAAGATGTTAAAATGAAGGGAGTTTTATTATGAAGAAAAAAGCAGTAGTTGCAATGTTAATTATGTGTATGGCGGTTTCAGCAGCCGCATGCGGCAAATCATCTGATACAGAAAAAACGACCACAGAAACAACCGATACAAAGGACAGTGAAGATTCGAAGGAAGACAGTACAGATACAGACATAAAAGAGACTGATTCTTCTGAGGGAAACAGACTGGTTTCCGTCAAAGATGTTTCAAAATATGTGACGATAGGCGAGTATAAAGGTCTGGAGCTTAACCGTACTTCACAGAGCGTCACAGATGACGATGTTCAGGCAGAGATCAATTATGATCTGGAAGACAATGGTACCGAAGTAAAAGACGGCACCGTAGAAAACGGTGATACAGTAACGATCAATTTTACAGGAACTATTGACGGCAAAGAATTTGACGGTGGTTCTGCAGAAGATTATGAGCTTGTGGTTGGTGACGGTGAGATGATCGATGGATTTGAGGATGGCATTGTCGGAATGAAATCCGGTGAAACAAAAGAACTGGATCTGACTTTCCCGGACGATTATTATGAAGAGTCTGTTGCAGGAAAAGCAGTTGTATTTAAGGTTACACTTCAAAAATTTACCCGCCCGGCAGAGCTGACAGATGAATGGGTTGCCGCAAATACCGATTATAAGACAGTAGATGAATACCGCGAGGCAGTTAAGAAACAGCTCGAAGACACAGCAGCGCAGACCGCAGATTATGGGCTTTACAGCGACGCATGGAATGAAGTACAGGCAGCTTCCGAAGTCAAAGATTATCCGAAGGAAGATGTTGACGCAGCAAAGAAATCCTATCAGGAACTCAATGAAGAGTATGTGAAGGAAGCGGGCATGGAGATGTCTGACTTCCTGGAGTCTCAGGGAATGACAGAGGAAGATTATGAATCAGAATGCCAGCAGTACGCAGAGTCCAAAGTAGAACAGAATCTGATCGTACAGGGAATCATGGATGCAGAAGGACTCAGTATTAATGATGAAGAAACTCAGAAGTTAAAAGATGATCTGATTGAGGAATATGGGTTTGCAAGCATTGATGAAATGATTGAGACATACGGCGAACAGGAAGTGAATGAATCACTGGCACTTCTGCGTGTAGAGCGGTTTATCGTTGAAAATGCAACTGTCACAGAAGTAGCAGGTGATTCTGAGGATGCGGTAGACGAAGGTGATGATCTGGAAGAATATGATAAATCCATGGACATTGACACGGGCGATGATACAGAAGATAATGTGGATATCGAAGATGCAGCCGCAGAGGACGCTACAGATGAGGTGGCCGAAGAATGATTATAAAAAGAGGAAAGGTCTTTCAGGAAGATGGAAACTTTCTGGAACAGACACTGTATGTCAATGACCATCGTCTGGTAGACAAAGCAGAATATCAGGACGACGGAGAAGTTATAGATGCAGAAGGACTTCTTGTACTGCCGGGGCTTGTGGATATTCACAGCCATGGTGCAGCGGGGGAGGATTTTTCCGATGGAAATCCGGAAGGATTTAAGAAAATCCTGCAGTACGAAAAACGCTGCGGAATTACTTCCTACTGCCCGACATCGATGACATTTCCAAAAGAACGGCTCCGCCAGATTTTTGCTTCAATCAAAGGTGCACAGACAGAAGACGGTGCGACGGTTGTCGGTATCAATATGGAAGGTCCGTTTCTTGATCCTGCCAAAAAGGGTGCACATGTTGAGAAATGGATCGCAGCACCGGATGTGGCATTTGTAAGAGAACTGAATCAGGATGCCGATGGTCTGGTGCGTCTTGTTACAGTTGCCCCGAATATGGACGGCGCAGAAGAATTTATAAAGGAAATGCACGAAGAGGTCTGCATTTCACTGGGACATACAGCAGCAGATTATGATTGCGCATCAAGAGCAATGAAGCTTGGTGCGCATCATGTTACGCATCTTTACAATGCGATGCAGCCTTTTGGACACAGAGCACCGGGACTGATCGGTGCGGCAATGGATGATCCGGAGTGCATGGTTGAGTTGATCTGCGACGGATATCACATTCATCCGTCTGCAATCCGCGCAGCATTTCGGATGTTCGGACCGGAGCGTGTGATCCTCATCAGTGATTCTATGCGTGCGACAGGGATGGAAAATGGTACATATGAGCTTGGAGGACAGGAAGTAACTGTTAAGGATCGAAAAGCAGTTCTGAAAGATGGTACGCTTGCCGGTTCTGCGACGAATCTTTATGGATGTATGTGCAAAGCCGTAGAATTTGGAATTCCACTGGAACAGGCGATTATGGCGGCGACCGCAAATCCTGCCAGAAGTATTGGAATATTTGACCGTGTTGGTTCTATTCGAATCGGAAAGCAGGCGGACTTACTGCTTGTAAGTGAAAATCTTGAATTAAAGAGAGTTATTTAAATACCTGTCATTGTATTTCAGAATTAAATGCGTTATGATAATAAGAAAAGATAAAGATATAGAAAATACAGCAGGTGGAGTCAATGGATAAGAGGGTATTGCGCGAACGAATGCGCAAAAAGCAACAGCAGATAAGACGGCGGCAGATGATGAAAAAGGGTGCATATGTCGTTGCAGTTATTTTGGTACTGATTTTTGTAATCCGCGGAATCATTCTTCCGGTCATTAACAGAGCCGGTGGCGGAAATACAGAGAAGCCGCAGCAGGTACAGGCAGAGACAGACAGCACAACTACTGACAGCAGTTCGGACAGTACAGATACAGGAGATACGAGTACAGAAACAAACGCGGCAATACGCCAGCCGGTCAAAGGGCAGAGTGATCTGACGAAAGCGGCACAGCTTACAGCCGGATGGCATGACGATGAAAACGGCAAATGGTATCAGAATGCAGATGGCACATATTTCGCCGGTGGTATGCAGGAAATCGATGGTTCTACATATTACTTTGATGATAACGGTTACATAAAGACCGGATGGGTGGAAGTCGGATTTGATGATTATTACTTCAACGATGATGGTACTTATGATCCGAGTCAGCATAAGACACGAATTGCATTTACTTTTGATGATGGTCCGGGAGAATACACTGATGAACTTCTTGACTGTCTGGAAGAAAACAATGCACATGCGACATTCTTTATGCTTGGACAGAATGTAGGAAGCTGGGAATCCACAGTACAGCGTATGGCAGATATCGGCTGTGAGATCGGCAGCCATTCCTGGGATCACCCGAATCTTTATGATCTGAGTATGGACTCTGTGGCAAAAGAGTTTTCCGATACAGATGCAGCACTTGAAAAAGCCTGTGGACAGAAAGCAAGTGTGGCACGTGCGCCTTATGGCAACTGGAGTGATGATATCATTTCTACTGTAGGTAAACCGTTTTTTACATGGTCACTGGATTCTATGGACTGGAGTTATCTGGATGTAAACAAGGACTATGATGCAGTTATGAATGGTGACCTTACAGATGGTTCTATCATTCTGATGCATGATATTCATGAACCTTCTGTACAGGCGGCAATCAAGATGATTCCGGAACTTGTGCAGAAAGGATATAAGCTGATGACTGTCAGCGAGCTGGCAGCAGCGAAGGGAGTTACCTTACAGGGTGCCAATTATTCTGATTTCTGGGACAGCTCCCTGCAGAAGGGAATCGTTGCAGGATACAGCGGAAATACCACAGATACATCCGGTGATGAAAGCACAGATGGTACGGATACTTCTAATGACGGAAGTACAGATACATCGGATGGAAGTTCTGACGATGGCTCTTCCGATGATGAATCTTCAGATGATGGTTCCTACGATGACGGAAGTTCCGATGACGGATATTCAGATGACGGATATTCAGATGACAGCTCCTACGATGACGGAAGTTATGATGAAGGCGATTATTCGGAGGAGTAATACGAAATAAAGTAACTTACAAAAGAGGACATGAATGGCAGGGAAGTACAGATACGTTCCTGCCGGACAAGTTCTCTTTTTTTACGTTTTCTGTAGTTTTTTTCTTACAGACTTCTTGTTGTTTTAATTGACGGGAACTATATGGATTGGTATAATGTGTCTATAAAAATACGAAAGATTGGCATTAATCATGTGCATAATGCCGATGAAGAATCAGAAAGTAACAAATTAACAATTAAGGGAGGTACGTTTGAATGGGAGAGAAGTTGCAGTTTACAGAGCTGGATCAGTATCTGTTCGGACAGGGAACCCATTATGATATTTATAAAAAGCTCGGAGCGCATCCTACGATGCGGGGACGCAAAAAAGGTGTCTATTTTGCGGTGTGGGCACCGAATGCCAGATCTGTTTCTGTAGTGGGTGATTTTAATGAATGGGATATTCAGAAGAACCCAATGCAGAAGACAGGACCGATCGGAGTCTATGAGACTTTTATACCTGAGGCAAAGATTGGTGACCTTTATAAATTTTATATTATCGGTTATCACGGTGAGGAAATTTACAAAGCCGATCCATATGGCAATGAAGCGGAGCTTCGTCCGGGAACAGCATCCAGAATTACAGATATTTCCGGTTATAAATGGAAAGATACTACCTGGATGAAACACCGTCCGGAATTTAATGAGAAAAAGAGTCCGATGGCAATTTATGAAGTTCATCCCGGTTCATGGAAGAAACATGAAGCAAAGGATGAGGACGATCCAGGATTTTACAATTATCGCGAACTGGCACATGAGCTGGCTGCTTATATGAAGAAAATGGGCTATACCCATGTCGAACTGATGGGAATTGCAGAGCACCCGTTTGACGGCTCCTGGGGCTATCAGGTAACCGGTTATTATGCACCGACTTCCCGCTACGGAACAGCAGAAGATTTCAAATATATGATTGATTATCTTCACCGTAATAAGATCGGTGTGATCCTTGACTGGGTTCCGGCACATTTCCCGAAGGATGCACACGGACTTGCAAACTTTGACGGAACGGCTGTTTATGAACATGAAGACCCGAGACAGGGAGAGCACCCGGATTGGGGAACGAAGATTTACAACTACGGCCGGCCGGAGGTCAAAAACTTCCTGATCGCCAATGCGCTTTTCTGGATAGAAGAATGCCACGTAGACGGTCTGCGTGTCGATGCGGTTGCATCCATGCTGTATCTGGATTACGGCAAGAAAGATGGGGAATGGGTTGCCAATAAATATGGTGACAACAAAAATCTCGAAGCAATCGAATTTTTCAAACATCTGAATACAGTTGTGCTTGGCAGGAATCATGGTACTGTCATGATTGCAGAGGAATCAACGGCATGGCCGCTGGTTACCGGTAAGGCAGAGGACGGTGGACTTGGTTTCTCGCTGAAGTGGAATATGGGATGGATGAACGATTTCCTTGAATACATGAAGCTGGATCCGTATTTCCGTAAAGACAATCACAATAAGATGACCTTCTCCATGACGTATGCATACAGTGAAAATTATGTACTTGTTATTTCTCATGATGAGGTTGTTCATCTGAAATGCTCAATGCTCAACAAGATGCCTGGATATCCGGATGATAAGTTCCGTAATCTGAAAGCTGCATATGCATTTATGTTGTTCCATCCGGGCAAGAAACTTCTGTTTATGGGACAGGAGTTCGGGCAACTCCGTGAATGGAGTGAGGAGAGAGAACTTGACTGGTATCTCCTGAAAGAAGAAAAGCATCAGGATCTTCAGAACTTTGTGAAGACACTTCTTCATATATATACGAAGTACCCGGCACTGTATGCAGCCGACAATGATCCGGAAGGCTTTGAATGGATCAATGCGGATGATGCATACAGAAGCATTTTCAGCTTGATAAGAAAATCACCGACGAAGCGAAATAATCTTCTGTTTGTGGTAAACTACACACCGGTCGACAGACCAGACTATCGTGTAGGTGTTCCGAAGAAAAAACAGTACAAGCTGATCATGGATGAAAACGGACTCCTCGACAAACCAAAGATTTTCAAAGCAGAAGAACAGGAATGCGATCACAGAGAATATTCGTTCAATTATTCTCTCCCGGGATATGGAGTCGCAGTATTTACTTATTAATCCTGTACAAAAGCGAGGGTAAAATCACTGGTTAATTGTGTGTAAAAGCCATTGCTTTTTCTGTGAAGATAGGTTATACTGAACGCGACCGAAAGGTATGAGATAGCTAAGAAATATATAATTTAAATAATAAAATTCTGAAAGGAGAAACAAAAATGAAAGTATCCAATATTAAAGACATTGAAAAATTCTTCGAAGTAGTAGATAGCTGCAGCGGTAAGGTAGAACTGGTAACAGGTGAAGGAGACAGACTGAACCTCAAATCCAAACTTTCCCAGTATGTATCTCTTGCAAACATCTTCTCCGGCGGAGAAATCCCGGAACTTGAGATCGTTGCATATGAGAAAGAAGATATCGACAAACTTCTCAGCTTCATGATCAATGGCTGATCTTAATGAATAATAAGAGTCTCTGTGGACATTATAACCAGGGGGTATAAATGCCTCCTGGTTAAATTACGTTATGAGTTAGCGACATAAAACAAATAAACAAGAGTTACTTTGTCTTCGGGCAGAAAGAGAGGAAATGCAACCATGGAAAAAACTAAAATTGACATTATTTCCGGATTTCTTGGAGCCGGTAAAACAACACTGATCAAAAAGCTTCTGAAAGACGCATTTCAGGGTGAGCAGGTTGTACTGATTGAAAACGAATTCGGTGAAATCGGTATTGATGGTGGTTTCCTGAAAGAAGCAGGAATTCAGATCCGTGAAATGAATTCAGGATGTATCTGCTGCTCACTGGTTGGTGATTTTGGTGCATCTCTGAAAGAAGTAATCAGCAAATATCATCCGGACCGAATCTTGATCGAGCCATCCGGTGTCGGCAAATTATCTGATGTTATCAAGGCTGTACAGGGGGTTGAAGAAGAGACAGGGCTTGTACTGAACAGCTACACAACTGTTGTCGATGCAAAGAAATGCAAAATGTATATGAGAAACTTTGGTGAGTTCTTTAACAATCAGGTAGAATATGCCGGAGCAATCATCATGAGCCGTACAGATATCGTAGATGAAGCGAAAGCACAGGCATCTCTGGAACTTCTCCGTGAGATCAATACAAAAGCTGCAATCATCACTACACCGATTGAAAAACTGGACGGAAAGAAACTTCTTGATGTTATGGAACATCCGGTATCCCTTGCGCAGGAACTGATGGAAGAAGAGGAAGTATGCCCGGAATGCGGACATGTACATGAACATGGCGAACATCACCATCATGATCATGAAGAACATGAGCATCATCATGACCATGAATGCGGATGTGGACATGATCACGATCACGAAGAACATGAGCATCATCATGACCATGAATGCGGATGCGGACATGATCACGATCACGAAGAACATGAGCATCATCACGACCATGACCATGAATGTGGATGCGGACATGATCATCATGACCATCACCATCATCATGCAGATGAAGTATTTACAAGCTGGGGTCGTGAGACAATCAGGAAATTTACAAGAGAAAATCTTGAGAAAATGCTTGAAGCTCTTTCTGCATCAGACGAGTATGGTATCATTCTTCGTGCAAAAGGTATGCTTCCGGCAGAAGATGGAACATGGATCTACTTTGATATGGTTCCTGAAGAAACAGAGATCCGCGAAGGCGCACCGGAATACACAGGCCGTCTCTGCGTAATCGGATCAAAACTGAAAGAGGACAAACTGGCTGAACTTTTTGGCCTGTAATGATGGAGGATAATACAGATCATGAATGAAATCACAGTACCGATTTATTTAATGACCGGTTTTCTGGAGAGCGGTAAAACATCGTTCTTAAGCTTCACGATCCAGCAGGATTATTTTCATACAGACGGAAAAACACTTCTGATCCTCTGTGAAGAGGGCGAAGAAGAATATGATCCGGCAATTCTGAAAGCAAACAATACGGTTGTGGAAGTCATCGAAAACGAAGAAGATTTTACAACAGACCGCCTTGTTGCAATGGATATTCTTCATCAGCCGGAGCGTGTCATCATAGAATATAATGGCATGTGGCTGGTAAGTAATTTTGAGAAGATGCAGCTTCCGAAAGGCTGGGGAGTCGAACAGCAGATCACATGTGTCGATGGCAGCACTTTCCAGATGTATATGGCAAATATGAAATCCATTTTTATGGATATGATCAAAAATACAGATATGGTTATCTTTAACCGCTGCAAGAAAGAAGATCCGCTTCCGACTTACCGCCGTGGAATCAAAGTTGCCAACCAGAGAGCCGAAGTCATTTTTGAGGATGAAGAAGGCGAACTTGGTGATATCTTCCAGGATGAGATGCCATTCGATATGAACGCACCGGTTATCGAGATTCTGCCTGAAGATTATGGTATCTGGTTTGTTGATGCGATGGATCATCCGGAAAACTATGAAGGTAAAACTGTCAAATTCAAAGCAAGAGTCATGAAACCGCGCGGAATGGGAAGCAAATTCTTTGTCCCGGGACGTACAGCCATGACCTGTTGTGCGGACGATACGACTTTCCTCGGCTATGTATGCAAGAGTGCTTATGCACCGAAGCTCACAGCCGGACAGTGGGTAGAAGTCACTGCAAAAGTCGGTATTGAGAAGCGTAACGAATACCAGGGCGAAGAGGGCATTGTTTTGGATGCAGAATACGTGGAGACCTGTGAGCCGCTGGCAGATGAGATGGTTTACTTTAATTAACACAGTGAGGAAATAACAATGTATCTGATCGTAGGTTTGGGAAATCCCGGAAGGCAGTATGAAGCGACACGCCATAATATGGGATTTGATGTAATAGACAAGCTTGTGGAAGAATATCAGGTTCCGCAGGCAGGCGTGAAATTTAATGCCATGTACGGAAAGGGAAGAATCGGCGGACAGCCAGTAATCCTGATGAAACCGCTTTCCTATATGAACTTAAGCGGCGGACCGATCCGGGAGATGGCAAACTACTTCAAGATCGATCCGGAGACAGAGATGATCGTCGTTTATGATGATATTGATCTTGATCCGGGACAGCTCCGCATCCGCAAAAAAGGCAGTGCGGGCGGTCATAATGGAATCAAACACATTATACAGCAGCTCGGAACACAGAACTTTGTGCGTATCAAGGTTGGCGTTGGTGCGAAGCCAAAGGGTTGGGATCTGGCTGATTATGTGCTGGGAAGATTTGATAAGGATGACCGTGCCCTTGTCGAAGAAGCGCAGGAGAGAGCGTGCAAAGCAGTTGAACTGATTCTGACGGACAGCGTGGACGCAGCCATGAATGAATATAACAAGAAAACGGGGAATGTATGAAAACATTTTTGCAGCCTCTGCAAAGTCTTGCAGAGATCGAAGAAATTGAAAAACAGGCAAAAAAGAATCATGGAATTCTGGAAGTCAGTGGTTGTATAGAGTCCCAGAAAGCTCATCTTATGTATGGGCTTTCCGGGCTTTTTCCATCTCATCTGGTAATTGCGGCAGATGAAAAGACAGCAAAAGATCTTTACGAGGATTACCGCTTTTATGATAAGCGTGTTTATTATTATCCGGCAAAGGATCTGCTCTTCTTTCAGGCAGATATTCACGGAAACCTTCTGATACGTCAGCGCATGCAGGTTATCCGTGCGCTTCTGGAACGGCAGGAGGAGATTACGGTCGTTACCAGTATTGATGGCTGTATGGATTATCTGCTTCCGCTGGAAAAGATTGAAAAACAGCTCATACATTTCCGTAATGACAGCAGCCTTGATATGGACAAACTGACAGCAGCACTGGTTCATATGGGATATGAGCGCGTCGGACAGGTAGAGATGCCGGGACAGTTTTCAATAAGAGGTGGTATCATTGATATTTATTCTCTTACCGAAGAAAATCCATGGCGAATCGAACTCTGGGGAGATGAGATTGATTCCATCCGAAGCTTTGACGCACAGAGCCAGAGATCTCTGGAAAATCTGAATGAGATTATGATCTATCCGGCAGCAGAGCAGCCGATCGAAAAGGGCGAGGTTACTTTTATTGATTATTTCAAAGACGGAGATTCGATGCTCTTTCTGGATGAATTAAATCATCTGGAAGAAAATGCGAAGGCAGTCGAAGAAGAATTTCAGCAGAGCTGCCGGAACCGTCAGGAAAAAGGCGAGACGACACTTTCCGGTAACTGGATGTGCTCCTGGGAAGAACTGTGCAAAAAGCTCAACAGACGTAACTGTATCGGGCTTTCCCTTCTTGATCCGCGTAAATCCGGATGGAAGATCACAGGACAGTTTAATCTGACCGTAAAATCTATGAATTCATACCAGAGCAGCTTTGAGCTTCTGGTGAAGGATCTGAAACAGTACAAAAAAGAGGGCTACCGGATTGTGCTTCTTTCCGGATCAAGAACCCGTGCCGAACGTCTCGCAAAAGATCTGCAGGACGAAGGTTTAAGCGCTTTTTACGGGAAAGATTCGGATCGCATTCTGGAACCTGGCGAGATCATGGTTGTTTATGGCCATGCGAGAAAAGGGTTTGAATACCCGATGGTCAAATTTGCAGTGATCACAGAGACGGATATTTTCGGTAAAGAGCAGAAGAAGCGCAAAAAGAAAAAAGAATATAACGGAAAGCGTATTCAGGACTTTTCTGAATTGTCGATCGGCGATTTTGTTGTCCATGAAAAGCATGGACTCGGCATTTATCGTGGTATCGAAAAGGTTGCGGTCGACAAGGTTGCGAAGGATTATATCAAGATTGAATACCGAAACGGAAGTAACCTCTATATTCTTGCAACACAGCTTGATGCACTGCAGAAATATTCCGGGGCGGAGACTGCGAAGCCCCCGAAACTGAACCGCCTCGGCGGTCAGGAATGGAAAAAGACCAAATCAAAGGTCAAAGGTGCAGTCCGAAACATTGCCCGTGAGCTGGTCGAACTTTATGCGGTACGTCAGGAAAAAGAAGGTTATGTCTGTGGCCCTGACACTGTCTGGCAGCGGGAGTTTGAAGAAATGTTTCCGTATGAGGAGACAGAGGATCAGCTCTCCGCCATCGAAGATACGAAGCGGGACATGGAAAGCACAAAGATCATGGATCGTCTTGTGTGTGGGGATGTCGGCTACGGCAAGACAGAGGTTGCACTTCGTGCCGCATTTAAAGCGGTGCAGGAGAGCCGTCAGGTAGTCTATCTCGTTCCTACAACGATTCTTGCACAGCAGATTTATAATACTTTTATTCAACGAATGAAAGAGTTTCCGGTACGTGTGGACCTGCTCTGCCGTTTCCGTACACCTGCACAGCAGAAAAAAACCATCGAAGATCTCAAAAAAGGGCAGGTAGATATTGTCGTAGGTACGCACCGTGTACTTTCAAAGGATGTAGAATACAAAAATTTAGGACTTCTGATCATTGATGAGGAGCAGCGTTTCGGCGTGGCCCACAAAGAAAAAATCAAGCAGCTGAAAAAAGACATCGATGTACTGACACTGACGGCAACACCGATTCCGCGAACCCTTCATATGAGTATGATCGGTATTCGTGATATGAGTGTCCTGGAGGAGCCGCCGATGGATCGTGTGCCGATCCAGACGTACGTTATGGAGTATGATGAAGAGACCGTCCGTGAGGCGATTAACCGTGAGCTTCGAAGAGGCGGACAGGTATATTATGTTTATAACCGTGTCAATGACATTGCAGATGTGGCTGCCAGAATCGCGAAACTTCTTCCGGAGGCGAGGGTGGATTTTGCACATGGACAGATGAGCGAGCGTGAACTTGAAGCTGTCATGTTTGCATTCATCAATGGAGATATCGATGTGCTTGTTTCGACTACGATCATTGAGACAGGCCTGGATATTTCCAACGTAAATACCATGATCATACATGATTCAGACAGATATGGACTTTCACAGCTTTATCAGCTGCGAGGAAGAATCGGACGCTCAAACCGTACGGCATATGCGTTTTTGATGTACCGCAGAAATACCATGCTGAAAGAAACAGCAGAAAAGCGTCTGTCAGCGATTCGCGAATATACGGATCTCGGAAGCGGATTCAAGATTGCGATGCGTGATCTGGAGCTTCGAGGAGCGGGAAACCTTCTCGGCGCGGAGCAGCATGGACATATGAATGCGGTCGGTTATGACCTTTACTGTAAGATGCTCAGCGAGGCGGTCAAAGAAGCGAAGGGCATTCACACGATGGAAGATTTCGAGACAACGATCGATCTGAATATGGATGCATTTATACCGGATTCTTATATCAGCAACGAATATCAGAAGCTGGATATTTACAAACGAATCGCCGGGATCGAGACACAGCAGGATTATGACGATATGCTGGAAGAGCTTCTGGACCGTTTTGGTGAGATGCCAAAGGCAGTGATGAACCTGCTGTCCATTGCGAGGATGAAAGCGCTTGCACACCGCTGCTATGTGACAGAAATCAAACAGATCGGAAGAGATATGAAGATCACTTTGTATGAAAATGCAAAACTGAATCCGGTCGGAATCCCTGCGCTGATGCAGAAATACAGACGCGGCCTTCAGTTCAAAAACGAGCAGGAACCGAAGATTTTATTTACACCGGAGGGAAGCGGAAATGTGCTGACAGCCCTCACAGATCTGCTGACAGAGCTTGAACAGCTTGTAGAAGAATAAAACCGGCTGCATGAAGAGTATAAACTGTGAAATATCAGTGAAAATAGCTGGTTTTTGTGATTTTTCTTGCCCTGTCGGGGAAAAAAGTTTATACTCTTATTTATATGAATTCATGCAGTGATGGAGGATAAAATGAAAACAATGACAAAGAAAACAGCAGTTGTAGCGCTTGCCGGTGTGATGGCAGCAGGAATGCTCACAGGCTGTGGTGAAAAAGAATTAGATGGAACAAAGACAGTTGCAACTGTAGATGGTACAGAGATCCCGCTTGGTATGTTAAGCCTTTCTGTCAGAGAGGGTCAGGCGCAGGCAGAGGCGATGTACAAGAGCTTTATGGGCGGATCTGATTATTCTATCTGGGGTACAGAGGCAGAGGAAGGCAAGACTTATGGCGAGCAGGCAGTGGAGCAGGCTCTGGAAGATATTGAGCTGATGTGTATCCTTAAGGAAAAAGCAGCTGATTATGATGTAGAGATCACAGAAGATGACGAGAAGGCAATCGCCGATGCGGCAGCAGCCTTTATGAGCGCAAATACAGAAGACACCCTGAAAACTCTGGCAGTTACAGAAGATCAGGTGAAGACATATCTGGAACTTGAGACATATAAGAGCAGAATGCATGATCCGATCATTGCAGACGTAGACAAGAATGTTTCTGATGAGGAAGCACAGCAGTCTTCTTTTAACTATGTAAGCATCAGTACATCTGACCTGAGCGATGATGAGATCAAACAGAAAAAAGAAGATGCACAGAAGATCCTTGACGGACTGAATGCAGATCCAGATGGAGATTTCGGTGAAATTGCAAAATCCGTAGATGACTCTTATACAGTACTGAGCGGTTCTTTTGATACAAATGAAGATGCGTCAGAAGAGGAATCTGATGACGAAGATGAGACTACAGCATCTTCCAGTAATTATCCGGATGAGGTAATGAAAGTTCTCCGTACACTGAAAGACGGCGAAGTCGGCCCGGATGTTATTGAGGCAGATTCTGCTTACTACGTAGTCAAACTTGACAAAGTAAACGACGAAGATGCGACAGCTACAAAGAAAGAATCCATTATCTCTACCAGAGAAAATGAGCTGTATACAGAGACTACAGACAAATGGCTGGATGAAGCTGACATCAAAGTTGAGAAGAAAGTTCTGAAGACACTGAAAGTTACAGACAATCATAAATTCACAATTCAGACAGCAGCAGAAGACACTACAGACGAGACAGCAGAAGTAACTGAAACACCGGAGGTAACAGAAGCAGCAGACGCTACTGAAACACCAAAGGTAACAGAAGCAGCAGACGCTACTGAGACACCGGAGGTAACGGAAGCAGCAGATGCTACAGCTACTCCGGAAGTTACAGAAGCACCTTCCTATGACACTGATTCATCCCTTGAAGTCAAAGATGGCGATACAGTCAATATTGACTATGTAGGAAAGATTGACGATGTTGCATTTGACGGTGGAAGTACAGACGGAAATGGTACAGATTTGGTGATCGGTTCCGGTTCATACATTGATAACTTCGAAGAGCAGCTGATCGGTGCACATCCTGGAGATGAAGTAGAAGTAAAAGTTACTTTCCCGGATGATTATCAGGCAACAGATCTTGCAGGAAAAGAAGCAGTATTTGATGTCACTGTAAACGGAATCTACGAATAATCAAATAAGATAAACATAAAAAGGATGGCAGGAAAACCTGTCATCCTTTTTAACTTTATAGGAGCGTGCTCAGCAAAGCAAAAAAACTTATATTGTTTGTTTCTAATGTTATATATGCCACAAATCATTGATCGCCAGATATTCCGCTAATTTATAAGAAAGTCGCAACAAAAACTCTGTCGTGGAATCATTTAGATCTATTTTAGCAATGTCACAGATTTTTTCCATTCGATATGCAAGCGAATTTCTGTGGATGCACAGGCGATTGGCGGTTTCTTTGTTATTGTGGAAACTCTGAAGATATATTTCGAGTGTATGGTAAAGTTCATTACCTGTTTCCTGATCGTATTCCCGCAGTCGGTACAGAGCGGGATGAACATATTTTATAAGTTTTTGTGGCTCTTCAAATTCATCCATCAGTTCATAGAATTCAATCTCTGAATAACGGTGTGTGCGATGTTCTGACGGGTATCTTCGATCCCATGAGATCTGTTTTTTCAGGGAATCAGGAATTCTTCGATTCCATTCGAGTACATCACGTGCCTGCTGATAAGCTGTACAAAATTCATCCATTCTGGAAAAGACCAGAGAGATTCCGACATCCAGATGAAGATCTGCCATAGTTTTTAACATCAGTTTCTGCGTATCTTCATATACGACAGAACTGCGGTCCGGAACAAGAAGTGCGATCGCATTGTCATGAAGTGTCATGTACGCTTCAGGAAAAATGTGCTGAATGACAGGACAGATCTGCTGTTTCAGTTCAGTCTCTTTCAAGGGTGACTGCGGCTGAACACAGAGTGCATACATTGCGTCTGACATATGGAGATGTGCAATGGCTTCTTTCAGAAGCTCTGCAGGTGTTCCAATAAGTAACGCTTCCAGAAGCTGCTGATCTGCACTGGAATAGCGAAGCAATTCCGGATGATAACGACCGACAACAAAGCTGATTGCGCGGCTTATATCACTCATGGCAGCCAGATGTTCGGTGGTAAAGGCGGTTACGCTTTCAATCATAAGTACAAATCCAACCTGAACACCATTCAGAAAAACTTTGGAACTGCATTTTCGATATGGTGATTCCGGGCAGGACACTTCGATCGCTTCAATATTTGCAGAAGAACTCTGTACTGCCTCAAGGGACATGACATTACTGATAAATTCATAAGTACAGTATCCTCGTTCGATATTTTCTTTCCACAGGACATCCGTAACAGGAATGGAAGTGGAATAGGAGAGAATGCGAAATTTTTTATCACAGAAAATCAGGCAGTTTCCGATTTTGATCGAGGCAAAATTTACAACTTCATCCACACTGTGAGTGGAATTTCCTTTTCGAACCAGTTCTTCATAAAGACTTATCTGTTCCTGTGTCTGAATAAACTGTTTGGCGGCATTAAAAACTGCAAACAATTCATTTGCGTTTACTGTGGCACGGTCTGTGCATGCATAGGGAAACAGATGATCCTGGCTGTCAACAAGAATACACTGCGAAGGCTGTGTATCCGGTGAAAGGACAGAGGAATAACCAAAATAAACGATATCTGTGGAATAGCTTGTCTGCGTTCCATCTAATAATTCTACATCACGTATTTCATGCAAATCTGTTGAACAGTTCAATTTAATGTCAAAATTTTTTTCTCCTTTGAGATAATGATAAAGATTTGAAAACAGCATTTTCGCACCTCTTTTACTGAAATTGTGAAAAATATACAATGAAATGTTGATTTTTTATTATTATAGTGCGTTTTGCACAACTGCTCAATAGTTTTTTCTGTATCGATGCCGTTGTTTTTTTAACAAAGAAAATGCTATTTTATGCATAGTAATCAACGGGTAGTAATCAAGGAGGTATGCTCATGTATCAGAAAATTTTTGAACAGGGAAAAATAGGAAACGTTACATTTAAAAATCGTCTTGTAATGTCTCCGATGGGAACGAGCCTTGCAGAAATGGACGGAAGCCCATCAGAAGATATGATCGCATTCTATGAGGCACGTGCAGTTGGCGGTGCAGGGCTGATCATCCCGGAAATCGCAAGAGTAAATGATGTTCACGGTGCAGGAATGATGCGGCAGTTATCTGTCTCCAAAGACAGACATATTGAGGGGCTTGCAAAACTTGCAGCAGTGGTACACAAACATGGAACAAAAATTTTTATTCAGTTACATCATCCGGGACGTGAGACAGTAACTGCTCTTACCGGAGGCCCTGTAGTATCTGCTTCTGCAATTCCATGTAAATATCTTCAGCAGGAAACAAGAGCTCTTTCTACAGAAGAAGTAAAAGCTTTGATCCAGCAGTTTATTGCAGGTGGTGTCCGCGTAAAGAAAGCGGGATGTGATGGCGTGGAACTTCATGCAGCCCATGGATATTTGCTGCAGCAGTTCCTTTCACCTTATACCAATAAACGTGAAGACGAGTATGGCGGATCTTTTGAAAACAGACTTCGTATGATCACAGAGATTATAGAAGGAATCCGTGCACAGTGTGGACCAGATTTCCCGATTGGTGTTCGCTTAAGCGTTGAAGAATTCCTGGATAAAACAGGAGTGACAGAAGATTATATCCACATTCAGGATGGCGTGAAGATCGCTATGGCACTTGAAAAATGTGGTATTGATTTTATTGATGTATCTGTTGGATTATACGAAACAGGAAACGTATGCGTGGAGCCGATATCTTTCCCACAGGGTTGGAGAAAAGATCTGATCAAAGCAGTAAAAGATCATGTTTCTATTCCGGTGATCGGTGTTTCCTGTATTCGTGAGCCACAGATTGCAGAGCAGTTTCTGGAGGGCAGTATTGTTGATTTTGTATCTATGGGAAGAAGCTGGCTTGCAGATGAAGAATGGGGACGTAAAGTACTGGAAGGAAGAGAAAATGAACTTTGCAAATGTATCAACTGTCTGCGCTGTTTTGAGAGTCTGAATGCATGGATGGGTGCCGGTATCCCGGCTGAATGTGCAGTCAATCCGCGTGCCTGTCGTGAACGCCGGTATGGAAATGCAGAATACGATTCGAAAGGACACAAAGCAGTTGTTGTCGGCGGTGGACCAAGTGGTATGATCGCAGCAAAGACACTTGCAGAACGTGGTGTAAAAGTAACGCTGATCGATCGTCAGAACGAACTCGGAGGAACGGTAAATCTTGCTAAGAAACCGCCACTCAAAGAACGAATGAGCTGGATCGCAGATTATTACAAAGTAGAATTTGAAAAATTGGGGGTAGAAGTAAAACTTGGTGTGGAAGCAACAGCAGAAAGTATTGCAGCAATGAATCCGGATGCTGTGCTTGTTGCGGCAGGTTCTAAATCCATTATTCCGAGATCTATTCCGGGCATTGATGGAGAGCATGTATATACCGTTGAGGAGATTCTTACGGGGAAAGCCGGACTCAAAGGAAAGAAAGCATTGATTGTTGGTGCCGGTGTTACCGGACTTGAGACAGCAGAATATCTCTGCCATGAAGGAAACACAGTGGTGCTTGCAGATATGCTTGAAAAAGTAGCTCCGAATGCAAACCATACAAATGTAGCTGACGTATGTGGAAGACTGAAAAAGTACAATGCACAGTTTATGCTGGCACATGCATTGAAAGAAATTAAAGAAAACGGTGTGATACTGGAAAGACTGAGTGACCATGAACTTGTTACCGTTGATGCCGATGCAGTTGTTCTTTCTCTTGGTTTCCGTCCGGACAATGGACTTGTTGAAGAATTGAAGGAAAAAGGAATCCCGGCGCAGGCAATCGGAAATGCAGTAAAAGACGGCACGATTGCTCCTGCTTCCAGAAGTGGATTTGAGGCAGCCAGGGCATTGTTTAAAACATCTGTAAGGACTCCGAGTTTTATCACGGCACCGGATGATATGCCGAATTTCGGAAAAATTTCTCTAATGAAAAATCAGGAAGGTGTTTATCTTGCATACCTTACAGATCCGGCAGCGATTGCCAGAATTTTGCCGCCACCGTTAAAACCATTTTCTGTGCCAGTAGTTACAGTGTCTGTATGCCATGTCAAGGAACCAACCTTTGCAGATGATTATTATGAGGCAATTCTTGGAGTTTACTGTACCTATGGAAAACAGCTTGGATTATATCCGATAGGTCTTGTTCTTGGAGGACCGGGAGCAGAGATGGCTGTTCAGTGTGGTCGTGATAATGGATCGATTCCTAAGAAACTTGGATCAGAATTTGTGATTCGTCGAAATGGAGAGCATATAACTGCACAGGTTTGCCGCCGTGGCACAGAACTGGTCAATATTGATCTTGAAGTTGGCGAGTATAACAATGCGATGACAGGAATGCTTTATCAGTTCCCGGAAGCCGGAAAGAAGACATATGGCGGTGGGTTCTATTTCCATTTTGACCGTGAACCGGATACAGAAGGAAAATCACACTTCCAGAATGGCGCACTTCTCCAGAACCTGTGCGAATACAATTATCATTCCTGGGAACCGGGCTTTGCAAGTGTTGAACTGAAATCATCTATCGATGATCCATGGGGAGAACTTCCGATCAGAACAGTGATTGGCGGAGCATATTCCTCAAATGATCTGATGGTTCATAAATTGAATCTGTGTGAAGAGATTGATGCAGATATTCTGGCACCATATTTACTTACTGCGCGTTATGATCGTACCGCATTTATGGAAACAGGAAGAAGATAAAGGAGGACATGAGCATGAAGTTAGAGAATAAAGTAGCGATTATTACAGGATCTACAAGAGGAATCGGAAGAGCAACCGCAGAACTTTTTGCAAAAGAAGGTGCAAAAGTAGTTGTAGTTGGAACCAAGGAAGAACTTGGAAAAGAAGTAGCAGAGGAAATCAAAGCAGCAGGTGGAGAAGCTATTTTCTGCAAGACAGATGTAACATCTGATGAAAGCCTCGAGAATCTTGTTAAGACAACATTGGATGCATTTGGAAAGATTGATATACTTGTAAATAATGCAGGTGTAGGTGGAACAACTGCCAATATGAATCAGATCACAATGGATGAATGGAATACAGTGCTTGCTACAAATCTTACAGCACCGTTTGTTCTTTGCAAGAAGGTCATTCCAATCATGGAAGAACAGGGAGCAGGAACGATCGTCAATGTAGCTTCTATGGCTTCTACAGCGGCAGGCCGTGGCGGACTTGCCTATACATCTGCAAAACATGGCCTTCTGGGACTTACACGTCAGATGTCACTGGATCATGGACGTACAGGTGTGCGCATCAATGCAGTGCTTCCTGGACCGATCGCAACAGAAATGATCGCACGTGTACTTGCAATTCCGCAGCATCCGGTAACCATGAAAATGGGAATGAGCCCGGCAAAACGCCCTGGAGAACCGATTGAAGTTGCTCAGGCGATCGCATTCCTCGCATCCGATGATGCAAGCTTTATTCATGGCGCAGCACTGGCTGTAGATGGCGGTTATACAATCTTCTAAAAAATCATTCAGAAGAATTATACTAAAAAGACCCCAACGGTCTGAAATCAGGTCGTTGAGGTCTTTTTGGTATGTAGTGGTATATAATATAGGAAGTTCCACTTTTTCATACAGAAATATAAGTAAAAAGTATTACGATATACGATCAGAATTCTTCCGGATCATCTTCGGAACTTCCGCCGTTTCCACCGGAAACATGGATTCCATTGATCTCGACGTCACCTTCCATTGGGATTACAATGCATTTGCGTCCGTCAATGACCTGTGTCTCAATCAGCATCGCACGGTCCGGGTCGACATGGATCACAACATCCGGTGTCTTGATCTCTGTACGCCGCGTGTTGGTGATATTGTTTGCCATGAGAGAGGCGTTTTCGCCTGCAATTGCCTCATAAGTCTGATCAAATGTTTCGAGTTTTTCGTCCTCTACGCCGCACTCTTCAAAGAGACGTTTTACCTCCGGTTTGGTCAGGACAGCAGGCTCCGGAGAATCTTTCTGTGATTCCACCCATTCATTGAGCTTTTCGTGGATGTTCATAACAGTATCGTAAGCACAGTCATCACCGAGGGTTTCTTCTACGAGCGCATTAAAAGAATCTCTCTGTCCGCCCGCAGAGAGCGGAGTCGTGCATCCGAACATTTCATCTACGAAAGTACTGCGAAGCTGCTCGGCATTTTTGGTGTAATACAGAAGTCCGTGAATATCTGTACTGCGGTCGTTAAATACCGGGAAAAGGAAGCCCAGATCCGGCATTTCCACGATCCAGTCACGGATACGGTCTTCGATGTTGTTGGTTTCTGCATTGTAGCACAGTCCCGCTTTTGAAAGGTTGACCGGACAGATACTGCAGAGGATATGATCGTAGATCTCATCAGAAGCATCAAACATTTCCTGGCCGTCGGAGGATTTGCCCGGGATATCATAAACGGCATGGATCAGAATAATATAATAGTTCTCGCCGTAATCATAGTTTTCGATGATTTTATCATAAAATTCTTCCAGAATGGAATTGTCCTGAAGTTTGCTGCCACGGAGTTTCATAAGAAATTCCTGTGTGCCGCCCTCTTTTTCCTGATCGAGAGGAAACTCCATGTTGATCAGGTTCTTGCCGATGGTTCCGGAAAGAGTTTTCTTGAATATTTCAAAGTATTTGAACATTTCTTCCTCAGAAAGAGAGAGAAAAGCTTCTTTCAGTTCGGTCTTTTTGTTTTTTTCACCGTCAACGTAGCAGCCGCAGATTCGTGTGATCGCGCAGTTGTTTGGCGAAAACTGTTTTTTAATTTCGGATATTTCTTTTTTGTTCATTATATATCGCTCCTGATTTACAGAATTTCAGTACGGAAAGCCTCCGCAATCCCGCTTAAGTTGTAGCGATCTGCGAGATCCTGGATTCCCATCATGATCTCCTCGCGGCTGAAATTGTTTGCCTCGAGAAATTCGTCATCTTTTCCATTCAGTTCATAATAGAAAAGAAGTCCAATCTCCAGATTCTGACGGTCTCCGTCACAGGTCATTTCGTATAATCTGTTTTCGGCTTCGTCAATCTTGCCTTCATCGGCAAGGGAAGTCAGAGATTCCAGAGTCTGTCTTGCGTCTTTATCTTCAATGACTTCCGGAGTCAGTTCAGGGACACTCACCTGAAACAACATTTTCATGACGGCGCGCACCATTTCACGGATCTGGCGCAGTATATAATCATCCTGAAGCATTTTTATTCTCCCTTCTGCATCAAAATTTTTGAATAATAAATTGTAAACATATAATTGTAACGATGTAAATGTACCTACCTAGAGTACCACAAAAAAGGAGTTTCTTCCAGATGAAAAGTACTTTTTCATTCTCTGTTGGGAAGATAAAACTTTACGCGGAAATTACAGAATGCTATAATAATATATTATATAGTGGACGGAAGCAAGTTAATTACAGGCAGGCATATGCCTGCTACAGGAAGGATATAAATAATGAACAAAGGTACTGCGATGACACAGCAGGAGTCAGAAGTGATGATAAAGGAATTGAGTAAAGTATTTGACGTAGTACGTTTGCTCGACGAAGAAACACTTGAAACAGGAAATATAACGGATGTCACAGATGCAAAGGGATTTCCGTGTAAATGCTATTCTTTTTGGAAGAAGAGAAATAACTGTAAGAACTGTACTTCCAGAGACGCATTTCGTAAAAAAAATGAGCAGCTGAAACTTGAATATCTGGATTCCAATATATATCAGGTAATTTCGAAGTATGTAGAGATTGACGGGAAACCTTATGTCATGGAGCTCATCAATGTAATGAATTCCGATGCAGTCATGGATGAGGACGGAAGGAATGAACTTATCAAACAGCTTTCCGGTTACAATCGGGAACTGTATACCGATGCACTGACAGGAATTTATAACAGACGTTATTACGAAGAGCGTATCCGAAATTCTAATATGTCTGCCGGTGTGGCAATGATCGATCTTGATGACTTCAAGATCTACAATGACACATTCGGCCATGATGCAGGTGACCTTGTACTTACAACAGTAGTTGGTATTATTAAGGATAACATCCGACGGACAGATATGCTGATCCGTATGGGTGGGGATGAGTTTTTACTTGTTATGCCGGATATTGGGGAACAGGCATTTGCAGACAAGCTGAATCAGATACAGGAAAAGGTCCATTCCTCCAAAGTCCCGGGATATTCACAGCTTCGTATATCGGTAAGTATCGGAGGTGTACTGTCCGGTATCGGAAACACGGTTGAGCAGGCAATCCGTAAGGCGGATCAGTTTATGTATCAGGCCAAAACCTGTAAAAACATGGTTGTCACCGAACATGATGAACAACTGAATGAGCAACAGGAAAGTGCAAATAATAACGGATCAAAAGCATACAAATACCGGATTCTGGTCGTGGATGATTCTGAGATGAACCGGGAGATTCTGTCGGAGATTTTAAGTGAGGAATACGATATTATAGAAGCTGACAGTGGAGACACATGTATTGATATGCTTCGTAAGTATGAAACAGGTATTTCACTGGTGCTTCTGGATATTGTTATGCCGGGCATGGATGGATTTGGTGTCTTGAATTATATGAATCGCCATCATTATCTGGAAGATATCCCGGTTATTATGATTTCCAGTGAAGATTCGGCAGAAATTGTTCGAAGAGCTTATGAAATGGGTGTTTCAGATTATATCAATCGTCCATTTGATGCAGGTGTTGTACACCGGAGAGTATATAATACGATCAAGCTTTATGCGAAACAAAGGCGACTGATCACACTGATCACCAATCAGGTATATGAGAAAGAAAAGAATAACCGTATGATGGTCGGTATTCTGAGTCAGATAGTTGAGTTCCGTAATGGAGAGAGTGGCAGTCATGTTTTAAATATCAATATATTTACAGGAATGCTTCTTGAAAGTCTTGTGCAGAAGACAGACAAGTACAATATTACCTGGTCAGAACGTCTTCTGATCACGACAGCTTCGGCATTGCACGATATCGGTAAGATCGGTATTGATGACAAGATCCTCAATAAGCCTGGCAGGCTGACAGATGAAGAGTTCAAGATCATGCAGAATCATACGATTATTGGCGCATCAATTCTTGAAAACATGGGAAGTTATCAGGATGAAGAACTGATGAAAGTCGCTTACCAGATTTGCAGATGGCATCATGAGCGATATGATGGTAAAGGCTATCCGGATGGACTGAAAGGTGATGAGATCCCGATCTCTGCACAGGTAGTTTCTCTGGCGGATGTATATGATGCACTTGTCAGTGAACGTGTATATAAGAAAGCATATTCACATGAAAAAGCGATAGAAATGATCATAAATGGAGAATGTGGATGTTTTAACCCGATTCTTCTGGAGTGTCTGCTTGATATTCAGGATCGAATCAAACGTAAGATGAAGACCAGCACACCGGAAAATAATCCGTTTCAGAAACGGGAAAAGAAGGCAGAACTCAAAGAGTTTGAGAATGCAAAAGAAGATTTTATGGATGTAGTATCAAAAAACATTGAAAAAGAATATTCCAATCTTGAAAATGAGGAACTTGTCGATTTTTCAAGGGGGGGGCAAAACCCAGATTCTGAGTGACATGCGGAGGAAATATTTAGAATAGGAGAAAAATTATGACAATCAGAGAATGCTATGGTGAATTAGGGTTAGATTTTGATGCTGTGCTGAGCAGACTGGTAAATGAGAAACTTGTACAGAAATTTGCATTGAAATTTCTGGATGATCCAAGTTTTCAGAATCTGAAAGATGCTTTAGATTCAAAAGATGTAGAGACCGCTTTCCGTGCGGCACATACCTTAAAAGGTGTCTGCCTGAATCTTGGATTTGATAATCTGTATCCGTCAAGTAAGGATCTGACCGAACTGCTCCGTGCCGGAAGCATGGATGGCTATGAAGATCTTTTTGCAGAAGTAGAAAAAGAATATAACAGAACCTGTGAGGCACTTCGTAAAGTTGCCTGAGAGAAGTTAAAGGGCTGTCGCATTTTAGTGTGAAGCCCTTTTTTGAGTTGTCATGCATCCGAAGGAAGCTGCCAGTGGCAGGTTCTGTAGGTGTTTCTTTATTTTGATGTGCTTACTTTTCTACGGTGATTTTGATATCGCCGTCTTTGTTTTCTATTTGCAGGGAATTCTGTGCCTTATTTTCAGAACTGATAAGCTGAGTGTCATCTTCATCGGTCGTGACATTGCCGAGTTCTTCCGGGATATTGATTTCACTTGCTTCTGCCTCTATAGAAAGCGTGGAAAGAGTTTTTTTCGGAATGCTGAGTGTAATATCACCAAGGTCACTTGTAAATTCATTTTCTCCACTGAAAGAAATATTTTCTGCTTTTACATCTCCATCCATCATCTCAATCTGACTATTAGTAAGTATAGTATCATTGATTTCCAGATCACCAAGATCGGCACTGAGTTCAAGATTTTTGAAGGTGCTGTCTGAAATTGTGATATCACCGTCTTCACTCTGAAGCTCTGCTTTATGTGTGTTCAGAGATTCTACATTTATATCACCATATCCCATCTTGCAGGAAAAACCACTCAAGTCGGTTTTCTTTGGAATATAAACAGTTACCTTGTTGGAGTTTTCAATCACGTGGCTCTGTCCAAGCATTTCCTGAAGAAAGTTAATATCAATATGAATATAGGAAGAGGACTCGTGCCCGTTTTTCTCAACAATGTTTAATGCGTCGTTCTGTACCTGGTAGGAAAGCGGAAGCATTCCGTCAGTTGTTTCAATATTATAGGAGATATAAAACTTGTTATCATCAGATGCTTTTATATCCAGATCAAGATTCTTAAGATCGACATTTACAGAGGAAAAGGCGTCGATTTCTGTCTTACTTAAGATGGCATGACTGTCACTGGAATCCATCATTGCGGTGCCGCTGATGCGATTCAGATCAGCCGTTTTTACGTAATTTCTGCCGCCGGATGCGATACCGACACCAAAGAAAAGGATTCCGACAGCACAGAAGATACCAGCGGCAGCCAGTAAACGTTTATTTGTTTGTTTCATGATTTTTACCTCTCTTTCTTGCCAGGCACTGCGCCAGTTTGATCAGAAGCATACCCATCCATTTGCAGAGACAGATGCCGAGAATATACAGAAGGAGTGCACAGCCGATTCCAAGTAAGCCGCATCCTGTTATCATTAAAGCTCCTGAGAGGGAATATGGGAAAGAAACTAATCCACGCAGTAATAATTTTCCGCCAATCAGTAACACACTGAGGGCAGCGATGAAATCAGAGATGATCACGCAGACTACGCAGATTGCAACAGCCAGCAGGACTGCAAGCATTGCAATAAAAAGTGGGACAGTCACAGGTGTGGACAGGATCGCCAGTACAGCGAGTAAAGTGATTCCTTTTTTATCCTGCTTTTTCTCGCTGTCTTCATCGGCAACATCCTGCTCCTGAATTTTCCGGTCAAGCAGATTATACATAAGATCCGCGGCCGCCTGTTTCGGAGTGCCGAGTTCTTCCATCAGTTTCTGCTGGCCGGCTTTATCTGTATCACTGAAATATTCATTAAAATATTCAATTGCATCTTCGTAATCCTGTTTGGGAAGTTTGCGAAGATATTTTTTTAACTTGATCATATATTCTTCTCTGGTCAATTTCGAATCCTCCCTTCAATAATTCCGTCAATGGTATCTCTGTAAGAAATCCATTCTTCGTGCAGATACAACAGTTGTTGTCTGCCGGAATCGGTGATAGAATAATACTTGCGTTTACGTCCCTGAAATTCCTGAGAGTAGGTTGTCAGATAAGCGTTCTTCTCAAGCTTTTTCAAAATGGGATAGAGTGTTGATTCTTTGATGTCGGCGACGATTTTGACGGTCTGGCTGATCTCGTATCCGTAGGAGTCCTGCGTGTCGACCACAGACAGAATCAAAAATTCGATAAGTAATGCTGAGACGGGATAATACATCCGATCACCTCCATAAATAATATATAAAATAATTATATATAAAAATTTTATATATAAAATATATACATATACATATGAAATGTCAAGGAGTAATTTTGCAAATGAAGAAAAAAGCATTCAAAGCCGCATTTCCATATACGATTCCTATAGGTATAGGATTTCTTTTTCTGGGTATGTCCTATGGATTTATGATGCAAAGTAAGGGTTTCTCCGTATGGTATCCGTTTTTTATGAGTATGTTTATCTTTGCGGGTTCTATGGAATTTGTAACATCAAATCTGTTGCTGTCGGCCTTCAGTCCGGTCGCAGCATTCTTTCTGGCACTGATGGTTAATGCCAGACATTTATTTTATGGTCTTTCCATGCTGGACAAATATAAGAACACTGGCTGGAAGAAATTCTATCTGATCTTCGGTATGTGCGATGAATCTTTTACTGTTAACTGCACGGTGACGCCGCCGGATGATGTGGATCATGGCTGGTTTATGTTTTTCGTCAATCTGTTAAACCAGGTCTATTGGGTAGCTGCGGCTACTGCAGGCGCACTACTTGGATATGTGATCCATTTTGATACGACCGGAATTGAATTTGTCATGACTGCACTGTTTGTCGTCATGTTTCTGAATCAGTGGGAAGAGACGAAGGATCACCGCCCGGCGCTGGTGGGGCTGATCTGTTCGGTAATCTGTCTTCTGGTTTTCGGAAGCAGTAACTTCATTGTTCCGGCGATGGCATTTATCATCATCTGTTTTACCGCGGAACGCAAAATCAGCAAGAAAACGATGGAGGCAGAAGCGAAATGACGATGACAACGACACAGGCAATCATTACAATCGCAGCAGTTGTTCTTGGAACAATGGCGACACGTTTTATACCTTTTATCATCTTTCCGGAAGGAAAAAATCCACCGGAGTTTGTCAAATATCTGGGGACGGTTCTTCCTTATGCGGCAATCGGTCTTCTTGTGATCTATTGCCTCAAGGATGTGCCGACGAGCAGTACTCACGGGCTGCCGGAGGCAATCGCAATTTTGTTTATCGTATGGATCCATAAATGGAAAAAGAACACACTTCTCAGTATCGGTGGGGGAACGGTGCTGTACATGATACTGGTGCAGACAGTTTTTCACTGAATAAGCATGAGAGAATAAGGACAACTATCCTTTCGGATAGTTGCATATAGAAACGGATTTTGCTAAACTGAAATCACATAGTTTTCCAGTATAATACAATCCAATAAAAGAAAGTGAGGGTAAATGTATGGGGAAAAAAAGGTTGGCAAAATCCGTTTCTTTGATGCTGTGCGCTGCAATGACCGTGACAATGGGTAGCGTTCCGGCACTGGCAGAGGAACTGGGGGGAGATTCTTACGAGGTAGCATTCAGTGATGATGCAGATAACTTTGAGAATCCGGCTGAGACGGAACCAGGCATTGAAGAAGACTCAGAGGCAGAAGCAGTCCCGGAAGAAGCATCAGGCGAAGAAGATGTCGCTTTTGATGTGGGAGATGGTGACTCAGAACAGATTGACATTGTAGACGATGCACAGGACGAAGAGGAACTGGATATCGCTACAGAAGAAATGGATGTAGAAGACTTTGGAATCGCAGCATGTGCGGGCGAGGATGGAATTGCTGTTTTTGATGATGGGATGACACAGCAGGGAACACTGGTAGCGGTTTACCTTGACCCGACATCAGGTGACGATACCAGAACCGGTGCAGAGGCAGGACAGGCAGTAAAGACACTGGATAAGGCGAAAGAACTGCTGGCGGAGGATGGAACTGTTTATCTGCTTTCTCCATTAGAGTATGGTGCAAATGAGACAGCTACGCTGGAAAACATGACAATATGTCCGGGTACGACGAACTTAAGATATTTGATAGATCTCTATAGAGATACAGCAGAAGTTACATTAAGGAATATAAAGATTAAAAATACAACACCAGAGGGTAACTTGTGCTCATATGTTCAATATCCGATTTCTGTACGTAAGGGAGCAACTTTGAATATTGAAGATGGCGCGGATATTGGACCGTTTGCAGGCGAGGCAGCGATAAATCTGGAGCAGGGATCTGTGTTGAACATGAATGGTGGAACAATCACCGGAACAAAGGATAAAATGTACTATTCAACGTGTGGAATTCATGCGACAGGTAAATCAGTAATTAATATGACCGGTGGAATGATTACCGGATGTGCAGCGTATTTTGGCGGCGCTATTGCTGCATACGACGGGGCAGAGGTTAGATTGTCCGGTGGAACAATTTCAAATAATATTAGTGGAGCCGGTGGGGGTATTTACCTGCTGAATGATTGCAAACTGACAATAAATGGTGATTGTAAGATTATAAATAATACTGCAAAATGCGATGACGATATTGGTGTTATGTATGGTCAGGGCGGTGGAATCTATATGATTCAGAACTGTACTGCTACAATTGAAGCCGGTACTATAAAAGGAAATACAGCAGAAATATCTGGTGGTGGCATCTTTGTGTACGATAGGAGTTCTGTTATAATCAGCAATACGACTATTGAGGAAAATAAAGCAACAAACGGAAGTGGTGCGGGTATCGCTGCATTTGATTCAGATATTACATTAAAAAATGAAGCTGTGATATCAAACAATGATGCTGGCTTCAGAGGTGGTGGAATTTTTTTCGAGGTATTTAGTAATGTGAACTGTGAACTTAAGATGGAAGCTGGCGAGATTTGCGGAAATACAGCAGACAGCAGTGGCGGTGGTATATTTGCAGACTGTTATCAGCAGAGTCCGGACAGTACAAAAATCATAATTTCCGGTGGTAAGATTACAGGAAATCAGACAGGTGCTGAAGCTACTGAAAATGCAATAATGTTAATGGGATATCCTGTAGTAGAAGATGAGCCAGATGAAAATACAGGATATGCAGATCTGTATCTCAGTGGTTCACCAAATATCGATTCTATTTTAATCGGTGATGCCGCAGAGTATGGTCCGAAGATTGTGGTAACAGATGCATTTACACCGGCTGCTCCGATTCTGCTGAAACCTACATACGGAACAGCGGGCAGAGTTGCAGTAAGTTATGACAGTGAAGAAGCGGCAAATGCAAATAAAACTCAGTTTACAAAAGAGTATGCAACTACATGCGGATACAAACAGGATGGCGCTAATCTGATCTGGACAATGCGTTACAGAATTTCGTTCAGAACCTTTACATCATTTGATCCGCTTCAATACACCTGGGATAAATGTACTCTTTATGTGGATGATGGAGAAACTATAGCAGCGGAGGAACTGCCACAGGCAGAAACAATTCCGGGATATACAAGAAAATCATGGCGTAATGCCAAAACCGGTGAGGCATGGGATCCTGCATCGAAGGTTACTGGTGATTTGAAGATCACTGAAGTTTGGGCACTCAATAAACCAACAGTTACAATTGAACAGTCTGCAAAAGCCGGCTGCCCGTCTTCTGCAATTACTCTGACATCAAAGGCAGCACATGATCTTGATACAACGACATATACTTATCAGTGGTATAAAAATGATGAAGTGCTGGATGGACAGACAGAAGCCACTTATGTAGCAAAAGAAGGTGGAGAATACAAAGTAGTCGTAACTGCTATCGGAGCAGGAAGCAATGCAAAGTCAATCGCAGAAACTTCCGTCAAACTTCCTGCATTTGCGCACAAGTATTCCTGGAAATCTGACAAAAAGAATCACTGGCAGGTTTGCAGTATCTGTAATGGCAAGGTAAAGACAGCGGCGCATAATTACAGTGGCTGGAAAGTTACAAAAGCAGCACAGATTGCAATTGCCGGAGAAAAAGTAAGAACATGTAAAACCTGTGGTCATAAAGAAAAAGCAGCGGTAGCAGCTCTTCCGGTACAGAAAACACCGTTCCTGCGTGTTACCAGTAAAGAAAAATCTGTCACATTAAGATGGAATACAGTCAAAGACGCTGACGGATATATGATTTATGGTGCAAAATGTGGTCATAACAGCAAATACAGACTGCTCAGAACTGTAAGAGGAAATGTAAACAGCTGGACACATACTGGTCTGAAAAAGGCAACCTACTATAAATATTCTGTAGTTGCTTACAGAAATATAAACAAAAAGAAAGTGACAATTGCGAAGACCTACAGTATGCACATTGCTACGACAGGTAAGAAACATGCTTATGCAAGAAATCTTCAGGTGAACAGAACAAATGTTGTTCTGAATCGGGGAAAGAGAAAAGCACTCAGAACAAAGGTTATTTATTCATCCGGAAAAATTCAGAACCATATTGCAGCAGTCCGTTTCAGTAGTTCTAATTCCAGAGTTGCTACTGTAAACAGCAGAGGAATAATTTCTGCGAGAAACAAAGGTACCTGCATTATTTATTGTTACGCTCCGAATGGTGTACGTAAGAAGGTAAGAGTAACCGTCAGATAGGACACTCCGGATGGTTACTGGCTGGTGAAGTGATCAAATCCCTTTAACCAGTACGCATGCTACATATGCAATCGTATTCGGTCCGTAATAATATTTCAGATGATTCTGCCGGCAGACTTCCGAGACAACCATGCCACAGGCTTCCATGGAGGAAATTTTTTTCTGCGGGAAGCGGCAGGGCGCATCTGGATAGGAACAGGTCTTGCAGATCATACAGCAGCCGGTACCGAGTGGCAGAAATTCAGGATTAAAGGCGCAGAGCTTTTCCAGGAACAGATGAAAATGTTCCTGGTGACGGTTCTGCGCTTTTATCATTCCATCCCAGTCAAATTCATCTTCCAATTCTGTCACAGTCTGGACGAGAATCCCTTTTTTATAATGACAGATCATTTCACGGAGTTCGTTAAGAGAACCACATCCCGGATGCCAGCTCAAGAAATTCCGTTCTGGCAGCAAGCGCCTGAGTGTATACAAATTCTCTGCGGTTCAGGGCACAACGCTTTGCTCCTTCTCCGGCAGCGTTTCCGATGGCTTCTATCCGGTCAAGAAGCACGGGTGGGATCATACCAATCCGGCATGCAGAAGCAGGATTCATATAATTTCCAAAAGCACCGGCTCTGTCCAGCAAGGGAAAACTTTTCCCGATGACTATGGCTGTTTATCAGTTCTTCGGAAAGAACAAGAGCTACTGGAACTATATCTTCGCAGATATCGTACTGACATGTATTCCGGTTGTCATTGTTTATATGATCGGTCAGAAATACATCGTTGGTGGCATGACCTCCGGTGCGGTAAAAGAATAAAAATTGATTGCAAAAAATAGAGTAGTAGCATATAATATGTTTAACAAGGGAGCTGGAAGGTGAGTGCAGGTCACCCAA